>ENA-UOWO01000395-UOWO01000395.1-activated-sludge-metagenome-genome-assembly--contig:-NODE-395-length-63710-cov-12.439196_pt1 | contig 63710 bp, 59 predicted proteins | sample MGYA00238148_ERZ761564 | MGnify/ENA primary metagenome ERZ761564 (study PRJEB28885, sample SAMN05720194) | activated sludge metagenome | isolation source: Anaerobic digester | place: USA...
TTACTGCCCTACTCCTTTGTTGCGATCCCGAAATTTCTGTTGAATATTGGGGTCCAATTGTCCTGCCTTGGCAAAAGCTTGCTGGGCATTGGTGTCGTCTTTGACAAACTCATAAGCCATACCCAACTCAAACCAAGCATCGGCCAGTTGAGGTGCCTGGTTCCTGGCCTTTTCAAAATAACTCAAAGCCAGGGAATAGTTTTGGGTGACATGATAGGCTACTCCCAGCAAACGCAGGGTTGTATAATCATTGGGACTGAGGGCTAGCGCTTTTTGCAAATAGGTTAAGGCATTGGCCAGGTTGCCCCTTTTTTCCCCTTCTTCTTGCCCCAGCAGTCGATAAGCAACGCTGAGGTTTCGGACGGTATTGGTATCGCTCGAATTGAGGGAATAAGCCCCTTCAAGGTATTTGATTGCTTCCGGGTATTTGTGCAGGTGAATGTTGCAGGTACCCAGTAAAAAGAAAGCGTCCTTGTAGCCGGGATGCAGTTCTACTGCCTTCAATAAATTGGTCGCTGCTTCCTGGAGTAGGGCATCTTTAGCCAAGGAATCGTTTTTGATTTTTTCAGCCCGGGCAATCAACTCTCCGCCGAGCGCATTGCGCACTTTGGCACTGTTTGCTGAGGTTTTGGCGTCAGTACGGAAGAGGGTCAGGTTGTCTTTCCAGGCATTGTTGCGCGAAATGGTCAAAACTCCAAAAATCAAGGCAATTGCTGCGATACTGAAAACTACTGGCTGTGGCCAGGTGATTTGAGGCAGTTTTATTCTATAGAACAAGGAAGCTAAGCCAGCTACCAGAGCCATACACAAGCCGACCGAAGGCATAAACACAAAACGTTCCGACATGTTTGTGCCCACCACCAGCCAAATGTTGGATACGATGGAGAGGGTGATCAAATAAAACAACAGGCCATAGGCAATGGGCGATTTTTTACGCAAGCCCATCACTCCGTAAATACCCAAGCCCAAATAAAGTAGGAAACTCAACAAAGCCCCCGGTTGCCCCCAAGTCATGCGCGGAATTTGCATGGGGTAATAATCATGCGTGAGTGGATAAGGCACCAAAAACAGTTGAATGTATTTTCCCAGGGTGTAAAAAACCGTAGCCTGCCGCTCTGAGCTGGTAAATGGAACGTACTGATTGCCCTCCAATTTTAAATAAGGATTGTTCATCAGCTCATTGGAGGCAGTACCAATCTGCACATCCGGAAGAACATTGGAGCGCACCATTAAAAAAAAGATGGCGATCAGCACAAAAGGTGCGGTATATCTGAAGATTTGCCCGATCGAGGCATTGGTAAAAAACCAGTAAGTCAGCGGCACGATAGCCAGAAAAGTGATGGCATTTTCTTTGGAAAATATTCCCACCAAAAAACACAAAGCTGCCAATACCTCCCAGCCCAACTTTCCGGAATGATAACTGCGCAAGGAAAAATATACTGCGGCCAAACTCCCCAGCAGCGCGATGATTTCATCACGGCCCTTGATGTTGGCCACCGCTTCGGTATGCAATGGATGTGCCACAAAAAGCAATGCGACAGCAAACGCCAACCATGCACTCAACATTTTATTCCAACGGAATGCAAACAATCCACTAGCCAATACATACAATACCACTCCGGTAAGTGCATACCACAACACGTTGAACAAGTGTCCCCAAAAGGGCTTTTGTCCAAAAATGCTCCCTTCGATGGCAAACATGGCCAGGGTAAAGGGCCGATAACGCCCGCCTTCAACCAGCCCTTGTTTGTCGGTTTTGAAGAAGCCGTGGAAAGTATCTTTGTTGAATATGTCCGCCAGACCCGCCCAGCCTTTCTGCACGTGCATGTTCTCGGTAATCACGATGGCATCGTCGAGCACAAATTCATGTCCGAGGGTATTGGCATAAAGCAGGATACTGAGACCCAACAGAATGACCAGGTGCAAACGCAGTGGCGATTTACTGCCATCCAATGTGGCATTTATTTCACTGGCAGTGGGTACGGTGGTTTTGGTGGTCGGAATATTTTTGCCTGAGCTTGGTTTTCCACCTACAGATTTTCTTCCCTTGGGTATTTTACTCATGTCGTGTCCAGAATTTTTACCCTGCGAAGGTAATGAATGAAAACAATATCATAAAGTTGTAAGAATATCCCTAATTTTGTGCCTGAATAATCACAAGTAAAGTGGCATCATACATGGCTCATTACCAAAACCAAAATTTGAGCATAGCTGCTGTATCTTGTTATAATTATCGAAATGGGGCCTGATATATTACTCACTGTTTTTCTTGTATTCTTAAACGGATTTTTCGTTGCGGCAGAATTTGCCATTGTTAAAGTCCGTATCTCACAAATTCAAGTCAAGGCCAGCGAAAGTTTCGCTGGACGTATCGCCGAGGGGGTCGTCAATAATTTGGATGGCTACCTGGCTGCAACTCAGTTAGGCATTACCCTGGCCAGTTTGGGTCTGGGTTGGGTAGGGGAAGACGTCATGACCAAGCTGATTATAGGGTCTATGGAAGGCCTGAACTTACACCTGGATGAAGCCTTAGCCCACCGCATCGCACTACCCATCGCTTTTGCGGTCATCACCGTGATGCACATCGTGTTTGGTGAATTGGCACCCAAATCTTTGGCCATCCGTTATCCAACATCCACCACGCTGTACACATCGTTGCCACTGCGGGCCTTTTATTTTGTATTTCGGCCATTCATTTACATCCTCAACGGATTTGCCAATTTCATTCTCAAATCAATCGGGATTCAGCCTGTACCACACGCCGAAATCCACTCGGAAGATGAGTTAAAACTCATCATTGCCGAAAGTGCGGAAGGAGGAGCTATTCGGGCTTCTGAACGTGAACTCATTCAAAATGTATTTGACTTCGACGACCGTACAGTACGCCAGGTGCTCAAACCGCGCAATCAGATTTCGGCCATCAATGTGGCCATGCCCATCGATGATGCCATCGATTACGCCATCCAGGAGGGGTATTCTCGCTATCCGGTGTACGAAGAAAACATGGACAATATCCTTGGGTTCATCTTGACCAAAGATTTGCTGGCCACCTTGCGTGGCAATCGACAGGGGACCCTGCGCAGCATGACCCGGGAGTTGTTGTTTATTTCCTCCAGCAAAAAAATCAGCCAGGTTTTGCGCCAGTTTCAAGAGCAAAAAAATCAAATGGCGATAGTGGTCAACGAATTTGGTGGAATTGTGGGCTTGCTGACACTGGAAGACATCATCGAAGAATTGGTGGGAGATATTCAGGATGAAACCGATACGGAAATGCCGATCGTCGAAAAAATATCCGACAATGTTTTCAGGGTTCATGCCCAGCACCCTGTGGATGAAATCAATGCATTTCTCCCTTTCCCCTTGCAAGAAAGTGAATCCTATATTACCTTGGCTGGATTGATCATGGAACAAAGTGATGAATTGCCAGAAGAAGGCCAGGAACTCATCATTCACCCGTATCAGGTTCGCATCATCGACATGATCCAGAATAGTCCTTCAATTATCGAATTATTGCTGCTGGATGTGCCTTCGAGGGATAAGGATGAATAATGAAAAGTTGAAGAGTTTAGGGTTGAAGAGTTTAGTTTGGTAATGCAGGATTTGTATTTTGCTATTGAGCACATCCTTTAATGAGTGCACAAATCCTGCATTACCAAACTTTTCAACTCTTCAACCCTAAACTTTTCAACTCTTCTTCAAAATGCTCTTATACTGCGCTGGGTTCCGAATCACCTTAATGGCTTCTTGTACTTCAGGATCGCGCAAAAGTCCAATCTGCGCCCGCCCGTTGGCGTAATAATAGCGCCCGGCGATGTCTTTTTCAATCAATTTGCTGATCAGGTCTTTGTGCTTGCGGATCAACTCCAACTGAGCCGCGCCAAGCGCAGTTTCCAAAGAACCCACGGCGGTGCTGAGATTGTAGCCTTCATCGGTCACCTTTTGTTTGAACTGTTCCAGCAGTTTTTCACTTTCGGTGCGGAAAACAAAGTTTTCTTTTTGCACAAAACTAAGGAATGCATCAAAGTCTGTAAACCGCAAATCCTTGATCTCTGGCATTTTATCTTTACCCTTGCAATACTCGGTTACAAAACGGAAAATAATATCTTGGTCTTGCAGTGATTTCACCACGGGAATATTGCTGGCTTGTTCAATTTTGATGTCAGGCGCTACCCCGCCACCATCCAATACGGGTCGGCCATTGCGGGTTTTGAAGGCCGCGCGGCGGGTATCGGCAATATCCACGGGTTCACCATTGCGGTATTCTACACTTTGAATGCAGCGCCCGCTGGGGATGTAGTACTTGGCGGTGGTCAGCTTCAGGCGGGAATTGTAGCCTACTTCTACCGTATTTTGTACCAAACCTTTGCCATAAGAGCGCTGGCCGATGAGTACTCCGCGATCGTAATCTTGCAGGGTACCACTCACTATTTCGGAAGCCGAAGCCGAGTTTTTGTCAATCAATACGGTGAGTGGCAAATCTTCTTCAATTCCGGAAGCTTGCGTACGGAAACTGCGGTCTTGTTCCTTGAGTTTGCCGCGGGTGGTTACCACGATTTCATTTTTGGGGATGAAAACATTGCAGAGGTTTACCGCCTCAATCAACAATCCCCCGCCATTCCCGCGCAAATCCAGGATAATGCCTTTGATGTTGGGGTTTTCCCGGCGCAATTCGCGTACAGCATTGCCAATGTTTTTGCCCGCATCCTGTGAAAAAGTAGACAGGGATACGTAGGCTACGTCTCCTTCTACCAAGCCAGAGTAGGGCACATTGGGCATTTCCATTTCTTCCCGATTGATTTTGACTTTAAAGTCGCTGTTTTGGCCGGGGCGGCGGAGGGTCAACTCCGCAGTAGTACCGGTTGCACCACGCAGTACATAATCTACCTCGTCGCTGCTTTTGTTTTTGGTGTCCTTGTTGTCTACTGCCACAATCTGGTCGCCAATTTTTATGCCTGCTTTATCCGCTGGTAAACCTTGGAAAATTTCAGTAACCGTAACAAAATCACCGATCTTTTTGAACTCAAAACCAATGTTGTCTGAAGTTCCTTCACGCAAGAGGCGGTAGCCTTCAATGTCAGCTTCGGCGATGTAATTGGTGAAAGGATCAAGGTTGTTGAGCATGGCATCGATGCCCGTGCGCATTACTTTGCCCGGGTCGAGGTCATCTACATAAGCCGAGTTGAGCTCTTTGTACATGTTGGCAAAAATTTCGAGGTTCTTGCTGATCTCAAAATCTTGTCGGGTACTTGGATATTCGGTGAAAGCCACGGTCAGCAGGACCAGCGGCAACAGCCAGAGGGTGTATTTAGCGATTCTTTTCATGTTGGATGATGTTTAACTAAAGTCCCAATGATAACAGTTTTTAGGGAGTTTTGGTCTATTGCCGATGGGTGATTTAGACAATTTAGGCTTTCAAATCTATAGTTGTGTCGCTTTGGGGTGGAAATAAAGAGGATAAAATTGTTTCTCCACCCCAAGTCCCTTCCACCCGATACGGATGAAACCGGGCAAAAAGCTCCTCTTTGTACCAACCCAGCTCTCGGGTTTTGCGCACCACTTCGCTGTGGAATTTCCCCTTGTAGGCGTAAGCCTGCATGTCGGCGCTATTTTTCCACAAACTAAAAGTAGCCTGCTGTACCAGCGGCAGTTCGCCAATGCCTACGGAAAAAAGCAGCCCTTCCTGGTGTTCACGCCACATGGCTTTGCTTACACCGGGGACAAAACGCCAGAAATGCCACAAACGTTTGGTGCGAATGGTGGCCCGGGTGAGTACCGCCACTGGTGCTTCCGCCTGGAATGGCACATTTTCCGTAAAAGGGTTGCCACCATCCCAGGTGCCGTGCACCTTTGCCGTTTGGAGATAAACCGTCCATATATCTTTGGCTCTTTCTTTAAAAGCGTTAAACAGTGGGTGGGTGGAAAAAAAAGCCTCAGCACTCACCGCATCATCCCACACTGCCAGCAATCCATAAACCCCGAAATTAGGCCAAATACTAAAACCATTGCCATTGCCACTGCCCATCATTTTGGAAAAAGAAAGCCCGGCTATTTTGGCCAACTCCAGCGGAGCCAGCGCCATTTGTTTAAACCCCCACCACTTGTGCTGAGGGTTGGAATAGCGAAAAAAGGTGATGGTAACGATTTGTGGACTCATAAAGCGAAAAGTGAATAGCAATAGCGAAAAGTGAATAGCGAAGTACTGATTTAACAATGGCATCCTCGAACTGTTCACTTTTCGCTATTGCTATTCGCTTTTCACTTTTTAGTTAAAAATTTTAAGATTTTTTTCATTTATCGTGTACCTTTTGCTACTTCTCTCCGTCTAAAAAAACAAATCACGGTTTTTGTTTATCTTCGCAGGTGAATCAACACCTGAAGAAATTGAGTGCTGTTACTTGTAACAAAAGCATGCGGGATTTTGAAGTCATCCACGTTTACCTACAAACGCAGGCGAACCCGTGTTTTACACTTCTTTACAACCGCTATGTGAGTAAGGTTTATGCAAAGTGTATTTCCATCCTCAAGAACGAGGAACTGGCTCACGATGCTACGCAGGAAATCTTTACGAAGATTTTTCTCAACCTTTCCAAATTTGGTGAAAAGGCACAGTTCTCCACCTGGATTTATTCCATCACCTACAACTTTTGCATCGACTACCTGCGTAGAAACAAAAAACAAGGTGAACTTTTTACCGACGATATCGAGAAGGCACCCGATCCGGTCGACGAAGTTCCCGATGAGGCACTACTTCAACTTGAAGTAGATACCCTGCGCAAGGTTTTGGATGAAATCCCTACCCCTGATCGCATCATCCTTTTGATGAAATACCAGGATGATATGCCGATCAAGGACATTGCCGAGATTTTGAATAAGACTGAAAGCGCGGTTAAAATGCAAATAAAACGTGCCAAAGAAAAGGCCCATAAGGTCAAAGAAGAACTTATGCCAGCCATAAATTAATCGGCTATATGAATCCTAATAACTTCCAAAGGATGCTCGATGAGGACGTCGAACGCCTTGCTCCCGAAAAATACGAGCGCATTGTGAGTACGGTGTGGGGAAACCTCGGGTTTCTGCGCATGCTCGGCGACGTTGCAGACCTCTACATGTCCCAAATGGTGGGCGTTATGGTGATGGCTGCGGGTGGTGCCGGTCCGGAAACCCCAAGCAATGCCAATCACATTCCGCCCAACACCCCAGATCGCCCGGATCAAAATGGTCCAATTGGCGGTGGCCCACAAAGTCCAGAAATCACTCGTTAACACATATCCATCAACCTAACCCATTAATTATGAACCTTTTTCTATTAAATATCTCCGACTGGTTCAACGATCTGTACAACAAGTACCAACCCATGTTTGACCAATTTTTCATGGGAATGATTGCTTTTGTGCCCAAATTCATTGGGGCTTTGTTGTTGCTATTTTTGGGCTGGTTTCTGGGTCGCATGATTTCGCGGTTTTTCCAAAAATTATTTGAGCGCATAGGAGCGGATAAATTGGGCGATCGCCTCAATCAAATCGACTTCATTGCACGTTCGCCCGTGAAGCTCAAACCTTCTACCATGATTGGGAAGTTCTTGTACTACCTGATCTTTATTTTCTTTTTTATGGCCGCCACCGATACGCTAGGCATCACGGCAGTATCGGAGATGATTAGCAAAATTTTTGAATATTTGCCAAGAATTCTATCCGCCTTGATTGTCTTTGTCATCGGTATTCTCTTCGCCGATATGCTCAAAAAACTGGTGCATACTGCGTGTGCCTCGCTCAATATCCCAGCCGCAGGACTGATTGCCAATTTTGTGTTTTATTTTGTCTTCATCAATGTGGCGATGATCACTTTGTCTCAGGCAGGTATAGATACCAATTTCATCCAGGATAATTTATCCATCATTCTGGCAGGTATTGTGGGTGCTTTTGCAGTGGGCTACGGCTATGCTTCGCGCCCATTGATAGGCAATTTACTGGCCGCTTACTACAACAAAAACAAGGTAAAAGTAGGCGACACCATTGCCATTGATGGCGTAAAAGGAAAGGTCATTGAGCTGGATAACTCTACCATGACACTGGAAGCCGATGACCGCAAGGTTGTGGTTCCACTGAACAAACTGTCTAGCGAAAAATACGAAATATTTAAATAAATCATAACTCAAAAGGGCTGGTTAACTAAAAGGTTAGCCAGCCTTTTTTATTTACACAAAACACCAACAATGAAACGACTGTTTTATCCTCTCCTTTTGTTGTTCATCCTCTTTTCTGGTTCCAGCTTTGGGCAAGAAGTAGCCAAAGACACCTCTTATTGGAAACGTGGAGCTGGATTTGCGCTGGCGTTTGACCAATTGCTCAACATCAACCCCCGGCAAGGTGCAGCACAAGATCGCCTGGGTTTTGGTGGTGGCATCAACGCATTTGGGAATTACCAAAAAGGGCGGATTGCCTGGGGTAACCTGGGGCAATGGAACTTTGGTGTACAGCGGCTGGGCATCGGCGTAGTGCGCATTGGGAATACCGCAGCCAATGTCCCTTTCCAGAAATCCCTGGACGAATTTGTGGTCAGTTCCAAAATTGGCTACAAAACCAGCAATGATTCCAAAGTGTTTTACGCAGCAGACTTCAACTTCCTGAGCCAATTGACACCTACTTACCAAGGTGGGAACAGTTTCCCGGGGCTTTTTCTGAACAATGTGCAAGGGTCTTCCCTCTTGGCGCGGTTCTTTTCTCCCGCCATCATCAACCTCGCGCTGGGGATCGATTACAAACCTTCGCCCAAGTTTTCTCTTTTCTACTCTCCCCTTGGTGCCAAGTGGGTGATTGTGGCCAGTGACGCCATTGCCTTACGCGGGGTACATGGCAACCCGGTAACCAAAAGTGCCCAAGGCGTAATTACCTCGGCAAAAAATGTTGATGCGCAGTTGGGTAGCCAGTTGCGGGCAGTGTACACCAGCAAGTTTTTGGACGATAAACTCGCTTATACCTCCAACCTTTTGCTGTTCAGCAATTACCTCAACAATCCTCAAAACGTGGATGTTGACTGGCGCAATAGCCTATCCTGGACCCTGTTCAAAAACTTCCAACTGGGCTTGTTGGTCAATTTCTTCTATGATGATGACATGAGTATGTTTACATCCGATTTCAATGCCATCAACGGCATCGAAGTGGGTAGCGATGGTAGTCCGATCACTGGCCCCCGCTTGAGTGTCACCCAGCAATTGTTGTTGAAATACGCCATCACTTTTTAAGCCAATCTTTGCAATAAAAAGAAAAGTCCAGTCAACAAGTAGTTGACCGGACTTTTTCCCTTGCATCTTTCCTCCAAGAATCGATGCGGAGCATATTTATAAGGCTCAATATCTTGAGGAAAAAAGGCTCAGGCTACGCAGCTCAAAAAGGAGCATTGTATCCTGAGCTTGCATGTCTTCAACCATCTGTTACGACTATTGTAGAATGCTAATGAAAGTTCCCCCTATTTACATCTTAGGCAGTAATACTGCATCAATGGTGTGGATGACACCATTGGACTGGTATACATCGTACGTGCTAACGTTAGCAACTGCGCCATTTTCGTCGGTAATCTGAATGTTGCGCGCACCATTCATTTTGATCATCAGTTTGCCCCCACTCACTGTAGTAACACTCTTGGTCCCTTTTTTAATTAATGCAGCCAATGCATTGAAGTCATACTTACCCGCTACCACGTGGTAGGTAAGTACTTTGGTCAACGTAGCTTTGTTCTCCGGCTTCAGCAAGGTTTCTACGGTCCCTTCTGGCAGGTTTTCGAAAGCATCATTTACGGGTGCAAACACGGTGAAAGGACCTTTTCCTTGTAAGGTTTCTACCAAACCTGCTGCGGTTACGGCAGCGACCAACGTGGTGTGTACTTTAGACTTTACAGCATTATCTACGATGTTTTTAGCAGGAAGCATTGCTTCGCCCCCGACCATAACATTCGCAGATTGGGCATTAATGGTTAAGGTTACAACAAAAAACATCAGGGCCATAGTAGCCACTTTCAAACAAGTTTTCATAAAGAAAAAAATTTCGGGTGAATTAATGGTTGTCCTGATAGATACGGAGGCCAGAAGAATTTGGATTTCGGGAGGGTGAAAAAATTATCTTTTTTTCCGTTCCTTTGTTTTTCAAAAAAGTAGCATGACCTTCGATCAACCCATACCCATTCGAGAAATAGCCAACCAAATCAATGCGGAAATCATTGGTAATCCAAATACAGTTGCAAGGGGCATCAATGAAATCCACCAGGTACGCCCAGGAGACATCACATTTGTGGATGTAAAAAAATACTTCGAAAAATCCCTGAGTTCAGCGGCTACTTTTGTCATCCTCAACGAAAGAACCGAAGCACCGGAGGGGAAAACCCTGCTTTTATGCGCCGATCCATTTACGGCTTACAATAATCTCGTTTTAACCCATCGGCCCTATTTGGCTTTGCAAAACAGCATCAGTCCCCTGGCTGAAATTCATCCCAGCGCAATCATCGAACCCAATGTGGTCATTGGGCCTTACGTCAAAATTGGCGCCAATAGCCACATTATGGCCAATGTTACCATTGCAGAGCATACCATTATTGGAGAAGAGGTCATTGTACAACCGGGTGCAATCATTGGCACCGAGGCGTTTTATTTCAAGCGAAATGCCGAAGGGTTTCAAAAATGGCGCTCAGGGGGAAGGGTTATTCTGGAAGATCGGGTGGATGTCGGAGCCGGCTGTACGATCAACAAAGGAGTTTCGGGGGATACCCATATTGGTGAAGGTACAAAACTGGATAGCCAGGTACACATTGGGCATGATGTTGTCATTGGTAAACGTTGCCTTTTTGCCGCTCAGGTAGGAATTGGGGGCAACTGCGTGGTTGGTGATGAGGTAATTCTATATGGTCAGGTAGGTATTGCCCAAAATTTGAACATTGGGAACAAAGTGGTGGTGCTGGCCAAAAGTGGGGTCTCGAAGGACCTGGAAGAAGGGAAAACGTATTTTGGCTACCCAGCACAAGAGGCACGCAGGGCATATCAGGAATTGGCGATACTCAGAAAGATGAGAGATGAGAGATGAGAGATGGTATGATTTTCATCTCTTATCTTTCATCTCTCATCTTTTTTATTATTTCTTGCCGCCGAACAAACCGCCTAAACCTCCCAACAGATCATCGGTGAAATCACCATCGCCGTCTTTGTCCAGGAATTTTCCGATCATATCCATGGCAGGGTTGCCACTGGCTTTTTGTTGAGTCTGCGTACCTTGCAGCATATTGAGGATACTTCCAATGTCGAAGCCACCGCCTCCTTGTTGCTGGCCACTCTTGCTGAGCGCACTCAAAATAATGGGAGCTAACATGGACATCAAATTGCCCGTTTTGTCTCCACTCAAGCCACTCATTCTGCTGATCATTTCGATGATTCCCCCTTGCTTGCCACCGAGTAGGGAATTCACGATGCCTGCACCATTTTGCATAAGCCCCGCTTGGCCTGCACCGTTGTTTCCGCCTGAAACCATATTCATCACATCATCGATGATGCTCCCATCTTTATCTGCATCCAGCATGCCCAGTAATCCACTGGCACCCTGTTCAGTGGTTGCAGTTTTGGATATGGCGCTAGACATCGCTGTCACGATGCCGTTGGCTGCGGTACGGGTTTGTTCCCTTTCTGCACCACCAATCTGCTGGCTCAGGTTATCGATGAAGTTATCATCGTTGAGGTATTGTCCGAGGATATCCGCGAATTGATTTGACATAGTGTTTGATTTTTTGGAATAAAATTAAATAAAAACTTCCTCAAAAAGACGGATGCCTTTTGAGGAAGTCACATTTATTGCGCTAAAATACTTTAAAGTTTACGGATTTTTAGTCGTGTCCCGGCCCGAATGATCCGATTGGATGATAGGTCATTGAGTTTCAAAATATCCTGTAAAGTGGTACCAGGGAACCGATCAGTAATTTCAAAGATACTTTCCGGACGGGTTGTCACGTAGTATTGGAAAGACTCATGAGCAGTGGCATCCTTGGCCATGGTCGTTATTTCAGGTTCAGTAGGCTGTATAGGATCTAGCTGCAGCATTGGAATTAGGCTAAAAGCTTCCATACGTTCAATCCTGAATCTGAGCTCGCGACCTTTAGGCCGGAAAATTTTCAGGAACTGACCTGGGGCGACCTCCGCTGTTTCCAGCTTGTTCCACTCCATAATTTTGTCGGCAGTACAGCCGTAAATGCTGGCCAGCTCGGCCAGGGTCTCACCAGCACTAACTTCATGCCGCTCTTCTACCAGTACAGTTGCCGGCAATTCCCGCACTTTGGGGGCATTTAGGCTGGAGATGAGTTCTGGTTTGCTGGCACCATCAGGACGATTTGCCTCCAAGTAAACCCGTACTTTTTCCATTACCTTGGATGGCAACGTAAGGTAATACCCTCTGGTGCTGGCCGGTATGGATTTACGGTTGTAAGCTGGATTGAGGAAATCGATGGTTTCCAGGCTTACTCCCGTTAATTTTTGTACTTCGTCAAAACTCAGGTCCTGGTGTACCAAAATGGAAGTCGTTAATAACAATTCTTCGGCTGGAAATTTTGGCGTAAGTCCATGTTTCTCGAAATTTTCGAGCAAATAGCTCGCTGCAATAAAGGCTGGCACGTAATTGGCCGTTTCTCGGGGCAAATCCCCACGAATTGCCCAATAGTTGGTGCCACGTCCTCTTTTCAGGGCACGAATAACCCGGCCACTACCGGAATTGTAGGCAGCGATGGCAAGTTCCCAATCCGAAAATTGTTTGTACAAGGCCTTCAGATAGGTGGCAGCAGCCTCCGTAGAGCGACGCGTATCGCGCCGTTCATCGATGTTGGCATCTACTTGTAGGCCCAAACTGCGGGCAGTAGGTGCCATAAATTGCCAAAGCCCCATTGCCCCGACGCGTGAAATGGCGCGGTTGTGCAAAGCAGACTCAACAATGGATAATGCTTTCAGTTCTTCAGGGAGGTCTTTTTGAAACAGGACGTCTTCAAAGAGGGGAAAGTAAATAAACCGACGTCCGAGCATTTGTTCCGTTCCTTCACGGCCTCTAACAAGATAGGTTTTCAGGTAGCTCATTACAACCGGATCATACCTCGGTTTCACTACTCTGTTTTCCATCGCGTGGAGTCGGCGGGTTATCTCCGCTTCGTCCAGTTCGGTCTCGTTTGTTGGATTTTTCGCTTGGGTTTCGAGGCTAAAGCATAAAAAGAGCGTTAGCATCGCCAGCAAAAATTTTTGACACGACGATTCCATGGCTAAAAATGTTAATGAGTTTTGAGTGGTTTTCGAACAACAAATCTAAGCTAAACAGCTGATCAATAACCCCCATTTCCCATGATGTTTGGTTATGGTTGTAATGTAAAGGTAGCAAAAACTTTCAAAGTTGCACCTACCTCTACCCATCATGATACGGAAATGACGAAAAAAGGTTACCAAATTCCGGCTCATTTTCAGCATTTTTTAATTTTTATCGCGGATCAACCAACGCACCAAAACTGGCGCTAACATTAGCTCGGTCACCATTCCAGCAAAGAGGGTGATGCTGGTAAGCAGCCCAATGACGACACTGGTTGGATGCTGCGAAAAAAGCAGCACTAAAAATCCAAAAAAAAGAAAAACAGTGGTCAAAATCAGGGCTTTCCCGGTTTCCAACAGGGTGATGCGCAAGGCATCTTCTACGCTTTGACCCCGGTTGCGTTCCAATTTAAATTTTGATAAAAAGTGAATGGTGTCATCTACCGCGATGCCAAAAACGACCGAAAAAACGATGGATATCCCGGCGTCAAGTTCTACCCCCCAATACCCCAAAAGTGCTCCAGCTACCAACAGAGGCACCAAATTGGGCACCAAAAAAATGATCATCATTCGGAAACTCCGCAAAACCAAAGCAATAATCAGGCTAATTAGTCCAATGGAAGAGCCTAAACCAAGCAAAAGGTTGCTGCGTACATAGTCGGCATTTTTATCCATAATCAACCCTGTTCCAGTCCGTTTTACTTTGATGATTTTAGGGTTGATGTTTTGGGCAATCCAGCGATCCAATTGCTGACCATATTCTTTGATGCGATCCGCTCCAATATCGCCCAAACGAGAGGTGATGCGGGCTTTGAGCTCATCTTTGCTGACCATCACCTGGGCACTGAGTTGGGGCATACGTTTGGCCAAACGTTGGTAAGCCTCAAATTCTGCTTTGGTTTCAGGCAGTCGGTATGCATCAGGGCGATTGTTGTGGTACATTTGGTTGATGCTTTTATACAAAGCGGTGCTTGAAAAAATAGCTTGTATAAAATCAACCCGGTGCAATTGTTGCTCAATCTTTTCCATCTCCTGCAATACCTCAAAATCATTGGCGCGATAGTCACCTTGTGTGTAAATGGCCAACTCCATTGGTCGGAAGCCAGCCAGGTGTTTTTCAAAAAACAAAAAATCACTGGTGATTTTGCTGTTTTTAGGCAAGTTGCTGATGATGTCGTAATTGGTGGTGATCCGTGAAATACCGAACATGCTGAACAATACCAGGACTAGGGTACTCAGTACAATTGCTCGTGGACGTTGGCGGGTGAAATCGACAATTCCTTGCAACAAGCGCGCCCAAAAGGCGTGTTCTTTTTCAGGCTGGGCAATCTGGTCGGCACGAAACCAGGTCAACATTGCGGTAGTAAACAAAATGACAGTAAAATAAGCGATCATCACCCCTACTGCCGCATTGATGCCAAAATCCTTGATGGGCATCACCCGATTCGTCACCAAGGAAGCAAACCCAATCGCGGTTGTGAGTGCGGTCATAAACGTAGCCAAACCCACATCCCGGATGGTATTCCACATTGCCGTTCGACGCTCTTGCCCTTTATGCAATTCATCGTTGTACTTCGACATGATGTGTACAATATCTGAAGTACCAATAATGAGTACCAATACCGGATACAAGGCAGAGAGGGTATTGAGCTCGCGTACAAAACCACCCAAAAAACCGACAAACAAGAGCAGTCCCAAAGCCAATGAAATGACAGCCACCACTGTGCCCCAAAAACGCCGAAAGACCAGGTACATCACCAGGCTCACCAAAATTGCTGATACAATGGTTGCCACGACAATCTCACGCTGTTGCAAGCGCACCATTTCCTGTTGGAAATAAGGCCTCCCCAGGTAATGGACATTGCTAAATTTGTATTTGCCCACCAGAGTTTCCACCCCGGCCATCAATTCACGCGCTTGTTTGAGTTCAATGGACTCAATGGTTTTTAGAAAAAGGACCAAGGTTTTGCCATCTTCGGAAATCAAATTGCGTACAAATCGTTCATCCTGAAGCAAACGTGCCCGATCGGAAGCGTACAAATCCGGACGATCCACATGGATGGCCGGAACAGTAGTGAGGCCAAATGGTGTCTTGACCGGATACCCAATTTTGGTCAACGATTGAACTTGTTGGACGTGGGGTAAATCGCGGCAATCTAAGCTGAGTCTCTGAAATTTTTCCAGAAAATCACGCTCAAAAACGCCTTGTGGACGATGGATCGCAATCAATAAAAAATTATCGTCGGTTTCGAATTCCTTAACAAATTCCTTGAATGCATCCAAATCGGGATCCCCTATTGGGAAAAATTGCTCAAAATCAAAGGAGAACCGGATGTCGAATGCTGCACGAATGCTCAAAAGCGACAGTACCCCAAACAAGATCAATACAATAACTCTGAATCGGTTATTCATAACAGCAGTTTAAAACCCTCTTGTAACTAAAAACCACTACTTTGGTTCAACTATTCCAACATCATTTTGACTAAATTTCCAACCTTCACTTTCGTTTTCAAGGTGACTTTATATCTTTACTACCGAAAAAAATCAAGTGTTTTATGCTACTTCAATTGCCCAAAATCCTAGAACCATTTCAGGAAAAAGTACAGGCTACCCAACAATCTACCATACGCATCCACCCAAAGGCTACGCCTCCAGTACACCTGTGGCAAAGTAAAATTGGGGGAAAGCCCTATTGGCCCAAAGACTCCGATTACCCCCAAAATTCGGCAGGCAAGCCCCTGTTTTTTTTGGCTCAATTCAATTTCGCCGAAACCCCGAGATTGGAAGGTTTTCCTGAAAAAGGAATTCTCCAGTTTTTCATCCTCAACGACGATACTTATGGGCTGAATTTTGATGCTCCTGGCGACAATGAAAACTACCGGGTGGTTTACCATTCCGATCCTTTGCTAAGTGCCGAAAATCTCGAAAGTGATTTTGCTTTTCTGCCAGATTTTCACGAAGATACCCCGATTCCACCGGGGGCTACTTTTGCCCTGGATTTTAGTTTGGAAGCAGAATGGTTAGGCCCCCCCGATTATCAATTTGACATGGTGTATCCAGAAGTTTTTTTGACCCAATTTGGAGACGAAAAAGATGAACTTATGGATTTCTTTTACGAATTGGGTTCAAAATCAAGCGGTCATAAATTGGGCGGTTACGCTTTTTTCACCCAATATGATCCACGCAATGCAGCAAAACCAATGCTCCTCCTGTTTCAACTGGATTCGGACAGTGACATCGAGAGCATGTGGGGAGACATGGGCATTGCCAATTTTTTTATTTATCCAGAGGACTTAAAAAATCTGCGTTTCGATCGGGTTTTGTACAATTGGGATTGTTCCTGACAAGGTTTTTACTTTATGAAAAAAATATTATTCTATTTTTAAAGTTTTATAGGACATTGTATGTGAAAAAATGCCTGTTCCCAACACCAACCAAATCAATCCACCATGCTATCGCCTTATCTTGACCCTCATTTGATAGAAGCAGGCTGTGACGAGGCAGGTCGCGGGTGTTTGGCTGGGCCCGTATTCGCAGCGGCGGTCATCCTGCCTAAAGACTTCCGCCATCCATTGCTAAACGACTCCAAGCAGCTCACCGAGCAACAGCGGTTGGAATTGCGTTGCATCATCAAAGCTTCAGCCAGCAGTTGGGCTGTTGCACAAGTAGATCCCGCCGAAATTGATCGGGTGAACATTTTGAATGCTTCCTTTTTGGCCATGCACCGTGCCCTGGATAAGCTTGAAACTACACCAGAACTTATCCTAGTCGATGGCAATCGATTCACCCCTTACGGAAACATCGAACACCGCTGTATCATCAAAGGCGATGGCATCTACATGTCGATCGCGGCCGCTTCCATTTTGGCCAAAACTTACCGCGATGACTACATGGCCGAACTGGCAGATAGCCATCCCCAATATGGCTGGAGCAACAATAAAGGGTATCCTACCAAAGCACACCGGGAGGCCTTGCGCCACCATGGCGTGACCCCACACCACCGGCGCTCTTTCCGGCTTTTGCCAGAGCAGCTTTCCCTCTCCTTATAAGTTATACCCACATGGGGTATAAGTACTGGTTCAATATTGGCCATTTCGTAGATTTTGCTTCTTCAATCATCCAAAAAAACAGTAGTACATGGCTTATTTTTGTAAATTGGATGAAAATTTCAACCATGAGCCAAAGCAATAAAAGCGACAACCCATGGAAAGCCATTGTCGGTGTCGCAGTAATCGTCGTATTTTTAGTTGGCCTATTTATGTTGGCCCGCTTCGTCTTTACCTTAATGTATTATTTATCTCCACTCATGCTCATTGCCGCCTTGATCATCGATCACCGGGTAGTGACTGATTATTTCAAGTGGATTCGCGATATTTTCCGCCGCGATAATATTGCCGGAGTGATCGTAGGTATCTTGTCTGTCATCGGTTTTCCGGTATTGAGTGCTTATTTTTTGGCCAGAGCCTTGTTGAAAAAACAGGTGAAAAAAGTCAAATCCGAATATGAGCGCCGCCGCGACGGAGACCTGGTAGAGTATGAAGAACTCGAAACTGATTTCCCACCCCGTCAAACCCGCCGGGAGGAAAAATCGATCAATGACGATGATTTAGTGCGGTAAACGCATCGTTCAAGTATTGCCCACAAACAGAACTGAATGAGTGAGGAGGTTTTGGTGCTTGTTTTACCCCTTGCACTTTCTTTGGGTATTGCCTATTGCCTCCTCATTCGTTACTTTTTGTGGCACTGGAATCAAATTCCTACCTGGAAAATTCCTGCTGATTTCGAGCCTCGTACAAGGGTATCCATCATTGTTCCCGCCCGCAATGAAGCTGCCAATCTTGGACACTGTTTGCACAGTATTTTGTCCCAAAATTATCCCGAAACATTAATGGAAGTCATTGTGGTGGACGATCACTCCGAAGATGCCACTGCTACAATCGTTTTAGCCATCAATGATCCCCGAATCTGCTTGATTCAATTGGCCGACTACCCCATACCCAATGGATTGGCGTTCAAAAAACACGGACTCAGCACCGCGATTGCTCAGGCCACCGGAACGCTAATTGTATGTACCGATGCGGATTGCCAAATGGGTCCCGATTGGTTGGCCAGTATGGTTTCTTTTTATCAGGATCACGCTGTACAAATGATTGCGGGGCCCGTTAACTTTCATCGGGAAAAAAATCTCCTGGAGCGCTTTCAATCTCTTGACTTTATTGGCATGATGTTGCTCAGTGGGGCGGGCTTGCGCTCTGGCAAAATGCGGATGGGCAATGGTGCCAATCTGGCTTATACGCGCAGCGCTTTTGCCAGGGTGGGAGGATTCAGTGGAATCGATCACCTAGCTTCCGGCGATGACCTTTTGTTGATGCACAAAATTGAAAAACAGTACCCAGGACAGGTCTTGTACCTCAAATCTTTCGCCGCAACGGTGTATACTTTGGCAATGCCCGATTGGCGCTCGTTTTTTCAGCAACGCCTGCGTTGGGGTACCAAAAATGCGGCTTATCAGGAATGGCGCATCACGGCGGTGCTGGGGCTGGTATTTGTGCTTTGTTGGAGCATCTTGTTGCACTTGGTGTTTATGCCTTTGGCTCCTACCGTGCTGGGAATAGGCTTACTGATCCAATGGGCATGTAAAATATGGGCGGATGACCAACTGCTACGTGCTGGAACACTTTTTTTCCACCGACAAGACTTGCTGCGCATTTTTTGGCCCGCCCAATTGCTGCACATTTTTTACATCGCCAGCGTTGGTTTTTGGGCCAACGTGCAGAAAAAATATTCCTGGAAAGGGCGCAGGGTCAGTTAAATTTTTGATTTATTTGGCAAATCCAATCAAGTTCAACATCCGTCCGGTAATGCCTTTTTCTTGGCGGTAGGAAAAAAAATCGGCATTGTGCAGCACTGTAGAATAGGGCGAGACTTCAATTTGTGCGGCCGGGATGCCGGTTTGCAAAAGCTGAGCCCGATTGGCTGCTTTCAGGTCGACAAAGTATTTCTGTAATGCTTCATCCCAGCGTTTATAAGCCCCACCAAAATGGTCAGCCACATCGGCATTCACTTCAAATGAACACTCGTCAATGCAAGTGCCGATGTAGGCAACACAATTTTCGGGTTGAACCCGGTATTCCTCCTGCAAACGAAGCATAGTTTTCCGCACAATTTCGGCCACAGTGCCCCGCCAGCCCGCATGGATGGCCGCAACCGCTCTTGTGTGTGGATCCGCAATCAGGATAGGAGTACAGTCGGCGATGGTGACCGTCAAAAAAACATGAGGAACATTGCTGATCAAGGCATCATAGCCTTCAGCTCGGCCGGGAGTTTCCACTTTGAGGATTTCAGCGCCGTGTACCTGATAGGCACTGGCGATCTGCTTGGACTCCAAGCCCAGGCTGTTGAAAAAAATTCGACGGTTTTCTTCTACTGCAGCAGGATCATCCTCGGTGGAAATACCCACATTCAGCGAAGCATAGGCTCCTTGACTCACGCCTCCGTGACGGGTGCTCTCGGCAGCAATCAAATTTGGAATGGAAGCAAATATCTGGGGTTTCAGGAAAGAAGATTTAGCGGTAACAATCATTGTCGGGAAAATTTCCCAAAAATAAAATATTACCGGATAATGCTGCGCGCCGGGCTAAATTCCGCCTGTAGGATACACTCTTCCTTACGCCCCCGGATTTTGAGGCGGAGCGGCTCCCCTTTGTCGGCTTTGGCCCGTACATAAGTTTTGATGGCGCACCAATCACCGAGCGTTTCCACAGCCTGGCCATCTACTTTTTCAATGACCTCACCAAGGGTGAAGCTGTATTTGAACACATTTTCACAAGCGCTCAGCCTGACGATGCGGTGTACCCCGTCTACCGGATAAAACACGACCCCATAGTCTTTCTCCTCGCGACTAATGCGCGGCAGCTTATTCGGTGTGAGGATGTACTCGCGTGCATCCGAGTTGATGATCAGGTTGTACTGATAAAGATATCCAAGCCCTAAACGAGCGTATTCCACCTCCTGTTGCAGCTCAATACGCGGAGAGTTTGGGATCAAATATTTCCCGTACCCAAATTTGAAGGGGCGATTGAGGGTGTAAAAAGTATCCACCGCATTTAACCCAAATAGCGCCAAACTGGAAACCCCCACATTCATCTGGGCTTGCAGGCCAGCAAAAATGGGGGTAAAAGCTTCTTTATTGAGTTCCAGCTCTCCACTGGAACCCAAATCAATGTGTACCCAAAAAGGAACACCTTCATAGCGGAATTCGATAAAATGCCGGTTGCTACGACTAACTGTATAAGTACATCGCAAGCCCTGATCAATGAATGGTCGAGAAGAAAACTGGAGTGTTTTTTTATCAAAATCAATCTTCCAATTGGCTTTATTGATGACGGAACTTCCGATAAAACCATCCACTTGGTGGCAAGAAGGTAAGCCATCGGTATCAATGATGGCAATGCGGGTATTTTTAAAATGGATGTCTTCTATTTGTAAATCCTGGGCCGTGCCGATGCGTCCTTGGGCTTCGGTTTCGTTGGCGTCAGCCAGGGTAATACTGGAGTCAGCACTGGTTTGGATACCACAACGGGCGGCAAAATCATCGTCTAGTCCGGTTACTGTAAAGCCATTGTCAAAGATGAATTTCCCTTCAACGCCGTTGATACGCGCCTTGAGGTAGATGTGATTTTGTTGAAACTCAAACCTGGTTTCAGTCAAAAACTGCACGGGCTCCACTGATCCAGCATTGGATTGTACCTGCGCAAAACCCAAAAAATTAAACCCACATAAAACCAGTACCAAAATACAGCGTCTTATTTTCCACATCATAAAGCCATGGTTTAGCTTAGGAACGGAAATCAAATATAAGGTAAATTTCGGCTGGGTTCTTTTTTGATTTTGCTGCGTTGCTTGTCAGTTGCGTAGGCCAGCTATGCGCCTTCCTCGCGCCTTGCCAAATCAAAAAATTGCCGAGCCAATTCTGTACCTTATATTTAATTGCCGTTCCTTAATTGATGCAAAAGAGCCGTGTTTTGGTGTATAGGTTGGTTATTTTACCCGAATCCGCGAACCAACTTTACATTCGTCGCTGGTCAGGTTGTTCAATTTTTTGATGCCAGCTATTGAGGTTTTGAATTTTTGGGCCAATATTTCCAGGGTATCTCCTTCCATGACCAAATAATACTGCGGTGCCACAGGATTGTTCGAGCTGGTTGTACTTCCTCCAGTATTGACTGTGGTGGTGGAAGGTTTGGCTGTAGAAAAAGGGTCGCTATTGTTGGCGCTGACTACTGGTACATTCGGTTTGTTGGTGGCAGATACATCGGAATTATAGGTTGTTGCTGGTCCTGGTTTTGCTGGTTTAGTACTTACCGTACCCGTAGCTGGATCAGCAGCGGGTTGGGCACTACTCAAAGACGGATTGGGCACTGTAGGCAAAGCGGTTGGTTTTTTATTGGGCTGATCACTCTGTAGCTTGGGTTGTTTTTTAATTTTTCCAGCTCTGATTTTGACCAGGGCATTTTCAGCAGGTTCCTGGCCATGGCTCATTTTGTTGCGGATGTACAATTTGTCCAGATCAATGGCGTACAATACCGAAATATCGATCATGCGCTCCCCTTTGCGCACTTTGTGATAGGTTTCCTGACCGCGCCAGCCTTTGGGTTTGGATTGTAAAAACACCCGAACTCCTGCTTTGAGCGGTTCTTCCATGCCACTGATGTGAGGGTTATGGTTCATCAATGCCTTGGGCGATACGTATTGTTTGGAAGCAATGTCTTTCACCGTTTGCCCTGCTGCGGCAATAATGTATTTCACATCATTGGTTGACTGGGGGACACCTACTACCAGTACGGGCAGTGGTTTATCTGGAGAATCGGGTTGGGTCAAGGTTGGCAGGGTGCCAATTTCTGACAACAAATCCTGATAGGTGGTTTCATCGTAACGGTGAAGATCAAAGTCTTCAATTAGTTTGATCAATTTAGTGGGGTAGCCAGGGTCGGTGGCGTATCCACCTTTTTTGAGGCCTTCGGCCCAGGAGCGGTAGTCGGTGCGCTTCAGTTCGAACAAGGGCCCGTAGCGTTCTTTTTTGGCCGGATTCATTAAAAATGCCGAATGGTCGCGGTAACACTGCTCTGCGCTACCGTACACCCGAAAGCAAGATTTGATGAGTTCGCCTTTATCATTGAGGTCGTCGTCTTCTTTATAATAGCCTTCACCATTCCAATCCTTGCCACACTTGATGCCAAAGTGGTTGTTGGCCAAACGCGCCAAATCGCTGGTTCCCCAACGTGACTCCAGCAAACCCTGGCCAAGTTTGATGCTGGCCGGAATCCCGGTACGCTCCATTTCTTCTACGGCCAAGAGGCGATACCGCTCTACATAGGCCATTTTTTCCTCCATGTCCTTGGGCTGCGCTTGCGCACAACCATAAATCAGAAGCGACAAACAAATCAACAGGCTGTTTTTCAAAAATTCCATGACCAATGGGTTTGTTCAGAATAATTCAAGTTCTCAACGGCGGCGAAAAGTTAATCAATATCAAGCTTTTGATAATTAAATTTTTTTTAACGTTGTAAAAAACTTGTGAACGGTTTGTCTGTTCGAGGTTTAGGCACGATGAAGAAATAAATTAACAGAATTGACTCGGCTATTTTTTGATTTGGCAAGGCGCGAGGAAGGCGCATAGCTGGTCTACGCAACTGACGAGTAACGAAGCAAAAACAAAAAAGAGTCCAGTTAAAATGTGATTTTTTTTTCATCGTGCCTTAGGATGGTTCATTATGGAAGCAACAATACAATTTTTGGGGCAAGCCCGACAAATCGATTTGGGCGCCCCCATCGACATCAGTATGCCACTTCGTTCTGGCCTGCAAAATGCAAATTGTTTTCACGCCCCACAGCCGGAATTTTGGCCAGTAGAGGCTCCTGAATTTGGCTTTATTGGCGATACGTCCAAAGGCGGAGCAGTCAATTTTTTCAACATCAAAATCAATCCCCACGGCAACGGCACCCACACCGAATGTGTGGGCCATATTGCCAAAGAAAAATATACCATCAATCAATGCTTGCGTCACTTTCATTTTTTTGCGAAATTGATCAGCATCTGGCCCCAACGCATGGAAAATGGCGATCGGGTAGTTTTGCGTCAACAACTTGAACCTTGCTTTGTTGTGCATAAACCGGAAGCACTGGTGTTGCGCACTTTGCCGAATGACGATTGGAAGCTGCACACCAACTATTCTGGAACCAATCCGCCATATATTCACCATGACGCGTTGGAGTTTTTGGTGGATTGCGGGGTAAAGCATTTGTTACTCGACCTCCCCTCGGTAGATCGGGAAGAAGACGGTGGTGCCTTATTGGGGCATAAGGCATTCTGGCAATACCCTGAAAATGCACGCAACAATTGTACAATAACCGAGTTAATTTATGTGCCTGACCGAATTTTGGATGGAGATTATCTACTCAACTTACAAATTGCCTCATTGGAACTAGACGTCAGCCCCAGCAAACCTTTACTGTATGTAATAAAATGAGAATCGATGTTTAAGCCAAGGTATTATTCCAAAATTTACCGTTCCTTTCTAACCCTGGAAGAAAACGCCTTCCAGGAGGTCATCCGTTTTTTTGAAGAAAATGAAGCAGTGATTCAGGAACTGGATTTTGATGAATACTTTGATGTATTGGTAGCCTATGTCACCGCCCTTTTTGAGGTGGGTGCGTACAAGGAACACTTGACCATGGTAGATGTGGTCATTGAAACTTCGATTCTAAACAACATTTCGGAATACAGGGGCGAAGATCTTTTCCGCAGAATGCTGTTCCGCAAAGCAGCCTCGCTTTACCATACCCGGCAGTTTCAAAAAGCCGAACACGTGCTGGGTGAACTCCTGCGCATGGACGCTGAAGACCAGGGCGCTATTCTGTTTATGAAAAAATGCCTGCGCACCCATTACCCCCAAATCCGCAGCAATGCCCACGCGGCGGCGGTGTTTTTGTTTCTCTTAACGGCGCTAGTCATCGCCGTTGAAGTGCTGCTGATTCGGCCTTTTTACGAAATGCACGCCAAAACGGTGGAAACTTCGCGCAATTCGATTTTTGCGCTGGGGATTTTATTGCTCATTTTTGGCGACGTGTACCATCGGTATTTGGCGGAGCGGGAGGTACGGGGATTTTTGCGGGCGGTGCGGAGAGGGAGAGTGGAAAAGACTCCTGAAAACGATTAGCCTATGCTTGAGATAATAAAAATAAGGTAAAAGTTTAGCACCCCACCTGCGGTGGAGTGTTTTTTAAAGATTCAGCCACAAATGACACAAATTTTCACAAATTAAGGCACAAACTTGCGTTTGTGCTCCCAACACGAACACAGTTCGTGTCCTAATTTGTGAAAATTTGTGTCATTTGTGGCTGAAAATTATTGCCGCGCATCGCCGAAGGCGAGGTGCTAAACTTGTACAAAATAAGAAAATAAGTTTTTCTCCCCGCTTTCACCTACCTTCACCCCGCAAACCAAAAACACGCGCAAATCAAAGCACCCGCACTTCCTGCATGAAACGCGAATTCCTCGCCAACCTACTTTTCCTTTTGTTCATCAATCTGGTGATCAAACCCACTTACTTGTTTGGGGTAGAGCGGGTCGTGCAAAATGTGGTGACCGAAAACCTGTACGGTATTTATTTCAGCATCCTCAATCTGACGTTGATCCTCAACATCATTACTGATTTTGGCATCCAAAATTACAATACCCGCTACATTGCGCAGCATCCACACTTGTTGCCCAAATACTTCAGCGCGTTTTTGCTCACCAAGGGTGTTCTGTCTTTGGTGTATGCGCTGGTCTTGTTGCTGGTGGGCTTGTTTACGGGTTACCTCTGGGAATATCCGGGCATTTTGCTGGGCATGACCTTGTGCCAGGTGCTCAATTCGATGGTGATGTATTTGCGTTCCAACATTGCGGGATTGGGTTTGTACTGGATTGATAGTATAGTATCGGTGATTGACCGACTGGTGGTGATTTTGTTTTTGGGAATTCCCTTGTGGATCGGGTATTACGAGGGGCGGAATTTTGACATTCAATGGTTTGTCAATGTGCAGTTGCTCGGGTATACGGTGGGTGCAATTGTTTCTTTTGCCATTGTGCGTTACCACGCGGGGCCGATCGTATTTCGTTTCAACTGGTTGCGCATCCTGGCGATTGTTAAAGCAGGGTTACCTTTTACCTTAACCTTCATTTTGATGAGCATGTACACCCGGGTAGATGCCCCTTTGATGGAGCGCATGTTGGCAGATGGCCGGGAACAAACGAATATTTATGCTTCGGCCTTTCGGCTTCTGGAAGCCAGTAATGTGATTGGTTATCTATTTGCAAGTCTCCTGATGCCCATGTATGCGCGCTTGCTCAAAGTAGGGGGAGATGTAAAGCCTCTCGCGCATTTGGGTTTACAAATCATCTGGAGTGGGGCCATTTCTCTGGTGGTGTGTACCATCATTTTCCGGGAAAACATCATGACCAGTTTGTACACCACTGGCAGCATTTATTCGGCTAATATCCTCGGCTGGGTGATCGTCAGTTTCATTCCCGTGAGTGGGGTCTATATTTTCAGCACTTTGTTGGTGGCGCAAGGCAGCCTTCGTGAGTTGAACCGGGTCTACGTCTGGGGTGTCCTGCTCAATCTTGGACTCAACCTCTGGCTAATTCCCTTACACAAGGCATTGGGCGCAGCGGAAGCGAATTGCATTACCCAAATCCTGATTTTTGCAGCTCAGTTGTACTTGTGCAACAAACTGATGGGCGTTGGCATTACCTGGGTACAAGCCATTAAATTTGTTGCAATGGCCATTTTGTCCGTGGGTGTGGCCAGCTTGAGTTGGGTTTACCTTTTGCCGACCCTCAATCTATGGGCTTTTTTAGTCGCCTTGGCGGGTTGTGGAATAATTGCTTTTGTTGTGCGTTTGATCAACATTCGAGAGGTATTGGGTTTACTGAAAACGTTTTAAGTTTTAGCTTTTAAATGGAAAATAAAGACAATCTTTTGGGCGTGGTACGCACCTTGTACCGATGGCGCAAACAAATTCTGGGGCTGTCCTTTCTGGCAGCAATAGGCACTGCGGGTATTTCCTTGTTGATGCCCAATTTTTTCAAAGCAACTACAGTTTTTTTGGCAGCCAGTCCAGATTTGGCACGCCCTGATATCTTGTATGGTAAATCCATCGGGGGGCAACCCTATGGTTCAGGCAACGACATCGACCGCATTTTGACCATTGCTGAGTCAAAAGAATTGGGGGATTATTTAATCGATACCTTCAAGCTGTTCGAACATTATCGGATTGCGCCAAATCAGCCCAAGTCGTACGTGTGGGCACGGGAAAAACTTTTTTCGCGGATGGAAATCATCAAAACCAAACGCGATGCCATCCAATTGACTTTTGAGGATGTTGACCCTCAATTGGCGGCTCGGATTGCCAATGCCGCACGGGAACGGATCAACTACTTGTCGCAAGAAGTCATCAAGGGCAATCAGCGCAAAAACCTGGCCTCTTATGAATCAGGATTGATTGTTAAAGAACGGATTTTGCAAGAGCTGGCGGATAGCCTGACCAAACTTAGGGCGAAGTACAAGATTTACAATACACGGCAAGTATCTACCGATCTTTCGGAGCGGTACATCATTGCCAAAGGCAGTTACTCCCGCTACAAAGGAAGATGGGAATCCATGAAAAACAATCCCCGAATACCCCGTGACTCCGTGGCTTTTACCGAAGCAACCATGAAAGGATACCAAGCAGAAGTAGAGAGCCTACAAGAAGAGCTGAACAACCTGGCGGGTGGTGAAGCAGCCTTGATGATGATTGAAACCCGGTATTACACCTCCAACGGGCAATTGGGTGATGAGGTAGAAAAAGCCAAAATGCTCCGCACTGCGCTGGAAGCAGACGTGCCCACGGTATTGGTGGTGGAAGAAGCAGAAGTCCCCGTGCTCAAATCTCGGCCCCGGCGTTCCTTATTGGTTCTTGCTGCGGGCGCCATTGCGTTTGTAATTGGCTGCTTTGGGGTCTTGTTGTTCGATGCTTATCGTGAAAACAAATGGGGAGAAGCCATCGATGCGCGCTAATCAACTGATGCAACAATTGCGGAAAACGTCGGAACTGCAAGTGCTGTTTTGGGGACTGGCGTTGATCACCCTCTTGTCCATTTGGGCCGGGGTGGCGCTCAATTTTATTTATTTGGCGGGTTTACCACTGCTGGTATTGGCCATTTATTGGACGATGATGGACATCCGCACCATCTATTTTTTGCTGATGGCCTGTATTCCGCTGTCCACGGAGGTGGTTTTACCCAATGGTTTTGGCACAGATTTGCCTGATGAGCCCTTGATTGTCGGACTATTTTTGGTCAGTATTCCTTTTTTGTTCCACAACATTCACCGCATCAGCAGCAAATTCATCCTGCATCCTATCTCGTTGTTGCTGCTCTTGCACTTTAGCTGGATTTTGCTGTGCACCCTACAGTCCAAATTGCTTTTTGTGTCGGTTAAATATTTACTGGCCAAAAGCTGGTACATCGTGGTTTTTTATTGCCTGACTGGTTATTTCATCGATCGCAAGGAACAATACCAGCGCTTGTTTTGGTGGGTATTTTGGCCCTTGATCTTTACCGTGGTGGTAATTGTATCGCGGCATGCTTTGACTGGTTTTTCTTTTGCTGAAATCAATTTTGTATTGCGTCCTTTTTACCGTAATCACGTCAGTTATGCGGGCTTATTGGCTTTGTTTTTCCCGCTGATGTGGTTTGCACCCATTCAATTTCCGCGTTTTTCCATCAAGTGGTATTTGTTTTTTGGGGCAATGGGCTTGATGTTGCTGGCCATTTATTTTACCTATACTCGGGCGGCTTACATTGCGGTGGTCATGGCCGCTGGCGCTTATTTTATCATCAAATGGCGCTTGATGCGCCCGGTATTGGCAGTGGCGGGGGTCGCCTTAATTATCGGATTTTTGTACTTGAGTTACGACAACAATTACCTCGACTTTGCGCCGGATTTCAACAAAACCATCAGTCACGAGAGTTTTGGCAACCTCATGGAGGCTACCTACAAGATGGAAGACATTTCCACTATGGAGCGGGTGTACCGCTGGGTAGCCGCTTTTCAAATGAGTTTGGATCGTCCCTGGATGGGTTTTGGGCCAGGTAATTTTGTCAATTTTTACCAATCCTATACGGTCACCAGTTTTCAGACCTACGTCAGCGATAACCCCGAAGGCTCCGGAGTGCATTGTTATTACCTGATGACCTTGGTGGAGCAAGGGTATATTGGGCTGATTTTGTTCATTGCCCTGAGCTTTTTGGTATTGATCCAGGCAGAAAAAATCTACCACCGTTGTACCAACCCAACTAGACAGCGCATCATCATGGCCGTGACTTTGTGTACAGTGGTAATGGACGCTTTTTTGTTGATCAACGATATGGTGGAAACCGATAAAATGGGTTCATTTTTCTTCGTTTGTATGGCCGTATTGGTCAACCAGGACCTCGAAAACAGCAAGCAGCAGTAATAGACTTGTTGCGACGGGAGATTACCTGGCTCAAAAATGGGATTTTTTCCCTGCTTTTCGTTTATTTTCTCGTCCGTAGCGCTGCTACGCACTCAAAAATAAGCCTCAATCAGAAAAAAAATCCCTTATTTTTGATCTCAGGCACTCCCGTCGCAACAAGTCTAATTACTCCCGCCGGATGGCATCTACTGGATCCAGCCTTGCAGCTTTCATGGCTGGGTAAGTGCCAAAAATGACACCCACCAAAATGGCAATGATCATAATGACCAGTAAGGTATTCCAGGTATATGCAGCCTGAAACGGAACTTTGGTAATGGCCTTAATGATCGGGATAAACACCATCGTTCCCAAAACGCCAAAAGTCAAGCCCAAGAGGCTACCAAACAGCGATACTGTGATGGATTCGGAAAGAAACAGGCGCATGATGTCGTTTTTGTTCGCCCCCAAGGCTTTACGGATGCCAATTTCGGAAGTGCGCTCCGTGACCGAAATCAGCAACACATTCATCACGCCAATGCCCCCTACCAGTACCGATATACCCACGATGAGGCCCATGACAATGCGGAACAGCAAAAACCCTTTGGAAACCTGATCCACCCGGAATTCATTGGTGATGACCTCAAAATCAGCCTTGCCTGTAGGGTAATGCTGATTTAGCCAGGCTTCGGTTTCGGTTTTGATTTTGGCGACATTTTCTACTGCTTTGGCTTCCAGGAAGCAGGTGGGTGGAGATTGGGAGAGTGCCGTTTCCGGGATAAAAATGAGGGGAATAAAAAGGGTAGGTGTCTGTGCTTTTCCTGCTTTGAGTACCCCAATGATGTTGAAATCCTGGCCTTGAAATTTGATGCTTTTTCCAATAAGTTTGTTAGGGTCTGAATGTGCGCCAATCTGCCTGGCAAGCAGATGATTGACGACGGCGACTTTGTTTTTTTCATTAAAATCGGCTTCGACAAATTTGCGGCCAATGGCCAATTCTTCCGTTTCTGGCAGGTTGGGGGCAATGCCAGTAACCACCGCTGCCAACTGCTCGGGTTTATCCTGGAGGCTTAGTCCACTGTTTTGTTGCGTAAAAAGAAACCCCGTGGCCTTTTCCGCCATATTTTCGCGCAGTGCAGAGAAAGCAGCGTAATTGAGATAGGCTGAGCTGTCTTTTCTGATCCGTACGTTGTTGATGGTTTGGTGGGTTTCGGTACGGATCATGATGTTTTTCAAATCCGTGGTGCTGCTGATTTGCTCTTTGGCGTATTTCTCCATGCCATCAATGAGCGACAAGATGGCGACTAGCGCCGCTACACCAATCACAATGCCCAGTATGGACAGGAAGGTGTGGAAAAAATTGGCCCGAATATTTTCGAGGGCTTGGGCAAAGGCAAAACGCAATTGTTTGAACATGGCTTCAAAATTAAGTCTCTCAAAGTAAGTGTACTTTTTTGGGCAAGCCTGGCTTTTTCGATAGACTAAATGAATGAATAGACTTGCTTTATCTTTAAGTTTACAGGATCAAGAAAAGTACAACGTGATGGCATTAGAAATTGAAGTTTGTGTGGATACTTTGGAAGCATCGCTGACCGCCGAATCGCATGGCGCTACCCGCATTGAACTCTGTGGCCGGCTGGATCTGGATGGATTAACGCCCGACGAAGAGTTCATTCAAGCAGCTTTGACGCAACTGCACATTCCGATTCACGTGATGATTCGGCCAAGGGGTGGCGATTTTGTCTACACAACAGAGGAGTTTGCCCAAATGGAGCGCGACATTGAGTATTGTAAAAGTGTTGGCGTACCTGGCGTGGTTTTGGGGGCACTAAGCGCTGATGGCCAACTGGATTTGGAGCATATTCTGCAATTGGCCACCAAAGCCAAACCCGAAATGCTGGTCGTGGTCCACAAATGCATTGACTACACTCCGGATACCGCCGCTGCGTTTGATCAATTGCTGGCGCACGATCATCTGATCGATTATGTGTTGACGTCAGGGGGAAAACCTACGGCGCGGGAAGGGCTAGAGGTGCTGCAAAATATGGTCAAAAAAGCCCAGGGTCGCATCAAAGTGATGGCCGCCGGAAAGATCACTAAAGATAACTTGGCCGACTTGTCCTCAAAAATCGGTGCACCCGCTTATCACGGGCGTCTGATCGTATAAAAATCACAACGCAGAAACATGAATGTACAGCAAGGGCTGCAAAGGGTTGAACAATTGGCTTTGGGATCAAAAATTACCCGATTAAGTGCACAGCCCCTGAAGTATCTTTTGGGGATGGCTTTTATGAAAATCATTTACCCCATCACCAAAAAAGGGATCATGGTCAAAACCCGCACTTTTTTTGGAGCAGATCTGCAGCTGGTTTTGCCCTCTGGGATGGATATTTTTTTAACTGGCGGCAAATCGCATGTTTCTGAAATTCGCCTGGCCAAGTTCATGATCAATACCTTGAAAGAGGGGGAGCAGTTCATTGATGTGGGTGCCCACTTGGGGTACTTCTCTACCCTGGCGGCCCACCTCGTTGGGGCAAAAGGTAACGTGCTTGCTTTTGAGGCTTCAAAAAACACTTTTGCTTTGCTTAGCAAAAACTTGCAGGGACTGCCACAAGCAAGTTGCTTGAATCAAGCAGTTTCGGATGAAAATGGCGTACTTTCCTTTTATGAGTTTCCCATTTTGTATTCCGAATACAACACTATGGAAATCAAGCAATTTGAGCAAGAAAATTGGTTTATAAAAAACAAACCGAGCAAAGCAGATGTTACCACGATTACCTTGGATGAATTCATTATTCAGCATCATTTGCAGCCCAATCTGATCAAAATTGACGTAGAAGGTGCGGAATACCGGGTGTTGATGGGCATGAAAAATTTTCTCAAAAACAACTTCAAGTGTCCCATTGTAATGGAATACCTCAACGTGGAGCGGCACAATACCGCCCATCAGGATGCGGCAAACTTACTCCGTGCATTGGGCTATGCAAGCTTCATCATTGATCCCGAAGGAAAGTTGCTGGCAACGCCAGATGTAAACAGGTATTTGCTGCACAACAATCTTGAGTCCGACAATATCGTTTTTCAAAAAAATGAACCGAGCATTTAATTGGCGCTAAGGAGCAATTCCCTTTTCGCAAAACCCAAAAACCAATGCGCATATTAACCCTCCTGATACTATCAAGCCTCAGTTTCCCTTTACTTGCCCAACTCGACCTGGGCACCCATTTTATCCGCGGCACCTGGCAAGCCTATCAAAGCAATCCGGCCTTGCTGCCCCAAAACCGCATCACCATTGCCCTCCCCAGTTTGTATGGCTACGGCGAAGTGAGTGGCTTTACCCTCAATGAAGTACTGGAAGAAAACAGCCAGGGGCAAACCCTCCTCAATGTTGACAAAGCCATCAGCTTGCTGGAACCACAAAACTACATCCGTGATCGGGTAGATTTGGGTACACTGGGCGTGGGTTTTCACGCAGGAGACTGGTACCTTTCACTAGGACACAGCATCCGGCAAAATGCCTATTCCAAATACCCGAAAGAGCTGGCACAATTAGCCTGGAAAGGCAACGCGCAATTTATCGGACAGGAAATCCAGATTGCCCCACGCATTGGCATCCAGGCCTATCAAGAAGTAAGCTTGGGTCTGGGTTTTCAGGCTTCTGGTAATTTCACGTTGGGGGCACGCATCAAATTGCTCAATGGGGTGGGCAATATCTCTTCCCGAAACCACGATTTGCGTTTGTTCACCAGCGACGACATCTACCAGTTGACCGTCAATGGTGATTATGGCTTGAATACCGCTGGCACCCAATTGCGCTACAATGGGTTCAGTGACATCGATGTAGATTTGGATTTGGCTACCTTTAACTGGAGCAATACCTGGACCAACAATACGGGTTTTGCTTTGGATGTGGGGGCGAGTTTGCGTTTGGGAAAACTAGAATTGGCCGCCAGCATCCTTGATTTAGGCCAAATCAATTGGAAAGAGGACGCCACTAGTTTGGCGATCAAGGGAGAATATACTTTTGAAGGTTTGGACATTTTTCCCAACGTCTGGTCTGATTCGGTCAGTTTCAATAATATCGTCGATACACTGGAGGCTCGATTTAAGGTCACCCAAACCGATCAATCGTACGCCACCATTTTGCCTACCTATTCTTTTTTTAGTGCCAATCTGCACATCAGCGACAAAACAGCAGTGGGTATCCTGGCCTATGGTGAACGGATCTCTGGCGAATGGTTGCCCGCAATGGCACTGAGTGCACAAACTGAATTGTTGAAAGGATTCAATCTTGGCGCAGCTTACGTCATTCGCAACAAACGTTTTGACAACCTGGGGGTAAATGCAAGTTTAAGAATAGGGCCGCTACAAGTGCTTGCAGCCACGGACAATCTGTTGACCCTTTTGCAAGGCTCGAAAAGCAATACGGTCAACGGGCGGGTTGGAGTCAACCTGATTTTTGGCCAAATGGACAAAGAAGCGCAGAAAAAAATGCCCGACGAGAAAGATTTTTTCAAATAAAGATCAAATAATTGAAGATTGGGGTTGTTTGAAAGCACAGGAGCTACTATCTTTGCACTCGCTTTTTAAATTGGCGTGGTAGCTCAGCTGGTTAGAGCGTGCGATTCATAATCGCAAGGTCGGCGGTTCAAGCCCGCCTCACGCTACAAAATGATAAGCCCTCTACTGGATTTACAGTGGAGGGCTTTTTTTGTTGCTAGAAATTTACTGATTTCTACATTCTACCCGACTCAGGTAATTGCCGACTTTGGCATTGGCGGGGTCTTTGAGCACCAATTGCCCAGCTTCTCCTTCGGTGAGTTCCCCCGTCATTTCCCCCACCATATCTTCTTCGAGCACAAATACTTTTTCTTCAGATTGTTCACTGCCTTCAATGACATAGTCCCAATCGGCAACGATCTTATTCCCTTCTAAAGTGCCACTGAGGTCGCCACGCGCACCATCTTTTTCCCAAGGCTCCCAGGCAAAATAACCAGTTACCTGGGTACCTTGAATGGTCAGGGTAAGGAAAGTAGTGTCTTTCCCTTCTGCGAAGATGTAGCAATTGGTTCCTTCAAATGCTGCGGTTTCATCCGAAGGTTCTTCTTCGGCAGCAGGTTTTGCTTTCGGTTGACAAGCGAGTACAGCCAAAGCAAGAGCGAAAAATGATAGGAATTTAAACATGGCAAATGTTGGGTAAAAGGTTTTTGTAATGTTTTTAACGGATCAAGTTAACACGCTGCTGGAAAATACTCGGTCAATCCGGCCATTTTTTTGCAAAAAGCACCTAATTTCCGGCAATTAATACATGGACTTGTTTCAAAGAAGGGAATGGATTTCATCAATACACTATTGCTCACACTGCGGTTGGCGGCCATTACAACCATCATTTTACTGGTATTGGGCATTCCGATCGCGTATCGTTTGGCGTATAGCCGCAGCGCCTGGAAGCCTATTCTTGAAGCTTTGGTAAGTTTACCGCTGGTATTGCCCCCTACGGTGATTGGGTTTTATTTGCTGCTGGCTTTTAGCCCCAATAGTGGTTTGGGGCAATGGCTACAGGAAACATTTGACCTCCGCCTGGTTTTTACTTTTGGTGGATTAGTGCTGGGTTCGGTGATCTACAGTTTCCCGTTTATGGTGCAGCCGCTGCAATCGGGCTTTGAACATTTACCCGCACATTTGGCAGAGGCGTCCTACACCTTGGGCAAATCATCCTGGACGACTTTATGGCGGGTACTCTTACCCAATATTCGTCCGGCCTTATTGAGTGGACTGGTCTTGTCTTTTGCCCATACCGTGGGCGAATTTGGCGTCGTGTTGATGATTGGGGGCAATATCCCTGGGGTTACCCGGGTAGCCTCTATCGCCATTTACGATGAGGTGGAAGCTTTGAATTTTGGTGAAGCCAATCGTTATGCCTTGACTTTGGTGCTGCTCACCTTTGTTTTTCTGGCCTTGTTTTTTCGCTACAATCGCCGCTCGCAACCATGGATAAGCTGGTAAGTTCCCTCAATTGTACCCTGCACTTGCGAGATGGACAGCGCTCCTTCGAACTGGATGTGGATTTTCACCTTGCTGCTGGGGAATTATTGGCCCTCAGCGGACCATCGGGCAGTGGAAAAACTTCGGTGTTGCGCATCCTGGCCGGACTCGAAAGTCGTGCTAAAGGAAGGCTGGTGTTCCAGGGACAAGTTTGGCAAGACCATGCACAACAGATCTTTTTACCGCCACAGCAGCGTTCAATCGGAGTTGTTTTTCAGGATTACGCCCTCTTTCCCAACATGAATGTGCGTCAAAACCTGCATTTTGCCTTGCTTAAACATGAAAGTACAGCCTTGATTGATGAGTTATTGGACGTGATGGACTTAAAGGATTTGGCGCGGGCTTTTCCACGGGAATTATCGGGCGGGCAGCAGCAAAGGGTCGCGCTAGCTCGTGCCCTCGTGCGGCGCCCCAAATTGTTGCTGCTGGATGAACCCCTTTCGGCGCTCGATACCCAGATGCGGGAGCATTTGCAACAATACATTCAAGAACTGCACGAACGGTACGCCTTGACCACGCTTTTGATCAGTCACCATCCGGAAGAAATCCAACGCCTGGCTCAGCGGGTATTGGTTATGGAAAAAGGAAAAATTATAGGTGAGGTCATTCCCGCCGAGGAGCGCAAGAAAGGATTCCTGCTACGCGCCATTTGGATGGGGACGGTGGATGGTATGGCTCAAGTACAGTTGGGAGATAATATACTGCGAACTGTCATGAAAGAAAATAAAGTGTTTGAAATTCAGGTTGGGCAGGTGGTTTGGATCAGGATGTTGAGTAAAGATGAGTTTGAAATTTTACCTGAAATTGCTTGAAAGAAACGATCAAATGGCCTTTACTAATTTGTTGAATTTTGAGCAACATTACCTACAAATCCTTATTTTTGTAAAAAGCAATTAAATCGCGTTCCAAATCCCTCTACTCCCGCTCCAATCCCCTAATCTTCCGCTGCTCCCCGATCTTCCCAATCTTCTCCCACAAATCGCCGGCATCCTGGATGCCGGACAAGGTATAATACAGTAGCCCCATCCCAATGATGATCAGGGCAAACACAAAAAAAGTCATAAACATTTGCAGCACCATCATAAACACGATGCCAAACTGATCCATTTTTTCGGGGGGCAGATTCACGATCCAGGTGAGGACGTCCAGGAAAAAGCCAACCACTGCGGTATGCATCAAGCCCAGAAAAAACATACCAGTGCTCAACAAAATCAGAGACAAGGCCCATACCCTGCCCCGTTGTGGCAAAGCCAAAGCAAAAGTGCGTTGCATGCCCGTAAAGGGATTGCCCCCAGCTTCGCGCTGATTGATAAAAATCCAGAGCAAGGCTAAAGGAAAAACCATGCTACCGATCAGCCAGGTAATTCCGCCCGGAGCGTAAAAAAGCAACAACAACACAACGGTACCCGGCAGGGCGGCAAACAAGTCTTTGCCCAACTTGCTCCAGCTGGGCCAGGTTTTGTCACTATCCCGAATCATCAATCGGTTGACGCCCGTGGTCAAAATCATCACGCATAGTCCCATAATAAAGGGCAAGGCCGCGATTTGGTCGTTAAAAATAATGTCGTCAAAATCTCCCAAATAAAGGAACAAGTCGGTCGGAAGGACAAAAACCTCCTCATTGATGGCCGGACTCAGCAAAAATACCGCTGTACAATACAAGGCGGTAACCCCTCCCACCAAAATGATGATGGTCTGGAAATAATTGCGCAGAAAAAGGAAGGACTCGGTAAACACTTCGCCGTTGCGCTTAATGCTGCGGTAATTGATTTTTAAGTTGAGGTCGGGGTTGAGGTCGGTGTTGTACAACGGTGCTGCAAACCCGATCCGGGCCTTGATCGCCGGATACCACATGAAATAACTCAACACAAACCCTAGTGAAATCAAAATAAACAAAGCCCGGATGATTTGCGGCGTATCGGTGTAACGGGTCAAAAAGCCCTCGATGAATCCCGCCAAAATGATCAAAGGCGCAATCCCGATCATCATTTTCATGCCCCGCCGAGCCGAAAGTTGAAAAGCCCGGTCGCGGGCGTAAGTATCCGGAAATGCCAGCCCTCGACCCATTGTGAGGCCCGCGGCTCCGGCCACAATGATGCAAGAAATTTCGATGGTGCCATGGATCCAAATGGTGAGAAAAGACTCCAGAAACAAACCTTTTTCCACAAAAAAATACTGGAATACCCCAACCATAATGCCATTAAAAATGAGGACAATTACGGAGCCCATCCCAATAAATACCCCGGTCAAAAAGGTCAACAGCGCCACCATCAGGTTATTAAGGGTGATGCCAAGTGCCATATTGAACATGCCTTTTTGCTTGTACACCGCCATTGGGTCGCCATTTTTGATGTTGCTTTCGGTCATGTCTAGGTAGCTTTGCCCCAAAATGATTTCTGGAAAATCGGGATCCATGGCACAGGAAAGTACTCCAATGCCCAGGGCGAGTGCAAATACCAGAAAAGCCACCAACATGTCGCGACGAGCCTCGAAGTACAGTTGAGGCAATTCCTCCAGCCAAAAATGTTGGAATGCTCGCCAGGGCGAAGTAGGGCTTTTGTGTACGTCGTGAAAAATGCTTTGCGCCAGGCCATTGAGGTATACCCGCACCGAGCGGTTGGGGTAAAACGTTCGGGAATACGACAAGTCATCTGTGATCTGGATAAACAGATCATTGAGCTTATCGGGGTCTTTGTATTCATCCTCCAGGATGTTTTCAAACTCGCCCCACTTTTCCTTGTTCTGCTCAATAAATTGGGTTTCGCGCATAGTTGGGTTTTACAAGCGTTAGTTTAGGGAAAAAAATGCAAATGGATGGCTCCAATCCACAAAATTGTTCGTATACGGCTAAAAAATATGCAGAAACGCCCACTCCTTTTGACAAAGATCACCCCTCCTACGTTCCTTTTTCAGTGCAAGTTGGTTGCCAAAGCAATAACTTGTACAAAAGTATCCATCATGAGCATTCACATCAGTCCGAATAAACGCATCAGCGACATTCAAAACGCTTTCAACGCAGCGTATCCACATTTAAAGTTGCAGTTTTTTTCCAAAGCGCATGGAGAGAATAAAGGAAGCTTTGCCAAGTTTATGATCCACGATCGGAATACTACGCTGGCCATGCTCAATCCCGAGTTGCGCGAAGGAACCGTTTCCATCGTGCCAGAGACCAAAACCTGGGCTTTGGAACAAACCTTTGAAACCGAATTTCAATTGCACGTTCAGGTGTTTCGGCAATCGGGTTCCATTTGGTTGGAAACTTCTGTGAGTGACCAACTGACCTTGGCTGAGCAAGAAACCAAAGGAGCAAGAAGCCTGCTTACTTTTGAAGATCCTACTATCGACGAAGAACCAGGGGATTACCGGGATCAGGAATAACAAATATTTTGCCTTCAGCCCATTGCGCCTTACTATATAATGTTGTAAATTTGAAAAGCACTGACACTCAAAGCAATATTAAGCAGGTAATCAACCAAAAAAAAATATACTTTATGTGGGAAACACCAAAAAAACTGGGCATTGTCATTGAAAGGACAATGTGGGCTCTCCTTTTTTTTCCGTTGCAGGCATCCGCCCAGGAAACAAGCATGGCCTTTTCCTTAAAGCCTTATTACGCCATAGTGGACACCACAGAGAAAGACATTTATGACCGTACGGTCAAGGTGAAATGGCTGAATTCTACCATTGAAATACTCGCTCCTGCTTCCGAGCAAAATCAAAAAGCAGCAAATGAAAAGCTCAAACAATTGTTTGAAAAAAAAGGGATGCCCTTTGATTCTCTTGGTACTCAAAGGATGCAACAGAGTTTTGCACAAAATTGCCATAGTTTTGCCCTGGAGCAGTATTTTAAAAGCAAAAAAATTGAAGATGGTGTCCTCTTTACCCCATCCACCAGATTATTTGACAAAGAATTGGAGAAAATCCTGAGAGAATCATTTACACTGATCCGAAAATTCACCCAAAAGGAATTCATCAAAGCACAAAAAGAGCTACCCCAAGGGATCCTGCTGGTTTTTCGCAACCAAAGCCATAGCCCATTTCACAGTGTATTTTATAACAATGGATTTTACTCCAAAAATGGCGCATTCGGCGCGCGTGTTTTTCCAGACGTGAAGCCCATTTTGAAGTCCTATTTTGATACAGCATTCATTGAAGCTTATGCGATAGATCAAACCAAATTTGATTATTTCAAAATCATCAGGCCATGACACTGAAAACCTGTAAGTCCATTTTGTTGATCCTGTTTTTTTTCGCCGGAACCTGGGCCATGGCACAAAATGACCCCATGGACGACTGTGCAGCATTCAGGCTACAACTCGTACAGCGTTTTATGAAAGGTAAATCCGCTGATTCCATCGTATTGGCCAGTACCACCAATGAAAAATACCTGAAATTTTATAAAGAACTGGAAGGTGAAAGCAAGCTTTTTTCAGATTTTAATACTTTGATGGGGATAGATTCTTTGAGGGTAGCATATAAAAACTTGATGAGAGACGAGTACCTTGGAAAGCCCTTTGTGGAAATTAAAGCCAAAAACCTGAATGGGGAAAAAATCCTGGCACCACAAGCGGGAACCATCACGGTACTGAATACTTGGTTTACCCGGTGTAAGCCATGTTTGGAAGAAATGCCAGCCCTAAATGAGCTCTTGGGACGCTATGAAAAAGACCCGAACGTAAAATTCATTTCCATCGCCCGAAGCAGTAAAGAAGATGTAGCCCTTCTGCTCAACAAACATAAGTTTGCCTACGAGATCATTGCCGATGAAAAATGGAAAATTCTATCCGAACTTTGCCTTAGAGATTACCCGGCGAATATCATTGTGGATTCAGCAGGGATCATTCGGTATTTCCACCTGGGTATAGCCGATATCAATGAAATGGAAGGAGTAATCAATCAACTAAAACAATAGCAACGCCAATTTAAAAAACCACTGTATTTTTGTCTCCACAGATTCATCCATGTGGTCTGTAACCCGTGCCCATGCAAACCATCGAAATCAAAACCACTCAGAACGTTACGATTGAGTACGAACTGGCTTCGTTATGGGAACGCGGCTTGTCAACCTTCATCGATTTGTGCATCATTTCCCTTGCTTGCCTTTTGGTTCCACTTGGCCTCAGCGCCCTGGGTTTGGCAAAACTGATCAGCTTTCAGCTGATTTTTATGATCTGCTTTGTCAGTTTTTTCTTTGGTTATTTCTTTTTGCTGGAGAGTATTATGGGCGGACAAACCCTGGGCAAACGCATCATGAACATCCGGGTGGTGCGCCTTGATGGCGAAATCCCTACGGTAAATGATTACCTCCTGCGGGCCGTTTTTCAATACGTGGATACGATTCTTTCGGCGGGGATTTTAGCCGCGATGCTCATCAGTTCTACCACCCGCCAGCAGCGACTGGGCGACATGACTGCCGGCACTACCGTGATCCGCAAGCGCAACAACTTAAGGGTACACCTCAAAAGCGTGCTCAACATCGATACGCGGGAAAATTACGAACCCGTTTACCCCCAGGTAAAAATCCTGAGTGAACAAGACATGCTTACCATCAAGCAAGTGATCAGCCGCCTGCGCAAATACCCGAATGATGCACACGGGGAAGTAGCCGCAGCCTTGGCTAGCAGTCTCAAAGAATTGTTGGACATCCGCGAAACCCAACAATTGGATGACCTGGAGTTTTTGCGTACCCTCTTGCGGGACTATATCGTGCTAACGCGATAAAGAGAGGAATGTGTATCTTCGCGGCACAATTCGGATTAATGGCAAGAAGAAAGAAAAATATAATCCTCTCCAATGTGCAATTTTTTGGCATTGCCGACGAGGGAAAAGCAGTAGGTAAAACCGAAGATGGGCAGGTTGTATTCGCCAAAGGGGTCGTACCCGGCGATAGTGCAGATGTGCTGGTGCTCAAAAAACGCAAAGGCCATATTCAAGGAGTTGTAAGGCAAATCAATACGTTTTCCAACGAAAGGGTAGAACCCGTATGCAGTCATTTTGGTACTTGTGGCGGCTGCAAATGGCAAAACCTGGATTATGCAGCGCAGTTGCGGCATAAAGCAGTGGTGGTCGAAAACGCCTTGATCCGTTTGGGTAAAATTTCGGTAGGCGAGTGGCTACCCATTCTGGCCGCTGAAAGTCCTTATTACTACCGCAACAAGATGGAGTTTGCCTTTTCCTGCAAACAGTGGCTGACCCACGAAGAAATCAATAGTGAGAAGAGCAATGCCGCCGATGTACTGGGGTTTCACCCGGCGGGTGGTTTTGATAAAGTGATTGACATCCAGCATTGCTGGTTGCAACCCGATCCTTCCAATGCAGTGCGCAATACCGTGCGCGCCATTGCCATCGCCCAAGGGCTGAGCTTTTATGATGTAAAAAAACACGAAGGCTTTCTGCGCAACCTCATGCTGCGCATCACCACCACGGGGGAAACCATGGCCTTGATTGCGTTTGGCGAAGACAATCCCGATTTGCGCAGGCCGTTCCTGGAAGAAGTTGAACGTCGTTTGCCACAAATCACTACGCTAGTCTATTGCATCAACACCAAAATGAACGATACCATTTGGGATTTGCCAGTGCATACCTGGTCGGGGAAGGGCTATGCTGAAGAGCAACTGGGACACGTCCGTTTCCGCATTGGCCCTAAATCTTTTTTCCAAACGAATACCCGTCAGGGCGAGAATTTATACGATGTCGTTGCTCGCTTTGCCAACTTACAAGGGCATGAAAATGTTTATGACCTGTATACCGGGATCGGGAGCATTGGTTTGTATGTAGCCAAAGATTGCAAACAAGTAGTAGGCATTGAGGAAGTAGCTGCAGCAATTGATGACGCAAAAATCAACGCGGAAGTCAATGGCGTGGAAAACGTCAAATTTTACGTTGGTGATGTACGCGCCATTTTGACCAGCGATTTTGCCGCACAGCACGGCAAACCAGATTTATTGATCACCGATCCGCCCCGCGCGGGCATGCATGAAGACGTGATCAATATGCTCTTGGAGCTCGAAGCCCCACGCATTGTTTACGTCAGTTGTAATCCAGGTACCCAAGCGCGGGATTTGGGGCGTTTGTCCACCAAATACCAGGTACTTAAAGTACAACCCGTAGACATGTTCCCACATACCCACCACATTGAAAGTGTGGCATTATTGGAGTTGCATAAATCTTGAATATGAGTTTGTACGAACGCCTGCCAGCAGAACTTGCACCTTACCAAAAAATGATGGGGCAAGCGGCAGATACCATCATGGATGAGGACGTATCGAGGTACCCTATACTGGCCATTCACCAACTCGAACTCGAACTGGGGATTTTGTTGGTGCAGCGCAGCGAAAAAGGGTCAAAATGGTCGATTCACGCTTCTACCCTCGAGGAAATGGTGACCAAAAAATTGGTGCAAACCAACCGGATTGACGACTTCCGGCGGGTCTACAAAAACCCCCGCGAATTTTTCTGCCTCTTTGTACTCAGCGATGAAGGAGCACAATTCATCTTTTTGCCTCGGGAAGATGAACCCTACGACATTTAAACAAGCAAATATGAAAGTACTCATTTGTGAAAGTGAAGAGATATTACTAGCCGCCATAGAATTTCGCTTGAAAAAGCAAGGACTAGAAGTAGTCTACAGCAAAAAAAAGGCTTCTATACTGGATGATGTCCAAATCCATCACCCCGATTTGATCATTGTTGATGCCGATATGGGGAAACAGTCGGGTTTGGAAATCATCCAACAAATCCAAGATTCAGGGGCTCACGCCACCATTTTGCTGCTGGTTGACCCCGATGAAGAAGAACTGACCGCCAAAGCCTTAAAAATGGGGATAGCCGATTTTTTGTCCAAACCCTTTAAGCCCTCGGAGTTGATTTTGCGGGTGAAAAAAGCGCTCAATATCTTGTAAACCAACACACGATGTGGAAAAGCTGTCACTTTTGTGGAAAAAAATTCCCCATCTGTATAGTTAAGAGATCGAACCATACGTTATTTTCATCTGCATTCTTTGTAAATTTGCAAGCAAATTGGACTATGCTCTATTCAGTTTTGAATCAGGATAAGCCAGTTTAAATAACCATGTAAAATATATGGAAAGTATAACCGAGTGGCTACGAACAATTAGGCATTACATTGGCCTAGGGCTTGCACCGCTTTGGCAATCACTCCGCAGTGTTTTTATCTGGCCAATCACCTGGAAAGTAGCTTTGGGCTACCTCATTGTAGGTTTTGCGGGCATTTTATTGTGCCTGACCATCCTCATCACCTTTGTGGCAAATGGCTTTTTTGGCGTTGTTCCATCAAAATCGGAGCTCCGGCAAATTCGCAATAGTACGGCTTCAGATGTGTACTCTCGCGACGGCGTATTGATTGGACGTTATTTAATTACCAACCGGGTCAACGCGGAATTGAACGAATTGTCGGATACGCTGGTCAACGCCCTTATCGCAACCGAAGACGCCCGCTTCATGAAGCACAGTGGCATCGACCTGCGGGCCTTGTTTCGGGTCTTGTTTCGCTCTATCGTTTTGAACGAAGATTCCTCGGGCGGAGGAAGTACGCTCAGCCAACAATTGGCCAAAAACCTTTACCCTCGACGGGTTTACCGCGTAGCCACCATGCTCATCAACAAAATCCGGGAAATGGTCATTGCCCGGAGAATCGAAGATGTATACACTAAAAAGGAACTGTTGGGGATGTACCTCAATACTGTATCTTTTAGTGACAACGTTTTCGGCATCAAAATGGCAGCGCAGCGTTTTTTCAATAAATCGCCAAAAGACCTTAAAATAGAAGAAGCCGCCATCTTGGTGGGCATGCTCAAGGCTACTAATTCGTACAATCCACGTAAAAATACGGCAAAAGCCCTGGAGCGCCGGAACCTGGTGCTCGAGCGCATGCACAAGTACAAATACCTCAGCGATGCAGAACTGGATTCATTGGCCAACCTGCCTTTGCGCCTGGAATACGACTCGCTGGACATGCAAAATGAGGGCCTGGCTACTTATTTCCGCGAATACGTACGGCAGGAGTTGGAAGGTGTCTTGAAAAATTTCCGCAAACCCAACGGCGAACCCTATAACCATTACACCGACGGATTAAAAATTTACACCACCATCGACGCCCGTTTGCAGAACCACGCAGAACAGGCCGTGTTTGAACAAATGCCCAAAATTCAACGCCGCTTCAATGGCGAGTGGAGCAACCAGGATCCCTGGGAGAACCCTGAGAATTTACGCAAAATCCTGAATGCCAACTCTATTTACCAAGGTTGGAAAGCCAAAGGGTATTCGCACGAAGGCATCATCCGCCGCATGAGTGAAAAATACCCGATGGAATTGTTCGATTGGAAAGCTGGGTCGATCCGTCGGGAAATGAGCCAATTGGACTCCATTAAATATTACTTACACCAGCTCAATACCGGACTGATTGCCATTGAACCAGAAACGGGTGCTGTCCGGGCCTGGGTAGGTGGTTTTGACCATAAGTTTGTCAAATACGATCACGTAAAATCTAGCCGCCAGGTGGGTTCCACCTTCAAGCCGATCTTGTACGCACAGGCGGTGGAAAGCGGCATGGATCCGTGCAAGTATTTTCCGAATCAGCCTAAAATGTATGCCGAGTATGAAAACTGGCAACCTAAAAACTCGGACAACAGCTATGGTGGAGGGTATTCCCTGGAAGGAGCACTGACCAAATCAGTCAATACGGTTTCTGTCCAGATCATCATGGAAACAGGCATCAATCCGGTGCGCAAGCTGGCCAGCGAGATGGGCATTAAGTCCAAAATACCTTATGCCCCCTCCATCGCGCTGGGCACGGTTGAAACTTCTTTACAGGAAATGGTGCAAGCCTATTCTGTATTCGTCAATCGGGGCATCAAACGTCCATTCTTTTTCATTGAACGCATTGAAACCGCCGATGGAGATTTGATTGCCGATTTTGGCCCCAACGAAAACGTTGAGCCAGAAAAAAGAGTGCTTTCCGAACGTACGGCTGACATCATGCTGAAAATGATGCGCTCGGTAACTTCGGGCGGTACAGCCTCCAGCGTACGCTGGAAATTTGGCATCAATAGTGATTTTGCAGGCAAAACCGGAACAACTCAAAACCAGTCGGACGGCTGGTTCATCGGCTTAACCCAAAAATTGGTGGCCGGCGTTTGGGTGGGTGCCGAGAGTCCCATCATCCACTTCAAAAGCCTGGATTCTGGTCAAGGAGCGGCCACAGCACTACCCATTTGGGGCGCTTTTATGAAGCGGGTATACGAAGATCCTCGTTTCAGTAGTTGGAAGGATGTAAAAATGGCCGTACTGCCAGATTCTACCCGCAACCGCATCAGCTGTGCGCACCGTATTTGGTATCCATCCGATTCCCTTTTACTCGATAGTTTGGGCAACCTCATCACTCCAACGATTGAGGGCGACAGTACCATCATCGGTACAGATACAGACCTTACCCGTGAGGACAAAAAGGAAGAACGCAAAAAACGCCGCGAACAAAAGCAACTGGAAAAGGGGCTCCTGAACGAGAACAAAGAAGAAAAAGATACCGACCCTGACGGAAAAAATGAATAACTCTTGTGGAAAAGTATCGTGCTGAATAACCTTTTAGAAGCATGGTGAAATGGGTTCGGAGCTTACTCCAAACCCATTTTTTTTATAAAATCGCTTAGAAAAGTGCCTTTGGGATCCAGTTTGCGCCGAATTTCACGCCATCTTTTGGCCTTGGGGTAATGGGTATCAATGAACCCCGGCTTATTGTAAATGTGCTCATTGACCTTCCCCCAATGCGGGACGCCTCCTTTCATTTCAATTAAGTGATGTTGGGTCAGATTCATGATCTCTTTCCTACCCTTTACATCTTCCAGGGTAGGAAAATCGACAAACATCCGTGGCCCATCACAGCAAGGCGAAAGATAGGCCTGAGACTGTGGCACAAAACGTACGGGAATATGGGATGTTTGGTACACCTTGTGGTTCGTTCTACAGTCCTCTAAATGATCGCAAACACCTTCTATCAAGTCGACGAGCCTCCGGTAATCTACCGGAAAGGAGAACTCAGAACTAATGCCATGTTTGCGGATGCTCAACCCGGTTTGGTACAAAACTTTGTAACTGCGGCCTACAAACAATTTGTCGCGGGTACCTTTGATGACGTTGTTGATGGAGTTTGGCGTTGAAGCAGGTCGCCAATTGAGCCAGCGCACAATGATCCAAGACATAATTCCTAGATCGCCTAAAATGGTACTCAGCACATTTTTGGAACGAGCTGCCCAGCCACGTTCAGGAGGGCGCTGGTTCCAAGGGTATTTTTTCTGCACAGCCAAAGCACATAGTTGGACTTCTTTGCCTAGCTTTTTAGAAAAAGTCTTGTATGGATTCACCCTGAAAGACACAAAATCATACCGCTCTTCCACCAATTTTTTGAAATATCCATTCAAGAGTTTGGGTTTGAGCTCGGTTTCCCAATCCAGTACACTCCGGGTTTCTTTGATCCAATATTTGGGACTTACCTCCAGCACCAGTTCATAAATGAGCCCCATCCCTCCAAGACTAAGCACAACGCTGTAAAAAATATCATCGTCCTGGATAAGTTCAATTCCTTTGTTCTGTTCAAATTTTTCAAAATCGCTCGGATCTGTTATGCCATCACGGGGTTCAATCTGGCTCACTTTTCCCCCACTACCAATCAGGATGATTGCGCGTACCATGTCTGGAAACGCCGGCTGATTGATGCCCGTACCATGGGTGCCAGTAGACAGTGCTCCAGAAACGGTTTGCCAATCAAAAGCGCCCATGTTATCGAGAGCTAACCCCAGTTTGAACAATTTTTTATTCAGGCATTTGATGCGTAGTCCAGCCTGAGCCTTGACGAAGTGCCGATCGCATAGTCCTGGTTTTAAAGCCGCTTCATAAAGACTACAAGTATTCAGCTTAAACATTTCGACAAAATAATCGGGAATTGCTGGTGCTGCGGCATGAGAAAATGAATGCCCTGAACCCACTGCCCGCACCCGCAAGCCTCTGGATTCTGCATCCTGGATGATCTCGATGAGGTCTTCTTTAGAGCTGGGTTGAAAAGTAAGTTGAGGCGTCACATCTACGTTGCGAGTAGCATTTCGCCAGCGTTTTTTTTCGCAGGAAATATAGTCCAATCGTTTGGAAAGTGGTGCTCCGTTGCTCATAATGGGGTTTATTGAATAAAGTTAAGAATAGTCGTTTTGTGTTTTTCAAAAGTCAAAAATGCATATTCGTGTATCGCATCCAATTGCAGCTGATCGCGTACGTCAATGGCCAGTTTTTGGCCCCGCAGCGCTGAAGGCGCTTCTGGAGCATTGTAATCAACATTGATGCGCAAATACTGATCTGATGTGAAAATTTGCCGTAAATAATATTGCGTTGCCACCATTTTAGACTCGATGACCAAAGAAACCAGGTACCCGAGCCAACGAAAAATCCCCCAATTTCCTTTTCCGATTTTTTCGGTAGGGACAAAGGATTTTCCATCCGAACCGCAGCCGATGGACAGGATTTTTATATCGCTGAGCGCTGCGCCTAGTCCACCTTCGCCACCCTGCTCTTTGGGGATTCCCAGGCAATAAAAAAAGCCAACCAAGGCAGGATCATTCGCGTAATTCCCCCCCTCCGTATAGCCTTGATAGATGGGTAAATTGGTTGCCGCAGCAGCAGTGCGCAAAGCCACATCGACCAATAATTCTTTGCCATACTCGGGGTCTTTGGTATTGAATACCTCCACTTTAAATCCCTTGATTTGTCCTGTATACAATGCAGGATTGAGTTTGAGGGCAGGAAACAAAAAAACTGGGCCATCTACATCGCCCAAGGTTTTGTTACCGAACTTCTCTTCCAAGAGTTTTTTTAGGTTCTGGTTGCTGTACTTTGCCGCAAACAAGCCCCGGATATTCCAAACCGAACGAAAAAAAGACCGAGGCAAAATGTACTTGGCCTGATTGAGGTAAATGTCGCCAATAGATTTGGTATCCATACCTGCTGCCAGCGCAGTAGCAATGATGCCCCCCGTAGCCGCACCAACAATGACATCGAACAGCTCGTGAATTTTTTTGCCGGTTTCTTTTTCGATACAATTGAGGAGGGTAGCCGGGAAAACACCTCGGGTACCTCCGCCGTCAATCGACAACACTTTAATGGGTTTTTGCATAACAAGGTCGTTAGGTGTTAGATATTAGTTGCCGTTTTTTGTTGGGCCAGTTTTTGTTGCAAATAGTTCAGGAATCCTGGTTCTGTCTTTGCGGCACTGAGGATTTTGTTGCGCATATCTTCGTTGCCATTGAGCGCGGTATTGATCAGTTCAATGGTTCGCTCGGCATAGGTTGCACTTTTGACTTTTCCCGGATACTGCCCTTGATGTTGTGCCAGAATATCGAGCAATGGCTTACGTACCTGTTGGGTATCTGCATTCAGATTGATCCACTCAACAATTCGATCATAATCTTTTTGGGATTTAATTTGATCCAGGCCTTTGGTCAACAAGGCCGCCAATTCTTTGTATTTGTTCGATTGAACGCGCTTGCGGTAGGCGTAACCGATGATCAAAAGCACCAATAGCCCCAATCCAATTAAGCCATAAATCAAGATTTTGATGGTTCGACGAAGGGAGTCCATTTGTTTGTCTGCTTTCTTATTGACGTCCTCGACCACTGTATTCACTTTGGAGATAATTTTGACCAAAGCTGCGCTCCCGGCTACACTATCCAAAGCATTGGTCAACACCAAACTCAGTTGGTCACTTGTTTCTGGCCCCAGTAACGCAGCACGCAACTCATCCAATTCATTTAAAAGCTTATCGTTGACCAAATCCAAATTAAGACCATTGATGTCTTTTTGGATGGCCTGAACCAGATAAGAGACCAGGCCTGTAATCCGGTTTTTTAATTTGTCATATTTAACGGGGTCATCCACCGTACTGACCAAAATGGAATCAAGCGTAAGGGTAATGCGATTTTTCAAAAGGTGGAGTTCAATGCCATTGATTTCCTGATTCACGGCAGTGTCTAAATCTTGTAAAAGCCTGGTGATCAACCCCTGGGTTTTGATGGAGTCAAGATTGATGCCAGCGATGAGGCCTTTTCCAGCTTGTTCGGTAATGGCCCTGATTTTTGATTTGTCGATTCCATCCAGGCCTTTATTTACTGTTTTTCCAATGGAACAACTACTCAAATAAAGCAAGAACAAGCTCAATAAAAAAACGGGGAAAAACCGAATTGTAATTCGGTTCAGGTTATTAGGTTTCATTTCATTCTGGGTTAGTGTATAGTTAATTTGGCTTAAATCAAACCCTTCACCCGCATCTCCGGATGATAATAAAGAGAAATCCACTCATTGCAACAAGCATTGATCACATGGATCAAAAAAGCAGCATAAAAATTTCCCGTATAAAAACTGATCAGGGATAAAATGACAGAAAATATCGCTGCACCAATCACCATCCTCCAACCTTGATCTAGATGAGCCAGAGAATAAAAAACCACGTTGATCACGACAGCCCAAACCAATCCCCATTGATCAATGCAAGGAAACAGCAGAAAACCACGGAAGAAGAACTCGTAAGCAAAGAGGTAAATGACCCAACTCAAGGTACTGAATAGCACCAATGCCCAACTCCAATGCCGCGCACGAATCTTGGGATTGTCCCAGAGGTTTCTTTTTTGAGGCCCAACCCTAAACATCAAGGCAGGAATAACGAGCACTGCCGCAAGTAATGACCACTTCGCAACGTTGTTGAGGGTAAATCCAACACCCATCTGTGCCGGGCTTAAATCAAACCAATGACTCCCAATCCAATAAGAGATTATCCCTAAAAATAGAAACCCCGATAGCCGATGATAAAAATACTCGGCAACGCGATTGGCCGGGCGGCAAAAACTGCGATGAAAAATAACCTGGTGCAGAAGGAGCCAGGCCAAATAAATCATTGCAACTACTAAAAGCAGCAATAGTGTTTTGGTGTTCATGATACTGAGGTTTTTACAAAAATAAGACTTTAGTATTTATAATGCACTGAAAAGTTCACAATACTGCTACTTTTTTTAATAACAAATGAACTTCATTTTTCAACAAAATTATTTCACCGCACTTTCCAATAACCTCAAAGTTTGAGCCTCGGTATCCAACTCTGCCATAATGCCCAGGGGTAAGGTACATTGATGCGCAATGTGCCCAAAGGAGAGACCATATGCAGCAGGAACTGGAATATCGGCCAAGCGATCCGTTACCGTTTCTTGCAGAGAAAGGGACTCATCTCCTTCTTCGGGTCCGCAATCCGCGAAAACACCCAGAGCAAAACCAGCGGCCTGGTGTAGAAAGGCCGATTGCCGCAATTGAGTGAGCATGCGGTCAACGCGATAAGGCTTTTCCTCAATGTCTTCTAAAAATACAAGTTTATTGGTCGCATCTAACTCAAACTCAGTACCTGCCATCGCTGCCAACAAACTGAGATTCCCTCCTTGTAATTCGCCTTGCACCCGTCCTTTGCGCAAGGTTGAAAATTTATAAAGCTCATCTTCCGGCTCGGCATAAGCTTCTGCTAATGGAATCGTATGGGGAGCGCGACCTTCCATTACCACTGCCATAAAATGCTCAAGGGTATAAGGGGTAAAACTGGATTGTGCAACGGGACCGTGGAAACCGATCAGGCCTGTTTTTTGCAAAAAAGCCAGGTGCAACGCCGTAATATCGCTGTAACCAATAAAAACTTTTGGATTCTTGCGGATCAATGGATAGTCGATGTAAGGCAATAAACGGGTACAACCATAACCTCCTCGGGCACACCAAACGGCTTTTATTTCAGGATTGGCGAAGGCTTCATGTAAGTCGGCCAAACGTTGGGCATCGGTACCCGCCACAAAGCCGTATTTGGCCCGCAGGTTTTTACCCGGAGCAATTCTCAGTCCCAATCCTTCCAGGTTTTTCACTGCTTTTTCCAAAGTGGCGTCAGGAATAAAACTCCCTGGGGTAATGAGGGACACCAAATCACCCGGTTTTAACCGAGCTGGTTTGAGCAAAGCGGGCCGCTCCTGACGGCGATTGCTCTTGCGGCCATTCATGACAAATGGAATAAAAGAGCCCAACGCCAAATTGCGGGTAAAAAAGCGACGATTCATAAAGAGCGGTTTTTTTAATCAATCCTATATGCAATATTCTTATTTTTGTGCTTAATGCCAAAAATATTTTTGCAAAACCAGACCAGATCAATCGAATGAGTGAATTTCGCCCTTGGCTCAAAAAATATCCACACGGTATTCCAGCCAATATTAATCCGGAAGAATACACTACGGTAGTAGAATTGTTGGAACAGTCTTTTAAGAAATACGCCAAAAAAACGGCCTTTTCTTGTATGGACAAAGCCATGACGTATGAGCAAATTGACAAATACTCACGGGATTTCGGAGCTTATTTGTTGTCAAGGGGGCTGGAGCCGGGGGATAAAGTAGCCATCATGATGCCCAATTTGCTGCAATACCCCATCGCTTTATTTGGGGCACTACGAGCGGGGCTGATCGTGGTGAACACCAATCCCTTGTATAAGCCGCGGGAAATGGAGCACCAATTCAAGGATTCAGGTGCTGTTGCAATCATCATTGCCGAAAATTATGCCTCCAACCTGCAACAGATTCTGCCCAATACCGCCATCAAAACTGTAATCACTACGAGTATTGGAGAGCTGTTGGGTTTTCCCAAAAAAATAGTGGTCAATTTTGTGGTGCGCAGCCTCAAGCGAATGGTGCCCAAGTATGAAATTTTAAATGCGGTTTCTTTTACCGAAGCACTAACCCAGGGCAAAAAATTCCAGATTCCAGCCCATACGGGCAAATCCGATGATGTAATTGTATTGCAGTATACCGGAGGCACCACTGGGGTGTCCAAAGGTGCCATGCTTACCAATGGCAACCTGGTTAGCAATATGTTGCAGGTCAAAGCCTGGTGTGAACCATTCCTAAGACATGGGGATGAAATTGCACTTTGTCCACTCCCACTTTACCACATTTTTGCTTTTACGGTCAATGTCCTGTGCTTGATGAGTTTTGGCGCACACAATGTACTGGTTACCAACGCCCGGGATATTCCTTCGGTCATCAAGGCGATGCAAGGCAATGCCATTTCGGTGATCACGGGGGTCAATACTTTGTTTAACGCCTTGCTGAACAATCCTGATTTCGCCAAACTGGATTTTAGCAAATTGAAAGTGTCTTCTGGCGGAGGTATGGCCGTGCAAAAAGCCGTGGCAGAAAAATGGCAACAAGTAACGGGTTGTTATTTGTCGGAAGGTTATGGCTTGACCGAAACTTCACCGGTAGCTACGACTAACCCTTATGATGGTACCGGCAAAATTGGTTCCATTGGGATTCCATTGCCTTCTACTGATCTGCGTATTGTGGACGAACAGGGGCATGTAGTGGGGCCGAACCAGATCGGTGAAATTCAGATCAAAGGTCCACAAGTTATGAAAGGGTATTACAACCAGCCAGAAGAAACAGCTCAAATGATTGTGGACGGTTGGCTGTTAACTGGCGACATTGGCCTGATGCATGAAGATGGTTACTTCCAGATTGTCGACCGCAAAAAAGACATGATTCTGGTGTCTGGTTTCAATGTTTACCCCAACGAGGTGGAAGATGTCATTGCCGCACACCCCAAAGTATTGGAAGTAGCAGCAATTGGTGTACCAGATGACAAGTCGACTGAAGCAGTCAAAGTGTTTATTGTTAAAAAAGACAAGTCACTCAATAAGGAAGAAATAATTGCGTATTGTCGGGAGAACCTAACGGCCTATAAAGTGCCCCGGCATGTAGAGTTTAGGGATGAATTGCCCAAAACCAATGTCGGGAAAATTCTGCGCCGGGCATTGAAAGAAAGCTAAGCGCTTAAACAAGCGCTAACAAAACCTATCTCAAAATGAAAAAAAAACGATGTTTTTTGATCACCTGTACACTGCTTATTGCTCAGTTACAGGTTCAAATGGGTATTGCACAAAATACTCAAACCAGTACCGATTCAAGGCTTATACGCTTCGAGCAGTTCGTCTATGGGTTACCCACGCCCAATGATTCTACGCCAATAGTGCGCAGGTTCAATACTTATCCCAGCCCAACTGAGCTCATTGAACGTACGGAGCAATTTCAAGCAGGGGGCTGGGTTCCACAAGGTCTAAACACTTCTAAATTCGACGATCAGCAGCGCCTGTTGCTGAACACTCAGCAGCTTTACAATGCCGCCACCAAACAATACACGCCGATTTTGCGCTTTCAGGTTTTCCCTAAAGAAACCAATGGCCTGGCTGATTCTACATTAACTTATAGCTGGGATGTTGTAGGGAATAAATGGGATTTAACATCGCGTATAAAAGGCATTTACAACAATCAGGGCCAATTGTTGGAAACCCAGACGAGTGCCTTTATTGCGGGGCAAATCCAACAGGGCAAAGCGCTGTATTTCTATGATGCGGCAAACAACAATATAAAAACAGAGACCTATACTATTGTGGGCGGAGTCAGCATATTGAACAGCTTTGCAGTCTATACGATTGAAAATGGGCAATTGGCAAATTCTACCACTTATTCCGTAAGTCCGACCAAAGATACTTTACCCGCAGGCCGCTTGGTGAATCAATACACGAGTTCAGGATTGGTGTCAAAGGCAGAAAGTTTCACCTGGGATTCAACAGCGCGTAGTTGGGTGCTCATTGCCACTACTCAAAACGAATACGATGCCAATCAGCGCTTAAGCTCCCGCGTATTCAGCTACATTGAATTGAATCAAAAAATACGCACCGATTTTTTTTACACACCCAAAAACGACATTGCGATTGAGGCGAATTACCGCTTGAATGCTGGCGCTACTAACTGGAAGCTTGAATCTAAGGGTTTCTTTTTCTATGACCAGGCATCTTCCCTGCAGTCAGCAGGCTCTCAGGCTCGTTCCTTGGCCATCAGCCCCAATCCCAGTGCTGGCAAAATCCGCCTGGATTTGCCACACAATGCCTCCTTTCAGGTATTCAATACAGCTGGAAAATTGATCAGTTCTGGACAAATGAACCAGCAAAATGGGGAAATCGACCTCAGTCCATTCCCTGCCGGTGTGTATTGGATCAGGGCACGAGAAGGAGCTAAAACTTTCGTAGGGCGAGTAATCAAGCAGTAGGTTTGTAAAATCGTCAAACAAGAAAGGAGCCACATCAACTTAGACATGGCTCCTTTTTTGTTTTAAACAAGCTCTTATTTCTTGTCTACTTTAATGCGCCCATCCCGATTGGCCAATTCCCAGGAAGTATAAAATACCAGATGGCCGATTTTGGTCATTTTTTCAAAATTGATTTTATCGGGCGTATCGCTGGTGCGGTGGTAATCGGCATGGGTGCCATTGAAGTAAAAAATGGCAGGAATGCCCTTTTTGGCAAAATTGTAGTGATCCGAACGGTAGTAATAACGATTGGGATCTTTTTCATCGTTGTATTTATAGTCCAACACCAGATTGGTGTATGTTGAGTTGGCGTGCTCGTTGATCTGGTGCAGCTCTGAACTCAAACGATCGGCACCGATGACGTAAATGTAATCAGGATTGTCTTTGTGCTCATCGTCTACCCTTCCTACCATGTCAACATTCACGTCGACCACGGTTTTTTCGAGTGGAAAAATGGGGAATTGGGCATAATATTGAGAACCCAAAAGCCCTTTTTCTTCACCTGAAACAAGCATACACAACACGCTGCGCCGAGGGCCCAGCCCTGCTTTTTTGGCTTCCACAAAGGCCTGACATATTTCCATTACCGTTGAAGTGCCCGAGGCATTGTCGTCAGCACCGGGATACATGTCATCACCGCGTTTGCCCAGGTGATCATAATGGGCGGTCACCACAACATACTCGTCTTTCAGTTTAGAATCGGTGCCTTCAATGAATCCCAGTACATTAGAGCCTTTGAGCTGGCTGTAGTTTTTCTCGGCCGCCATTTTTACGGCGCATTTGAACCCAACATTGCGGGGTTTGCCTTTGCTTTCAATCTTATCGCGCGCGCCAGTAACCTTGCTCACCAGTTTACCAAATATACTCTTGGCCAAATCGGTGGTGATGAAATAGTTGGGGGCATAATTGGCCTCAGGATCTTCGTCCTTGGCCATGTCGTTGCGCGAATTGAGGATGGCTTTGCGGGCTTCGGCCACATTCTCCTTGAATTTGCGGTCGATGATGAATAGCGCAGCGGCGCCGTTGGCTTTGGCGACTTTGGCTTTTTTTCGCCAATCCGTCGCCCATTCCGAAGGTGTTGAGCTGCCACTGACCCAGGATTTGCCCTGGTGCATGGGTTCTCCGTCGTAGACTACGACCAATTTTCCAGCCACATCTACGCCTTTATAATCACTGTATTCGGGAGCGTCAATGCCAAAGCCAAGGAATACTGCGTCTTCAAAACTGCCATCAAACTGCTTGGGGTTGGTGCCCGGATAGGCGTAATAATCCCAAAGATGGCGGAGGTCTTTGTCCGCGTCTTTCATCTCAATCTTGCTCCAGCTTTGGTTCGTAAAAGTGATGTACTGAAAATAGGAGCCCGCCTCGCCAATGGCAGGCAAATTCCAGGACTTCATTTGTGAAGCCAGGTAATCCGCTGCAAGGCGTTGCCCTGCGGTACCTGTTTCGCGGCCTTCAAACTCGGCAGAAGTGAGTTTAAAGAGGTGATTCTTCAGGTCTTCTGCGGTGATGGTCGCCGCAAAACGTTGAGCAGTTTGATCCATTTGAGCCTTGAGCGTAATGCTCAGGAGCAGGATCATAGATAAAAAGATTGGTTTTTTCATACTTGGTTAGACGTTAGCATTCCTTATAACGAACAATTTGGACAGAAAGATAAGTCATAAGTCTTTTTAATTAACATCCCAGCGGAATTTTATCCACCCGCTGCGCGTGCCTTCCCCCTTCAAACTCGGCGCTCAAGAACGTTTTGACAATCGCCTCCGCTTGTTCAAGCGTAGTGTAACGAACAGGCAGACACACGATGTTGGCGTTGTTGTGCTGCCGAGCCAGGGCGGCTATTTCTTCCATCCAGCATAGCGCTGCCCGAATGCCCTGGTGCTTGTTGGCGGTGATGGCTACCCCGTTTCCGCTGCCACACAGCAAAACGCCCAAGTCGGCTTGCGCATTTTCCACGTCATTGGCTACGGGATGTACAAAATCCGGATAATCAACCGAATCGAGCGAAAAGGTGCCGTAATCCTTAACTTCAATACCCATTGTCGTAAGCATTGCTTTTATCGCATCTTTATAAGGAAAACCAGCGTGGTCGCAACCGATGGAAATGGTTTTTACGTTCATTCTTTTGTCTTTGCACGCAAAGGTAAAGCCTTCAGCATTTTTTGCTTAATTTTCTACTGACCTTTCTATCTTCACGCCCAAATTTACAAGCATGCCAACCATTAAAATCAAAGCAGGATCTATCACCAACCTTACTGATGCACGTTATTTCTCGGCATGGGAGGTCGAATGGTTGGGCTTCAACCTAAGTGAAGGAGAGGAAAACGCTATCGCTCCGATGCAGTTGGCAGCCATACGCGAGTGGGTGGAAGGTCCTAAAATTGTAGGGGAATTTAGCCTCTCACCCAAAGAGGAAATTTTACACTATGTAGCCGAACTTCAGCTCGATGCCGTTCAGGTTGGCATGTTTACCGATTTGGCCACCGTGATGGATCTCTCGTATCAACTGCCCGTAATCAAGGAAATTGTGGTGGAAAAAACGACGACGGTGGGGGATATTGAGTTTATGCTCAGCCATTTTGCACCCCATGTCACGTATTTTTTGCTCAACTTTGATAAAGGAGGATTCAACTGGGATCAGGTACAAAAAGGAGAAATCCTGAACGTAGCAGTCCTTCAGGATTTCTGCCAAAACTTTCCAATCCTCTTGGGAATCGGGGTAGCGTCAACTGAACTCAAATCGATGCTGGAACTGCTGCAACCCCTTGGCCTCAACCTATTGGGTGGAGAAGAAGAAAAAATTGGGGTGAAGTCTTTTGATGATGTAGATGAGATTTTTGAACACCTGTCTTTGGGATAATATCTTGCCTTCTGTTAGTAGTTGTAGTTGATAGTGCCCACCGGGTTGATCGCCTGATCCACCACCATGTCCATCACTTCGTCTTCGCTGTAACCAGAGTTGCCGTATTCATTGCTGTAACCGGTGGTGACTGCCTCCGCGCTGACACTTTCACTGGCAATTGCGGCCAGAATGAGCAACAACAAAGCCGCAGCTTGCTCGTCAGTGATTTCCCCCGATTCTTGTTTTTTGGCCAGTTTTTGTTTGATGGCTGCCATTTTAGCCTCTTCTGGACTCATTTGAGCACTTGTTTCCGTAGCGCCAGTTTCCTGATAAGAACTGGAAAGATCACAGCTGTTGAAGAAAAAAGCAGCAAATATGGCGGCGACGAAGATTCCCTTTTTCATGACATTTGTTTTTGGTGTGAAACATTTATGTGCGAATGATGATACAAAGTAAGGCCTTACTGAAGTGCCAAAAATCATCCCAAAATGGGGTTTGAAAAAAATCCTCATTTAGGGGGAGAAAAGCAGCCGTGCTCAACTTTACAAGCTATTCAGTAGTTCTAATTTTATAAAACCTCTTCAACCTGCTGAACCTCCTCAACACTTACAAACAATCATCATGAATTACAAACTTCTTGGCCGCAGCGGCCTCCGCGTTTCAGAACTTTGCCTGGGCACCATGGGCTTTGGCAAAGAATGGAATTGGGGCGCGGATTACGATACCTCCAAACAAATTTTTGACCTCTACGCCAATGCTGGTGGCAATTTTCTGGACACGGCCAACCGTTACACTGAAGGTACCGCTGAAAAATGGCTCGGCGAATTCATTGCCTCAAACCGCGATCATTTTGTAGTGGCCACCAAATATTCACTTCGCGATGGTACTGGAGATCCCAATTTTGCGGGCAACTCGCGCAAAAACATGATGCGTTCCGTTGAAGGCAGCCTCAAACGCCTGGGTACTGATTTTATTGACCTGCTCTGGGTACACGCCTGGGATGGACTTACCCCGGTAGATGAAGTCATGCGCGGATTGGACGATCTGGTAGCCCAGGGCAAAGTGCATTACATCGGTATTTCCGATACCCCGGCCTGGATCGTGTCCCAGGCCAATACCCTCGCAGAATTGCGCGGCTGGGCGCGTTTTGTGGCCTTGCAAGTAGAATACAGTCTTTTGCAACGCACTCCTGAACGCGACCTTTTACCTATGGCCAATGCTTTTGGCATGGCGGTTACGCCCTGGGCTCCACTGGCAGGAGGCGCTCTGACGGGCAAATACCTGCGCGGTGAAAAGGGTAGACTTCCCGAAGCCAGTGCACGGCGGGCGGAATACGCCAACCGGGTGGCTCAAGCAGTAGTAGATACAGCAGAAGGCCTCGGGGTTTCTCCGGCGCAACTGGCCATTCGTTGGACGATGGAACAAGGCAAAATGGTAATTCCCATTGTTGGGGCGACCAAACCAACGCAGTTGGAAGATTGCCTCGGTGCGGTGAATGTAGAACTCACCGAAGAAATTCTGGCAAGTTTGAATGAACTGAGTCAGATCGAACTAGGCTTCCCGCACGATTTTCTGCGGCAACCCGGAGTGATTGATGTGTTGTACGGAGGTGCAGAGACTTATGAGAAAATACAACATTGATGGCAAGGCAGGGTGAATGCTTTGCTATGGCTGTTAAAATACTTTTCCTTGGGTTAATTTTTGCAGGTTGAAAGATAGGGTTTTCATCCAAACATTGCAACCGTCTACACCTCTGCCCGCAGTCGCTCCCCTTTGATCGCCTTGGCCATCAGATCGGGAAAAGCATCGGGTGTACAGGCGAAAGTGGGGATTTCGAGTTGTGTAAACTGGTCGGCGATGTGGTGATCGTACATCGGTGCTCCCTTGTCGTTGAGGGCGAGTAGTGCGATCAAGTTTACACCAGAGGCTTTGATCTCCATAGCCTGGCGGATCAAGTCTTCTGCGGGGCCGCCTTCCATTAAATCCGAAATCAAGACCATGATCGTATTGCGGGGCTGCCGGATGTGCTGCCGTCCATAACGCAAAGCTTTGCTGATGTGGGTACCACCGCCCAGTTGAGTGGCGAAAAGCAGATCCACCGCATCGTGTAGTTGTTCAGTAAGGTCAACCACGCTAGTGTCGAACACGATAAAACGGGTTGTAATGCTGGGCATCGAGGCCATGATCGAGCCAATGATGCCCGCGTACACCACCGATGCAGCCATGGAACCACTTTGGTCTACCAACAAAATCAAATCTTTCATTTTGGGCTGGCGGCGACCATAACCCCAGAGTTTTTCGGGGATGATGGATTTGTACTCGCTTTGGTAATGCTTCAAATTGGCGCGGATGGTACGGTGCCAGTCGATGGCATTGGGTTTGGGCCTCCTGGATCGAGCTACTCGGCTTAAGCTGCCCTGGATGGCATTTTGCAGGGGTTGGCGCAATTTTTTTTCCAAATCTTTCACCACTTTACGGATGACTTCTCGGGCGGTTTCACGCGTTTGGGCGGGCAATACTTTTTTTAAACTGAGCAAAGTGCTGACCAAGTGAACGTCGGGCTGTAGCGTTTCCAAAAGCTCAGGCTGTAACAACATTTGGTGCAAACGCAGACGCTCCAGTGCGTCTTTTTGCATCAATTGGATGACTGGCGCGGGGAAATACTTGCGGATGTCGCCCAACCAACGGGTGACATTGGGAGAGGAACTACCCAACCCACGCTCGCGCTCACTATCGTATAAGGCATCCAGAACTCGATCCATGCCCTGCTCTTCTTCCCCTAAACCGATGCTATCTTTGGGGTCAGCATTTTGGCCAAGTACCAATCGCCAGCGTTTGAGTTGTTCTTCTTTGTCCATATTTTCACAATCGCTACCAAAAATGGAAAAAATTACTGAATTTCGAGCTTAATAAATTGGGCAGAACACATTAGTGCCCCAAAACCACGTCAGAGTGAAGCAAGAAGAAGCCTGGAAAGATACTGAAAAGGATCAGCATAAGGCATTAAAGTCAATTTCGCCCTACCGCATTGTGGTCCCTGCTCTACTCGGCCTGGCAGGTGTGTTTTATATGTTGTGGCGCAACTTCGATCCAGAGGAATTTAAGCGCATTCAATGGACGGGACATGTTTATTTTTGGATTGGGATGGGGATTATTACCGTGTTAATACGAGATTTGTCCTATGCTTTCCGTTTGCGAGCGTTGACCAACAAGGAGCTTTCCTGGTGGAAATGCATTGAAATTGTGATTATCTGGGAGTTTAGTTCTGCGGTTTCACCTTCTGCTTTGGGAGGTTCAGCGGTGGCCTTTTTTATTTTGTCCCAGGAAAAACTTTCCGTAGCACGTACGGTGACCATTGTGACCTATACGATTGTGTTGGATGCTTTGTTCATGCTTTGTACGCTGCCCATTTTATTCCTCATTTTTGGATTTGACATTTTACGGCCAGGTGCGCAGTCTTTTGGTGATTTGGGGCAATGGGGTTATTTGGCTCTGGGTTTTTACCTTTTTATGATCGTTTACTCCATCATTTTCGCTTACGGCATTTTCTGGGGTCCCCAGCAGATGAAACGTTTGTTGGGCTGGGCTACCAGTAACCGTTTGCTGCGGCGGTTTCATCAAGGAGCCATCAAATTGGGTGAGGATTTGGTCACCGCATCCAAAGGACTAAAAGAGCAAGGCTGGCGCATTCACCTCCAGGCGGTGGTGGGAACCTTGCTGGCCTGGGTATTTCGCTTTTTGTTGATCAGTTGTTTGGTCATTGCCTTTACGCCCGAGTTACCCTTGACTTTGAGTTTTCAAAGTGAGTTGTATGCCCGGCTTCAAACCATGTTTTTTGTGGTCATGTTCAGTCCAACACCGGGCGGAGCAGGGGTGATTGAAGTGGTTTTTAACGGCTTTCTGACCGATTATGTCCACAGCAATACCCATGCTACGGTGATTTCGACGATCTGGCGCTTGTTGTCGTATTATTTGTATTTGATGGCGGGAGCGCTGGTGGTGCCAGTGTGGATTAGGGCGGTGTTTAAGGGAAAAAGGGAGAAAGAAGCTGAACAACATCCAGATTAATCCCTGGGTGATTTTATCATTGTGAATATCCCTCGATACTCCTCTTTAATATTGGCCAATTCCAGCCAGCGTTTGTACAATATCTTATACCCGTTTTTCATATAAAAATCTAGATTGTACGCATTGCTGTCCATTACGCGCAACCACAAATATTCGGCGTTGGCCTGCTGCACCTTTTTATCGGCAAAATCCATCAATGATTTTCCAATCCCTTTACCTTTTGTTGCTTCACTAAGGTAAATTTTATCCAAAGAGACCGCGTTTTTAAAGGGAGTATCGGGGATCGGCGCATCAAAAATGAGTTTTAAATATCCAGCAATCACTCCGTCTTCCAAACTGGCAAAATAATAATGGTGCGTAGGGTTCGCTAGGTGCTGTTCTAACACCTCCAGGTTGTTGATCATCGCCAAATAAGCCTTCCCTTCATCATGCCAGAGGTAACGAAAATAAGGCAAATAGGTTTCTTCTACTACCCGTTGCAAAGCCAGAATGTCCTTGGGGAAAACCCGCTCAATCCGTATCATAACACAAAATTTATCGTACTTTTGACCTTGTACCTAACCAAATTACCATGCAAGACGCCGCTGTAGACCAGATGGTTTTCAACCGCGCAGGCTTTTCTGACGAGTTATTGCTCAGCCTGTACAGCCAACTGCTTTATCCACGCCTGATCGAAGATAAGATGCTCAAGTTGCTTCGCCAAGGCAAAGTGAGTAAATGGTTTTCCGGCATTGGTCAGGAGGCCATTTCCGTAGGGGCAACATTGGCGCTATTGCCCGACGAGATGATCTTTCCCATGCACCGCAATTTGGGGGTATTCACTGGGCGGGATGTACCTTTTGATCGTCTGTTTGCGCAGTGGCAAGGCAAGTATTCGGGGTACACCAAGGGGCGGGATCGCTCTTTCCACTTTGGTATCCTGGAGCACCATATTGTGGGCATGATCTCCCACCTGGGGCCACAACTCTCCTTGGCTGCGGGTGTAGGTTTGGCGCATAAACTCTCCGATGAAGGACGGATAAGTCTGGCCTTTACTGGCGACGGTGCCACCAGCGAAGGTGAGTTCCATGAAGCGCTCAACGTAGCTGCAGTATGGCAATTGCCCGTGATTTTTTTGATTGAAAACAATGGCTACGGCTTGTCCACGCCACCTACCGAACAATACCGTTGCGCCCAATTGGCTGACAAGGGCATTGGCTATGGCATGAAAGCCCTGACCATTGATGGCAACAACATCCTGGAGGTGTACCGCACGGTGTCCGATCTGGCCCAGTCCATGCGTGAAAACCCCGAACCTGTGCTGCTGGAATGTATGACCTTCCGCATGCGGGGCCACGAGGAGGCTTCCGGCACCAAATACGTACCCAAAGCCCTGATGGATCATTGGGCCCTGCGCGACCCACTGAGCAATTACGAACGTTTTTTGATGGAAGAAGGGTTGCTGACCGAAACGAGCAAGAAGGAGTTGACGGCCAAGTGGAAAAAACACATCGAATCAGGTTTGCAACATGCCTTTGTGGAAGGCGATCCACAGAACGAATTGGCAGAGGAATTGGCCGATGTGTATGCGCCCTTTGTGCCCCAAATTACCACTCCGAAGACCGCGCAAAAAAGTGAAAAACGATTTGTCGACGCCCTATCCGATGGCCTCCGGCAGGCCATGGAAAAACATGACAAACTCATCCTGATGGGCCAAGACATTGCCGATTACGGCGGGGTGTTCAAAATTACCGATGGTTTTGTGGCCCAATTTGGCAAGGAGCGGGTGCGCAATACACCGCTGTGTGAAAGTGCCATTGTGGGTGCCGCCTTGGGTTTGAGTCTGAAGGGCTACAAGGCGATGGTAGAAATGCAGTTTGCCGATTTTGTAACCTGCGGTTTCAATCAAATCATCAACAACCTGGCCAAGCTACACTACCGTTGGGGGGCCAATGCCGATGTGGTGGTGCGTATGCCCTGCGGAGCGGGCACAAGCGCGGGGCCTTTCCACTCACAAAGCAATGAGGCCTGGTTTTTCCATACACCGGGGCTAAAAGTGGTGTACCCTTCTACGCCCTACGACGCCAAAGGATTGCTGCTGGCGAGCTTTGAAGACCCGAATCCGATCATGTACTTTGAGCACAAGGCCTTGTACCGCAGCCTGAGTGAAGCCATTCCAGATGACTATTACACCGTAGCAATTGGCAAAGCCAGGGTTGTCCGTGAAGGTAGAGCCCTGACCGTGGTGACCTACGGCATGGGGGTACTCTGGGCCGAAAGAACCATCGCCGAACTGGGCATTGACGCTGAAATTATCGACCTGAGGACTTTGTTGCCCCTCGATTATGAATCGATCGAAACGAGTGTGCGCAAAACCAATAAGGTAATCATCCTGCACGAAGACACTCTGGTAGGGGGCATCGGTGGGGAAATCGCTGCGCACATTTCGGAACATTTGTTCGAATACCTGGACGCGCCAGTGATGCGGGAGGCCTCCCTGGATACGCCGATTCCGTTTGCGAGTTCGTTGGAGAAGCAGTTTTTACCGACGGGGCGGTTTGTGGAGAAAGTGAAGAAGTTGATGGGATATTGAGGGAAGGTTGTCTCGTGAGGGTTTAACAAAATAAATTGGCTGTAAATATTTTCTACAGCGACATAATGGGAACGCAGATGACGTGGGAGAGTGTTCAAAAAAGTGTGTCAAAGTTAAAGAGTAGGAATTAACTTTGAAAA
>ENA-UOWO01000397-UOWO01000397.1-activated-sludge-metagenome-genome-assembly--contig:-NODE-397-length-63656-cov-15.065801_pt1 | contig 63656 bp, 49 predicted proteins | sample MGYA00238148_ERZ761564 | MGnify/ENA primary metagenome ERZ761564 (study PRJEB28885, sample SAMN05720194) | activated sludge metagenome | isolation source: Anaerobic digester | place: USA...
AAATCGATGCGTGGTGAAACCCTCATTCGCCGTCTTGGCCGCCAGCCCTATGAGCCGGTGCTGCAGGCCATGCGCGGATTCACCGATGCGCGGGATGCCGCGACGGCGGACGAGTTGTGGGTACTTCAGCATGAACCGGTGTTCACCCTCGGGCAGGCCGGGAAAATCGAGCACGTGCTCGCCCCCGGGGATATCCCGGTCATCAAGGTTGAGCGCGGGGGCCAGGTCACCTATCACGGTCCGGGCCAGATCGTCGCCTACCCATTGTTCGACCTGCGCCGCCTCGGCATCGGGGTGCGCGAGCTGGTCACACGCATCGAACAGGCCATCATCGATACGCTGGCACAATGGAACATCGTTGCGCTGCGCCGTGCCGGGGCGCCTGGCGTCTATGTCGGCGAAGCCAAGATCGGCGCGCTCGGCCTGCGTGTGCGTCGCGGCTGCTCGTTCCATGGTCTGGCCCTCAATGTGGGCATGGACCTGGAGCCATTCCAGCGCATAAATCCCTGCGGCTATCAGGGTTTGCAGGTGACGCAGGTGCTAGACTTGGGCGGGCCGGGATCGCTCGCAGTCGTCGAGGATGCGTTGATCGAGGAACTGTCCCGACAGTTTGATTTCACGCCGCAGCCTGGTCCTGCGGACCTCCAGATTCCTGCCGCCGGTGCTGCGGCCACGCATGCCGCATGAACGAACCGATCAAGACGATTCCCCTGACCGTTGTCGGCGAGAAGCAACTCGGCGGCAACAAGATCGCACGCAATCGTGCCGGGTTCGCCGATGCGCCGACGCTGCGCAAACCGGCCTGGATCCGCGTGCGCATTCCCCCGGGCAACGCAGTCGCCCAGCTCAAGGCGAAGTTGCGCGAGAACCGCCTGGTCACGGTCTGCGAGGAAGCCTCGTGCCCGAATATCCACGAGTGCTTCAGCAAGGGCACCGCGACCTTCATGATCCTCGGCGAGGTTTGCACGCGGCGTTGCTCGTTCTGCGATGTGGCCCACGGCCGCCCGAATGCGCCCGATCCGCTCGAACCGGCCAAGCTGGCCGGCACGATTCGCGACATGCGCCTGCGCTATGTGGTGATCACCTCGGTGGACCGCGACGACCTGCGCGATGGCGGTGCCGGACATTTTGCCGCCTGCATCCGCGCGGTGCGTTTCGAGAATCCGGATATCCGCATCGAGATCCTGACGCCGGATTTCCGCGGCAAGGGCCGCATGGAACGCGCGCTGGAATTGCTGGCCGAGTACCCGCCTGACGTGTTCAACCACAATATCGAAACGGTTCCGGACCTTTATCGCGAGGTGCGTCCCGGCGCCGACTACGCATGGTCGCTGCAGTTGCTCAAGCGGTTCAAGCAGCAGCACCCCGACATCCCGACCAAGTCCGGCATCATGCTCGGCCTCGGCGAGACGCTCGATCAGGTTCAGCGCACGTTGAACGATTTGCGCGAGCATGCGGTCGATATGATCACGATTGGCCAGTATCTGCAGCCGACAGCCCACCACCACCCGGTGCTGCGCTACTGGTCACCCGAAGAGTTCAAGGCGCTGGAAGAGTATGGCCGCGCGCTTGGGTTCGACCACGTGGCATCCGGTCCGATGGTGCGCTCGTCCTATCACGCAGATGAGATGGCACACGCCGCCGGCTTTGTCGAAATTGCCTGAAACCGATCGAACTTCCGCCTTGCGGACCCAGATGGAGACTTCCATGCGTCGCACCCTGATTACCCTTGCGCTGCTGGCTGCCTGCAGCGCCGCTGTAGCCAAGCCGGTTGCCGAAAGTGGCACGTCGCTGCTGCTCAAGCCGACTGCCGACCAGGCCGAAGCAGCGATCTGGGCGATGCGTTTCCTGTCGCGTTTCCATTACAAGCCGATGCCGCTTGACGATGCGATGTCGGAAAAGATCTTCGATGGCTTTCTCAACGATCTCGATGGCGATCACCTTTTCTTTACCCAGGCCGACGTCGACAAGTTTGCCGCTGCGCGCGACAAGCTGGATGACGGCGTGTTCGAGCGCGACCTGTCGGTCCCGTTCGCCATTTTCAATCTCTACCAGCAACGCGTGGCCGAGCGCCTGGCCTACTCGCGCGAACTGCTGGCCAAGCCATTCGATTTTTCCAGGGATGAGTCCTACGCTTACGACCGGGCCAAGGCGCCGTGGGCCAAGACCAGCGCGGAACTCGACGATCTCTGGCGCAAGCGGGTCAAGAACGACTGGCTTCGTTTGAAGCTGGCCAACAAGCCATCGAAAGACATCCGTGAAACCCTCGACAAGCGCTATTCGAACTATCTGGACCGCATCCACCAGCTCAACGGCGAGGATGTGTTCCAGACTTTCATGAACGCGTATGCGACGGCGATCGAACCGCATACCAACTACCTGAGCCCGCGCGCGTCGGAGAACTTCGATATCGCGATGCGCCTGTCGCTGGAAGGCATCGGTGCTGTCCTGCAGCGCCTTGACGAGTACACCGCGATCCGCGAGATCATTCCCGGTGGACCGGCGGCGATTTCAGGCAAGCTCAATCCGGGTGATCGCATCGTCGGTGTCGGTCAAGGCGAAAGTGGTCCGATCACCGATGTCATCGGCTGGCGTCTCGACGATGTCGTCGACAAGATCCGCGGTGCCAAGGGCACGGTTGTTCGCCTTGAAGTGCTGCCCGATGCGGCAGGGCCGGACGGCAAGCACGAAATACTCACGTTGACGCGCAACAAGGTCAGCGTCGACGAGCAGGCGGCGAAGAAGTCGGTCATCGACGTGAAGAACGGCGACACCACGCGCCGCATTGGCGTGATCACCCTGCCGACCTTCTATCAGGATTTCGACGCGCGCCGGCGCGGTGATGCCGAGTACAAGAGTGCGACCCGGGATGTCGAGCATCTGCTTGGCGAGTTGCGTGAGGAAAAGGTCGACGGTGTTGTCGTGGACCTGCGCAACAACGGCGGTGGTTCGCTGGATGAGGCGACCGACCTGACCGGTCTTTTCATCGACAAGGGACCGGTCGTGCAGATCCGCGATGCCAGTGGGCGAGTCGAGGAGAAAAGCGACACGCGCGCCGGCACGGCCTGGAATGGTCCGCTGGCGGTGCTGGTCAACCGGGCATCCGCCTCGGCCTCGGAAATTTTCGCTGCGGCGATCCAGGACTACGGGCGTGGCGTCATCATCGGCGAGCCGACGTTCGGCAAGGGCACCGTGCAGAACCTGCTCAGCATGGACGACATGGCGCGAAACGAGAAGTCCACATACGGCCATCTCAAGATGACCGTCCAGCAATTCTTCCGCATCAATGGCGGATCGACCCAGTTGCGCGGTGTCACGCCCGAGATCAGCTTTCCCCTGACAGTCGCCAGCGACGAATTCGGCGAGTCGAGCTACGAGAACGCGTTGCCGTGGACTTCGATCGGCAAGGCTGACTATCGGCCAGTCGCCGACCTCAAGCCGGTCATCCCGATGTTGATCGCGCGCCATGAAGCGCGCGCCGAGAAGGATGCCGAATGGAAGAATTTCTCCGACGACATCAACACTGCCAAGCGGATCCGGGCGGAAAAGACGATTTCGCTGAATGAAAAGGTGCGCACGACCGAGCGCGACGAAGAGGAGGCCAAGCGCAAGGCGCGCGAGGCGCTGGCGGGCGGTGCGTTTCCGAAGAACGATCCGGCTGCGAAGTCGCGCGCAGATGCAATGAAGGGCAGCGGCAACCCGAAGTTCGAAGGAACCGATTCCGACGGTGAATCGACGCTCGTGACGACCGAAGACGAAGACAGCGAGGCGCCGGGCCTGCCGATCGAGGATGATGGACTGCAAGCCGACGAGCGGAGCATCGCGAACGATCTGAAGCGTGAGGAAAAGCGCAAGGCCAAGCGCGATATCGTGCTCAATGAAACCGCGCAGATCCTGTCAGACGAGATCGACCTGATCCACGACAACACCAAGCTTGCATCACGCGTCCTTCCGCACGAGTCCGCCGCCAACGTCGACTGAGCAAGGACACGGGATGGGTGCAAGCGACGGCCGGGGCGAAGCAAGCTGCTCCGGCCGTTTCATTCGCTACGCCATCCCGGCGGGCGAATTCGCATAGCGCTGCGTGAGGAAGGCCAGGTACGCGCGGAGTCCCTGCGCCTCGCCACCGCGCGGGCGACCCGGACGTTCGGAATCATTCCACGAATAGACGTCCAGATGACACCAGGCGGTGTCATCGGCGACGAACCGCTCGAGGAACAGCGCCGCGCTGATCGCACCGGCATGCCGCGATGATCCGGAGTTGGCCAGATCGGCCACATGGGAATCGAGCATCGTGATGTAGGGTCGCCACAGCGGCATGCGCCAGAGCGGATCCTGGCTCGTGGTTCCTGCCAGGAGCAGTGCTTCGGCGATGTCGTCGCGATTGGTGAACAGGGCCGGCAGGTCGGCGCCGAGGGCGACGCGTGCCGCGCCAGTCAGTGTTGCGAAGTCGAGGATGAGATCCGGCTTCATCTCCCCGGCGTAGGCAAGCGCATCACACAGGACCAGACGTCCTTCGGCGTCGGTGTTGTCGATCTCGACGCTGAGCTTGCTGCGTGTGCAGATCACCTCGCCCGGACGGAAGGCATCGCCCGCAACGGCATTTTCGACCGCCGGGATCAGCACGGTGAGTCGGATCGGCAAGCGTGCGTCCAGGATCAGGCCGGCCAGGGCGATTGCATGTGCCGCGCCGCCCATGTCCTTCTTCATCCAGCGCATGCCATCGGCGGACTTGATATCGAGGCCGCCCGTATCGAAACAGACGCCCTTGCCGACTAGAACCACATGCGGCGCATTGCTTGCACCGTGCGTGAACATCGCCAGGCGAGGCGCACGCTCGGCGGTCGCAGCGCGGCCAACCGCATGGATCGTCGGGAAATCGTCGCGCAGCAATTCCTCGCCGACCCATTCGCGATATTCCCCGCCATCGCGCTCGACGAGCGCCCGCACGGCACCGGCGAGATCGGCCGGTCCCATGTCCTGGGTCGGTGTATTGACGAGATCACGAGTCAGATAGGTCGCGTCGACGAGGGATGCGACGCGCGCACGCACGCTATCGTCAATCACGAGTCGAGCGGGTGCGCGCATGGCGCGCCGATAGCGGGTGAACTGATAGCCGCCGAGCGCCCAGCCGAGGGCGACCAGGGTCTGATCGAGTGCGATGCTGCGTGGATCTAGAACATAGTCTCCGGGCGGCAGCCGTTTGGGCAACGAAGCCAGTGCGAACAGGCCTTCGCGACCTGAACACCCGGCCAGCATGACCGCATTGCCGCCATCACTTGCCGGGATGCCGAGGAATCGGCCACCCTGGCCATGGAAGTCGTTGGCAGCGCAGTTGCGCACGGCCTGTTCGCCGAGTGTCGAGACGATCGACTCGAAGCTGCCGGCATCGACGACGATCAATGCAATTGCGGCTTGGCTGGAGGCCGGGTCGGCCCAGGCATCGATGCGCGTTGCTGTCATGGGGGTGCTGCTCGTGCGGTGGTGACGTTGATGTGGGCGACGAGCCAATCCGCCAGCGCGGAAAGGTCGTGGATGACAAGATCCGGCGGATCCTCGTGCGGCCAATCCTTGCCGGTACGATTGAGCCATGCGCTGCGCAGGCCGGCTGACCGCGCGCCGATCACATCGGTCAGCGGGTCGTCGCCGACATGCAGGACGTTCTCCGGGGCGAGCCCGAGCCGTTCGCACGCATGCAGGAATATGCTTGAATCGGGTTTGGCGACACCGAGGCCACCTGCGCTGACGCTGAAATGGAAATGCTCGCGCAGACCGATGCGACCGAGATCGGCAGTGCCGTTGGAAATGCTGACCAGGGGCACGCGCGCAGCCATCGCGGCGAGAGCTGATGGCGTGTCGGCATAGCACTCGACCTCGTTGCGCACACGGACATAGATCTCGTAGGTGCGCTCGACCCAACCGGCGCCGAGATTGAACGGTGCGAAAGCGCGTTCGAGGGTCAATCGGCGCTGGGCACCGAAGTCGTGGGCGAGATCGGGATGTTCGGCAGCGACCTCGTCGCGCAGCTTGCGCATGGCCTCGATGGACCATGCCGCGGCGACCTCGGGGCAATTCGCGTGCAACCAGGCATCGACGCTACGCTCGACGCGTTCGATCACCGGCGCGATCGGCCACAGCGTGTCGTCGAGATCGAGGGAGATCGCCTTGATATCCATGCCGGTCAGGCAGTGCTCAATTCGATGGGGTTGCAGGAGGGCCGCCGTTTGCCGAATCGGCCTTCTTTTCCTCGGCACGTTGCAGGTTGGCGCGTGCCTTCTGCGACGTATCGGAAGCCGGCGAGGTGCTGATGCTGGCTTCCAGCGTCGCGCGAGGTGCGGACATCGGCGGCGGGATTTCGCGAACCCGCGGCATGGCTGCGACATCGGCCGGGGTGACCCCGACGATTGCAGTGTCGATGAAGGCCAACCGCGCACCATCACGGCCGTAGACGTCGCCGGCTTCCGCGAATGGAATCAGCTGGTGCCGACGCATCACGTTCAATGCAGTGGGGGCGGCAAGAAAGCGCACGAACTCGTCGACCGCGGCGCGATTGGCGGCGTCCTCGCGCTGCACGACATACAGCATGGCAAACAGTGGATAGCTGCCATCGGCGACGCTTTGCGTCGATGCGGAAATTCCCTCGACCGCGAGCATCTTGATTCCACGGTTCGCGTAACTGCTGGACAGCGTGGTCAGGCCAAGTCCATTTGGATCGATCGCGATCGCTTCCTCAAGCTTGCTCGTATTGAGATAAAGGCGCGGCGCGGCGATACGCTGTTCACCGCGCTTGTACATGAGTCGTCGGAAGCTGAATTCGACGCCGTCGAGCGGCGCGGCGATCGAGTAGAGGTTGATCGCCACATCCGCGCCGCCCAGGTCCTTCCAGTTGGTGATCCTTCCGAGATAGATCTGGCGCAATTGCGCGAGCGTGATGGCGCTGACCGGATTGCGCGGGTGGGTGACCGGAACGATTGCATCCAGCGCGACCGGCTGGAAGACCAATGCCTTCTCGACCTCGCGATCCTCGTTCATCGCGCGTGCGCTGCCGGCGATGTCGGCGCTTCCGTTGATGACCGCATCGATGCCCGAAATCGTGCTGAACGGCTGTACGGTCAGCAAGCCCTGCTGTTCGGTGCGGTACGCCGCGATCAGGTCGTTGGTGAAGCCGCGTGCCGAGACGATATCGCCCCGCCAGATTACGGTTGTCCTGGGTACGAAGGTTGATTTCGAGGACTTCGGATGCGCCTTGGTGGCCGGCGCCGGGCCAGCCGGCGCGCTGGTGGCGATCTGCACATGGAATGCACAAAGAACCAGGAGCACGACGCGCATGAGAGGTGATGACTTCGGCGACATAAGCGGGGAACGCACGCGGCAGCGGCAATCAAGCCGGGGCGGAACTTTAACATGCGCGTGCCGGGACGGCCTGTGGAGTGCGACGCCAACGATGCCGTTCAGGTCGAGCGGACACAGTCCCCGACTGGGCGACCGCGTCGTCGTTTGCCGGGATGATCGACCGATTTCCGGCTGATGCAGTCATTCTCGTACAATCGTCCGGATTCCACGGACCGCAGCGCATGCCCGATCGCCTCATTCTCCGTCTTGACCGCGCCGGCAGCCTGACATGGCTTCGCCAGTCGGCCGATGGCCGCATGCTGTCGTCGAGCCAACGCGGCGTGCCGCCCGCTTCGGTCCGCGGCCCGGCCAGCGAGGTCGTCGTCCTGGTCCCGGCAGAGGATGTGTTGCTGCTCGAGGCTCGGGTCAATTCACGCAATGCCTCCCAGTTGTTGCAGGCCGTCCCGTTCGCCGTCGAGGATCAGTTGCTCGGAGCGGTCGAGGATCAGCATTTCGCGATCCAGTCCGGCGCCGATGGCAAGGTTGGCGTTGCCGTGGTCGCGCGCGCGGTGCTGCGCGACTGGATCGCGAAGCTGGCGGCGGAAGGCATTCGCGCCGACATTGTCATTCCCGAGTCCCTCGCGCTGCCGCTTTCGCCCGAATCGGCAACCGTGCTGATTGATGCAGGGCGGGTGATCGCCCGACTCGATCCGTGGTCCGCGATGAGCTGTGACGCCGCCCGGTTTCCGGCCTGGCTTGCGCAGACGCGCAAAGCGGGCGTCGATCGCGCTATCGAAGTACAGGATTTCGGGCGCGATCCTGCGCTTGTGCTGGAAGGGCCGATTGCTGCCTACCATGCCGGCCAATCCGACCCGCTCGCCTTCCTTGCGAGAAACCTGCGCGTGGGCGGGATCAACCTGCTCAGCGGCGAATTTTCTTCAGCACATCGCCAGGTGCGCGGAACCCGCTGGTGGCGACGTGCGCTGGCCCTCGCTGCTGCCGTCATCGTGGTCGCTTTCATCCATCGCGGATTCGAGGTGAGCCGTCTTTCCAGCGCGGTCGAGCGGGCGAATGCGGCGATGGCGGACAGCCTCGACAAGACATTTCCCGATCTCGGCGCAGCCGAGCGCTCGCGCGCGCCGCAAAGCGTGATGCGCGATCGGCTCGAACGCCTGCGAGGAGGCAGCGAATCGAGCGGGATGCTGCGCATGCTCGGCCAGATCGCTCCGCTGATCGGAAGGACCACACGCTCGCAGTTGCGCGGCCTGGAGTTCCGCAATGGCGTTCTCGAAGTGGGCCTGCGCTCGCCCGATGTCGCGACGCTGGACGGCCTGCGTGAACAGTTCTCGGCAATTCCCGGACTCAGCGCCGAAGTCACCGCGTCGATTCCGGCCGACAGCGGCGTCGACGGGCGCATCCGGATCCGCGGAGGCACGCCATGATCCAGGCCTGGTGGAAGCAGCAGACTGCGCGCGACCAGCGGGTGCTGCTGGTCGGCGCCTGCATCGTTTCGTTGTTCCTGGTGTGGGCCCTGGCCTGGCACCCGCTCGACCTGCGACGTACCCAACTCGATGAGCAACTCGATGCGGCGCGTCGCGACCTGGCATTCGTGCGCATCTCGCAGGCGGAGGTCGAGCGCCTGCGCAATGCCGGCGTGCGCTCACGCGCGGATCGACAGGGCAAGTCCCTGCTCGCCCTGGCGGATGTGAGCGCGCGGGGGGCGAATCTGGATGGCATGCTCAAGCGTCTTGAGCCGATCGGATCGCACGGGGTGCGTGCGACCTTCGAGTTCGCGCCGTTCGATTCGTTGATCGGCTGGGTCGAGGATCTGGCCAGGGACTATGGCGTGCAGGTCACCGATTTCTCGGCCGATCGCATCGATGCAACCGGTCTCGTGAACGCACGCATCACCCTCGATGACGTACCCTGATCCGACTACGGCAGGTTGCTTGTGCCAGTTGCCGAATCCCCTCCAGTCCCATTAACCATTCAACAATGAAAGCAATCAAGTGGTTTTTCATCCTGCTCGTCATTGCGCTCGTCGTTGCCGGCGTGGTCGCGTGGACCCTGCCGGCCGATGTTGCCTATCGCCATCTCGCATCGAGGCTTGGCCCGGTTTCGCTGATCGGCATTCGCGGTACGGTGTGGGACGGGCACGCCGATGGCGTCAGCGTGTTCGGACGCGATCTCGGCGAACTTGACTGGCGTATCGACAAGGCCCCGTTGCTGATGCGCAGCGTGCATGCCGATCTGCGCATCCGTGGCGCCGACATCGATACCTCGGGTTTGCTCGAGCGCAATGCCTCGGGTGACATTCATGCGCGCGATGTGCGTTTCCGCGTGCCGGCCAGCTTGTTTGCGCCGGCGCTCGACGTGCCATCGCTGAAACTGCTCGGCAGCGTCAGTGGAACGTTCAGCCGTCTCGTCATGGTCGATGGCCTGGTCACCGAAGCCGGCGGATCGGCGCAATGGTCTGATGCCGGTGTCAGCGGCACCGCAGAGGCCCGCTTTTCCGACATCCTTGCCGAGTTCGCGACGCGGCCTGACGGCAGTATCGGCGGCACGCTGGCCGACGATGGAAACGGCAACCTCGAAGTCAACGGAACATTCAGCATCGCCGCAACAGGATTCCAGGCCGAGGCATTCCTGTCTGCGCGCGAGAATGATCCGCGCATACTCGAGGCCTTGCGCTATATCGGCCAGCCACAAGCAGATGGAAGTTCGCACCTGCTGATATCCGGCCAATTGTTCAGGTTGTACTGAGCGTGAGCCTGCCCGTTTCGTTTCTGGCTGACGCGCTCGCTGTCGCGCATCAGGCGGCCGACGCAGCCGGGCGCGTGATCCATGCGCGCTACGTTGCGCGTGATTTTTCCGTCGAGGCCAAGGACGACGCCACGCCGGTGACCGAGGCTGACCGCGAAGCGGAACTGGCGATTCGAGAGGTGATCCGCGCGGTATTCGCGCGGCATGCGTTTCTCGGCGAGGAGCATGGGCGCGAGGGTGACAGCGAGTTCCTCTGGTTGATCGATCCAATCGATGGCACCAAGGCGTTTGTGCGTGGCTATCCGATGTTTTCGACCCAGATCGCGCTGATGCACAAGGGCGAACTCGTGCTCGGCATGTCGGCTGCGCCTGAATATGGCGAACGTGCCTGGGCGGTGCGTGGTGGCGGCGCCTTCCTGGGTTCGAACGCGAGCGACGGACTGCCGCTCAAGGTTTCCGCAGCAATCGATTTCGGGCCGATGGCCGCGATATCGACCGGAAATCTCAAATCGATGGCAGGCGATGCCGCGCGCTGGAATGCGCTCGGTGGATTGGTTGGACGTGTCGGCCGCATTCGCGGCTATGGCGATTTCCTGCACTACCATCTGCTCGCGCGCGGAGCGATCGACCTGGTCATCGAATCCGATCTGAATATCCTCGACATCGCCGCGCTTGTCGTCATCGTGCGCGAAGCGGGCGGTGTATTCACGACCCTCGCCGGCGGACCGATCGACCTCGACACCCGCGATGCCCTGGCCGGAACGCGGGTGCTGCACCAGCAAGCGCTCGCCCTTTTCAATCCCTGACGGTCGCCGTGGCCGGGCCGCCCCGGGGCGAAGGCGGGTCTTGCCCTAGTGCGGTGAGCGCTGCTTCATGCCGCTGCGCCATGCATACACCGCAGCCTGGGTACGATCACTGACATTCAGCTTGCCCAGCACGTTGCTGACGTGGGTCTTGACGGTTTTTTCGCCGATGCCGAGACGCTCGGCAATCATCTGGTTGCTGAGTCCCTCGGCGACCAGGGCGAGGGTCTCGCGTTCGCGCTGACTCAATGATTCGAGCGCGCCGCTGCCCGGTTCCACCCCGCGACGCATCGCATCCATCAAGCGGGCCGCAATGCGCGGATGCAGGACGGCTTCACCCTGCGCCGCCTTGCGCAGCGCGTCCGCCAGCGCGTCGGCGTCCACGTCCTTGAGCAGGCAGGACAAGGCCCCGGCCTGCACGGCCGAGACGATCTGCTGCACGTCCTCGAACGAGGTCAGCAGGACGACTTCGGTCTTCGGGCTGGCCGCGCGGATCGCCCGGGTCGCCTCGATGCCGCCACCCGGCATGACCAGATCGACCAGGGCAACATCGGGCGCATGCAGGTTGCACAACGAAACCGCAGTCGCAGCATCGCCGGCTTCACCGACGATCGACAGATCGGCGTGGGTCTCCAGAAATCCGCGGATGCCCTGGCGGACGAGGTCGTGGTCGTCGGCGATGACGATGCGGATCGGCTTGTTCATCGGTTTACCTCGGTCTTGAAGCTGACGGCGACGCGGGTCCCGCTCGCCGCCGTGCTGACAAATTCGAAACGCCCGCCAGGCAGGGCTTCAGCGCGTTCGCGCATGTTGCGCAAGCCCATGCCGCCGGTCGCGTCCTCTGCTGCACCACGGCCATTATCGGCGATGACGAGGCTGACGCGTTCCGCCGTGCGGCGGAGGCTCACATCGACGTGTTGCGCGCCACTGTGACGCAGGACGTTGGATAGTGCTTCGTCGATGATGCGCAACAGCGAGTCTTCGATGCCGGTTGCCTGCGCCGGAATGTCGTCGATGTCGAAACCGAGCGTGGCACCGCTGGTGTGCGCCCAGTCGCTGGCGCGCATGCGCAGGCGCTCCGCGAACGGAAGTTCGGCGTCGGAGGCGCGCATCTCGTCAAGGATCTGGCCGAGTTCCTGCTGGATCTGCTGGGTAAGGCGCTGGGCGAGTTCAAGACGCTCGCCACCCGAGCCTTCCCCAAGCATGCGGCGCGCGGTGGCCAACTGCAGGTTCAAGGCAAATGCCTTTTGCTTGACCGTATCGTGCAGATCGCGCGCGAGTCGCTGGCGCTCGGCCAGTGTCGCCAACTGCGCACGTGATCGCAGCAGTCCTTTCAGATCGAGTGCCATGCCATCGAGCATGTCCGACAATCCGCCAATCTCGTCGCGCGAATGATCGTCGATTCGACCGGAGAAATCACCGCGGCTCCAGGCTGTTGCGGCGCGGCCGATCCGGCTCAGGCGGCGGGTGACCCAGGCCGCAAGAAAAAGCGAGGAGGCGAGGCCGAAAACGACCAGAAAAGCGAATACCGTCGGCGATTCGAAACTCGAATCAACCAGCAGGTGTCGCCATGGTGGCGGTACCCGCAATTCGACGAACAGCCAGCCGAGATGAGCTCCGCTCGCATCGTGCATTGGAACGAGGATGCGCTGGATCGTGAACGTCGTGTCGCCACCCGAAAGCCTGCGGGGGCTGGAATCCGATCCGGATCGGGTGGTCGCGATTTCGGACTGGCTTGGCAGGTCGAGGGCCCACTGCGCGTTGCCCTGGGTCCGCGCAAGCAGTGTCGCGTCGTGACCAAGGATTGCCGCGCCGAGCGGAACATCACTCAGTTCGAGAAGGATGTAGGACTCGTCGGGAGTCAGCCCGCCGCGGGGTTGCTGCAGGCGCAGGATCCAGCCGTCGAGCCAGACCTGGAGTGGCAGCGTGTTTTTCGCGTCGCGGCCATGCAATTGCGACCAATGCTGACGCAGTTCGTGCGCTCCCTTGTCCGCGGCACCCTCGAGGCTGCCATCCTTTACGCCACCGACGAAGCGCTGGAACTCATAGGTGAGGATCACCGATTCGACAATGACCAGCGTCGGCAGCGAGAGCAGCAGGTAGAACAGGGCGAGCTTTGAAACCAGGCCTCGCAGGCGAGGGCGAAACACGCTCATGGTCATCACGGAAGCACAGGTGGATGCCAAGCATAACGGCTGAGGATCGCAACGGGCGGAATCGGCAAGGTCCCTGGCTGGATCGCGGGGGTAGCGGATGGCGGTCGATGGCGCGGATCGGTCCGGCCAATCAAGGGCGGCAAATGCGCGGTCGCTGTTCAGTCTTGCGGGGGATTGCGCATGCGCCGGGAGGTGGTTACCGGACGGTGGAATGCGGCGCAGACTCCGCCGCTGTCCGTCTGGACATTGACTCTAGCCGAGGTCCCGCCATGCGTCAGATCCTGCCCCGCAACGTCTTTCATCTCGCCATCTTCACAAGCCTGGGCCTGGTCGGCATTCCCGCCCACGCCGAGGATCCCACGACACTCGAACCGGTTGAAGTGACCACCTCGAAGGTTCCAGTGGCGCTCAGCAATGTCGCCGCCAATGTCAGTGTTGTTTCGGGTGAGGAGCTGCGGCGGCGTGGCGCGAACGATTTGCGCACCGCACTTTCCCTCGTCGCGGGGGTCGATATCGCTCCGGGCGGAGACGGTGGCCCGGCTTCCTCGGTGCCCGCGCTTTGGGGTCTGCGCGAGTTTGACGCGTTCCTGTTGGTGGTTGACGGAATCCCGTCCGGCGGTGCATTCACTCCCGCATTGGCTACCCTGAATCTCGCCAACGTCGAACGCATCGAAATCCTCAAGGGTGCCGCGCCGGTCAGCTATGGCGCGACGAGCTTCGTCGGCGTGATCCATGTGATCCACTACGCTGCCGGTGCGGGTGCCACGCGCTTCGAGTTCGGCATCGGCAGTCGCGGAAGCGCACATCTTGCGGCGGCGATACCACTGGCTGAACCCGGTGCCGCATGGGCGCAGTCGGTCCTTTTCGACGCCGACAAGACCGAGCTCAAATCCGATCGATCCGGCTGGGACCGTGCGCATGTGCTTTATCGCGGTGCCGGCCAGCTGGGCGAAGGCGAGTTCACCGTGGATGCCGACTACACATCATTGAGCCAGGATCCGGTCAGCCCGCATCCACGCGAAGCGGGCGTTCTCACGGATCGATTTCCGCTGGATGGAAATATCAATCCGCGCGGCGCGAAGCAGGACGAGGACCGTGGCCAGCTCGCATTCGGCTATGTCATGCCGACCGGTATCGGCGACTGGAGCACACGCCTCGCCGTCGCGCGATCGAACGCGGACACCGTGCGTGGATTCCTGCGCGAGGATTTTGCCGACGATGGCATCACTCCGAATGCCGACGGCTACCAGCAGAATGTGCATCGCACAGAACTCTATCTCGACAGCCACGTAGCGACACCGCTAAGCGACGGGACGATGCTCGTATGGGGTGTCGATCATCTTTACGGCAAGGGCGACCAGGACAGCCAGAACTTCGAATATGCGACTTTCGCAGATGGCTCCAACGTGCCGGACTGGCGGACCCTGCCGATCGACGAGACCACGCACCTCGATGACAAGCGCAATTTCACCGGTGTGTACGCCGATCTCAACGTGGCCGTGACCGACGCCTGGCGCATTGAAGCGGGGTTGCGCTACAACCATACGAGCGAGAAGCGCAACGGCTTTGGCGTCGATCTGACCGGCGACGAGCCGGAATTGTTCGAAGTCGGCAGCGAGCACCGCAGCGACAATCGATTGTCCGGCGCGCTTGGCACAAGCTTCCGTTTCTGGCAGGACGGCAGCGACTACCTGACCGGCTATGCCAGCTATCGAAATACGTTCAAGCCGGCGGTCATCGATTTTGGACCCGAGCCTGAATCGGAGATCCTCGAACCGGAGGACGCGCAGAGTGGCGAGTTGGGCCTCAAGGGCCACAATCTGGACGGACGCTTCGAATGGGACGTGTCGGTGTTCCGTATGAATTTCCACAACCTCGTGGTCAGCCAGAATGTCGACGGCCTGCCGGGTCTGGCGAATGCCGGAAACGAGCGGTTCAAGGGTGCGGAGACCGAGTTGCGCTGGAACGTTGCCGACGGATTGAGCGTGCTCGGGAGCTATGCGTATCACGATGCGCGATTCGCCGACTATTCGCAGTTGTTCGGGGATACGCTGACCCAGCTTGACGGCAAGCTGCTCGAAATGTCGCCCCAGCATATTGGTAGCGCGGGTGTCATCTACGGACATCAGAAAGGCCTGCGTGCAAACCTCGTCGCGGGTCATGTCGGCTCCCGTTATCTCAACAAGCGGAACACCTCGCTGGCGGACTCCTACACCACGGTCGACGCCGGCATCGGTTACGCCTTCGATCGCTGGGAGCTGCGCCTGGATGGCTACAACCTGAGTGATCGACGCGATCCGGTCGCCGAAAGCGAGCTTGGCGATGCGCAGTATTACCGGCTGCAGGCGCGTTCGTATTTCCTGACCGCGCGGCTCGATCTCGGTTCGCACTGAGTCCGGCCCAATACCGAATCCTCGACCCGGCATGCACAGGTCGAGGATTCGGCGCCCGCATCGTCGGGACACAATGCCTGCACGATGACCCGTCCGGTTACAATCCGGACATGCGCAAGAAACCTCCGATCGTGCTGGCGACACGCCTCGTCGAACAAAGCCGCTTCCTTCGCGCCGAACAGATCGACCTCGAGTTTTCCAATGGTGAACGTCGTACCCACGAGCGCCTGCGGGCCTCGGGATTCGGAGCGGTCATCATGGTGCCGATGCGCGATGACGATACCGTCCTGCTCGTACGCGAATACGCCACTGGCATAGGGTCCTACGAGCTCGGCCTGCCGAAAGGTCGTCTCGATCGCGATGAAACCGTCGAGCAGGGAGCCAATCGCGAACTCAAGGAGGAGGTCGGCTACGGCGCGCGCGAATTGCACGTTCTTGCCACCCTGTCGCTGTCGCCAACCTACATGAGTGCCATGACCCATGTCGTGCTGGCGCGCGACCTGTATCCGGAGCGCCTGCAGGGCGACGAGCCCGAGGAACTCGAAGTCGTGCCGTGGAAATTGAGCGAACTGCATACCTTGCTGCAGGATCCCGAGGTCAGCGAGGGGCGCTCGATCGCGGCGCTGTTCATCGCGCGCGAGTACCTTGCGGGCCGCTACAGACCGGCACGATGAACCTGGAAGAACTGGTTCCCGGTGTTTGCGTCATCGCCCGCCGTGCAGCGGACGCGATACTCGCCGTGTATGACAGCGAGTTCGCGGTGCAACACAAGGATGATCGCTCACCGTTGACGGCGGCCGACCTTGCCGCCCACCAGACCATCGTTGACGGCCTGCAAGAGCTGACGCCGGAGTGGCCGGTGCTTTCCGAGGAATCGGCAGCGATAGGCTGGGACGAGCGTCGTCAATGGACGCGCTACTGGCTCGTCGATCCGCTCGATGGCACGCGCGAATTCGTCAAGCGCAATGGCGAGTTCACGGTCAACATTGCCCTGATCGAGGACCACGTCCCGGTACTCGGCGTCGTGCAGGTACCTGTCACCGGCGAGATTGCCTGGGCCTGGCAGGGCGGTGGCGCGTGGATCGCGATCGGCAACGGTGAAGCGCGTCGCTGCCGCACGCGTTCGCGCGCGAACCCGCTGATCGTCGCCGGCAGCCGATCGCACGCCAATCCCCGCCTGCTCACGATGCTGGAAAAGCTCGGTCCGCACGAGGTCAAGCCGCTCGGTTCATCCCTCAAGTTCCTGCGCATCACCGCGGCCGAGGCGGATCTCTACGTGCGCCTCGGGCCCACATCCGAATGGGACACCGCGGCCGCCCAGTGCGTACTCGAGCAAGCCGGCGGGGCGGTCACCGACCTCGACGGGATGCCGTTGCGCTACAACACCCGGGAATCCCTGCTCAATCCCGAATTCATGGCCTGGGGTGATCCGGGCGGAGCTTGGGTGGAAGCGCTTTCCTGCCCGGATCCTGACTGCGCGAGAGACTGAAGCCTGGCGTGCCGGCGACCGGCAGCTTCGGCGTTACCGGCGCAAGCACTATCCGTCGAGGATCCCCCGGGCAAGACCCGGCTGCGCCCGCACGGGCGCAATCGCCGCCAGCCAGCCCCGCTTGCCATCGACGCTGCCAGAGCGCGACCGGTAACGGGCATGAATCCTGCATTCAATCAGGGGCCTGGCACTGCGGACGGATTCGCGGAGGCAGCCATCGTCGTATCGACCTTCGCGCACTCGCGAAAGTGGACGGATGCGACGAAAACTGTCCGGTGCGCCAATGATGGCTGCCGGAAACTGGCGGGATCCGGGGGAAATCACTCGTTGAAGCGCTCTTCGGCGCCCGATCGCGGCCGACCGGGTGCCTGCGCGTGGCGTGGTCCGGGCCTGGTTACGATCCTGACTGAGTGACGATCCATGAAAATGATCCTGTTGGCGGACACATCGCAAACCCGACGCCGGGCCCTGACCGCGGTGCTCAGCCAGTCCGGTTTCGGCGTGAGCGCAGTCGCGTCGCTGGCCGAGGCCTACGATGCCCTGCAGCGCGCGCAGTTCGGCATCGACAATCTCGACGCGGTGGTGCTCGGATGGCCCGAGTACTCGGAAGGCGTGGCAGAGGACGTGTTCGGCCTGCTGCATGGCGAACGGTTCGAGCATCTGCCGGTTCTGGTGATGGCCGATTCGAGCAGTGCGAACGCGGTCAACTGGCGCATGTCCCGCCCGCGCACCGCGCTGACATTCTGGGCCGAATACCTTGAAGCGCCGAGTGCGATCGACCAACTGCTGCGACCAAGCCAGAGCGTCAAGGCGGCGCTGAGTTCGCACGACGAACAAGTCAGGATCCTGCTCGTCGATGATTCGGCCACGGTTCGCGCCGGCTATTCCAAACTCCTGCAGAAACACGGCTACTGCGTCGAAACCGCCGACAGCGTCGCCGATGGCTGGACGAAGGTATCGGGCCAGGCCTATGACATCGCGATCATCGACTATCTGATGCCGGTGCAGAACGGTACCGCACTGATCACGAAAATCCGCAACAACCCGGAAACCCAGCACATCCTCACGGCCACGATCACCGGCACCTATTCGGATGCGGTCATCGCAGAGTCGCTGGCCTGCGGCGCCCTTGAGTGCCTGTTCAAGAGCGAGTCGAAGGACCTGCTGCTCGCGCGCCTGGCTTCACTTGCGAGGACGATCAACGATCGCAAGGCGATCGACAACGAACGCCGCCGCCTGCAGGGAATCCTCTCGTCCGTGGGCGAGGGTGTCTACGGCGTCGATGTGGCGGGCGTCATCCAGTTCATCAATCCTGCCGCACTCGATCTGCTCGGCTACTCGGATGCGAGCGAGCTGGTCGGCCGCAGTGCGTTCGATGCGTTCCACTCCGCCGACGAGGACGGACTGCCGATGCAACGCTCGGCTTCGTACCTGAACTCGTGTTACGCACACGGCAGCGAAGTGTCGTCATGGTTGACGCGATTCTGGACCTCGGCCAAGCGCGGTATTCCGGTTGAATGCAACATCCATCCATTGAAGATGGACTCCGAACTGAACGGATCGGTGGTCGCGTTCCGCGATATCTCGGCGCGGCGTGCGCTGGAAGAGGAATTGCGCTGGCAGGCCGAGCACGACAGCCTGACCAAGCTGCACAATCGCGGCTGGTTCGAATCGCAACTCGAACAGGAATGCAGCAAGGTGCGCTGCACCGGCAAGACGGCGATGCTGTTGTTCATCGACCTCGACCGCTTCAAGTACATCAATGACACGGCCGGCCATGTCGCCGGCGATCGCCTGCTGGTCGAAGTCAGCCAGCGCCTCAAATCGCGGTTGCGTGGCAGCGACTACCTCGCGCGCATGGGCGGTGACGAGTTCGCGGTCCTGCTGACCAATGTCGGCGCCAGCGACCTGATGACACTGGCCGACGGGTTCCGCCGCGTGCTCACCGTCACCCCTTTCGCGTACGGCGGCAAGAGTTATCGGATCACGCTCTCGGTCGGCTGCGCAAGGATCGACGAGTCCTCGTGCTCACCGGGCGATGCGATGGCGTTCGCCGACATCGCCTGCCACATGGCGAAGCGGTCCGGGCGCAACCAGTGCCAGATGTACTCGCCCGAGACCGGCCGTCTGGCCGCGCTCGATGTCGATCTGGGTTGGTCGGTGCGCCTCGAGGAGGCCTTGCGCACCGACAGGTTCGCGCTCTGCTATCAACCGATCGTTCCGTTGAAGGGCATGGAAGGCGATGCTCCCGGCAGCAAGAACAGCAAGGACATCTGGCTGCGTCAGCTCGAACGCAATCCGCATGACGAGGCCTTGTTCGAGGTGCTGATCCGCATGAAGGGAAGTCAGGGCGAACTGATCTCGCCCAACGCCTTCCTGCATGCTGCGGAACGCTTCGGCATGATGCAGGAAATCGATTTCTGGGTGATCAACCACGCCTTGATGGCCTTGCGTGAAACACGCGACAGCCCGCGCCCGATTGCATTGACGATCAACATTTCGGCACAGACCCTCGAAAAGGGCGGAGTCACCGAGTACGTGACAGCCCGGATCGTCGAGTACAACGTCAATCCCGCTGCGCTGGTGCTCGAGATCACCGAGTCGCATTCGATCAACGATCTTGAAAACGCACAACGCCAGCTCGCGGCACTGCGCTCGCTCGGCTGCCGGATCGCGGTTGACGATTTCGGCACGGGTTTCTCCACGTTCGCCTACCTGAAACAGATCGAAGCCGATATTCTCAAGATCGACGGCTCGCTGATCCAGGGGCTTCCCGACGACAACCTCGATCGCACGATCATTTCCTCGCTCACGGCGATTGCCGCTGCAGCGAGCAAGATAACGGTCGCGGAGTGTGTCGAGGATACCGCGACCCTGATGAGCCTCCACGCCTGCGGAGTCGACATGGCGCAGGGCTACATCGTCGGAATGCCTCGCCTGCACCTACCCAAGTCCTTGCCGACATTCGAGCCGAAATCTGCCGAGGAGCGGTCCCGGGACAGCGCGATCGAGGGCATCTCGCTGGCCAGTTGATCGAACACGGCTCGTGCCGCGCAGCGGGTTTCCGCTGTGCCACCGCCGTCATCGACTATCCGCTCCGGTGCACGCCTGGGCCTGGTCACGCAGGCGGATCGTCAAGACGGATATTCAGACGTCGCGCGACGATGCGCACGCGCAACCCGCGATGCCTGACCAGATGGTGGATGCCGACGAGCAGGGCGAGGAAGCCCGATGCGGCGCCGATGCCCAGCGCCCAGCGTGCACCGAACGTGTCCGCCACCCAGCCGACCACCGGTGCGCCGATAGGCGTGCCGCCAAGCGCCAGCGCGAGCAGGATCGCCAGCACACGGCCACGCATCGCCGGATCGGTGGACAACTGGACGGCGCTGTTGGCCGTGACCATGAAGGTCTGCGCCGAGACGCCGACAATGACGAGGATCACACCGAACAGGATGGCGTTGGGCATCAAGGCGGCTGCCACCATGCCGGATCCGAACACCGCCGCTCCGCTCAGCAGCAAGCCCAATCGCGGTTGCGCGCGGCGCGCCGAGAGCAGCGCGCCAATGACCGAGCCGACCGCCATGATCGAGGACAGCGCGCCATATTGCCCGGCTCCGCCGTGGAATGCCGTCACCGACATGGTCGAAATGAAGATCGGGAAATTGAGCCCGAACGTGGCGATCAGGAACAGCATGAGCAGGATCGCCTTCAGGTCGGGCCGGTTCCAGATGTAGCGGAAGCCTTCCAGCATGCCTCCGCGCGTTCGTACCGCGCGTGCGCGACGTTGCAGCTCCCCGATGCGCAGTAGATTCAATGCGGCGATCACGGCTGCGAACGATACGGCATTGATCACGAACACCCAGCCGGTCCCGATCGCCGAGATCATCACGCCGGCGACTGCCGGGCCGATCAGGCGGGCCGCATTGAACGAGGTCGAGTTCAGCGCCACCGCATTCGACAGCTCGGATTCCGCAACCATGTCGGAAACGAAGGTTTGCCGCGCCGGCGCATCAAACGCCGTGACGCACCCGAGCAGGAAGGCGAAGCCATGCACTTGCCAGAGCTGCACATGGCCGCTGATCGTGAGCAGGCCGAGCCCGAGGGCGAGCAAGCCCATGCAGGTCTGGGTCAGCAGCAGAAGTCGACGTCGATCGAAATGATCCGCGACGAAGCCGGTCAGCGGCAACAGCAGCAGTGGCGGGCCGAACTGCAAGGCCATGACGATGCCGACCGCGGAGGCGCTCTTGTCGGTCAGTTCGGCAAGCACGAGCCAGTCCTGTGCCGTGCGCTGCATCCAGGTACCGACGTTTGAGACGAATGCGCCAAACGCCCAGACCCGGAAATTGAAGCCGCGCAGCGAGCGGAATGTGCCGGTCATGGAGTCCCGGAAATGGATGTGGAATGGCGGTGCAGTGCGGAATCACGCACTCTACGTCCCGGTTCGTGGTTTCCAGGAAGACCGATGCACAAGATCGAAGACCTCGTTGCCATCATGGCGCGCCTGCGTGATCCCGACAATGGCTGTCCATGGGACGTGAAGCAGAGTTTCGAGACGATCGTTCCCTACACGATCGAGGAAGCCTACGAGGTCGCCGACGCCGTTGATCGGCGCGATTTCGCCGATTTGTGCGACGAGCTTGGAGACCTGCTGTTGCAGGTGGTCTTTCATGCCCGCATGGCCGAGGAGGCGGGTCATTTCAGTTTCGGCGATGTCGTCGAATCGATCTGCAGCAAGATGATCACGCGGCATCCCCACGTATTCGCCGAAGCGAGAGCCGATACGGCCGAGGAAGTGCTGGTCAACTGGGAAGCGATCAAGCGTCGCGAGCGTGCCGCTGCCGGAGAAGTCGACACGAGCGCGCTAGCCGGCATCGCGCGAGGCCTGCCCGAATGGCAACGTGCGATCAAGTTGCAGAAACGCGCCGCGACGGTCGGTTTCGACTGGCCCGACGTGAACCCGGTGTTCGCCAAGTTGCATGAGGAAATCGACGAGGTGCGCGCCGAATTCGTCGACGGCGCCGACCCGGCGCGTCTGACCGACGAAATCGGTGACGTACTGTTCGTCTGCGCCAACCTGGCCCGACATGCGCGGATCGATGTCTCCACCGCCCTGCGCCAGGCCAATGCGAAGTTCGAGCGGCGTTTCCGGCGCATGGAAGCGATTGTCACGGAATCAGGCGGAACCCTGGAAGCCAGGACGCTGGATGAACAGGAGGCGCTCTGGCAGCGGGTCAAGGCCGCTGAGTGAGGCCAGGTATGCGGGCGGTGTTTTCGTGCACGCGGCAATGCCGTTGCGTTAAACCATCTGCGCTCTGGACGTATCTGAATTGCGACCACCCCAGCGGAGCGTTCGATGCGAAGCATTATTGTCTTGTCTCTGTTGTTCCTGTCCGGCAGCGCTGTTGCGTCCGATTGCACGCACCAGGCTGATCGCACTTTCGATGTCGATCGCGCGGATATCCAGTCGCTGAAGGCCGTGCTGGGTTCGTCGGATCTGCGACTGCGCGGGGTCAGCGACCTCAAGCGCATCGAGGTGCGGGGCCGCGCCTGCGCCTCGACTGCCGAGGCGCTGGAAAATCTCCAGATCGGTCAACGTCGCGATGGCGCCCAGCTCGTCGTGCAGACCGAGCAGAAGGGCAGCAATTCGTTCTCCCTGTTCGGTTCGAACTATGCCTATCTGGACCTCGAGATCCGCGTGCCGGCAGATCTCGCGGTCGTCGTTGACAGCGGTTCGGGGGACGTCGATGCGCGAGATCTCGCCAGCCTCGACTATGAGGCGGGATCAGGTGACCTCAACGTCGAGAATATCGCCCAGGAGCTTGCCGTCGAGGTGGGATCAGGCGATGTCGAGGGGTCGGATATCGGCCGTTTGCGTGTGGACTCGGTGTCCTCGGGCGATCTCAACCTGCGCAAGATCCGCGGCGATGCCGAAGTTGGCCGCGTGGGTTCGGGTGACCTGACGTTGCGCGAGGTCACCGGCAACGTGCGCGTGGATCGTGTCGGTTCAGGCGATGTCGACCTGCACGACGTCGGCGGCAACGTGCTGGTCGGGTCGATCGGCTCTGGCGACGTTCTCGCCGCCAGTGTCCGCGGCGACCTGACCGTCGAATCGGCCGGCAGCGGAGACGTCAGCCATCGTGACATCGGCGGCAAGGTCAACGTGCCGGAATCCGACTGATCTGCGTTGCCTTGATGGCCGGATCCGCTTCCGTGAAGGATGCGGATCCGCTCGCTGCTCAGGCGAGTTTGAAAGCGCCGTACTGGCGAAGTCGCTGGTAGCGCTGGTCGAGCAGGGCGGGCAGGTCAAGCGCGTCGAGCGCTTCGAGCTGGTTGAGCAGGACCGCCTTGAGTCGAACGGCCATTGAATGCGGGTTGCGGTGGGCACCGCCGAGCGGTTCGCGCACGACCTTGTCGATCAGGCCGAGCTCGAGCAGTCGCCCGGCCGTGATGCCGAGTTCAGCGGCGGCATCCCTGGCCTTCTCGGCGGTCTTCCAGAGAATCGACGCACATCCCTCGGGCGAGATCACCGAATATGTCGAATACTGCAACATGATGGTGCGATCGCCGACCCCGATCGCGAGCGCGCCCCCGGAGCCGCCTTCGCCTATCACCGTGCACACGATCGGCACCTTCAGTTCGGCCATCTCGATCAGGTTGCGTGCGATCGCTTCGGACTGGCCGCGTTCCTCGGCACCGACCCCGGGGTAGGCGCCGGGCGTGTCGATGAAGGTCAGCACCGGCAATCTGAAGCGTTCGGCCAGTTTCATCAGGCGCAGGGCCTTTCGATAACCTTCCGGGCGTGGCATGCCGAAGTTGCGGCGGATCTTGGTCTTGGTGTCGCGTCCCTTCTGATGGCCGATGATGACGACGCTGCGACCATCGATGCGCCCGATTCCGCCGACGATCGCGGCATCGTCCGCGTAGGCGCGGTCGCCCGACAGCTCATGGAACTCCTGGCACATGGCCTTGATGTAGTCGAGCGTGAAAGGACGCGCCGGGTGGCGTGCCAACTGCGCGACCTGCCAAGGCGTCAGATTGCGGAATATTTCCGCGGTCCGCGTCTTGAGCTTTGCCTGCAGCTTGCCGATCTCGTCCTCGATATTGAATGCCTGTCCGTGGCTGGCGTGGCGCAGCTCCTGGATCTTGGCTTCAAGTTCGCCAATCGGTGCTTCGAATTCGAGGAAATTCGGGTTCATTCAACGATGTTTGAATCAGAAGGCGCGCAGTATAGCCGGTCACGATGATGCGTGACGGTGCCCGGACGCGTGCCGCGCTCAGGCACCATAGAGGTACTCGGCATCCAGTACGCCTTCGAGCGCGGCGACCGTATCCACCAGCAACGGGCTTGCGCGTACCCGCCATTCCGGGCCGAGTTCGATCTCGCCACGCCCGCTTTGATTGCTGAAGGCGATGCGGACTGCAGTGCCGCCGCCACGACAGCCTTCGAGGACGGCATAGAGACGGGTGGCGAAATCGTTGCCTATGCCATTGACGCGCAGGCGCAGGACACGTGCCTGGCGCTCGCAGGCCGATTCGATCGTGCTGACCCGCTGGGTGCGCAGTTGATAGGCGCCGGACGAATCATCGATCGACAAGGCGCCCTCGAAAACCAGGATCGCGTCGCGCGTCAGCAAGGCCGCGAACTCGGCCCAGGCCTCGCGGTAGAGGATGGCCTCGAAGCGGCCCGAATAGTCCTCGACCTGGACGAAGGCCCGGGATTCGCCCTGCTTGCGGATGCCCAGTACCGATCCGGCGAGAGTGAAGGATTGCCCGCCTCCGAATCGGCTACGCCCTTCCTGCGGTTTGTGGTGCTTGTCGAGTTCGCCGATCGGGCAGGTGGCCACGCGCGCCAGCAGCTCACGCCACGCGTCGGTCGGATGCCCCGACAGATAGTGGCCGAGGGTGTCGCGTTCGCCGGCGAGCCGGCGCTGTGCGGGCCAGTCGGCAATCTCGACCAGCTCGATCGAAACGGCGGCCGGGCTGGCCGCACCAAACATGTCGTTCTGGCCTGCCTGGGTATCGCGTGCGAGCTGATCGGCGGCGCGCATGGCCTCGGGCAGTTGCGCCATCAGGCTCGCCCGATTGGCGGCGAGCGCATCCATGGATCCGGAAAGGATCAATGCTTCGAGCGTGCGCTTGTTGATCTTCTGGGCATCGACGCGCATGCAGAAATCACCGAGGTCTGCAAATGCACCGCCGTGGTCGCGCATGCGCACGACGTTCTCGATCGCCCCCTCACCGACCCCCTTCAGCGCGCCAAGCCCGTAGCGGATCCTGCGCGATGGCGCGGCGGCCGAATCCGCATCGAGCGCGTGGAACTTGTAGCCCGACGCGTTGATGTCTGGCGGCAGGATTTCGAGGCCCAGCGCACGCGCTTCGCCAAGGAAGTTGACGACTTTTTCGGTGTTGTCCATGTCCGCCGAGAGCACGGCGGCCATGAATTCGGCCGGGTAGTGGGTCTTCAGCCAGGCAGTCTGGTAGGAAATAAGTGCGTAGGCGGCCGCATGCGATTTGTTGAATCCGTAGCCGGCGAACTTCTCCATCAGATCGAAGACCGCGTCGGCCTTGGCCTCGCTGACGCCGTTCTTCTCCGCCCCTTCGCGAAAGATCGCGCGGTGCCGGGCCATCTCCTCGACCTTCTTCTTGCCCATCGCGCGGCGCAGCAGGTCGGCACCTCCGAAGGTGTAGCCGCCGACAATCTGCGCCATCTGCATGACCTGTTCCTGATAGACCATGATGCCGTAGGTCTCTTTCAGGACAGGCTCGACGCGCGGGTCCGGATACTCGATTGCCTCGCGGCCGAGTTTGCGCGCGCAGAAGCTCGGGATCAGATCCATCGGACCGGGGCGGTACAAGGCACCGAGCGCGATGATGTCCTCGAAGCGATCCGGCTTGGCGTCCTTCAACGCCCGCTGCATGCCGCGCGATTCGAACTGGAATACCGCGATCGTCTGTGCGCGCTTGAACAAGGTGTACACGGCGGCGTCATCGAGCGGCAACTGGCTGATGTCCACAGCCGCCTCCCGGGTTTTCGCGCGCCGCGCATTGATCGCCTTGACCGCCCAGTCGATGATGGTCAGCGTGCGCAGCCCGAGGAAGTCGAACTTGACCAGGCCAACGGTTTCGACGTCGTCCTTGTCGAACTGGGTGACGACGCCACCCCCACCGGCTTCGCTGTAGAGCGGCGCATAGTCGGTCAGGGGGCCGGGTGCGATGACGACGCCGCCGGCGTGTTTTCCTGCGTTGCGGGTCAGGTCCTCGAGTTTGAGGGCGAGATCGACGAGATCGCGAATCGCATCATCGGATTCATATTCCTGCCTGAACTCGGCGACGACACGGTCCGGTTCGTCGCGCGATTTCTCGCTGCGACCGAGCACGTCGTCGAGGCTCAGGTCGAGCGGACGCATCGGAATCAGCTTGGCGATCCTGTCGACCTGGCCATAAGGCATTCCCAGCACGCGCCCGGTGTCGCGCAGCACGGCCTTGGCTGCCATCGTGCCGAAAGTGATGATCTGACTGACGTGATCCCGACCGTATTTCGCCGCCACGTAGTCGATCACGCGGTCGCGATTGTCCATGCAGAAGTCGATATCGAAATCCGGCATCGAAACGCGTTCGGGATTGAGGAAGCGCTCGAACAGCAGGCCATAGCGCAGCGGATCGATATCGGTGATGCCCAGTGCCCAGGCGACCACCGAGCCCGCGCCGGAGCCGCGCCCGGGACCAACCGGTATGTCGTTGTCCTTCGCCCAGTTGATGAAGTCGGCGACGATCAGGAAATAGCCAGGAAAGCCCATTGCGACGATGACATCGACTTCGTTTTCAAGACGATGCGCGTAGTCTTCGCGGGTGAAGCCCGATGCCGGTGACTGCTCGCCGAGCCGTTCCGAGAGCCCTTCGCGCGATTGCGTGCGGATCCACGACTCCAGCGTGAAGCCTTCGGGAACCGGAAAATCCGGCAGATAGTAGGTGCCGAAGCGGAGCTCGAGATTGCAACGCCTGGCCAACTCGACGGCATTCTCGATCGCCTGCGGAAGGTCGGCAAACAGCTCGGCCATCTGGTGTGGCGATTTGAGGTATTGCTCGGCGGAATAGTTGCGCGGTCGCTTCGGATCCGCCAGCACGCGACCATCGTGGATGCAGACCCGTGCCTCGTGCGCCTCGAAGTCCTCGCGTTCGAGAAAACGGACATCGTTGCTCGCGACCGCGGCCAGATCGAGTTCGATGGCCAGGTTCACGGCTGTCGTGACGAAGGTGTCCTCGCCGGTCCGATGGGTGCGCACGAGCTCCAGATAGAATCGATCGCCGAAGTGCCGCTGCCAGTCACGGGCGCATTCGCGAGCGGCATCTTCGCGTCCGCTGGTCAGCAATCTGCCGACATCGCTGTCGCGACCGGCAAGCAGGATCAAGCCACGATTCGCCTCGATCAGCCATGCGGGATCGAGCAGCGCGAAATCACCTTGGCGACCATCGGACCAGGCACGCGAGACCAGCCGCGACAGGTTGCGGTACCCCTCATCGTTCTGGCACAGCAGGGTCAGCCGATGCGGACGATTGCGATCGGCGGGATCCTCGATCCAGATGTCGCAACCGGCGATCGGCTTGATGCCGGCCTTTTCGGCAGCGCTGTGGAATTTGACCAGGGCGAACAGATTGACCTGATCCGTCAGCGCGACCGCCGGCATGCCTGCAGCGACGCAGGCCGCGACCAGCTGGTCGATGCGGATCGTCGAGTCGACCAGCGAGTACTCGCTGTGGACGTGCAGATGGACAAATTCCGCGGACATGGCGGCAATACACGGGAGGAGCGAACAGGGTAGCGGCGGCGTCGCGGCCGGACAAGCTTGCGCGACCCTGCCGGATGTGCGGGCCGCGCCTTGCTTCGCTCAGGCCGTTTCGCGACCTGTCAGGTCCGCTGACACCCGATCCGTGGCCGTCCGGCCCTGTTTCCCGGGCGCCAGGCGCACCGGCGCAAAACTGCGCCGGTGCTCGCGGCATGCACCGAGCCGGGTCAATGCATCGAGATGCTCGCGAGTCGGGTATCCCTTGTGCCGTGCGAAATCGTAGCCGGGATGGATGCGATCGAGTTCGACCATGATCCGGTCGCGTTCAGTCTTCGCCAGGATCGACGCGGCGCTGATTGCCGGTTCGGTTGCGTCGCCGCGGATTACCGCGCGCCCGGCGCACGGCAGGTCGAGCGGCAAGCGGTTGCCGTCGATCAGGGCAAGCAGCGGCTTGACCGGAAGTTGCGCAAGCGCCCGCGACATGCCGACCAGGGTCGCGCCAAGGATGTTCAGGCGATCGATCTCGTCGGCCTGGACGACGCAGATCGCGAACGCGAGCGCTGCGTCGCGGATTTCGCCCGCCAGTTGGTCCCGCCGGCTGGGGCTGAGCACCTTGGAATCTGCAAGTCCGCGGATCGGCCGTAGCGGATCGAGAATCACCGCGGCAACGACGACCGGGCCGGCGAGTGGCCCGCGACCCGCTTCATCGACGCCAGCGATCCTGCGGGCGTCGACTTGCAGGTCATTCATCGCGCAGGTCCTTCAGGGAGTTGAACACGTAGTCGTGGTACGAGGCGAGCACCTTGCTGTCCTTGCAGGTCAGGTAGCGTCCCTCGCAACGTTCGCGCAACAGGGTATTGGCCTGATAGAACGCATCCTTGGGCACGCCTGCCGCGTCGAGCAGCAGCGAGCCGAGAAAGACGATGTCGAGTGCGTCATAGCGGCGCATCTTCGGTGCCGGGAAGCTGGTCTTCAGCATGTAGTAGGTGACCCGACTGGAATTCGGACCCGCTGCCTTCGGCACGGTCTTCGGTATCGCGTGGATTGCACCGTCGAACGATGGCTGGTGATCGCCGAAATGCATCAGGACGGTCGGTCGGCCACTGCTCCAGAGCATGTTCCGCATGTCGGCGAGCATCGCGCTGGACAGCGCGGCACGCTGCAGATAATTGCCCAGGTTGATGTTCAGCCAGTTGTCGAGTGCGGGCGGGCTGAACTTGCCCTTGAACAGCGGTTTGTCGAAGGGAGCCGGCAGTTCTTCCAGCGGGATCATGTGCGGCCCGTGCTGGTGCAAGGTCAAGGTGAAGAAGAACAGGGGTTGATCGGGATGCGCCTCGGTCTCGTCGGCATAGATCCTGCGGAACGCTTCGAGGAGATCGGCATCGGTGCTTTCCCAGCCGAGGCCGAGATCGGTACCGTCGTAGAACATGTCGTAACCGTAGTTCGCATAGGCATTGCGCGCGTTGAGGAACTCACCGCTGTGCGAATAGACCGCGATCACGCGGTAGCCGGCCGCCTTGAACGCGCGCGGCAGGCTGTGCTCGATGCGCGGCGCAAGACTGTACGGCGCGTACAGGCCGGCGTTGCCGAACAGCACATCGGCCAGGCCCGTCTCGAGCGCAAACTCGCTGGTCCAGGTGCCGCCACCAAACGTATGCACCGTCAGCGGACCACCTGACCGCGTGTCGCGGTCTGGCTTGAACATCGCAAGATCGCATTGTGGAATCGTGCAGGCATCGAGCATGTGCGGATCGAAGGTGCTCTCCTCGAGGACCGCGACAACGTCAGGGCGCTGCTGCGGCGCCTTCAGCGGGGTGTCCATCTTCCAGCTGATCGAATGATCGACCTTGGCCGGAATGCTCGGAGCATTCACTTCGGTGTCGCTGAACGAGGTGAAGAACGCGGTGAGGTAGCTGCGGTCGGTAATCGTTGCCCACATCGGCTTGTTGAACACGCCGCGGAACGGCCCGGTCGGTGAAAGACATGCCGTGAGCACGAAGGCCGCTGCGATCATGCCGACACCGCGCAGCAACGCCACGCGCCATCGAGCGAGACGGAAATGCGCCGGCACCGTCTCCCATCGCCATGCCGGCACCAGCAACAGCGGTACCAGGGCGACGACGGTAAGCGTGAATGCGAGCAGGATCGGGTAGCGACCGAGCCATTCGAGCGACTGCCGATTGATGTAGTACTCCAGGTCCGGAGCCAGCACCGGCGTCAGCAGGTACTCGAGCTTGAGCATGCTGGCCGTCGCAAGGGTGCCCGCCAGCAGCGAAATCACGAGCAGGACAAACGACGCGCGTGCAGTCGCAAACAACAGGATCAGGGTGGTTGCACAGACGATGGTCAGCGCAAAGCATTTTTCCGCACCGAGCTTCTCGGCCAGCGGAACGCATAGCAGCATGGCGAAAAAGGCGAGCAGCGCAAATCCGCGCAGCAAGGATTGCCGCAACGTCGATCGTGGTGCGCGCGGCGGATAGCGAAGTGCTGCCGGATCGGGTTCAGACATGACAGCCGCGATGTCCAGGTACGGCGGGATTCCCGTGTGGAATGGCCATCCTGGGCATCGTCCGGGCGGACGTCAATACCGCGAGCAAGGGATATCGGTCATTCGACGACGGCAGCCGCCGCCGCGCGATCGCCGCCGCCGCGCAGCAGCTCATGCAATCGCAGGTATTCGGCGAGCAACTCCGGATCGGTGCGGCGTTCAAGCAGGGGTCCGCGCAGCGCGCTGGCAAGCGCCTCGGGGGTGCAGCGGTCCTGCATCAGCTCGGGAACGAGTTCGCGACCCGCCAGATGGTTGGGCAGGGAGTAACGATCGACCTTGAGCATGCCGAAGCCCTTGACGATGCGGTAGGTCAGGGCGGCGAGACGATAGGCGACCACCATGGGCCGCTTCGCCAGCATGGCCTCCAGCGCGGCCGTGCCTGACGCGAGCAGCACCGCATCGGCTGCGATCATCGCGGCATGGGATTGGCCGTCCAGCACGAGAATCGGGAATGGCGACTCGGCGCTGACTGAAGCGCCAGCGTGCTCCGCCGTGGTTTTTTCGATTCCCGCTTCACGCTTCCCGATTCCCGCTTTGGCGAGTGCCGTCGCGAAAGCGGCCCGACACGCCGCATTCGCCATTGGCGCAACGACATGCAGGTTCGGGATTTCCTTCGAGAGCCGGATCGCGGCGTTGATGAAATCGGAGCCAAGGCGCCGTATCTCGCCAAGGCGGCTTCCGGGGAGGATCGCGAGCACCGGTACATCCTCGGGAAGTCCCAGAGACCCGCGTGCCGCAGCTTGATCGGGTTCGCGCGCGAACGCATCGACCAGCGGATGGCCGACGAAGCGCGCGTCGACACCGTGCCGCGCATAGACGGCTGGCTCCATCGGAAACAGGCAGAACACGCGATCGGCGCTCTGGCCGATCTTTTGCGCACGCTGCTCGCGCCAGGCCCAGATCGAAGGACTGACGTAGTGGATGGTGCGGATGCCCGCGCGCTTGAGCGTGCGCTCGAGGGCGAGGTTGAAATCAGGCGCATCGATGCCGATGAACGCTGCGGGGCGCAATGCCAGAGCGCGTCGTCGCACATGGCGACGGATCGCGAGCAGGCCAGGAAGGTGCAGCAGGACCTCAGCCAGTCCCATCACGGCCAGTCGTTCGGCCGGAAACCAGGCTTCGAATCCGGCGGCGACCATGCGCGGGCCACCGATGCCGGCGAATCGCGCATCCGGGAAGCGCTCGCGCAATGCCGCGATCAATCCCGCTCCGAGCAGATCCCCGGAAGCTTCACCGGCGACTAGGACGAAGAGCGGGGAATGGGGAATGGGGAATGGGGAATCGGTCATGGCGTCTTGCGATTCCGCGGTCAGGGGGAATTTCGAAATCCACTCGGAGGCGGGTGTGCTTCTGAAGGCTCCGTGAAGGCGACCCGTTCGGGTGCCAATCCGTACAAGACCGGGGCATGCAAACCCACTCCCAATTCCCCGCTGTCAGCGCACCAGCGAGCGTTGCGAGCGCTCTATGAAATCGAGCATCAGCTTGACATCGGGAGCGCCCTCGGCGGCTTTCGCCAGCTCGGAGCGTGCTTCGGACAGCGGCAGGCCGGAGTTGTACAACGTGCGATAGGCGCGCTTGATCGACATGATCCGTTCGGACGAATAGCCGCGGCGGCGCAGACCTTCCGAGTTGATGCCCTTCGGCTCGGCGAAACTGCCGGCGACCGTCACATAGGGCGGCACGTCACGGTTGATGATCGCACCCATCGCGGTGAAAGCGTGTGCGCCCACCTGACAGAACTGGTGCACGAGCGTGAAGCCGCCGAGGATGACCCAGTCATCGACCGTGACATGTCCAGCCAGCGACGAGGCATTCGAGAAGATGGCATTGTTGCCGACGATGCAATCGTGGGCGATATGCACGTAGGCCATCAGCCAGTTGTCGTTGCCGATTCGGGTCACTCCCGCGCCTTCCTCGGTGCCGCGATTGAACGAGACGAATTCACGGATGACGTTGCGGTCACCGATTTCCAGGCGCGAAGTCTCGCCATGGAACTTCTTGTCCTGCGGGGCCGCTCCGAGCGAGGCGAACTGCCAGATGCGGTTTTCCTTGCCGATGCGCGTGTGGCTTTCGATGACCACATGAGGACCGATCGTCGTGCCCTCGCCGATTTCCACTTCCGGGCCAATGATGGTGTATGCGCCGATGCTGACGTTCCCGCCGATCCGTGCGCTGGGGTCGACGAGGGCGGTTGGGTGGATCATCAGCCCCTCCTCTCGGCACACAGCAGTTCCGCTTCCGCAACCACTTCGCCATCGACCTTGGCCTGGCCCCAGAACAGGCCCATGCGCCGCAATGTGCGCTTCTGTTCGACTTCAAGCACGAGCTGGTCGCCCGGAACGACGACGCGGCTGAAGCGGGCCTTGTCGATCTTGACCAGGTAGAACAACGCCGGCTGATTGGGATCCTTGCTTACCGACAACTGCACCAGGGCACCCGATGCCTGGGCCAGAGCCTCGATCACGAGGACTCCCGGCATGACCGGATGGCCGGGGAAATGCCCCTGGAAGAACGGTTCGTTGACCGATACGTTCTTGATCGCGGTCAAGCGCTTGCCGGGCTCCCACGAGAGCACGCGGTCGATCAGCAGGAACGGAAAGCGATGAGGCAACAACTGGGCGATACGCCGGACGTCGATCGGGCCGTGCTCGGACGACGGATTCGGTTCATTCATGGGTGGATCCCTTGTGTATGTCTGCAACATGTCTGGCCAGCTCGTCGAGGTGCTTGAAGCGCGCTGCATTGCGCCGCCACAGCCGGCTTTCCTGGATGGGGGTGCCCGACGAATACTCGCCAGGTTCACGGATCGAATGCGTGACCAGACTCATCGCCGTGACGGTCACACGGTCCGCAACAACCAAATGACCGATTATGCCAGCCGCGCCACCGATCAGGCAGTAGCGACCGATACGCGTGCTGCCTGCGATCGCGGCACAGCCTGCAATTGCGGTATGTGCACCGATGACGACGTTGTGGGCGATCTGGATCTGGTTGTCGAGGCGGACGTCCTCCTCGAGCACGGTGTCTTCGATCGCACCGCGATCGATCGTCGTATTGGCGCCAATCTCGCAATCATCGCCAATACGCACGCCGCCGAGCTGGGGGACCTTGATCCAGTGGTCCTTATCGAAAGCGAGGCCGAATCCATCGGCACCGAGGACCGCTCCGGAATGGATCAATACGCGCTGGCCGAGATGCACGCGGCATACAAGCGTGACCCGCGCGGCCAGTTGGCAACCGGCGCCGACCTCGCAGTCCGGGCCGATATGCCCGTGCGCTCCGATGGTGGCCGCATCACCGATCACGGAGTTGGCCTCGATCACGCAAAACGGGCCGATCGAAGCCGTCGGCGCGATGCGCGCCGACCCGGCCACGACCGCACTCGGGTGGATTCCGGCCGGGGCGTCGCTGGCAGGCTCGAACAGCGCTGCGATGCGTGCGAACGCGACATACGGATCGGCGGCGATCAGCACGGCCATCGTGCCGTTGCCGATCGCATCAAGATCGGCCATGCGCAGGATCACCGCAGATGCACGCGTCGAATTCAATTGCCCGCGATAACGTGGATTGGCGAGAAAACCGAGTTGTCCGGGGCCGGCCTGGGCCAACGTGGCGACGCCGTGGACGACCAGCCCGGAGTCACCGCGCAGGTTCAATGCGAACCGTTCGGCAAGGTCGCCGAGACGGAAGCCTGCCTGCTCCCCGCTCATGGCCCGGCCGCCTTGGCATCATGCTGGCGACGCAGGCGCTCGAGTACCTGGTCGGTCACGTCGATGCGCTGGCTGGCATAGATCACCGGGCTCGGCACGATCAGGTCGATCTTCTGTTCGCGCGCGAACTCGATGACCGCATTGTTGATTTCGCGCCAGCTCCGGTCGAGTTCCTGGTCGCTGCGCGTCTTCAGTTCGCTGCGCAGGTTTTCACGGTTGCGCTTGATCGACCGATCCAGTGCATCGATCTCGCGGCGCAGGCTTTCGGCCTCGCTGCGCTCCATGCCGGAGCTGTCACGCTCGTAGCGCGAGCGCATCGCGACGAGACGCATCTCGTCCGCATTCAGTGCGCTGTCGCGCGGAGCGAATTCGAGTTCGAGCTTGCGTCTGCCCGAAACCACCTGCGGTGCGTTGTCGAGCAGTCGCTTCATGTCGACATAGCCGATCCGCATCGTCGGCGACTGCGCGGCGAGCGGTGTGCAGAACACCACGACCAGCGCCATCAGCAGCGCAAGCGACATCGTGGTCCTGGTTCCAGTCAATCCTGTTCTCCCCGAGCACGATTCGATCTGAGGTTCGTCTCTACGCTACTCCGGAGGGCCCGATCAGAATTGCGGTCCGAAACTGAACTGGATCGATTCGGTGTCGTCACCGTCCTTCTTGCGAAGGGGTTTCGAGAAACTGATGATGATCGGACCGACCGGCGCGCGCCACTGGAACGAAAGGCCGGTCGACGCACGCAGTTCCTTGGCGCTCCATGCGTTGTAATCCTTGAACACGTTTCCGACATCGACAAACCACGAAAGCCGGGTCGTGTTGTCATTTTCCTTGACGAACGGCGTGGGGAAAATCAGCTCGGCCGTGGCTACGGTCTTGAATGCGCCGCCGAGTGGCTGGCGGAAGCCCGCGCTGAAATCGGTCGGGCCCAGCGTGTTGTCGCGGAATCCGCGGATGTCGGCGCTGCCGCCCGCAAAGAAATTCTCGAAGAACGGCAATCCGCGCGCGCCGTACTCGGTGGTTACGGGCGGATCCTGGCCATTGTCGGTGGCGGTGCGGTAGACGCCACTGTAGCTGCCGCCGTAGCCGATCGATGCGCTTCCGAACAGGGTCAGCTTTTCGGTCAAAGGCAGGTACTGCGAATAAAGGTACTTGAACTTGAAGTACTCGACCGTGGACCCGGGCAAGGTCGTTTCGAACGAAACCGTCTGCAGCGAGCCGCGGGTCGGGTTGTAATACTTGTTGCGCGTATCGTGGGCCCACGACAGCTCGACGCTCCAGTTGTGGAACGTGTTGTGGTTGAGTGCGTTCAGGTAGTCGATGAACTGTCTCGGCGTGGTGCCCGGAAACGCGCGGATCGTCGTCTGGCTCACGCCAATCCGCGTGTTGAGGGTGTCGCTCTCGGTCAGCGGAATGCCGAGATAGGTGCTGAAATTGTCCGAGTTGGTCAGGTAGTTGGCGATGTTCGCCTGGCCTGAATCGAGTTCGCGGTGGCTGATGTCGTAACCCAGCCCGATACCGTCGTCGGTCAGGTACGGCTCGAAGTACGACAGGCTGTAGGTCTTGAGGTACGAACTGCGCTGCAGGGTCACGCCGACGCGATCGCCGGTGCCGAAGAAGTTGTTCTGCTGCAGGGCGATGCTGGTGATCAGGCCCTGTACCTGGGAATAGCCCACGCCAAAGGTGAAACTGCCGGAGGGCTGCTCCTCGATGTCGACAGTCACGTCAACCTGATCGTCCTGACCTGGCACGCGCGGCGTGTCGATGCCGACGGTCTTGAAATAACCGAGACGTTGCAGGCGGACCTTCGATCGGTCGATCGCGGCCTGCGAGTACCAGGCGCCCTCGAGCTGGCGCATCTCGCGGCGCAGGACCTGGTCCTCGGTGTGCAGGTTGCCCTTGAAGGTGATCTTGCGCACGTAGACGCGCTTGCCAGGGACGACCTGGAAATTCAGCGAGACCTCGCGTTTGTCGCGGTCGATCTCCGGGATCGGGTTGACCTCCGCGAAGGCATAGCCGATGTTTGAAAGCACCGACGTGATGGCGTCGGCCGACTGTTCGACCTGGCGCCGCGAGAAGGTCTCGCCCGACTTGATCGCCAACTGCTTGCGCAGGTCCTCGTCGGTCAGGATCAGGTCGCCGGTCAGCTTGATGTCGGTGACCGTGTAAACCTCGCCTTCCTTGATGTTGGCAACGACATACATCTTGCGTTTGTCCGGGCTCATCGACACCTGGGTCGAGTCGACCGCGAAATCGACATAGCCGCGATCGAGATAGAACGAAGACAGGCGTTCGAGGTCGCCGGACATCTTCTCGCGAGAGTACTGGTCGTCCTTCGAGTACCACGAGGTCCAGTTGGTCGTGTCGGACTGGAAGTCGTCGCGGATCTTCTTCGCCTTGAACGTGTCGTTGCCGACGATGTTGAGATGCTTGATCTTGGCCGGCTTGCCTTCAACGATGTTGATGGCCACTTCGACGCGGTTGCGGTCGAGGTTGACCACGGCCGTCTCGACCGAGACGTTGTACTTGCCGCGGTTGTAGTACTGGCGGGTCAGTTCCTGCTGCACCGAGTCGAGCTTGAGCCGCTCGAAGGTCTCGCCCTCGGACAGGCCGATGCCCTTGAGTCCCTTGCGCAGGTCTTCTTCCTTGAGATCCTTGTTGCCGCGGATGGCGACCTTCGAGATCGACGGACGCTCGACCAGCGTGATGACAAGGATGTCGCCTTGCCGGTTCAGCGTCACATCGTTGAAGAAGCCGGTCTTGTACAGGGCGCGGATCGCCTGTTCGGCCCGTTCGGGGGTCAGCACGTCCCCCTTCTCGATCGGCAGGTAGGTGAACACTGTGCCGGAGGCAATGCGCGAGAGGCCATCGATACGAATGTCAGACACCGTGAAGCTGTCGAACGCGAAGGCATTCTGGGTGCTGAGCCAGGCGAGCAGGAGCAGGGCGGCGATACGCTTCATCGTCACTTCCATTGAGGCAGGGTCGGCTTGCGGCGAGGGCGCACCGCTTCCGTTGTTGTTGGGCAGAACCGGCTCAGGGTATGAGCCGAAGAATATCGTTGTAGAACGCCAGCCCCATCAGGGCCACCAGCATCATCAGGCCAACATATTGGCCTGCAACCTGGCTGCGTTCGCTTACCGGACTGCCTTTGATCAGTTCGATAAGGTAATACAGCAGGTGGCCGCCGTCCAAGATCGGGATCGGCAGGAGGTTGACGATCGCCAATGACAGCGAGATCAGGGCGAGGAAACTGAGGAACCAGGCCAGGCCCAGTTGGGCCGACCCGTTGGCAAATCGTGCAATCGAGATCGGACCGGAGAGGTTTTCGAGGCCGGCACGGCCGACCAGCAGCATCTTGATCATGCCGAGCGAGCTCTTGGTGACATCCCAGGTCTCGGCGAAAGCGCGCGGGATGGCCGCCAATGGCCCGTACTGCAGTTTCGCATCGTACGCGCTGGTGCTGCCGATGCCGATCACGTAGCGCGGTTTTCCATCGCCGGCATCAAACAGGGTCGCGTCGAGGCCGATGTCGAGCTGTTCGTCGCCGCGCTTGATCACGAGGGCAAGATGCGGGTCCCTGGCAGCTTCTTCGGGCACGATCGTCTCGATATCGCCGAAACCTGATACGTCGCGGCCATTGATGCGCAAGACGCGGTCGCCGACCTTGATTCCGGCTATCGCCGCAGGTTTTCCATCGGAGACGAGGCCGATTTCCGCCGGACGTTCGCGCGGTGCGAGCTTCAGGCCGATGCGATCAAACAACTGGTCCTCGGCAATGCCGGCTTCGAGGCGGCTGAAAGCCAGGTTGCGCGTCGCCGCATCGCCTTTGGCGGTCGTCACTTCGACTGTCGTGTCGGTGCGCCCGACGGCGCCTTCGCCGAGCTTCTGGATTGCCTTGCTCCAGGAATCGATGGCCGCACCATCAATCGCGACGATGCGATCGCCCGCTTCGATGCCGGCCTCGGCCGCGACGCCGGTCGGTGCTGCCACGATGGGCAGGAAATCCGGTTTGCCGACCACGAACATCAACCAGAATGCGAATACGGTAAATACCAGGTTGAATGCGGGACCGGCGGCCGCGATCGCCATGCGCTGTCCGACCGGCTTGCGGTTGTGCGCCTGGTCGAGCTCGCTGGCAGCCACCTCTCCCTCGCGCTCATCGAGCATCTTCACGTAGCCGCCGAGCGGGATTGCGGCGATCGCAAACTCGGTGCCGCGACGGTCACGCCGCATCCACAGCGGTTTGCCGAAGCCGACCGAGAAACGCAGCACCTTGACCCCGCACAGGCGGGCGACGATGAAGTGGCCGAATTCGTGGAACGTGACCAGCAGGCCAAGGGTGACGATCAGCCACCAGACCGATCCAAAAAACTCGTTCATTCAAACATCTCGATGATCATGCAGCCAGACGCGCAATGATACGTTGTGCTTCGCGACGCGCGGTTAAATCACTGTCAAGCAGGTCGGCCAGATGTTCAGTCGGCGTGCCGGGCAAGCGGGCCAGGCAGGCCTCGATGACCTCGGCGATGGCGAGGAAGGGCAATCGACCGCGCAGAAACGCGTCTACCGCCTCTTCGTTGGCCGCATTCAACGTGGTCGGTGCGTTGCCGCCGGCTTGCAGCGCCTGATACGCCAGGTCGAGGCAGCGGAAGGTCTCGAGATCCGGCGCCTCGAAGTCAAGGCGGGCGATTTCGATCAGGTTGAGCGGGGCAACCCCGGCTTCGATGCGTTCCGGCCAGGCCAGGCCATGCGCGATCGCCGTGCGCATGTCCGGGTTGCCGAGCTGGGCAAGGACAGATCCGTCGCGGTACTCGACCAGGGAATGCACGATGCTCTGCGGATGGACGACCACCTCGATGTCGGCAGCGGCGGCGCCAAACAGGAAATGCGCCTCAATGACTTCGAGGCCCTTGTTCATCAGCGTGGCCGAATCCACGGAAATCTTGCGCCCCATCGACCATTTCGGGTGCGCGCAGGCCATGTCCGGCGTCACCGAGGCCAGTTCGGTGCGGCGGCGGCCACGGAACGGCCCGCCTGACGCGGTCAAAAGGATGCGCCGCACGCCGAGGCGGGATAAATCCCGGCGGCGTTCCGGGAGGCACTGGAAGATGGCGTTGTGTTCGGAGTCGAGCGGCAGCAGCTCGCCACCACCGGCGTTCAGCGCCGACTGCAGCAGGGCCCCGGCCATGACCACGGATTCCTTGTTGGCCAGCAACAGGCGCTTGCCCGCGCGCGCAGCGGCCAGGGTCGATTCAAGTCCCGCAGCGCCGACGATGGCGGCCACCACGCAGTCGGCGTGGCTGCCTGCAGCGGCCTCGATCAGGGCGGCAGGGCCGGACATGACACGCGAGCCGACCCCGGCGTCCTTGAGGCGCCTGGTGAGCTCGGCCTCACGTGCCGGATCGGCGATGACGGCGATCTCGGGCCGAAAGCGTTGACAGAGATCGGCGAGCTCGTTGACCTTGTGGTGGGCGGTCAACGCCGTGACGCGGAACCGGTCGGGATGCCGCGCGACGACGTCGAGCGTGCTCGCGCCGATCGAACCGGTCGCGCCGAGCAGGGCAATCCGGTTCATGCGGGAAACAGCAGGTCGATCGCGAATTTGCCGACCGCAAATGCCGGGATCGCCGCGAAAACGCCATCGAGCCGGTCAAGCATGCCGCCGTGCCCCGGAAACAGCGCCCCCGAATCCTTTACACCGGCCTGGCGCTTCATCAGGCTCTCGAACAGGTCGCCGAGGATCGAATAGATCACGCAGAGCAAGGCGAGGGCGACCAGCAACGCCAGTGGCACGCCGCGCTGTCCAAGCCACAGGCCGCCGCCGACAGCAATCAGGCTGGTGCCGATCAGGGCCCCCCAGACGCCTTCTAGGGTCTTGCCGGGACTGATGCGCGGGGCAAGCTTGTTGCGACCGAATCGGCTGCCGGCGAAGTAGGCGAAGCTGTCGGCAGCCCAGACCAGGAGCAGTGCGAACAGGGTCCAGGTCGCGCCGAGTCGCGGATGCCCGTGGATCTCGATCAAGGCAGCCCAGGCCGGCAACAGGACGAATGCTCCGGCCAGCAACTTGATCCGCCGGTTACGAGCGGTTGGCGAGGCGGCGAACGAGAAATGGCGCATCCAGGAAAGTGCGATCAACCACCACAGCACGCCCGCGACAATTGCCAGCCACCAGAGCCATTGGCCGCGAACCAGCCAGAGTCCGGCCAGCGCGGCCACGCCGACGGCGCTCGCGAGGATGCGCGTCGCCATCAAGGGCATGCCGATCAGGCGCGTCCACTCCCACATCGCGATCGCCCAGACGATCACCAGTACGCCGGCAAACACCGTCGTCGACGAAAGCAGGATGAAGGCAATCGCGAGTGGGGCGAGGATGAGGCCGGTCAGTATGCGTTGCTTCATGTGGGTTCCTGGCCGGTCGTGATGGCAACCTGGGCCGAGGTCCTGCCAAAGCGACGTTCACGGCGTGCGAATTCCTCGATGCAGCCATCCAGCACGGCGGCATCGACATCCGGCCACAGCGTATCGATGAACACGAGCTCCGCATAGGCCAGTTGCCAGAGCAGGAAATTGCTGATGCGCATCTCGCCGCCGGTGCGCACAAAAAGATCCACCGGTGGCTGCGAGGCCAGGGCGAAGAACGGCGCCAGCGATTTCTCATCGAGAGTCGCGTCCGCCAATTCGCCATTTGCAATCGCGGTTGCAGCAAGGCGCGCGGCGTTCGCAATATCCCAGCGACCGCCGTAATTGACCGCGACATTGGCGAACAGGGCACGATTGCCACGGGTTTTTTCCATGGCCCTGAGCATGCGCTCGCGCAGCTCGGTCGAGAACGCCGAGAGGTCGCCGATGAACTCGATGCGCACGCCATGGCCGTGCAGTTCGTCGACTTCGCGATCGAGCGCCTTGAGAAACAGTTGCATCAACGCACCGACTTCATCGGCCGGTCGAAGCCAGTTCTCGCTGGAGAACGCAAACAGGGTCAGCGAGCCGATGCCGCGCCGCAGGCAGTACTCCACGGTCGCGCGCAACGCCTTCTGACCTTCACGATGACCGAAACTGCGTGGTCGATGGCGACGTTCCGCCCAGCGTCCGTTGCCGTCCATGACGATGGCAAGATGCTTCGGCGCACGCACGCAGGCGACGCTCGCAGGCTCGGGATTCATTGCCGGGGGAGGTGACGGATTGACGGCTCAGATCGCCATCAATTCGTCTTCCTTGTTCTTGACCACGCCATCGACTTCCTTGACGAAACGGTCGGTAAGCTTCTGGACCTCGTCCTCGGCGCGACGCTCCTCGTCTTCGCTGATCTGCTTGTCCTTGAGCAGTTCCTTGATGTGGTGGATCGCATCTCGGCGGATATTGCGGATCGCGACCTTCGCGTTCTCGCCCTCGCCGGCGACCTGCTTGGACAGCTCCTTGCGGCGCTGCTCGGTCAGGGCAGGCAGGTTGATGCGGATGACCTGGCCGACCGTGTTCGGAGTAATGCCGAGGTTGGAACCGATGATCGCCTTCTCGATGACCGCGACCATGGGCTTTTCGAACGGGGTGATGGTCAGTGATCGCGCGTCGGCGACGGCAATGTTGGCGACCTGGGTCAACGGCACGTCGGAGCCGTAATACGGCACGGTCAACTGATCGACCAGGGCGACGCTGGCGCGTCCGGTGCGCAGGTGGGTGAGGTCCTGGCGCAGCGATTCGACACTCTTGGTCATGCGCGTCTGCGCGTCCTTCTTGATGCTGTCGAGCATGGTGCGGTCACCCGTGATGCATTGCGATTGGCCGCGAAGTATAGCAGCGGCATGATTTGCAGCGAATTGCCCGGTGCGCGCTCCGCGCGGCATGCCCGCGCACGCCGAGTCGGAACAGGTGCGCCCGGCCTTGCCGGATCGGTTGGCGAGGACGATCTCTAGCCGTCGCTGCTGACCAGGGTGCCGATCGGTTCGCCGTGCATGATGCGCATCAGGTCGCCTTCGCGCGACATGTCGTAGATGCGCAGCGGGATGCGGTGGTCGCGACTCAGCGCGATCGCGCTGGTGTCCATGACCTGCAGGTTGCGCTGGATCACCTCGTCATAGCTCAGGTGTTCGTAGCGCGTGGCGGCCGGGTTCTTGGCCGGGTCTGACGAATACACCCCATCGACCTTGGTTGCCTTCAGCAGCAGGTCGGCGCCGATCTCGATCGCGCGCAGCGCCGCTGCGGAATCGGTCGTGAAGAACGGATTGCCGGTGCCCGCCGCAAACAGGACCACGCGATCCTTTTCGAGATGGCGGATCGCGCGGCGGCGGATGAAATCCTCGCAGACCTCATTGATCTTGATGGCGCTCATCGTGCGTGCGGTGCCGCCGGCACGTTCGATCGCATCCTGCATGGCCAGTGCGTTCATCACCGTGGCGAGCATGCCCATGTGATCGCCGGTGACCCGGTCCATGCCCGACGCGGCGAGTCCGGCACCGCGGAAGATGTTGCCGCCGCCAATCACGACGCCGACCTGCACACCGGCGTTGCGCACTTCGATGATCTCGCGGGCGAGGCGCCCGATCACCTTCGGGTCGATGCCGTAGTCGGCTTCACCCATCAGGGCTTCGCCGGAGAGCTTCAGGAGGATGCGGTGATGCTTGATCGCTGACATGAGGCGCTCCGCAGAATGGCAAAACGAACCCATTGTAAGGAAGTCCGGCCGATCTGCCACGCGCTGCGTCATTGCGTCGTGGCCCGAGCGCATTCCGGTGTGCTCAGGCACGTGCCGCGGTCGGTGACGGAGGACCTGTGCCTGGCCGTCTCGCGTGGGGACTGAATCAATCTGTCCGCACCCGAATCCGGCGTATCGGATCTATTTGTCCTGTCCAGCGCGCTTCTGGCGCGCGAAACGTACTGAAGGATCGCCGCCCAGCGTCACGGCAGCGATGCTGCCATCGCTGGCCAGCTCGAATTGCGCGAGGGATTCGCCATGGCGCCCGTCGCCGCTGCGCCAGCGGAAACTGTCGTACTGCCAATGCTTCAGCGGACCTGCATTGACTGCCTCGGGACCGAAGCGCAACTGCAGCCGTCCGTCGCGCAGGCTGACCTCGACATCACCAAAGGCAGGATGCGCATAGGTGCCCGCGTAGTCGGCCAACCGATGCGAGGGTCGGGTGCCTTTCACGCGGCGTGCGTCCTGTGCACGCTCGTCCGCCTTGCCCTTGGCTTCGAGCTCGCCGTACAGCTTGAGCAGTTCGGTGCTCCAATCGCGCGATGGCGCATCCGTATACAGGTCCATGACCTTCCACAGCAGCGCGTGGCGCAGTTCCACGTGGTCGGCGTTGCCGAATACGTAGACGCCCAGCTTTGCATCGGGCATCAGGCCGATGATCGAGATCCTGCCGTCGATGCTGCCGGTGTGCATGGCCACGAAATGCCCGCGATAGTCCTGCTGGAACCAGCCCAGGCCGTAGGTCATCCAGTGCGGCTGGGTCAGCCGGGCGGTCGGATAGAACTCGCCGGCCGCCAGCGCCTGCGGCCGGAACATTTCCTGGAAGTTCTTCTCGCTGACCAGCGCCTTCCCGTCCACCTCGCCACCCGCCAGCAGGAAATTCATCCAGCGTGCCATGTCGCTGGCGCTCGACCAGGCGGCGCCGGCTGCCGGTACGCTATCGACGGTCCCGTCTTCGACCTGATGCAGCGCGCCGTCGATCCTGAAATGCGCGGTGGAAACGTTGTCGGTGTGCTGCGCCAGCATGCCGGCGTAGGTGGCGCTCGATTCGTCCATGCCCAGCGGCGCGAAGATCCTTGTTTCGACAAAGCGATCCCACGGCATGCCGGACGCCGCCGAGACCAGCTCGCCGGCAAGCTGGTACATGACGTTGGCATAACTGAAGGACGAATACGGCAGGTAGTCCTGGGGAAGCTCGCGCAGGCGTTCGAGGATCTGGCGCGAGGAAAGGTCGCCGCGCAACCACAGCAGATTCGCGTTCTGCCCGACCCCGGCATTGTGGCGCAAGGTATCGCGCACCGTGAGTTGCCGGCTGAATTCCGCGTCGGACAACTGGAACCACGGGAGGGTTTTCTGGACCGGATCGTCCCAGGCCAGCTTGCCCTCGTCGACCAGCATGGCCACCGCCATCGCGGTCATCGCCTTGGTCGTCGACATCATGCCGAAGCGCGTATGCGCATCGACCTGCGCAACCTGTCCGACTGCCCGCACACCGAAGCCCTTTGCATAAACCGACTGGCCGTCCTTGACCACGGCGATCGACAGTCCCGGCAGGTTCCAGTCGTGCATCGCCTTGGCGATGTAGGCGTCGAGTTCGGCAGTTTTCGAGTCCGCAGCGATGGCGGTCTCGGTCGATTTCTCCTGTGCCAGTCCCGGAACCGCGAACAGCAAGCACCCAGTCAGCAGCATCCAGCGCATTTGCAGATCCCCTCTCGGTCAGCGCCCGATGGAAGGAGCCTGTCGGACTTGTGGAAGCGTAAGCGATTGTCGACTGTGCGAGGACAGGTTTTCGACGCTTCGCCGAGTGATGATGGCTCTAGCGGTCAAGCAGTGGCGGAAACATGGACCGCTCGGGCGGATCTGCAAGCGGTTCTTCATCTGTCCGACCAGGCGCCGGGCATCGACCGCAAGCGGCAACCCGGCAATCTGCGGCGCAGCTCCGCAGCAAGATCGATTGCCTCCAGGCCGGTCACAAAAAAGCCGCGAAGGTTCGCGGCTTTCCTGCGGGCTTGCTGGAACCCCAGTTCAGGCCAGACCGGCCTGCTTCATGACTTCGGCAGCGTAATCCTCGACCACCTTCTCGATGCCTTCGCCGACCACCAGGCGGTGGAAGCTCAGCACTTCGGCGCCTTCCTTCTTCAGCACGTTGCCGACCGATTCATTGGTGTCGAGCACATACGGCTGGCCGACCAGGGTGACGTCGTTGATGATCTTGTTGATCTTGCCGCTGATGATCTTCTCGAGGATTTCGGCCGGCTTGGACTTGTCCTTTTCGGACATCTTGGCCAGTTCGATTTCCTTTTCCTTGGCGATGAATTCCGCCGGCACGTCCTTCTCGGCGATGTGCGGGGGATTCATTGCCGCGATATGCATGGCCAGGCCGCGGGCCAGGTCCGCCGAACCGCCCTTGATCTCGACCAGCACGCCGATGCGCCCGCCGTGCAGGTAACCGGCGACCGTGTTGGCGCTGTCGATGCGCACCATGCGGCGAACCTGGACGTTTTCGCCGACCTTGGCGATGACGGCAGCGCGCGCTTCCTCGACGGTGCCGCCGGTCGGGTAAGGCGTGCCCTTCAGCGATTCGATGTCACGCGCCGCGAGCGCTGCCTTGGCCACGTTTTCGGCAAAGCCGAGGAAGTTCTCGTCCTTGGCCACGAAATCGGTTTCGCTGTTGACCTCGACCAGGACCGCCTTGCCCTCCTGCTGGGCCAGTACGATGCGGCCTTCCGCGGCAACGCGATCGGCCTTCTTGTCGGCCTTGGCCAGTCCCTGTTTGCGCAGCCATTCGATCGAAGCGTCCATGTCGCCGTTGTTCTGGGTCAACGCCTTCTTGCATTCCATCATGCCGGCGCCGGAACGCTCGCGCAGTTCCTTGACCATCTGGGCAGTGATATCCATCGGTAAACCTCACAGCTTGGCGCGACGCAAAGGTCACGCGAATGAAAAGACAGGGTGGACAACCGCAACGCTGACCCGTTGACCCGGAACATCGGGCCGATTGCCGCGGAATCGCGGTATCCACGAGTCGAGCTGCCCCGCCACGAAGACGGGACGGCTCGACGGATTGACTACCTTCGCAGTTGCGAATGGCAGCCTTGTGACTTACTCGGCAGCCGATTCCGGAGACTTTGTCTCGGAACGCGGCTTGCCCGGACCGCTGCGGCGACCGGCCGAAGGCGGAGCGCCACGCTTGGCTGGCGGCTTGCCGCGCGGCGCCTGCTTGCGGCGATCGTTGTCCTTGGCGATCGGGTTGCCGTCGGCATCCATCTCGACGAACTCGTCGTTGTTGACGGCGACGTGCGGGGCGGCAGCCTTGCCTTCAAGCACCGCATCGGCCACGGCGCTGGTGTAGAGCTGAACCGCGCGGATCGCATCGTCGTTGCCCGGGATCGCATAGTCGACCAGGCTCGGATCGTAGTTGGTGTCGACCACGGCGATGACCGGAATGCCGAGCTTCTTGGCTTCAAGGATCGCGATGTTCTCGTGACCGATGTCGACAACGAAGATCGCGTCGGGCAGGCGGCCCATGTCCTTGATGCCGCCGAGCGAGCGCTCGAGCTTCTCGCGCTCACGTCCGAGCTGCAGCACTTCGTGCTTGACCAGCTTCTCGAAACGACCATCGGTCGACATCGCCTCGATTTCCTTGAGGCGGGCGATCGACTGCTTGACCGTGCGGAAGTTGGTCAACATGCCGCCGAGCCAGCGCGCCGCCACATAGGGCTGGCCGCAACGCGTGGCGTCTTCCTTGATCGCTTCGCGGGCCGAGCGCTTGGTGCCGACGAAGAGCAGGGTGCCGCGCTTCTGCGCCAGTCCCGAGACGAAATTCATCGCGTCGTTGAACAGCGGCAGGGTCTTTTCGAGGTTGATGATGTGGATGCGTCCGCGTGCACCGAAAATGTACGGTGCCATGCGGGGATTCCAGTAACGCGTCTGATGGCCGAAATGGACGCCCGCTTCGAGCATCTGGCGCATGGTGACTTGTGGCATGGTAGGAACTCCAGATCATGGGCAGCCGCACGGCTTCAGCCTGTGGTGTGCGGTGATGCCCGGGGTTGAGACCTCCACGTATCCGCCGTTTGCGACCTCCGGAGAGGCACCCCGAAAACGGTGACGATACGTGTGCGGATTTGGCCGAGCGCAGGCCGGTATCGACCCACGTTTGCCAGTGTTGACCCCGCGACTGGGCTGCGGGGCCGATGAACCGATCAGGCAGGCAGACGAGCAAGCCTGTCGAGTTATCCGTAGAATTGTAGCCCGTCCCCGGCGCCTGCGACAAGCGCCCCGAGCCAAGAGATCCCATGTCCGTAACCATCAAGACCCCCGCCGACATCGAGAAAATGCGCGTCGCCGGCCGCCTGGCCGCCGAAGTGCTCGAGATGATCGCGCCGCACGTCAAGCCCGGCGTGACCACCGAGGAGCTCGACCGCCTCTGTCATGACCATATCGTCGACGTGCAGGGCGCCATTCCTGCCAATGTCGGCTACAAGGGCTTCCCGAAGACGGTGTGCACGTCGGTCAACCATGTCATCTGCCACGGCATCCCGACGCATGCCAAGGTGCTCAAGGATGGCGACATCATCAACATCGACGTGACCGTGATCAAGGACGGTTGGCATGGTGACACGAGCCGCATGTACTACGTCGGAGAACCCTCGGTGATCGCGCGGCGCCTGGTCGAGACGACCCGCGAAGCGATGCTGGCGGCGATCTCGATCGTGCGCCCGGGCGCCACCCTCGGCGACATCGGCGAGACGATCCAGAAGTACGCGGAGGCGCGCAATTTCTCGGTCGTGAGGGAATACTGCGGCCACGGTATCGGTCGCATCTATCACGAAGACCCGCAGGTCCTGCACTACGGCCATGCGGGCACCGGCCTGACCCTGAAAAAGGGCATGACCTTCACGATCGAGCCGATGATCAATGCGGGCAAGCCGCAGACGCGGCTCTTGCCGGATGGCTGGACCGTGGTTACCCGGGACCATTCGCTGTCTGCGCAATGGGAACACACGATCGCGGTCACCGATGATGGATTCGAGATCCTGACGCCCTGGCCGAACGCCGCCTGATTCGCGTCGGATGAACGCAATGAGCCAGCCCGCCACGCGTGTGCCGCCACTGCCACGTCTGGCCAGGCCGGTTCCTCGCGTGGGCGTGGTAGGGCCGGCAAGGTTGGCTCTGCGCCAGTACCTGGACGACTACGATCGCGACTTGGCCGGAGCGTTTCGCGACGATGCCGATGCGCAGGAAATCGTCGTCAACCGCACGGCGGCAGTGGAGCGGGTGCTTGCCTACGCTTGGCATTCGTGGATCGGCGACACGGTCGATGCGAGCCTGATCGCAGTCGGTGGCTTCGGTCGCAGGGAGTTGTTCCCGCATTCCGATGTCGACCTGCTGATACTCACGGTTGCGTCGCCCGAGCCACGCCTGATCCGCGCGGTCGAGGCGTTCTGTGCCTGCCTGTGGGATCTGCGCATCAAGCCCGGTCTCGCCGTGCGTGATCTCGCCGGTTGCCGGCAACTGGCCGCGCAGGACGCCAGTGTCTACACCAACCTGATCGAAGCACGTCTCCTCGCCGGCTCGCAGGTGCTTGCCGAGCGTCTGCTTGCGCCGCTTCCTGATGAAACCCTGTGGACGCCGGCCAGGTTCCTCGCCGCCAAGCAGGCGGAACAGGCGGTGCGCCACCAGCGTTTCGGCGATACCGCCTACAACCTGGAGCCGCAACTCAAGGAAGGGCCTGGCGGTTTGCGCGACCTGCAACTGGTTGGTTGGCTGGGGCGCGTCGTCGCCGGCTCGGCCGATCCCGTGGTCATGGTCGAGGCGGGTCTGCTCGATGCCAGCGAATCCGATGCACTGGCAACGGCGCGAGCGACGCTTTTTCGCATCCGCTACGCCCTGCATCTGCTGGCCGGGCGCGCCGAAGAACGCCTGTTGTTCGACTACCAGCGCGAACTGGCGCGGACACTCGGCTATCGTGACGAGCACGCCGACAATCTCGGCGTCGAGCAATTCATGCAGGACTACTACCGCGCGGCGCGCCGCATCGCCGGAACCAATGAGGAACTGCTTGCCCGGTGCGCCGAGATGCTGGCTGCGCCGACCGCCGACGTCCGCTCGCTCGGCAATGGCTACCTGCGCATCGGCGATCGTCTCGATGTCGACGACAGCCTCCGGTTTGCCGACCAGCCGCGGGCATTGATCGAGCTATACGCGCTGTTCGCAAGTGAAACCGGCCTGCGCGGCTTGCGCGCCCATGCCTTGCGCCAGGTGCGCATGGCGCTGGCCGATGTCGATCTCGACTTCGACCGACCCGAGGTCCTCGAATCGCTGCGAAGCTTGATCGAACGGGGCGCGCCTGCCGTCGACGCACTCGTGGCGATGGCAAGACATGGCGTGCTGGGACGTCTGATCCCGGGCTTTGCCAAGGTGACCGGGCGCATGCAGTACGACCTTTTCCATGCCTACACCGTCGACGAACACACGATGCGCGTATTGCGCTTCATCGCGCGATTCGCAACAGAAGGCGGTGCGCGCGATTTTCCGTTGGCGCATTCGTTGTACGGTCGCATACCCGAGCCCGGGCTGCTCCTGCTCGCCGGCCTGTTCCACGACATCGCCAAGGGTCGTGGCGGTGATCATTCGGTCCTCGGCGAAGAGGATGCGACCCTGTTCTGCGCGCGCCTGGGGCTGCGCCCGGCGGCTACCGACCAGGTCGCGTGGCTGGTGCGCAACCATCTGCTCATGAGCGTCACCGCGCAGCGGCAGGACATCACCGATCCTGCGGTCATCCATCGATTTGCCGCCGAAGTGGATGACTGGGAGCGTCTCGACTACCTGTACCTGTTGACCGTTGCCGATATCAACGGAACGAGTCCGCGGCTCTGGAACACATGGCGCGACCGACTGCTTTCGGATCTCTACACGGCGACGCGCTACGCCTTGCGCGAAGAGTCCGGCGAGCTGCCGAAGGCCGGCGAACGTGTTGCCGAGACGCGCATTCGTGCCCAGACGATCCTGCAGCCGAAAGGACTCGATGAGCGGACGATCGCGCGGATATGGGCGGATTTTCCCGAAGAGAGTTTCCTGCGCTATCGGCCCGAGCAGATTGCCTGGCAGACCGCGGCCATCGCCGCACACGCGGATGCGGGCGAGGCGCTGGTCCGCATCAATCCGATGGGGGTGCGCGGAACCACGGAAGTCTTCGTCTATTCGGTCGACCGCGACGGTCTTTTCGCCACGATCACCGCCGTGCTCGATCGCGCCCAGCTCAATGTCGTCGAAGCACGCGTGATATCGGCACGATCGAGCCGGGTGCTCGATACGTTCTTCGTGCTGGATGCGGCCGGCAAGCCGTTGCACGACCCGGTTCGGGTTTCCGAGGTCGAAGAGGCGTTGCGATCCGCGCTGGGCCGGGCGCTGCTGGATGCAAAACCGGCGCGTCGGGCGTTGTCACGCGCCTTGCGACATTTTCATGTCGTGCCACGCATCGTCTTCAGCATCGTCGATGATCGCACCCGGCTGGGTCTGGTCTGCACGGATCGCCCCGGCCTGCTTGCCTCGGTCGCGCAGACCTTCCGTTCGCTGGGCGTGCGTGTGCACGATGCGCGCATTGCGACCTTCGGCGAGCGAGTCGAGGATTTTTTCCGCATCAGCGACGAAAACGATCAGCTTCTTGACGAAGGTCGCCAGGAAGCACTACGCACCGCCCTGCTCGAACAACTCGATATTCGCCATCCCGAATCCCGAAAGGTCATGCATGCCAGTCATTGAATCCGTCATTGAAGCCGCGTGGGAACGGCGCAGCGATCTTTCCGCCGAGGAGATCGAAACGAGCGTCCGTCCCGCTGTCGAGTCGGCGCTCGATTCACTGGAAAAAGGCGAATCGCGCGTCGCCGAGCGCCAGGCCGATGGCGACTGGCGGGTTCATCAGTGGCTGAAGAAGGCCGTGCTGCTGTATTTCCGCATCAACGGCAATCGAGTCATGGATGGAGGTCCGATGCGGGCGTGGGACAAGGTTCCGCTGCGCTTCGTCGAGGCGGATGCCGACGCTTTTTCGGCGGCCGGTGCGCGCATTGTTCCAGGCGCGCTCGTGCGTCGCGGTGCGCATGTTGCCGCGGATGCGGTCCTGATGCCGAGTTACGTCAACATCGGCGCCCATGTCGGAGCCGGCACGATGGTCGACACCTGGGCCACGGTAGGCTCGTGCGCGCAGATCGGAGCGCGCGTGCATCTGTCCGGTGGCGTCGGTATCGGCGGCGTGCTCGAGCCACTGCAGGCAAGCCCGACGATCATCGAGGACGACTGTTTCATCGGTGCGCGCTCGGAAGTCGTCGAAGGTGTCGTCGTCGAGCGCGGCAGCGTGATCGGCATGGGCGTGTTCCTCGGCCAGTCGACCCGGATCTACGATCGTGCGAGCGGTGAAATCAGCTATGGCCGCGTACCTGCCGGCAGCGTCGTCGTTGCAGGCTCGCTGCCGGCCGCGGATGGCAGTCACAGCCTGTATGCGGCGATCATCGTCAAGCGCGTCGACGAGAAGACCCGTTCCAAGACGGGCATCAACGAACTGCTGCGGGCCTGACCATGGGCATCGAAATCCACGGCTTGAACAAATGCGATACCTGCCGCAAGGCGCGCAACTGGCTGGATCGGCGGGGCGTCGAGTACCGTTTCATCGACTATCGCGACGAGCCGGCGACACCGGCGACGCTGCGGGCATGGGCGGATGCCGTTGGCGGTTTCGAGTCGCTGGTCAATCGCAGCGGCACGACCTGGCGCAATCTTGCGGCGGCCCGCAGATCACCCGGATCGGTGGCCGAATGGAGTTTGCTGATCCGCGAATATCCCGCCCTGGTCAAGCGCCCGGTTCTCGTGCTCGCCGATGGGTCGGTGCATCTGGGTTTCAGCGACAAGTCGTATTCCGGGTTGTTTCCGTCCCCCCGCTGAAGTGGGCCAAGGAGGTCACGCTGCATGTGCAGTCGATCGCCGGCGCCAGTTATCCTCTTTCCGACACCGGTTCTCCGGTCCGAGTCTCGAATCCATGTCCGACATCCTTGATCTCACCTGCGAGCTGATCCGGCGTGCTTCGGTCACGCCGGACGATGCGGGCTGCCAGGCGCTGCTTGGCGAGCGCCTCGCGCGATGCGGGTTCACGATCGAGAATCTGCGTTTCGGCGATGTCGACAACCTCTGGGCGACGCATGGGTCTTCGGGTCCGGTGCTGGTCCTTCTCGGTCACACCGATGTCGTGCCGAGCGGTCCCGAGGATCGGTGGTCGAGTCCGCCGTTCGAGCCGACGATCCGCGAAGGACATCTGCATGGACGCGGCGCAGCCGACATGAAGTCCGGCGTGGCCGCGATGACGCTCGCGCTCGAATCGTTCGTGACGCAGAACCCGGATCACGCGGGCACGGTGGCGCTGCTCGTCACCAGCGACGAGGAAGGTGCGTCGATCGACGGCGTGAAGCGGGTTGTCGAGGAGTTCCGGCGTCGCGGCCAACGCGTCGACTGGTGCCTTGTTGGCGAGCCATCCTCGCAGGCGGTGCTGGGCGATTTGATCCGCGTCGGCCGGCGCGGTTCGCTGCATGGACATCTGACCGTGCGTGGGATCCAGGGCCACGTCGCCTATCCGGATCAGGCACTCAATCCGATCCATGCGACGGCCGCGGCGCTCGCCGAGCTTGTCTCGATTCGCTGGGATGATGGCAATGCCGGATTTCCGCCGACCTCGTTCCAGATCTCGAATATCCATTCCGGTACCGGCGCCAACAACATCATCCCGGGGCAGCTCGAGGTTGCGTTCAATTTCCGCTACGGCACGGCGAGTACGGCTGAAGGTCTGCGCGGACGGCTCGAATCCGTCCTGCTTCGGCATGGCCTTGATTTCGAGATGCGCTGGGACCTCTCGGGCGAGCCTTTCCTGACCGCCGCGGGCGCATTGCGCAAGGCGGTCAACGAGACCATCGAAGCGCAGTTCGGAATCACCCCGGTGGCGAGTACGGCGGGCGGGACCTCCGATGGGCGCTTCATCGCGCCGCTTGGAGCCGAAGTCGTCGAATTCGGGCCGGTCAACGCAACGATCCACAAGATCGATGAATGCGTCAACTTGGCCGATCTCGAACGCCTTCCGGCCTTGTATCTCGGAGTCATGACCCGGCTGTGGGCTGGCATCAAACGTGCTTGATTCGTTCGGCATTATCGGATGTGTGCACTCGCTCACCGTTTTTGTTCATCCATGGACAGAGTTTCAGGTGAAACCAGTTGCCATTCTGTGATAAAAATCGGGATGCTTTACCATTCAAAGGTGAAGCCGGCCGGATCAGGGAGCATCAAGCCGGCCCTATAATGCGCAAGGCTGCCTGCCGGAGCCGGGCCGGGCGGCCCATGCGATTCACACCAGGTCCGCGCATTGCACGCGCGGGTCCTGTAGGTATCCGACGAGCGTGGCGTTCGCCGGAATTTCGGGGTACATGTCTTGCCATTTCATCCGACTACTCCCCGATTTTCCTTGGACACGATCGCGCGCGCGGTCATCGCGCTTGCGTTGTTCGTACTGTCGGCGAACGCGCTTGCAATCGACTTCACGCCGCATGGCACCCAGCCGGGTCTGGCGTGGGCGCTGGAGGATCCCCAGTCGTGCATGGCCTGCCATCGGGGCTTTTCGGGCAACTCGCCACAGTTCATGCCGCACAGCACGTGGGGCGGATCGATGATGGCCAATGCCGCGCGTGATCCGTTGTTCTGGGCAGCGCTCGATGTGGCAAACAAGGATTTTCCCGGCGCAGGCGACTTCTGCCTGCGTTGTCATACCCCGCCAGGCTGGATGAATGGCCGTGTGGTCAAGGCGATCGGTGGCGGCAGCAGCGGTCCCGGCGGCGCCAGTGGTTGCCAGTTGACCGGCGACTTCAATGACGACGACAACAAGGGCAACGACTACGCGGGGGTCACCTGCCACTTCTGCCATCGCATGATGCCGACCGGTCCTGGCGGCCAGGCCGGCATGATCGGCAATGCCAATATCTGGATCGACAACGCGACAAGTTGCACCACTCCGGACGGATCGGTATACGGCGGTCCATGTCGCCGTGGGCCATATACTTACGCAAACGGCATGCTCGAGGCGCCGCATGGCTGGGTGAAATCCGCCTATCACGAAGACTCCACGCTCTGCGGCAGCTGCCACGACGTGACCACGCCCGATACCGACGTCGGGCCGCTCAAGACGCTCGTGCTCGAAGGAGGCGTGACGACGACGCGGCCGATGCCGATCGAGCGCACCTACTCGGAATGGAACAGCAGCCTGTTCTCCGACGCGATCTACCGCGATGGTCTTGGCGAGGGCGCATCCGGCACGCCTGCGATCGCCCGAGCCCAGCAGTGCCAGTCATGTCACATGCGATCCAGCGTCGACGCGACTGCGAAAGCCTGCAACCAGAACCCGGATGGCTCACGTACCGGCAACCTTCCCGTGCACGAATTCGCCGGGGCCAACACCTGGATACCGGCGATCATCAAGGCGGAATACGCGAACAGCGTGACCGGGTTTGGCCGAGAAGCCGACTACGATCGCACGATCGCGAGCGCCCAGGCCATGCTGGCCGCGGCTGCCCAAGTTCAAGCCTCGATCCTTTCCTATACGGCGCCGACGGCCGGATCGGCCGGTTCGATCAGCGTGCGCGTCAAGGTCACCAACCTCAGCGGACACAAGCTGCCTACCGGATACTCGGAAGGCCGTCGCATGTGGCTCAATGTCAAGGCGCTGAGCGCCACGAACGCAGTGGTGGGTGAAAGCGCGGCGTATGATCCGCTGACCGCGGAATTGACGCTCGATGGCCAGGCCAAGGTCTACGAAACCCTGCAGGGGATCTGGACGCCAGGTTCGCCCGGCGAATGCAAGATCGAGGACGCCGGCAAGGCGCAGTTCCATTTCGTCCTCAACAATTGCATCCGCAAGGACAACCGCATCCCGCCGCTCGGTTTCCACCCGGCCAGTGCCTCCGACCCGAACGCGGACGAGATGCGCCCCGTTGGCTACACGTATGCGGAAACCTCGGCGGGCTCGGGCACGCTGGTCAACTACGACACCAGCGACTACGTCTTCACGCTGCCGGCTGGAACCGCTCGACCGATCCAGGTGAAGGCCGAACTCAAGTTCCAGGTTTCGAGCAAGGAATACATCGAGTTCCTGCGTGACCAGGCGATCACCGCGCCGATCATCCCTGCGGAAAATACCTTGTGTGCCGCTGGCCCGAACCGCCCTTTCGATGTCGGCCCGCAATCGGTGTCGCGGGGCGAATACATGTTCCAGCTCTGGACGAATCCGACCTACGGAAAGTCGCCGCCCGAAACGGCTGGTAGCGTCTCCTCGATCACAAGTCCCAATTGAAATCCAGCGAGTAACTTCCGAATGAAACTTCGCGAAACCTTCAACCTGCAGGTGCCTGATCCAGCGGTTTGCTTTCGCAGCTTGCTGGCTGCCAGCATGCTGCTTCTCGCCGCCTGCGGCACGCGTTCCGATCTCCGCGCCGATGCCGGAATCGACCACAGCGGCCGCATGCGCGGTTATGTGGAATCCCGCAGAGTCACCGACTTCTGTCCCGACCAGGCCCGGCGACCTGCGGACGCGCGATGCGTCGTGACCCGAGGCTGGGACTATGATCGCGGCAAGATGATCGTCCGCGTCTTCGATCCGGCGGGTTCGGTTATTCATACCGACGAGTCGCAACTTTCGGAGTCGAGCCTCACGACCGCCGAGCAGGCTCGAGTCGAAGCGCTCGTGCGCGCGGACCCGCGGACTCGCGATCTGGTCAACAAGCCCGGCGTAACCTTCTGGGCAGGCGGTTTCGTCATGCGTGAACCGGGGGATCGCTGGTGCGACACTGGCTCGCGCTGCATTCGTGCCATCGCTGTCGTAGACGACGGCAATACCGCGATCCTGCATTCGGTCGTCGACTTGATGCGTGACGAAGTGGTTTATCCCGATTATCTCCCTTCAGGCAAGAAAGTTGTCCAACGAGACGAGGAACATTGAGCCATGCGATTCCTGAACTGTGTACTTGCGGTTGCTGTTTTGTCGATGGGATCTGCGTCGGTTGCGCATGCAGGCGGCGGCTCCCCGACGTGTGTTTCGCCGGAAAAGAAACTGAGCTGGCCGGCGGTAAACCCGATATGGGAAATGTGCTGGTTGCCACCCAATCAAAGCGTTGGCGCGGACGGTTCCGGGATGGAGTTGCGCAACGTGTACTGGAACGGCCAATTGGTCATGCGCCGCGCCCATGCGCCCATGCTGTTTGCGGAATACAAGGGTGGACAGGGCGGCGATTGCTACCGCGACTGGAAGAACACGCCGACCGGCACGCTGGCTGCCTCGGGTGTACAGAACCAGCTTGGAAATATCCCGGACGGCGGCAATCCGGCGATTACTTCGTGCGACCGTTCGACGGATGCGACCGCTTCCTACGGAGCTTGTCCATTCCAGTTGCCGATTCCCGCTGGCTACACGTGCGCGAATGGCGTCGCCATCGAGAACATGGGTGACCACGTCCGCTTGACCGCCCAGTACAGTGCCGACTGGTACCGGTATGCCTCGCGAATGGAATTCTATGTCGACGGTCGTATCGTCCCGACGTTCGGATTCGGCAACGGCACCGGAACATTCAACAGCGTGACCCACTGGCATCACAATTACTGGCGCTTCGAGTTCGATATCGATGGCCTCGGCAACAACACCGTCAGCATCGACAATCAGGATCAGGCCACCGAGTTCAGCGATCTCCGCAGCATCGGTGGCGGCATCGGCGGCGGTCCGCGCACCTGGTCGGTGCGCAATGGGACGTCTGGAAATGGCTATCGCTTCGTTCCGGGCGCCACCGACTATGGCGCAGTGACAAACGAGTCCGGGCGCAATTTCCATACGGTTGATTTCATGGCGACCAAGGTGCACGCGAACGAGTACGCCGACAGCCCGAACAACAACCTGTTCGATTGCACCATGGACAAGAACGTACTGGTCAACGGCGAGAGCATCGCGAACACGAACCAGGCCCTCTACTACCACGTCAGCGTCCGCGACGCGACAGCGAACAGCTGGCCGAACGGCTGCGGTGGCGGTGGCGTTTCGTGCCTGCCCCAGGACTCGATGGTGTGCAAGAAGGCCGGGCCGACGCTGTATCCATTCGGGCCGTGGGCCGACCTGATCTTCGCCAATGGATTTGATGTGCTCGTCCCCGGAGCGCGTCTTGACTTCTTCTGATTCCCGAGCGCGGCGGCAACACGTTGGTCGTGCGGCCAGCTTGTCGGCGCTGTTTTTTGGCGCTGCTGCTGATGGTTCCGTGTTGGCGGGGTGCGCTACCGTCGCACTTCTGTGAAATGGCGGGAAGGCAAGCGCATGGTCTCCTGCGCGCGTGAGGCGCTCGTCGCCTTTCCCGCGCGGGAGTGCATGCGATTCCCAGGTGTCGGACGCGCCGTCGGCGCCAGGGTCGGCGCGCCGAATTCGGTTATCGAGGCGGCTGTGGCTCGGACGCGACACGTGACGAATCGACTGTGCAAGCACTTTCTGGCAAGAACCCTGGTCGTTCTAGCGATGCTCGGAATGCCCATGAGTGTTCTGGCAATCGACTTCACGCCGCATGGCACGCAGCCCGGCGTTCTTTTTTCACTGCTCGCATCCGATTCCTGCGGCGGTTGTCATAGTGGGTCGTCGGGAACCAGCCCGAACTATCGGCCGCATACGACGTGGAGCGGTTCGATGATGGCCAATGCGACCCGCGATCCGCTGTTCTGGGCCGCGCTGGACGTCGCCAACAAGGATGTTCCAGGCGTGGGCGACTTCTGCCTGCGTTGCCATACCTCGGCAGGGTGGTACGGCGGTCGCGTGGTCAAGTCGGGTTTCGGAGTTCCGAACGACCCTGTGAAGGGGGCCAATGGATGCCTGCTCGAAGGCTCGCTCGACGCGACCGACTTCTCGAACGATTTCAGCGGGGTCGGTTGCCAGTTTTGCCATCGGCTCGTGCCCAATGGGCCGAATGGCGAGCCGACCATGATCGGCAATGCCAATGTCTGGCTCGATGACACCGAGTGCAATGGAACCGAGGGTGAACCGTGCCGGCGCGGCCCGTACGCGTACCCCGGCGGATTTTCTCCACCCCATGCTTGGGCGCAATCGAGCTTCCACGAACAGAGCACGTTGTGCGGCTCCTGCCACGATGTGACGACACCGATCACCGATGTCGGCGCACTGAAGACGCTGAAACTGGCCGACGGAACCGATACCTCGCTCCCGTTTCCGATCGAGCGCACCTACAGCGAATGGAAACAGAGCAGTTTCTCGGCACCGGGAGGCATGACATGCCAGGCATGCCACATGCCCGACAGCGAAGATCCCACCGCGACGGCCTGCAGCGGCGGGCCGAGCCGCACCGGAAATCTACCGGTACATGAATTCGTCGGTGGCAATACCTGGGTTCCGCAGATCATCAAGGGCGAATACGCCGATACCACGGGCGTTCCGGGATCGGCAGGCGGAGTAGGTCGTGAGGCGAGTTTCGATCGCACGGTCGAATGGGCCCGCGAACTGCTGATGACGGCTGCCGATGTCGATGTCTCGTTGCTCTCGTACACGCCGGCAAGTGGCGGCACGGCCGGTGCCATCAGCGCCCGCGTGCGCGTTACCAACAACAGTGGGCACAAGTTGCCGAGTGGATATGCCGAAGGCCGGCGCATGTGGCTGAATGTCCAGGTTCGCGATCTCAATGGCGCGCTGGTATTCCAGAGCGGCATCTACGACGCGTCTAGCGCGACCCTGGCGCTGGATCCGCAGTTGAGGATCTACGAAGCCCTGCAGGGAATCTGGAACCGCAATGGCACGGGCACTTGCGATGCCGTGGACGGACTGGGTCGAAAGATTTTCCATTTTGTGCTCAACGACTGCATCGCCAAGGACAACAGGATTCCACCGAGCGGCCTGCATCCTGCGACGATCGATGACCCGAATGGCTACGAACTGCGTCCCGTTGGGGCAAGCTATCCAGAAACGACGCCGGGCAGCGGCACCCTCGTCAACTACGACGAGGGCGACTACGTTGCGGTGATCCCGCCAGCGACGCCAGGTCCAATGACCGTGACCGCGCGTCTCTACTACCAGACCTCCAGCCGCGAGTACCTCGAATTCCTGCGTGACCAGGCCGTCGAGCGCAATATTCCCGGCGAGAATGCCATGTGCGCGGGCGAGCCAGGCAGGCCCGCCGTTGTCGGGCCGATGGCGCGCTCGCGGGGCGCATTCGCCTATCAACTGTGGAATGGGCCGCCGGCGGGCGATCGCATCTTCGCGCACAGTTTTGATGACACGGTTTTTCAGCAGGGCTACGGCAAGTCGCCGCCCGAGTCGATTGCGTCGGGTAGCGTTTCCACGCCGTGAACCAGACGCCCTGTCGCCTGCTGCTCAACCGGTCCCCGATTTTGTCGTCGCATGACAACGCTTGTCTCTTCCACACGACCTCATGAGGCTGATCCCATGAACTTCAAACCGATCGCGATCGCATTGGCAATTGTATTTTGTCCACAAATAGGCAAGGTGCAGGCTGCGGCTCCGCCAGCCGGACCTTCCGCGACTGCCATGGATTGGGCTGCATGGGGCGGAACGGTTGGCATCAGGCTCAACCGGAACACGCTCGGAAGCATGGGGATCTCGATTGCCGACAGTCCCGGAAAGCTTCCCGCGAACAGCGCAAGGCTGACCGACGGGCTCAATGTCCGCCAGGCGCACAATTCCGAGCTGTTCGGAATCCGGGAAGGCAGCAGCATCCAGTTCCGCGCCGAAAGCGGTTCGTTCGTGGGATTCCTCAATGGATCCCTGCAGTCGCGTGGCGGTTACAACCTTTCCCTGCAGGAAGGAGGCAGCATTCCATTGGTCGATTTCCGGTTGCGTCCGGATCCCGGAAACGCCATGCGGCTCGATGTCGTCAGTGGCGATGGCAAAGTGTGGTTCTACATCGACAAGCTGATGTACGACCTCGTGAACGGGAATCGTGTGCTGGCTATCTACACGGCCGACATGCGCGTCTCGCGAGCGCTTGCCGAGCGCGTCGGACACCCCGAGCTGATCGATGCGCCGGCTGGAGACATGGAAATACTGACCCAGGTGACCCGTCAGGGCGGCGGTGGTGTCCGGGGCACGACGCCTTCACCGAGCCACTACCACGGCGAGCAGGTCGTCGGGCAGCCTGCGGGAGTCGTCTACCAGGCCGATTTGTTCATGCAGGGGATTTCCGTGTCGCGCGTCAATTCCAGCAACGTCACCGGTCCCGGCGGCAGTGGAAAGGTCGTCTTTGCGCCCAACTCCACGCTTAGGAACAACGTCAATGCCGGATCTGCCGCGACGACGATATCGGGACAAGGCAGCGCCGGCACAAGTTCGGCATTGTGGACAGCCTGGATCCCGTGGCATACGAAATTCAGTGGCAATTTCCCGCCCTACGGCAACGACCAGCACCCTTTCCTGATCTGGAACCTGTATCGGGTCAACGCCGACGGTAGCATCGAGCAGATTGGACGATCCGGGGTCAAACACGCCTGGTTAACCACGAATCAGGGTTGCGCGCCAGGCGAGGATTTCGACAGTCAGGTTCTCGGTCGCTCGTGCAGTGACACCTACGGCACGGGCAACAATGATGCGAACGAGGACCTCTCGTTCCGTTCCGAAATCATCCCGGCGACCAATCAGTGGGGACGCTGCCACTCGCTGTTCGACCCGGGTTGCGTCGGCAACAACACCAATCCCAATCCTTCCGACGATGGCTTCGTGCGACGCATGGTCGTCAACGAAGCGCAGATCAGCAACACGGTGAACCCGGGCGCGAGCTATCTTTTTGATTCCTGGTACCTGGCGCGCCAGGACATCAACATCTACAACTCGATGGCCACGATCACCGGCACGCCGACGTTTTCGGGTGGCAACTGGACGTTTGCCGGACAAGCCAATTACAGGCTTGGCTCGGTGACTGACCGCTGGGTCGAGAATCTTCCAGCCGGCACGGTTGCACAGAGTTCGGAACTGGCGGTTGGCGAAGGACACGCGAAGGTCGCAGTGCGGGTGACGAATCTCGGCAATGGCCAGTGGCGTTATCACTATGCGGTCCACAATCTCGATTTTGCGCGTGCCCAGACAGCGGGTAGCGAACCCAATCTCGACGTGCTGTCGAACAAGGGTTTCAATCAGTTCCGCATGCCCTTGCCAGTCGGCGTCAATGTCATCGCGAACAAGTTCAGCGATGGCGATCTGGTGTCGGCCAATGACTGGACATTCAGTTCTGCCGGCGGCCAGCTCACATGGGCGGCGCCGGCCGGGGCGTCGCTGGACTGGGGCACGCTGTATCTGTTCTCGGTAACGACGGACTCGCCCCCGAAGAGCGGTTCCGCCGTGATTACCGTTGCCCAGGCGGGGACGCCCTCGACGTTCGATATCCCGGTCCTGATGCCGGCGCCGGACGTGATTTTCAAGCACGGGTTCGAGTAGGCAGCAGGCCGTTTCGGTGCGCCCGACGGGCAAGGCGAGATGCCATCCCGGCACTGTGTCGGTCGGTCGTTGCCCGCGCCTGGGGAGTCGAGGTATGCAAATCCTGGGTGGTGATACCATTTACCGTTGAAACAGATTGCAGTGCGTTCAGCGGCGCGGCCTTCGCTGGGTGCTTCCTTTCTTCGGCCGCGATGTTCTTGGCAGTTCCGGCAGGCAGGAATCCTGAATCCGGCGGTCGTGCAGGAGCGCATTCTGTCAATCACTTTCCCAATGGGGCCTGCGTCGTGAAACTTACACTTCTTTCCCTTGCTGCAGCACTTGCTTTTTGTCCGATGGCTTCGTTTGCGGAGAGTGCCGCAACGGATCAGGCGGTCTTGCCGAATACCGACTGGGCAGCCTGGGGTGGAACCGTAGGCTTGCGCCTGAACATCAGCAACCTGCACAGCATAGGGATCACGATCAAGAGCAAGCCGGGCGCGCTTGCCGCAGGCAGCGCACGATTGACCGACGGACTCAATGTTCCGCAAGCGGCTGGCATCGATCTGTTCGGTTTGCGCGAAAGCGGCAGCATCCAGTTTCAGGCGGCTCGCGGATCGTTCGCGGGTTTCCTCGGTGGCTCCCTGCAAGCCCGCGGCGGCTATGAACTGGCACTGGAAGACGGCAGCGTGATCCCGCTCGTCGATTTCCGGCTGCGCCCGAATGCCGGGAATCCGATGTGGCTTGATGTGGTCAGTGGCGACGGCAAAGCCTGGTTCTACATCGACAAGCTCATGTACGAGCTGGTGCGCGAAAACCACGTGCTGGCCATCTACACCGCCGACATGCGCATTTCACCCGAGCTCGCTGAACGTGTCGGACATCCGGAAATGTCGACTGAAACGGTCGCCGACCTCGAGATCCTCACCGAAGTGACGCGCCAGGGCGGCGGCGGGCAGGCTGATCCGCGTGGAACCGCGACGCATTACCACGGCGAGCAGGTTGTCGGCCAGGCTCCGGGCGTGGTCTACCAGACCGATCTGTTCATGCAGGACATTTCGGTCGGTCGCGTCAATGCCAGCAACAACACCGGCCCGGGCGGGAACGGACGCGTCGTGTTTGCGCCTAACTCGACCTTGCGCAACAACGTCAACGCCGGCAGCGCGGCGCAGAGCGTTTCCGGCGGGACCAGCACGACCAGCGGCACCAGCTCGGCACTCTGGACCGCCTGGGTTCCGTGGCATTCGAAGTTTTCCGGCACTTTTCCTCCGTACAACAACGATCAGCACCCGTTCCTGATCTGGAATCTTTACCGCATCAATGCGGACGCCAGCATCGAGCAGATCGGCCGATCCGGCGTGAAGCATGCGTTCCTTACGCTAAACAACGGATGTGCGCCAGGCGAGAATTTCGACAGTCACATCCTCGGCCGCTCATGCAGCGATGTGTACAGCACCGGCAACAACAACTCGAACGGGGCAATGGGTTTCCGCTCGGAGATCATCCCGGCGACCAATCAATGGGGTCGCTGCCATTCCCTGTACGACCCGGGTTGCGTCGGCAGCAACACCAATTCGAACCCGTCCGACGATGGCTTCGTGCGGCGCATGGTCGTCAATGAATCGCAGATCAGCAATACCGTGAATCCGGGTGCGACCTATCTCTTCGATTCCTGGTATCTGGCGCGCCAGGACATCAACATCTACAACTCGATGGCAACCATCGAGGGTACCCCGACCTATTCCGCGGGCAACTGGACGTTCGCGGGACAGGGCAACTTCAAGCTCGGTTCAGTCACCGATCGCTGGGTGGACAATCCTCCCGCCGGTACCGTCGTGCAGAATTCCGAACTGGCGGTCAGCGAGGGGCACACGAAGGTGGCGGTGCGCGTGACCAATCTGGGCAACAACCAGTGGCGCTACCACTATGCCGTGCATGATCTCGATTTCTCGCGGGCCGTCACGACCGGCAGCGAGCCGAATCTCGAGGTCGTCCGAAACAAGGGTTTCGACGCATTCAGCGTACCTTTGCCGGCTGGCGCAAGCGTGATCGCGAACCGCTTCAGCGACGGCGATCTGACCGCAGCGAACGACTGGTCGTTCAGCCCGGCCGGCGGACAACTGGCCTGGACGGCACCCGCCGGGACATCGCTCGACTGGGGTTCGCTCTACCTGTTCTCGGTCACGCTTAACGTGCCGCCTGGTCCCGGTGCAGGCGAGCTCAAGGTTGCCGAGCCAGGAACGCCGGCAACCTTCAGTGTGCCGATCCTCGTGCCGACCAGCGATGTGATCTTCCAGGGCGGTTTCGAATCGCCGTAACGCTCGTTGCCCGACCAGATCCTGTTGCAGGCCGCGACAGGATCCGGTCACCGATCACCGGGTCAGTGCGACAAGGGTTCGACCAGCAATTCGTGCACAGCGGGTCCCGGCAGGAAAGGAGTCGGCTTGCCCTCGACCCAGTCACGATGGCCGGCGCCGTAGAACGGTGAGAGCGGGTGGCCGCTCTGGC
>ENA-UOWO01000402-UOWO01000402.1-activated-sludge-metagenome-genome-assembly--contig:-NODE-402-length-63199-cov-12.394543_pt1 | contig 63199 bp, 56 predicted proteins | sample MGYA00238148_ERZ761564 | MGnify/ENA primary metagenome ERZ761564 (study PRJEB28885, sample SAMN05720194) | activated sludge metagenome | isolation source: Anaerobic digester | place: USA...
TAAAAACGCACAGCGTTTTGGTTTTGTGCAAGGTTTCCCTCCGAGGATCACTTGATAAGTATTCCTGCCAACACACTTCTCAATTCAAAACAAATCTCACTTAGAAAACACTTTCTACCGGCAACCGCGTTAGGGATTGCAGTGAAAATCCTTTTTATCATTGGGAATTCCTCGACTGCGCTCGGAATGACAATAGTGGCCGAAGAAAGCAGTTTTGAATTGCAGCCAATAAAAAGATTGCAACGCAAAGCCCGGCCGCACCCAAAACGTCAACCATTAACAATAGCTTGATTGCGGCAACGCCCAAAACACAACGCAACCATTTTTTCAAAAGGCTATCTAGGTGGAAATCCAATACAGGATCAACCAAACCAAAACCAACTATGCAAAACAAATTACTCTTTCTTTGTGTGTTTCTCATTACTTTAGGAATACACGCGCAATCGTTCTATGATGAGACTGCAATCCAGGAAATTAGAATCAACTTCACCCAGCCCGACTGGGAAATCCTGCTCAATACCGAGCAACAGACCACACAGAATTACATTCCGGCCGAATCGGTGACCATCAACGGCACGGTGTTCAACAATGTGGGTGTGAAATACAAAGGCAATAGTTCGTTTGAGCCGTTTTTGGTTAAAAATCCTTTCCATATTGAACTCGACACTTACCAGAATCAGGATTACCAGGGATACACCGACATCAAGCTCAGCAATGTGGTGTTCGACCCGTCGTTTATCCGTGAGACGCTCTCCTACTCTATATTGCGCAATTATATGGCGGCACCACAGGCCAATTACGCGAATGTCTATGTGAACAATAACCTGATTGGTTTGTATACGAATGTGGAATCGGTATCCAAAAAATTTGTCAAGAAGCATTTTTACTCGGATACCAATGCGTTTTTTGATTGCTCGCCTGTTGGCGGTGCCTCAAACCAGTCGTTGCAGGATTTGCCGGCGCTCATTTATTGGGGGCCGAATGTAGATGCTTACGACATGGCGTATCGGATAAAATCAGAAACAGGCTGGGACGATTTGATTGACCTGGTCAATACGCTCAACAACAATACGGTCAATATAGAGACGCTGCTTGACGTGGACAAGGTTTTGTGGATGCTCGCCTTTGACAACATTATGGTGAACCTTGACAGCTATATTGGCGTGTTCAACCAGAATTATTATTTGTACAAGGACGACAACGGGCGTTTCAATCCCGTGGTTTGGGATTTGAATATGTCATTGGGCGTATTTGCTGACCTCGGGACTTTTGTGCTCCCAAACACCACAGCCAAGAAACAAATGAACCATCTGCAACATATGGGCGATGCCACGTTCCCATTGTTGTCTAAATTGCTTGCGGTACCAAAATACAAGAAAATGTATCTGGCGCATTACAATACCATTTTGCAGGAACAGTTTGTAGGTAACGGTTATTTGCCGAAAGCACAGCAATTGCGGTCGTTGATAACCACTTCGGTTCAAAATGACCCGAACAAGCTCAACAGTTTCGCAGCCTATCAATCCAACCTGAATAGCGACGTGACGACAAATTTTGGGCTGGTTGCTCCGGGAATTACCAACCTTATCAACGGACGCACCGCATTCCTGACGGCCTTGCCCGACTTTACAGCGGTGCGACCGGTGATTGCAGATATCCTGCCTTCTGTGATGAATCCGGTTGTAGGGACGCAGTTTACGATGACGGCTCAGGTAACCAATACAAACTCGAACTCGGTAATGATCGGTTACAGGAACAACCTAAAGGGCGTTTTTACCAAAGTACAAATGTTTGATGACGGAAACCATAACGATGGAGCGGCTTCGGACAATATTTACGGCGCCGCAATCACCATCAGCAATGCCTACATGCAATATTACATCTATGCCGAGAACAATACGATCGGGACTTTCTCGCCCGAAAGGGCCGAATACGAATTTCATACGCTCAACGCGAGCTACCCGACGCTTCAAGCGGGCGATTTGGCCATCAATGAAATCATGGCGCAGAACACCAATACCGTTACCGATGCGGCGGGACAATTTGAGGATTGGATAGAACTTTACAACAATACCGAAAATACCATCAGCCTGGACAACCTTTACCTTACCGACAATGCTACCAACCTGCAAAAATGGGCGTTTCCCACCGGGCTTACCATTGCACCCAACAGTTATCTGGTGGTTTGGGCCGATGAGGATCTGACCGAAGAAGGCCTGCACGCCGACTTTAAATTGTCGGCCGGTGGAGAAAATGTAATCCTGTCGTACCCCAATGGCGACATCGTTGATTCGGTGAGCTTTGGCGCGCAGACCGCTGATGTGGCCTATGCACGTATCCCCAATGGCACCGGCGAATTTGTGAACCAATCACCTACGTTCAATGCCAATAACCAAAACCTCGGTGCCGCTGGCTTCGCAACCGATTTCGCGGGACGCGCATGGCCAAATCCGTTTGTGGATGAAGTGCGGTTTGCGGCCGATAGCGTTATCCAAACCATCACTTTTTACAATGCTTTAGGACAAGTAGTACTTACCAAATATGGCAATGCCCGGGAAATGGTTGCCAACACCGAATCATTATCCAAAGGCTTATATTTGGTGAAGATTTCAGGCAACTCTAAATCGGTGACTCTTAAGATGATTAAACAATAAGTCATTGTCTTTTTTAGAAAAAGCCCCGAGTAAAAATCGGGGCTTTTTTTTTGCTAAAAATGAACCAACCAAACCAAACCGCTACTGTTTCAAAGAACTTCTCTTACCAAAATTTTGCTAAAATTGTGGATCCTGAAAGAGTTTCGTTGAATAGTGTAAAAGAATGGAGGATTACTGTTTGCATCTTTGTAGTACGACATTTGTATTGTTGAAATCAAATTAAAATACACTAACAAGCCAACTGATGACAAAAAATTAGAGCAATCGCGTACGTTAGACACAGAATCGGGGAACCCAAAATCCTCAAAAACTGTGTCTTACATTAAGCCTTGAAGATTGCATTCGGGGCGCATCAAAATAATGTATTATGCTTGCCAGTTAAATGTTAATTATATTATATTTGTTCACCGCAAACAAGCAGGATAATACATACTTCGGCCAATACTTCACCTCGTGAAGTATCTATTATCCTCCATTCCTTTTTCTATAAATGTGTAGCTGATAAGGCTGTAAGTATGTTCCGAAAAACATGCGGGCTATCTTATGAGTTTCGATTTTTCATCATTCAGCTCTGATGAGCTGCAACAAGTTTTAAACAATGATATCTTTCGCGCGATGGTCAATGCGATGCCTATCGGTATTGCGTTTTTGAAAGCCGTTCGCTACAAGGACGGTAAGGTTATTGGGTTTGACTTTACCTACCGCAACCTCGTGGCCGACTCGCATCCGGGAGAAGCCCCTGTTGTGAATCACGTAGCACCTTCTCATCCTATATTTGAACCTTTGTTCAGGGTAATAGACACTGGGCGTTCTGAGGAGTTCACCAATGAAGACTGGGATGACCAGTTAGAAGACAGCGTGAAACAAACCCGATATACCGCAAGAAAATTCAACGATGGCGTAGTGCTCACCTCAATTGAAAATACAAACACCAAAAAAGCAGAGCAAAAAATCAGCTCGCTCAACAAATCGCTCAAGACCAAAAACAGGGAGTTGCAATCGCTCAATAATGAACTCAAGACGTTCACTTCTATTGCGGCATTTGACTATAAGGATACGCTCAAGACACTTTATACGAATCTTGAATATATTATCAGCCACGACGCACGCAACTTTAGCAATACGGGTCGCGCCAACCTCAGGAAAGCGCAAACGGCAATCCAGAAAATGAAATTGCTTACAGACGATATCGTTGCGTTTTCAAACATACAGGTACTGGGCAACAACATCGTACCGGTAGACCTCAATGCCGTGCTCGTCGACGTATCTAAGGAACTTGATGAAAAGATGCGCCAACCAGAAATCATTTTTGAAAAAGAAAGTCTGCCGGTTGTTAACGGTTATCCTTTTTTGATTGACTTGCTTTTTTTTCATATCCTGGACAATGCCTTAAAGTTCAGGAGTCCCGACAGGCCTTGCGAAATTAAGGTCACCTATCACGTCACCAAAGAACGCCATACAGACCATGATATGCACCAGATTTCATTTATTGACAACGGAATCGGGTTTGATCAGGAAGAAGCCGACAAAATCTTTGAAATGTTCTACCGCATCAACGACAAAAAATATAAGGGATCGGGAATCGGGCTCGCCATCTGCAAAAAAATCATGACCCTGCATGGGGGGACAATGGCTGTAGAAAGTGCGTCTGGGAAAGGTTCGGCATTTTGTTGTTTTTTTCCCGTTGGTTAGCAATATTTGGCGTAAAATTCCCTCAAAATATCCACTAATGAATTGGGATTCCCCGATTTTTTATAGCAACCCGACGCGCCCAGACTGACCGCCTTTCGCTGCATCACCGGATCGCCCGAAGTGCTGTACATAAACAACGGTATGCCCAATGCCTTATTGGTTTCATTGAGCAACGCAATGCATTCCAAGCCATTGACCTTGGGCATATTCATATCGATGAAGATAAAATCGGGTGTAAATTCGTCGAGCAAATCCAGCGCAGCCGAAGCACTCACTGCATAGCTGCAATCGAACAGTCCGGGTATTTTATTGATAGCGTCGAGAAAGAAGTCGAATTCATCCGAATCGTCATCGATAAGCAGTATGGATTTTTTAGTCATATTTTTTGTTTGCGTTAATACTCACGGCAAGTTGTGCCGAAAATTTATCTGGAAGTTCGAAAAAGCCAAAATCGCAAAACAAAGCTGGACTCGTGCGAACAAAACAGATGGGAAATTTTAAAGATGTATTAACGCCTTAACAAAAAGGGTAGAAATGTTGGGTAAAGGTAGTCTATTTCTCGTAATAAAGCCCGAAACTACTACAAAATAAAAAAGCCCCAATTTCTGGGGCTTTACAATTGAACCTTGAGATTACTCTAGAACAAAACTCACATTGACGTTGACAATTACTTCGAGTTCTCCCGGCGCCAGGGTTTCGCGTTCGGGCGCACCTGCGTCTGCCATGGCCATTGCCTTATACATTACGGGACGTGGCGGTTCATATCCTTGCGAATTGTCTGATATGGATACTGCCCTGCCAATCTTCTGCCCGAGCCCAGTGGCGAAATCTTCGGCCTTTGCTTTAGCATCCTTTACCGCTAATTTCCTGGCATCAGATTGAAGTTGTTTGAATTGCGACGACTTGAAGATCACATTGTCTATCCTGTTGACACCTGTTGCTGTCAAATCTGACATTAAGGCGTCATATTTAGACAGGTCGCGCAATAAAACCTCAATAGTTTGCGAAGCGCTGTAGGTTTGTCTCTTCTTCTCGTAATCGTAGTTCGGGTAGAGCGCCACGCGAGCCGTTTGGAAATCTTCCTTGGCTATCCCGAATTTTTTGATTGACTTGAGCACCGCATCGATTTTAATATCGTTTTCCTTTTTAACCTCGACCGAGTTGGTTCCCTTGCTTTCTACCCCGATAGTAATAGACACCTGGTCCGGTACGATTTTGATCTTCCCTTCGCCAGTTACATTCACGGTTGGGATTGGTTTGATTTCCTGGGCTTGCGTTAGTGCCGAAAGCGTAGTAAACAGAATTAAGAAAGTCTTTTTCATGAGATAAGTGTTTTTAATTGATTGGCTTGCCGCCAGGCAAATGTTGTGCCACTATAGTTTGCCCATTTTGGCCATGACAAATAAAATAATGATCGGAATGGCCAACAAAATAACCATCAGCGTATTATCGGTAAGCATTGATGGCTCTTTAATTATCGTGATGACATATCCGCCAATCGCGCCACCAAAATGAGCGGTGTGCCCAATATTGTCGCTTTTGGCTTTCATGCCGTAAATAGAATACAACAGATAACCGATCCCGAAAACATAAGCAGGAATCGGGATCGGGATAAAAAACAGGTATAAATTCATATCGGGCTGCAGCAATATGGCCGAGTACAAAATTCCCGTCACCGCGCCCGAAGCGCCAACCGCCCTGTAACTGTAATCATCCTTATGAAAAAGCAACGTGAGTAAGCTCCCAAAGATGAGGCTTCCTGCGTAAATGAGCAGAAAAGAAAAACTATCGAGGTAATGGGTCACCACCGGTGCAAACATATATAACGTAAACATATTGAAAAAAAGATGACCAATATCGGCATGAAGGAAACCAGACGAAACCATCCGCAACTGCTCGCCTGCGCGGATACTCCCAATATGGAACTCATATTTTCTAAAAAACAAAAGATCGTTAAACCCCTTAAAACTGATCAGGATATTGGCAACAATAATGGCAATCAGGATGGTATTCATGCAGCAGTTATTTTTCGTAAAAGTAGAAATACTTCGGCAGCTTTTGTTAAAGTAAACTCACAAAATAGCCTTTTAACTGTATATTTGTAGAAAATTTTTGCCTGTGCAATTGTTCCTTTACCTGCTCGTGTATCCCTTGCTTTGGGTAATCTCGATTTTACCGTTCCGGCTGCTGTATTTGTTTTCTGATTTTGTCTACGTACTGATCTATTACGTAGTAGGTTACAGAAAAAAAACGGTCCGTGAAAATCTTAGACTTGCCCTACCGCATTTGTCAGATAAAGAGCGATTGGCCATTGAGAGGAAATCATTCCGCCACATGTGCGATATGTTCCTTGAAATGATCAAAACCATGACCATTTCAGAGCAAGAGATGATCCGACGGTTCAACTTTACCAACCTCGAGGTCTATCAGGATCTAGAAAAAAAGAACAAAAGTATTTCGCTGATGTGCGCGCATTACGCCAGCTACGAATGGGTCATTTCTATGAACAACCGCGTGAATTATGAGGGTTATGCCATTTACAAGAGGATTGCCAACAAATATTTCGACAAATTAGTGCGCGACATCCGTTCAAAATTTAAGGCCCACCTGATTACCACTAAAGAAACCATTCCGATGATTCGCGAAAACGCAAAAAATGGCAAATTGAGCCTTTACGGATTTGCCAGCGACCAATCACCAAAGATTTCATCGGTTTTTCACTGGCAAAAATTTATGGGGATTGAAGTACCCGTGCACACAGGTGCCGAAATGCTCTCCAAAAAATACGGTATGAACGTCTTGTTCCTACGCGTTAAAAAAGTAAAGAGAGGGTATTACCAGGCAAGTTTTGAAAACGTCTACGAAAATGTAGCAAACATTCCCGATTACGAAATTACCGACGCTTTTCTAAAGATGGTCGAACAGCAAATCCACGAAGCGCCCGAATTCTACCTCTGGACCCATAAACGCTGGAAACACAGACGTTAGTTACGAAAACCACCCACTTACCATTTCCTGTTCTAAAGGCTGCGCGTTTTTGTGTACAAACTCATTCGAAGCTTTGTTGTAATGATAGTCCTTTGCCCATACGCCATGATTGGCTGCCAATGATTTGATGCAGTCGCAAACGTATTGTATTTCGGCGTTGGTGGTCGTTGGGTGGATAGACATCCTGATCCAACCTGGCTTCTGGATTAAATCGCCCTGGTCAATCTGGCACGTCAGGCTGTGTGATTGCTCCTGGTCGACATTGAGCAAATAGTGTCCGTAAGTACCGGCACAACTGCATCCGCCACGGGTTTGTATACCAAAGCGGTCGTTGAGTATTTTCACGCCCAAATTGAAGTGCAAATCATCGATATAAAAAGAAATCACACCCAAACGGTCTTTGTGCTGCCCTGCAAGGATGTTGATGTTGGCAATGGCCCCAAGTTCGGCAAACACAAAATCCACTAGTTCATGTTCGCGTTCCAAGATATTGGCAATTCCCATCTGCTCCTTTAGTTTAATGGCCAGGGCCGTTTTGATGACTTGTAGAAAGCCCGGCGTACCACCATCTTCGCGATCTTCAATATTGTCGACGAATTTGTGCTCACCCCACGGATTGGTCCAGGCAACGGTACCGCCTCCCGGATTGTCGGGAATCATATTGTTGTACAGTTTTTTATTGAAAACCAAAACACCCGATGTTCCGGGGCCACCCAGGAATTTGTGCGGAGAAAAGAAAATTGCATCCAGGTAGCTTTCTGGATCCGCCGGATGCATATCTATTGTAACATAAGGCCCCGAACAGGCAAAATCTACAAAACAAAGTCCGTTTCTCTGGTGCATGAGTTTGGCCACTTCATGGTATGGGGTTTTGATTCCGGTCACGTTAGAGCACGACGTAATCGACGCGATTTTGATGGGTCTGTCGTTGTATTTTTGCAACAGATCCTTGAAATTATTCATACAGAAAAGGCCTTTCTCACAAGCCGGTACTACGACCACATCGGCAATAGTCTCCAACCACGAGGTTTGGTTGGAATGGTGTTCCATATGCGAAATGAACACCACGGGTTTGTTCTCCTGCGGAATATTCGCATGGGGTTTGAGGTTTTCGGGAATCTTAAGTCCTAAAATCCGTTGAAATTTGTTCACCACGCCAGTCATTCCGGTACCATCGGTAATCAACACGTCATCTGCACTCGCATTGACATGCTGCTTGATAATGTGACGCGCCTGGTGATAAGCCATAGTCATCGCCGTACCCGAAACGGTTGTTTCTGTGTGGGTGTTGGCTACAAATGGCCCAAACTGGTTCATGAGTTTCTCCTCAATCGGACGGTACAAACGCCCACTCGCGGTCCAGTCGGTGTAGACTATTTTCATTTTACCGAATGGCGAGGTAAATTCCTGGTCAATCCCAACAATAGGGTCGCGAAACTGTTTGAAATATTGCTCCAAAGCTGTTGGTAAGGTTACCTTATCGGTTGTCATCATGATACTTTAGTTTGCTTTAACTTATCACTTGGTTCGTATGGCCCCAAAGATATTATTTTTTTTACAGAAGCGGCTTCGCTTTCGCCGTTTTGCAGTCGCGCTTTTTTGCCAACGGGTTTAACTTATACCTATTCCTCTCACTACACAAAAACTTTTGCAAAAAAAGCCGGAAGTAAAATTTTCCAGCTTTTTAATGTTGATATTAAACCGTTCTATTAGCGTCGAATCAAATCCCGGCAATCGCCTTAATCTCGTCAATAATCCGCAGCGCCAAATCATCTGCCAACTGCTGCGTCGCCGCTTCGGTATAAATCCTAATAATCGGTTCAGTATTCGATTTGCGCAAATGCACCCAATTCTCGGCAAAGTCTATCTTAACTCCGTCTATCGTCTTGATGTCTTCGGCTTTGTATTTCTCGGTCATCGCCTGCAAGATGGCGTCTACATCAATCTGCGGCGTAAGCTCAATCTTATTCTTGCTCATATAATATTCGGGATACGACGCGCGCAACTCCGACACTTTCATTTTCTTGTTGGCCAAATGCGTCAGGAACAAAGCCACGCCCACCAAGCTGTCGCGTCCGTAATGCAATTCGGGGTAAATGATGCCTCCGTTGCCTTCGCCGCCAATGACAGCGTTATTTTTCTTCATCAGTTCTACCACGTTTACCTCGCCCACCGCGCTGGCTTGGTAGCTGCCTTTGTGGTGATTGGTCACATCGCGCAAAGCACGTGAGGATGACATATTAGAGACGGTATTTCCGGGTGTTTTAGATAAAACGTAATCGGCCACAGCTACCAAAGTGTATTCTTCACCAAACATTTCGCCATCTTCTGACACAAAGGCCAAACGGTCCACATCGGGATCTACGACTACGCCCAAATCGGCCTTTTCTGTCACGACCAATTTAGAGATATCACCCAAATGTTCCTTTAAAGGTTCTGGGTTGTGCGGGAAATGGCCATTGGGCTCACAATACAATTTCACGACCTCCACACCCATTTGCTCGAGCAATTTGGGGATGATGATGCCGCCCGATGAATTCACAGCATCCACCACCACTTTAAATTTCGCCGCCTTAACCGCTTCAACATCCACAAGCGGCAAGTTCAACACCTCATCGATATGAATATCCATATAGGCATCATTGACAGTGATTTCGCCCAGGTTATCCACATCCGAAAAGTCAAACGCTTCGGCTTCGGCGATCTCTAAAATCCTGGCACCGTCTTCACCGCTCAGAAATTCGCCTTTGGCATTGAGCAGTTTTAAGGCATTCCATTGTTTGGGGTTGTGCGACGCCGTAAGGATAATGCCGCCATCGGCTTGCTCCAAAGGCACCGCAACTTCTACGGTTGGCGTCGTCGATAATCCCAAATCAATCACATCTATGCCCAACCCAATGAGCGTGTTTACCACCAGATTGTGGATCATCAGCCCCGAAATCCTCGCATCGCGACCAATCACGACAGTTAATTTTTCTTTTTTGATGTTATTTTTTAAAAAAGTCCCGTAAGCCGAGGCAAATTTCACGGCATCCACCGGCGTTAAGTTGTCACCCGCTTTACCGCCAATGGTTCCGCGGATTCCTGATATTGATTTGATTAAAGTCATGCTTTAAATTTTAGATTTTAGATTTTAGATTTTTGGCGTGCCGGCGATTGAAGCCTTGTCTGTTCCAGATGAAAGCGGCGCCGTCAGGCTTTCCGCTTTATCTTTTGCCTGCCTCGACTGCGCTCGGCATGACAAAAGGATGCCGCTGCAATCCTTCACGCAAAAACACTGCAAATATAGCAGTTGCAACCACACTGCCATATCCTAAAGTACAGTTTTCGACAATATGCTGAATTTTTCCGTGCATTTTACAAACATTCGCATTAAGCAAACTTTTGCTATATTTACGAATCAACCGCAACCCAATGAATTTCCTCGCACACATTTACCTTTCAGGCAACAACGACCTGGTCAAGATTGGCAACTTCATGGCCGACGGCATCCGTGGCAAGCAATACGAACACCTGCCGCCGGATGTCCAAAAAGGCATCTTGCTGCACCGATCCATCGATACCTATACAGACAATCATCCCATCTTTCGCGAAGGAACCAAACGGCTGCACGAGAAATACCACCATTATGCGGGCGTGATCATGGACGTTTTCTACGACCATTTCCTCGCCAAGAACTGGCCACAATACAGCGACGAAAAACTCGAGGATTTTGTAGAACGGTTTTACCAATCCCTACGCTACCACTACCAGCTGCTTACAGAAAAGACCCAAGGCATGATGCCGTATATGATCCAGCACAACTGGCTGCTCAATTACCAGTACAAGGAAGGCATTGCCAGAATCCTATTCCAGATGGACCAACGCACCAAAAACAATTCAAAGATGCAGTATTCCATCAACGAACTCGAACAATATTACCCTTTGTTCGAATCCGAGTTCACGCGATTTTTCCAGGATTTGCGTGTACACGCCGCAGAAAAACTAAGCAGTTTATGAAACACATCGCCTCGCTCCTGTTGTTTTGCTGCGCGTTCCATGCGTTGGCGCAACGCGGGCTGATTACCCAAAAAGCCATGGTCGTTTCGGCGCGTGAGGAAGCCTCAAAAATCGGTACCGACGTCCTTAAAAAAGGCGGCAATGCGTTTGATGCCATGGTTGCTACAGAGCTCGCGCTCGCCGTTGCATATCCTTATGCGGGCAACCTCGGCGGCGGCGGTTTCATGGTGTACAGAAAAGCCAATGGCGAAACCGGTTCGCTCGACTACCGCGAAAAAGCACCCATGAATGCCACCAAAAACATGTACCTCGACCAGGCAGGCAACGTCATCCCAAACTTAAGTGTCGATGGCGCGATGGCTATTGGTGTTCCGGGTACGGTTGCGGGGGTTTTTGCGGTACACAAAAAATTCGGAAAATTGCCTTTTACAGAAATCCTGATGCCCGTGATCGCTTTGGCCAAAAGAGGGGTAGTTGTCACTGCTTATCAAGAAAAACAAATGGATCGATGGCGCGCAGACATCATAAAAGTAAGCGGCAAGGAAACCCTATTTGCCAAACCGTTTAAAGCAGGAGATACTATCAAATATCCGGCGCTCGCCGAAACCCTATCGCGCATTATGGCAAATGGAGCGGCAGAATTCTACCAAGGTGAAACCGCGCAAAAAATCGCGGCGTTCGTGCAACGAAACTGCGGCATTCTCACATTTGAGGATTTAAAAAACTACGAAGTAAAATGGCGTGAGACGGTGACTTTTAAATACAACGACCTTAAAATCATTTCTATGGCACCGCCGTCAAGCGGAGGACTTACGCTGCAACAAATCCTAACGATGATAGAACCCTATCCGCTGGCAAAATACGGGCACAATTCTGAAAAAGCCATCCAGGTGATTGTAGAAGCCGAGCGCCGCGCCTATGCCGATCGGAACTTCTTTCTCGGCGACCCCGATTTTGCGCAAATACCTAAAAATAAATTAATTGAAAAAAACTACCTCAAGCAACGCATGAAAAATTTCAGTTGGGATAAAGCCACGCCATCAGCCCAGGTTTCGCATGGTGACATCTCCATTTCCGAAAGCGATGAGACCACCCATTATTCTATCGTTGACGCTTTTGGCAATGCGGTGGCCGCAACCACTACACTCAACGGCGCATTCGGATCCAAACTGTATTCGGATGAATTGGGTTTCTTTTTCAACAACCAGATGGATGACTTCAGTGTCAAGCCAGGCGTTGCCAACTCATACGGTTTGGTGGGCGCTGAGGCCAACAGCATTGCGCCCGGAAAACGCATGCTGAGCTCAATGACCCCAACGATTGTTGAGAAAGACAAAAAACTGTTCCTGGTTTTAGGAACGCCCGGCGGCTCTACGATTATCACGTCGGTACTGCAAACCGTACTCAACGTAAGCGCGTTTAATATGGGCGTACAACAAGCGGTCAATGCGCCACGGTTCCACCACCAATGGCTGCCCGATGAAGTCGACTTTGAACCGGGTAAGTTCGCTCCCGAATTGCTTCAAAACCTTTCTAAAAAAGGCTACAACGTCAACGAAAAGAATTTGCCGGTGATCGGTAAGGTCGATGCTATCATGGTATTGCCCGATGGTGCGCTCGAAGGCGGCGCCGATTATCGCGGTGATGATAAGGCTGTAGGTTTCTAAAGAAAAAGCCTTCCGGTTTGTGAAAGGCTTCCTGCATCAATCGATGGTGAGCATCGCGAGGTTTTGGCTTTGTTTCACCGTGCCTAATTGAAGCACCATTAACGGCTTTAGCCATAAACCACTGCGTCCAAAATACAAACGAGGAGAAGAATGATTTTTTTCATAGTATACGTATTTACTTGTTAGGCATTTCTTTTATAGAGTCATTACAATGCAAAAGGGTTGGATGATTTTGCATTTTGTCACAAACATGCCCTTGGTTTAAAAAGTTTGTTATTTTTCTTCGGCTTTGGGGTTTAAAGAAGTAATTTTACGCCACTTATTTTTAATGGAATGTTCCGCAGCTTTCGCAACCAGATCGAATACCTTATTGTCTTAGGAAAAGACAGGCTTACCGGCAAACAGTTCATCTTTCTGTCGTCGGTGCTCGTTGGGATTTCGGCTGCGCTTGCGGTGATCGTCCTGAAGTCTTTTGCGCATTGGGTTTTTGTGGCGGCCACCTACATCAATACCACGCTAAAGCTCAGCTTCATGAACAGTTTGCTGCCTATCATCGGGATTTTGCTCACCGTACTCGTAGTCAAAAAAGTACTTGGCGGTACCATCGACAAAGGCACTTCGCAGATTTTGTATGCCGTAGCCAAAAAAGCGGGGATTATCCCAAAAAAGCAAATGTATGCACAGATTGTCACCAGCTCGCTCACCGTTGGGCTTGGCGGATCGGCCGGATTAGAAAGTCCTATTGTAATTACCGGCGCAGCGTTTGGGTCTAATTATGCCCAACGCTACCATTTGGGCTATAAAGAGCGTACACTGCTTATTGGCTGTGGCGTTGCGGCTGGGATTGCGGCGGCTTTTAACGCGCCCATTGCCGGTGTTTTGTTTGCGATAGAAGTGTTGCTGGTTGACGTCAGTATTTCGGCATTTACGCCCATTATGATTGCAGCGGCAACCGGCGCACTGGTTTCGGCAGTTGTTTTGGACGAGTCGATCTTATTGAATTTCAAGCAACAGCAAACTTTCAATTACCACAACATCCCGTACTATATTCTGCTGGGTGTTTTCACAGGGATCATAGCGGTTTACTATTCGAGGAATTTTCAAAAAACCGAACATTTCTTTTCACGGCTGCGGCTCACACCTTACAAAAAAGCGCTCGTGGGTGCCACGTTATTGGCCGCCATCATCTTTGTGTTCCCGACACTTTTTGGGGAAGGTTATGAAAGTATCAAGACATTGTCCGAAAGCGATCCCGGGCAATTGCTCGAGAACACTTTGTTTAGCGATTTCAGGCACAGCCCATTGGCGTTACTATTGTTTGTGGGCGCGGCGATGCTGCTCAAGGCATTTGCCACCGGACTAACTTTGGGTAGTGGCGGAAACGGCGGAAACTTTGCACCTTCGTTGTTCCTCGGGTCTTATGCCGGTTTCTTTTTTTCGAAATCACTCAACCTGACAGGGCTCACCAAACTACCGGTAAGTAATTTTACGATGGTTGGCATGGCGGGCATCCTCGCCGGGCTCTTCCACGCACCGCTTACCGCGATCTTCCTGATTGCTGAAATTACAGGCGGTTACGACTTGATGATCCCACTGATGATGGTTTCCTCAATCAGCTTTGCCATCTCCAAAAAGTTCGAGAAGCACTCGCTCGATGTGAAAAACCTCGCCAAAAAAGGCCACGCTTTTACAAGCAATAAAGACGCGAACATCCTTTCTACGCTTGAGACCGAGAAAATCATCCAGACCGACTACCTTACCATCGCTCCCGACGAAAACCTCGAACAACTTGTAGACCTCATTTCACACTCCAACCAAGTGGTCTTTGCGGTAGTCAATAAGGACAATGAGTTGCTTGGACTTGTGTTTTTCAATGACATCCGCGAGATTATCTTTAGCAATTTTAAGGTCAAATACACCCAAGTGCATGAGATTATGAGCAAACCCGCCGCAATCGTGTCGCCTACAGATTCAATGGAAACCGTAATGAACAAATTCGAGAGCAGTAAAAAGGCATTCCTCCCGGTTTTGAAAAACGGGAAATACTTTGGTTTCATTTCAAAATCGGAGGCATTGGAGGCCTATCGGGAAAAATTGCAATCGTTGATTATTGAATAACAGTTCCTTTATCGTCAGTGTAAAAAATTTGGTTAGATTTGGATACCAAACAACCAAATGATGAAAAATTTCTTTCTGGCGCTGGCAGTACTTACGCTGGCGAGCGCCGCAAAAGCACAAAACAAAAACGATTCAAAGAAAAGTGACGACTTGCTCGCCGAACTATTCGGGAAGGTTTGCCAGTGCATCGATTCGATTCCGTACAGCATTTCGAAAGACGCAATCCATTTCAGGGTCAAATCGTGTATAGATGATGCCGCCGGAACTTACCAAATGGGACACAAGCTGATGAACGTCGACCTTTCTTCGGGCCAAACCAAAGACGTGACCATCGATGTAAACGTCAACAAAGATTCGGACGAGTACAAGAAATACTATTACGAAATGGAAAGTTACCTCATGGGCAATTGCAAAGCGCTTAAAGACCGTATGACCGCAGACGCGCATGTAAGCCATTCGTCAATGTCTGACAATCCCAAAGCCATGGAGTTATACCAACAAGGGCTTGACGCCACGAAGAGCGAGGATTTTCGGAAATCAATCGAGTGCTATCGAAAAGCCGTGAAAATCGACCCGAATTTTGCCTACGCCTACGACAATATGGGCATCTGCTACCGACGCCTCGAGGAATATGACAAAGCCATCGAGGCATACGAAAAATCGCTTAAGATTGATCCGTATGGCACCATGCCGCTGCAAAACCTCGGAATCGTTTACCAACGCAAAAAAGAATACGCCAAAGCCATCGCCGCGTATGAGCGGTTGGCCGAAATCGATTCTAAGAATGCAGAGGTGTATTACGGCATCGGCCAAACTTGCGTCGTTTATACGGGCGAATACGAAAAAGGACTTTATAATTTATGCAAGGCCTACCGAATGTATGTAGAAAGCAAATCGCCGTACCGCAGCGATGCCGAAAAATTGATACAGTATGTGTATGACGAGATGAAAAAACAAGGAAAAGAAGCGCAATTTAATGAAATCCTGAAAAGGCATGACCTCAATCCGAAGTGATGCTGATTGGCTCTTTTTTAACAAAATCTTGCCAAGCTTGTAGTACAATCCACAAACCAAAATAGTAACTTTGCGCTCCCTAATTCAGGAGCAAATACCATGTTAGACAACGACAACACGATAGAAGTCCTGGGCGCGCGCGTCCATAATCTCAAGAATATAGAAGTCTCCATCCCAAGGGAAAAATTGGTGGTGATTACCGGGCTTTCGGGTTCGGGGAAATCGTCTCTGGCCTTTGATACGATTTACGCCGAAGGGCAACGCCGTTATGTAGAGACTTTTTCGGCCTACGCCCGACAATTCCTTGGTGGATTGGAACGCCCTGATGTAGATAAAATCGACGGGCTTTCGCCGGTTATTGCCATCGAGCAAAAAACCACGAGCAAATCGCCACGTTCTACTGTGGGAACGATTACCGAAATCTACGACTTCCTGCGGTTGCTCTACGCTCGCGCCGGAGATGCCTACAGCTTCAACACGGGAGAGAAAATGGTGAGTTACAGCGACGAACAAATCCAGCAACTCATTATCGAGAATTTCATCGGCAAGCGCATCAACATTTTGGCACCGGTAATCCGCGCGAGGAAAGGACATTACGGAGAGTTGTTCCAGCAAATTGCCAAACAAGGTTTCGTAAAAGTCAGGATCGACGAGGAAATCAAGGACATCACGCCGGGAATGAAACTCGACCGCTACAAAACCCACGATATTGAAATCGTCGTGGATCGGATTTTCGTGGAGGAAACGCCCGAAAGCCAAAAACGCCTGTCCGAAAGCATCCAAACGGCGATGTATCACGGCGAGAACATCCTGATGGTTTTAGACCAGGACTCGGGCGCAATTAGGTTTTTTAGCCGGAATTTGATGTGCCCGACTACCGGAATCTCCTACCAGAATCCCGAACCCAATCTGTTTTCTTTCAATTCCCCTAAAGGCGCTTGCCCGCATTGCAATGGTTTGGGAACTGTCAACGAAATCAATCTCAAGAAAATCATCCCAAACCCCAAATTGTCTATCAAGGCGGGTGGATTTGCACCGCTTGGCGAGTACAAAAGCTCGTGGATATTCAAACAACTAGAAACCATCGGCGAGAAATTCAATTTCAAAATTACCGACCCGATCGAGAAAATTCCCGCCGATGCCATGGAAATCATCCTGCACGGCGGCCATGATAAATTCGCTGTCGAGTCCAAGACACTGGGTATTACCAAGGAATACAAGATTGAATTTGAGGGCATTTCGCATTTCATCCAAAACCAGTTCAATGAATCTGAATCGGTAAGCATCAAGCGCTGGGCGAAGGATTTCATGGACGAGGTGCCGTGCGAAACCTGCGGCGGTTCACGTCTCAAAAAGGAAGCGTTGTATTTCAGGATCGATAACAAAAACATCCACGAATTGTCGCTTATGGACATTTCTGATTTGAGCAATTGGTTCGACAAACTTGACAAACACTTGTCTGAAAAGCAAAAATTGATCGCATCGGAAGTCGTCAAGGAAATTCGCGACCGCTTGCATTTCCTGGTAAATGTCGGTTTGGATTACCTCGCGATTAGCCGCAGCTCTAAATCGCTTTCGGGTGGTGAGGCGCAGCGCATCAGGCTGGCCACGCAGATTGGTTCGCAACTCGTTGGTGTACTTTACATTTTAGATGAACCGAGCATTGGTTTGCACCAGCGCGACAATGAAAAGCTGATTAAGTCGCTTGAAACACTACGTGACATCGGCAATTCGGTGATTGTGGTAGAACACGACAAGGACATGATCGAGCGCGCCGATTACGTCATCGACATTGGTCCGAAAGCCGGAAAATACGGCGGTGAAATCATTAGCATCGGGACACCGGCCGAAACTTTGAAACACCATACCTTGACGGCGCAATACATGAATGGGGAGAAACAAATCGAAGTTCCTAAGAAACGACGCGAAGGCAACGGAAAGTTTATGAAACTCACGGGCGCTACAGGAAACAACCTCAAAAATGTCTCGATTGAGTTGCCGTTAGGGAAATTGATTTGTGTGACGGGCGTTTCGGGTAGTGGCAAGTCGACATTGATCAATGAAACCCTCTATCCTATTCTGAATGCGCATTATTTTAACGGCGTCAAGAAGCCCAAACCTTACAAAAAGATTGAGGGTTTGGAACATATAGACAAAGTCATCGACATTGATCAAAGCCCGATTGGTCGCACGCCGCGCTCGAATCCCGCGACGTATACCGATGTGTTTTCTGAAATCAGGACGTTGTTTACCATGACGCCAGAGAGTATGATCAGAGGTTACAAAGCAGGACGTTTTAGTTTTAACGTAAAAGGCGGACGTTGTGAGACTTGCGAAGGCTCGGGTGTACGCACCATTGAAATGAATTTCCTACCCGATGTGTACGTAGAATGTGAAACCTGCCAGGGCAAACGATTCAACCGCGAAACGCTCGAGATCCGTTACAAAGGCAAATCGATTTCGGATGTACTCGACATGACCGTGGACGAAGCGGTGCCATTTTTTGAGGCCATCCCAAAAATCTACCGCAAAATAAAGACGATACAGGATGTAGGCTTGGGCTATATTACGCTGGGTCAGCAAAGCACGACGCTATCTGGCGGTGAAGCGCAACGCATCAAACTGGCTACCGAACTGTCTAAAAAAGACACAGGCAACACGTTTTACATCATGGACGAGCCCACGACCGGCTTGCATTTCGAAGATATTCGCGTGCTCATGGAAGTCATCAATAAACTCGTCAACAAAGGCAATACGATACTCATCATCGAGCACAATATGGACGTGATTAAACTCGCCGATTACCTTATTGATATTGGACCGGAAGGCGGCAAAGGCGGCGGGACGGTTGTGGCTGTTGGTACACCTGAGGAAGTGGCGAAGAATAAGAAGAGTTATACGGCGGAATTTTTGAAGAAAGAGCTTTGAGAAATTTATCTTTCTGCGTATGGTGCTTTTGACCTTCAAGAACAGAAGAAAATGATCAGTTTGGGCGGCAGAATTAATGTAAATAAACGCCGTTCGGGCATATCTTAATCAAAGTGAAATGGATGGTTGGTGTCTTTTCTGCCATAAATTTATCAAACGCTAGTTTTTTATAACACATCAGTAAGAAAATGGCGGCAACCCAAGAATTGAATTTGATGTCGACACCGGAAAGCAAACGCTAGCTTTAAGCGACTGCCACAAATCTTTATGGGCCGCCGCCAAATCCTTTTTACTCACAAAACCATTTTTAGCTGTGCCTTGACATTGTCGCGCAAATGTCCAGGGTGTTATTACTGCAATTAACGGTGTTAGACAAAAAAACATCGAAGGTTTTACGATTTTGGCGCGAGTTGATTCAGTAGCTTTTATTGAATATTAAAGTCAATTTCGAGCGTTATTAGGCTGTCGAATTTAACAAAGTCTGCAGATTTTCTGGATTTGGAAAACAGAGATTTTTTATAGGGATACACCAGTCCCTTCCCTGAAGGTAAAATACGATTTTTTTCGTTGACGCAGAGGCAGAAAAACTGCATCATTCCTTAACCCGAATCGAAATCGTTGTATGCGCCAATTCAGACCAAAGTTTTATTTAAAATTACAGCATAAATTTGCAAACTGGAAATTTTCGGGTACTTTTGCCTGCTTTTTAAATGGATAATTAACATTGGATAATTGATGATTATCGAACCAACGAAAGCCCTAGCCCGGATAGAAACGGCATCCTTTTGCTTTTTTCTTTAAAAAGTAAAAGATTGCCTCATAATGATAAAAATTTAAAAATAGGAATTCGGCCCGTTCGCTGCGCTCGGGTGAGTGGATAGCCGGATTAGCTTCTAATTATGACAAAACCAAATAGTTGACAACTATCCACTGTCAATTATCAATTAACAATTCATATGCGATTACAAGATTTTGACAATGACGAGGACAAAGTAATCCAGGACAAGCTCAAGCAGAAAACCTGGAATGAGATTAGAACCAACGACAGCTGGGCGATTTTTAAGATCATGGCCGAGTTCGTGAACGGTTACGAGACGATGGGACGTATTGGCCCGTGTGTTTCTATCTTTGGGTCGGCGCGTACCAAACCAGATGACCATTTTTATCTTTTGGCCGAGAAGATTGCCTTCAAGATTAGCAAGGCCGGATACGGTGTGATTACGGGCGGCGGTCCAGGCATCATGGAAGCCGGAAACAAAGGGGCGCATTTGGGCGGCGGAACTTCTGTGGGCCTCAACATCGAGTTGCCATTTGAACAGCATTACAACCCGTATATTGACCGCGACAAGAACTTGCAATTTGATTATTTCTTTGTGCGCAAGGTAATGTTCGTGAAATACTCCCAAGGATTTGTAGTGATGCCGGGCGGATTTGGGACGTTGGACGAAATGTTTGAAGCGATTACGCTAATCCAGACCAAAAAGATTGCAAAATTCCCCATTATACTGGTAGGAACTGATTTCTGGTCAGGGCTTATGGAATGGGTAAAGACCATCCTCGTGGAGAAATACAATAACGTGAGTCCTCACGATCTTGATCTGGTGAAAATCGTGAATACCGAAGATGAGGTGGTAGAGGTACTCGACAAATTCTACAAGAAATACGACCTGAGTCCGAACTTCTAAGGACAAGGGCGTTTCATAGACAAGGGCGCAAGGCTTACACGGATTTCAGAGGAGTTCGATTGTAACCTTTGCGCCTTTCGTGTTTAAATTAGCTTTTTACGACAGCTTTGTTTTCACCATCAAATCTTAAAATTGGATTAATATCAAAATAAATGGGTATTTTTAAGCCGTACTCTATGTTAATTGCGTATTATTAAGAAAACAAATTCCATTGAAATTACTCCCTAAGTCGCTTTCTATACCGATGCTTTTGTTGGCCGGCGCCGTTTCTTTTGCGCAGCACCACTCCCACTTTACCGTAGAGGTCGATGCGAAAAACTTCACGCTCAATGTCATCCAGGAGTTGACGTTCAACAACCAGTCGAAGGATTCTATCGGGACCATCGTGCTTAATGACTGGAACCACGCCTACTCTGATAAGAACTCCTGGCTGGGCAAAAGGTTTTCTGATGAATTTGTTAGGTCGTTTCACCTGGCCAAAGACAGCCAGCGGGGTTTTACGAGCAACTTAACGGTGATCGACAGCGAGCATTCGTTCCTGAAATGGCTGCGACCAAAAAACAATATCGATCTCATCGAGGTTTCGCTGCGCGAGAAAATACCGCCTGGCGAGAAAGTGCAACTACACCTCACCTACAGCGTAAGGCTACCCAGCGACGAATTCACCAAATACGGCCGCAACAGCAGAGGCGAAATGGTGGCCAAGAACTGGTTTTTGACACCCGCGCGTTACGAGAACCATAAGTTTTTGCGGTACAGCAACGTGAACCTCGACGACATCGCCAACGGCCTATCGGATTACGACCTTGAAATCAAACTGCCTGCAGGGTTTGAATTGGAGACCGACCTTGACGCAACAAAACAGACCAAAACCCAGCAGCAATCCACAATGGCTTTCTCGGGTAAAAACCGCAATGAATTTAGTTTGTTCATCGCACCCAAACTCACGTTTGCTAGTTACAAAAATGATTTGCTCACCGTAGCTACTGATTTGCAAGACAACCGTTTAAGTGATATTCAAAAAGCGATTGTCGTAGACCGGATTGTGCATTTCGTGCACGAGCACGTGGGCGATTATCCGTATGAGAAAATAACCGTTTCTGAGGTAGATTACCAGCGCAATCCGTTTTACGGACTCAACCAGTTGCCGGCCTTTATCAGCCCGTTTTCTGACGAATTTATCTTTGAACTCAAGTTCCTCAAGACTTATCTCAACAACTTCCTACACAACAGCCTGCACCTCGACGCGCGCAAAGACAACTGGATTTACGATGGCATTCAGGTGTACACGATGATGAATTACATCGACGAGCACCACCCAAATGCCAAGATGATGGGAAGCCTCGCCAAGCTTAAGATACTCAAGAGTTTCAATATCATCAACCTCGATTTCAACGAGCAATACAGTTACTACTATATGCTCATGGCGCGCAAGAATCTCGACCAGCCGCTTAGCGACCCCAAGGACCGCTTGATCCGTTTCAACGAGAAAATCGCCTCGAAATACCGTGCGGGACTCAGCTTGAAATACCTTGACAATTATTTGGGTGACAGTCTGGTGCCGCGAAACATCCAACGGTTTTTTGCCGATAACAATCTGAAGCAAAGCAATCGTGCAGCGTTTGAAAACCAAATCAGGCAGGGCACCGATAAAAACATCGATTGGTTTTTTAAGACCATCATCGATTCGCGCGACATTGTCGATTATAAGTTCGATGACGTGACCAGGACCAAAGACAGCGTTACCTTTACGATCAAAAATAAAACCGGTACGACGGTGCCGATTCCTGTATTTGGGATCAATGACAAACAAATCGTATTCAAGAAATGGTACGACAATATCGATACCAACAATACATTTACCGTTGCGCGTAAATCGGCCAAAAAAATCGTAATCAACTACAAAAATGAAGTCCCCGAATACAACCTGCGCAACAACTGGAAAAAACTCGAGGGATTTTTTGGCAACAACCGCCCGTTTAAGTTCGCATTCCTCAAAGACCTGGAAGATCCGTACTACAATCAGATCCTATATGTACCAACGGTGAGTTACAATTTGTACGACGGTTTATCGCCAGGTTTGCGTTTCCACAACAAAACGCTGCTGGACAAGCCTTTCAACTACGACGTAAATCCGATTTATTCGCCCAATACGCAATCATTGACCGGAAGCGCCAGTCTCGGTTTCAACCACTACAATCGCGAAAGCCGTTGGTACAACACCCGTTACGGCATCAGTGGGAATTATTACCATTACGCGCCCGATGCAGCTTACCTCAAGGTCAATCCTTATGTGAATTTTGCCATCCGCGATGCCGATTTCCGGGATAATCGCAAACAGGGATTCAATCTGCGTTACAATATGGTACACAAAGATGCATCGAAGATTGTTAAAGACAGTACCGATGACAATTATTCGGTGTTTAGTTTGCGTTATTACAATTCCAAGCAGGAAATCACCAATACCGTTACATTCAATTCGGATGTACAGCTTTCAGACGCCTTTGGTAAAGCGGCGTTTGAGATACAATATCGCAAGCTTTTTGACAACAACCGCCAGATCAACCTGCGATTGTACGGCGGAACTTTCCTTTACGATGGCAAACTCAAAACAGACGGTTACAACTTTGGCGTATCAAAACCCAACGACTATTTGTTCGAGTACAATTTATTTGGTCGGTCGGAAACCTCCGGGATTTTTTCACAGCAATACATCCAGGCCGAAGGTGGCTTCAAGTCTATACTGCAACCCGAAAGCGCCAACCAGTGGCTGGTAAGCGCCAACGTGAGCGCGAGCATCTGGAACTGGATAGAGGTTTACGGCGATATCGGTTTGGCCAAAAGCAAAAGTCTCGATGCCAAATTGTTGTATGACAACGGTATTCGTTTGAACCTTGTTCCCGACTATTTTGAGCTGTACTTACCGATTTATTCTAATAACGGTTGGGAGATTGCACAGCCACAATATGCCAAGAAAATCCGCATGGTAGTGACCTTCAGTCCAAAAACCCTGATCAATCTTTTCACCCGAAAATGGTTTTAATCGAAAAAGCGAACCGTTCCCCGATTTTTGAAAATATCGTAAAAAAATCAAACCTTTTTTAGTTAAATTTGTCCTCCAACGTAGTAAATCCATTTATGACACAAGCAGAAACCAATACCGCACTGACTTTTGAGGATTTCAAAAAAGAAGTATTAAACGACTATAAAATAGCCATCCAAAGCCGAGAATGTAGCCTTCTGGGACGACGAGAAGTACTTACCGGCAAAGCCAAATTCGGAATTTTCGGCGATGGCAAGGAAGTGCCGCAACTGGCCATGGCAAAAGCATTCCGCAACGGCGATTTCCGTTCGGGCTACTACCGCGACCAAACCTTTATGATGGCCATAGGCGCGCTGAGCATCCAGCAATTTTTCGCGGGTTTGTACGGTCATACCGATATCAGCCACGACCCCATGTCGGCCGGACGCCAAATGGGCGGGCATTTCATGACACATAGTTTAAATGAAGACGGTTCGTGGAAAAACCTCACCGGGCAGAAAAACTCCAGCGCCGACATCTCTCCAACCGCGGGACAAATGCCGCGCCTGCTGGGATTGGCACAAGCTTCTAAGATTTACCGCGAAGTCAAAGGGATTGATACCACCAATTTTTCTGAAAACGGAAACGAGATCGCCTGGGGAACCATCGGCAACGCCTCGACTTCCGAAGGTTTGTTTTTTGAAACCATCAATGCAGCCGGTGTTTTACAAGTGCCGATGGTGATGAGCGTCTGGGACGATGAGTACGGCATTTCTGTACACGCCAAATACCAGACCACCAAAGAGAATATCTCCGAAATCCTATCCGGTTTCCAGCGGGATGAGGATAATAAGGGTTACGAAATTATGCGCGTGAAAGGTTGGGATTATGCCGACCTGGTATCGACTTACGAACGCGCCGCACAGATTGCCCGAGAAGAGCACGTTCCGGTTTTGGTGCACGTGACCGAACTCACGCAGCCGCAAGGACACTCAACGTCGGGTTCGCACGAGCGTTACAAAAATGCCGAAAGACTCGGATGGGAAGGCGATTTTGATTGTGTTAAACAAATGAAATCGTGGATGGTTACCTACAATATCGCCACCGACGAAGAGCTTGACGCCATCGATGCCAACGCCAAAAAGGAAGTCCTCGAAGGCAAAAAAGCAGCCTGGGAAGCGTTCTTAAGCCCAATAAAGGCCGAACAACAGGAACTTGTTGCTTTATTGGAGCGCATCTCAGCGTCTAGCGACAATAAGGTTTTTATCCAAAAATACAGCAATGATTTGGCTTCGATCAAGGAACCAATCCGCAAAGACCTGCTGTCTACCGCCCGTAAAGTATTGCGCATGGTGGTTAAAGAAAATGGCAAAGCCGAACTTTCACAGTGGATTACCGCTTACACCCAAAAAATACAACCGAATTTCAGCTCGCATCTGTTCTCGCAATCGGCTGAGCAAGCCACTTCAATCAAGGAAGTCTTGCCCACTTATGAAGATGGCGCCGAGGAAGCAGACGGCCGTGTCATCATCCGCGACAATTTCGATGCGATTTTCACCAAATATCCGCAGGCATTGGTTTTTGGGGAAGATGCCGGAAACATTGGAGATGTAAACCAAGGCCTTGAAGGCATGCAGGAAAAATACGGGTTGTTGCGCGTATCCGATGCCGGAATCCGCGAAGCGACAATCCTCGGTCAAGGTATCGGGATGGCCATGCGTGGTCTGCGCCCGATTGCCGAAATCCAGTACCTCGATTATCTACTGTACGCGATCCAGATCATGAGCGATGATTTGGCCACTTTGCAATACCGTACGCGCGGCAAGCAAAAGGCGCCGCTGATTATCCGTACCCGCGGACACCGTCTCGAAGGCATTTGGCATTCGGGTTCGCCTATGGGCATGGTGATCAACGCCATTCGCGGAATCCACGTCTTGGTTCCGAGAAACATGACCAAAGCGGCCGGTTTTTACAATACGTTGCTCGAAGCCGATGAACCCGCATTGATTGTAGAATGTCTTAACGGCTATCGCCTCAAGGAAAAAATGCCTACGAATCTGGGCGCTTTCAAAACGCCAATTGGTGTGGTAGAAACCATAAAGAAAGGGACCGATATCACGCTGGTTTCTTACGGTTCTACGCTGCGATTGGTAGAACAGGCAGCCAAGGAACTGCTCGAGACGGGAATCGATTGCGAAATCATCGATATCCAATCGTTGTTGCCTTTCGATGTGAACCACGATATTGTGAAAAGCGTCATGAACACCAACCGCTTGCTGATTGTGGATGAAGATGTTCCCGGTGGCGCTTCGGCTTTCATCCTACAGCAAATCCTCGATGAGCAGAACGCTTACGATTATCTGGACAGCAAACCGCAAACGTTAACTGCAAAGGCGCACCGCCCGGCGTATGGAACCGATGGCGACTATTTTTCTAAACCATCTGCAGAAGATATTTACGAAAAGGTATACGCGATGATGCAAGAAAGCAATCCGGCGAAATTTCCCGCTTTGTATTAGAACCAAAGTAATAATCGACGGTTCGTGCCTCTTGGTTGCAGTCGGGAAATAAATTTTCTAAAATAAAAGTTATAATGCCAGCGTCATTAATCGATGTTGGCATTTTTATTTTAAATTTATAAAGCAAAGACTAAAACATGTGGACAGCCCTATTTGACAAAATGCCGCCCGTCAAAGTAATCGATGAATCGATTGACTACAAGTATTATGTAAATCTGGACCTTTCGTTAGCCAACAGAGACCTCGCACTGGTCAATATCGACGATGCCCAAGCTTTTGGGCGCTACCTAAACAAATACTTGTCGCAGAATCGGGCTAAGGTAGCCTACGGCGGCTATAACGAAAAACGGAGTCTTTATAAGCGCAGGGCGATTTTTAAAAATGATAATTCTCCGGAGCGCGACATCCATATCGGCCTGGATCTATGGTCGCCAGCGGGTACTCCTGTTTTGGCGGCACTTGACGGAAAAGTTCACAGTTTCAATTATAACGCCGGAGTCGGCAATTACGGCCCGACGCTTTTGCTTGAACACGCTGTAGAAGAACAGGTTTTTTATACTTTGTACGGACATTTGTCGTTAGAGAGTATCTCCGGGCCAGCAATCGGGCAAACCGTAAAAGCAGGTGAGCAAATCGGGACATTAGGCGATGCAACCGTCAACGGAGACTATGCACCGCATCTGCATTTTCAACTGATTCGCAATATTGCCGATTATTTTGGCGATTATCCCGGCGTTTGCAACGAACAGCAATTGCCTTTCTTTCTTGACAATTGCCCCGACCCAAATTTGTTATTAAAAATCAATATACAATGAAAAAGTTAGCTATAATCTTTGCCCTGCTGGCAGTTTTTGGTTGTAAATCGAAGAAAGCAACGGTCGTAGTGCCGCCAGAACCCAAAATAAAGAAAGTCGAGATTGTCGAAATAGCACCCGAACTAAAAGATAAGGCGTATGATTTGGGACGGCGCGTACTGATGACCTGCAACATTTCTAAATTCAGGCCGTTCAATACCGACGAAGCCACGGCATCTGTCATCAAGAATATGACCAAGGAAAGGCTCACCAAAACCTGCCTTAAATTCCGCCTCAAGTACGGTGATTTCAGGGATCTCGAGCTAAAGGAGGTTTTCAGGAACAAAACAGACAACACCACTGTTTTTAGGTACAAGGCGCTATATGAAAAGAAAATTGCCAATAAGGAATTGCGGCTCACCATGAATGAGAAAAATCAGGTCTCGTCTATCAAATCACTCGATTGGGTAGACAATTATCCGCCAATAGCAAAAGAAAAAACAACAACAGCAAAACCCCAAAAATCCCTATGATTAGAACGTTATTGTGCTTTTTACTGACCTCAGTTTTGTTACCCGCGACGGCGCAAACGCTAACTTTAAAAGGCAAAACCTATCCCGCTACCGATAGCTGGGATTTCATTTGCGAACAATACGCACTCAGCGGTTCGGCTCAGGTGCAGATTGCAAAAACAGAAAAAGGCGGATTGCTGCAATTGTCGGTAGAAACTGCAAACACAGCCAATGTGATTTCGGGCACCGTGTACGTTTTTCTGGCAGACCATAGCACCATTACTTGTTCTGACAAGGGAATCCGCGAAATAAAAGACGGCCAGATCATGGGCTACTATATGTTTACCGCAGCAGAAATCAACAAGCTCAAAACGGTAGAAATCGCCTCGATTCATTTTAACATCAAAGGAAATGGTCAAAGATTCAACAGCCAACTCGGCAATTTTACGGCCGTAAACCGCAAAACTTACTTTGCCACGGCCTTCGACAAAAGCAAGAAAAGCCATGACACCGCTGTAGCCATCTCAAAACTCTATCAATAGACATGAACCCAAACGCGCAACTCATCGAGGAATTCTACGCTGCCTTTGCTGCAGGAAACGCCAAGACAATGGCAAGCTGTTACCATCCGGATGTTGTTTTTGAAGACCCAGTGTTTGGCCTACTCAAAGGCCAGGATGTGTCGGATATGTGGCAGATGCTCCTCCTGCGCAGTAAAGGCAATCTCAAGATTGAATTCTCTAACGTCTCGGCCAAAGGAGATTCGGGCACTGCCCAATGGGTAGCTACCTACCTTTTCAGCAAAACCAACCGACAAGTCACCAATAAAATTGGCGCAAGCTTTCAATTCCGCGATGGATTGATTTACCGCCATATTGACCATTTCAACGTCTGGAAATGGTGTCAACAGGCACTTGGCCTTTCGGGATTGCTTTTGGGCTGGACGGGTTTCATGCAGCGCAAAATAAGGCAGCAGGCATTAGAATCGCTATCGAAATACCAAGCCACTAAAGGTTAAATTTCCACCGTATACCAGATCGGTACCAAAGTTGACCGCCGGCAACCTCGAGCGGACAATCAAAATTATTGGTGTACAAAGCGCCGGTTCCCAAACCTTGCGGCATAGGGTTTTGTAAAGAATAGGTGAATTGCGCGATGGCATTCAGGCCAATGTTGCTCTCAAGTGCCGAGGTAATCCACCAACCTATTTTGTACTTTTTAGCGAGTGTAATCCACTCTAGTGTCCCGCGGAAACCGCCTATAAAACTAGGTTTTAAAATGAGGTATTGCGGTTTGATTTTCTGTAGTAGGGCTTCTTTTTCGGTAAGCCCAAAAACACCAATCAACTCTTCATCCAACGCGATGTCAATGGGCGTGTTTTGGCACAATTCGGCCATGGCTTCAAATTGTCTTGTCGCAATGGGCTGTTCTATGCTATGTATTTCAAATTGAGAAAGTTGCTTTAGTTTAAATAAGGCATCGTTTGAAGAAAAAGCACCGTTGGCATCGACCCTGATTTCTATCGCGTCGGCGGTGAAATGCTGTCGGATCATCCGTAATAAATCGAGTTCCTTTTCAAAGTCTATCGCGCCGATTTTGAGTTTAATGCAACGAAATCCCGCTTGGATTTTCTCGTCAATCTGTTGCCGCATAAAATCGGGTGTTCCCATCCAGACCAGGCCGTTGATGGGAATCGATTTTTGTGCTGCCGTAAATTCGGACGGAAAAAGCAAAAACGGCTCTGTCGACCCCAAAGACCGAAACGCCATTTCTACCCCAAATTGTAACGACGGAAATTCGATGAGCTGATCCCACAACCACTCCTCGCCTTTTTCAATATTCTCGCAAACCCATTGCAGTTTGGCTTCGTAATCCGGGCGATCGTCTATACTGAGCCCACGCAGTAAGCCGCACTCGCCTATTCCTATTTTACCGTTCAGGTCGATTTTGAGCAACCAGGTTTCTTTGTGCGTCATCACGCCGCGTGAAGTTCCCGAAGGTTGTTTGAACTGTAAGGTATATTTTTGGAAAGTGGCTTTCAAGGCTCGTTATTCAACAGTTTTTAGGATGCGGTCAAAATCGTCGGAGGACAACCCGGCTTTTTTGAATGCCGTGAAGTCGGCGTTTACTTTGGCCTGCCAGCTCAGATTATCTGTGGCATTCTGGGTTTTGTATTTCTTGTAGATGCCTTTGGCCTGACTGTAATTGCCGCGCAACAGTAAGGCATGCGCGAGGTTAAGCTGGATCAACAGGTCAGACGGGTATTGTTTTTCGCCTTCCCGAAGCAGGTGTTGCGCCTTATCGAACTGATGCGTGAAGAGGTAATTCACACCGAGCGCACTATAATCGGCGGCATTGGCTTTGTTTTCGTTGAAGATGGTTTGCAGCTTGGCAATCGCTTCGGCGTATTTGGCTTTGGCGGTGAATTGGGCAGCATCGAGGCGCAACTTGGCATAGATGGCCGTTGCGGCGTCGGTTTCAGTGTAGCAGGTTCGTCCGGCGTCGCGGAATGCTTTGGTTTTCTCGGCGGCAAGCAATTCCTCGTATTCCTGGAAGCGATATTGGCTTTGGATTTTGGATTGGACGCATACGCAATATTCGTCGGCATCGCCGAGCTTTTTGGCCAGGTCGGTGGTTTTGCAGAGATTGATCACCGACTTGCGGTTCTCGATATTCCAACCCGTACTGAGTTTGCTGTCTACCCACGGTACGACCTCCAAGATGATACGCTGCTTCATGATCCAGTTCTTGCTCTCGAACCCAAACCAAAGCACACCCGACTTGAAACAGGTGGATTTGTTTACAGAAAGCCGCTTGGCTTCCTTGTTGATGGGATTGTCTTGGTACAAACAAGCTTTCTCGGTTTTTCCATCGGATTTGTAGGTGATGGCGTTGTCTTTATCAGAAAAGATAGCGTATTTGCATTTATCGTCGCCCGAAATTTTCGACAACAGGAACACCGCACCTGCCGAGCCTTGGCTCACACCGCTGGGATCGGGAATTGATTTGAGCAGGGACACGAGGCTGCTGGCCATTTGTTGGTTTTCGTCGAGTAAGGTGATGCGGTAGACGAGTTCGGTGGTGCCGAGCGGCAGCTCTTCTGTGCTGGCGAGGATGCGATCGCCGGCGCTCACGGTAAGTTCTTTGGTCGTCGCGCGTTCTTTGTCCCAATAGCCGCCAGTTTGGGCGAAAGTTGCCGTTGAGACGAGGATTATAAAAAGGAACAGTTTGTTTTGCATGGTGGTTTAACGGAAAAACGGGATGTTTATTGGTTAGCAGTAGCAGCCCGGATGGAAGCGGCATCCTTTTGCTTTTTTCTTTAAAAAGCAAAAGATACAGCGGACAGCCGGATAAGCTGCCCAAATTTACAATTCAATACTCTGCCCAATGTCCAGCAGCATCAAATCCTTGCCCTTGTTGAAAAACTTGCGGATGGCCTCCTCGTGGTTGATTTCGATGTAGCCGAACGTGTCGAAATGGTAACCCAAAACCTTGTCGCATTCTACGAAATCCGACGCGATGATGGCATCGTCTACATCCATCGTGAAATTACTGCCGATACAAAGGATGGCCAGGTCGAGTTTGGTGCGCATCGGGATGAGTTTCATGTCCATCGTAAGTGCGGTGTCTCCCGAAATGTAGATGTTTTTGTGTTCACCTTCGATGACAAAACCGCCGGGATTGCCGCCGTAAGTGCCATCGGCAAAGGAACTGGAATGGATGGCATTGACGTATTTGACGGTACCGAAATCGAATTTCCAGCTGCCGCCATGGTTCATCATGTGGGCTTTGAAGCCTTTCTGCATGTAATGGGTGGCAATTTCTGCGTTGGAGATAATCACGGCGTCGGGATTGAATTGCAGGATGTGCTCTACATCGAGCGTGTGGTCCTGGTGCGCGTGGGTGAGCATGATATAATCGACGCGGAATGCATTGATGTTGATGTGCGCGGCTTTTGGGTTGGCAGAAATGAACGGGTCAACGAGGATGGATTTCCCGCTGATTTCAATGCCGAGCGCGGCGTGCCCATAAAAAGTAATTTTCATAACTGTTAGTTGAAATGGTTGATGGTGGCGTTGACCACCTGGACGATGATATCGGTAAAGAAATAAATCAGCGACAGCGACAACAGTACCGAAATAAGAAAGGTGCTGATGGCGAGTTTCTTGAGTTCGGGATCGAGCAATCGCGGCTCCTTGTTGTTGTAAACCGTACGCAAATGTTTGATGAGCGGAATATAGGCAATCACGAACAAGTAAATATCGAAGTTGATGTAACCCGGATCGCTGTCTTTGTACCAGTCAAAAAGGAATGCAAACACGAGCATGGCAATCATGGCCGTGACGACCAGGAAATAATGGTAGGCTTTGGCTTTGGCGCCGCCGATTTTTACGACGATGGTGTTCTTGCCTGCTTTCCTGTCGGAAGCCTCATCGCGCATATTGTTGAGATTGAGGACACCTACGCTGAGCAAACCAATAGCGGCGGCGGGCAAAATGAGTAAAGGGTCGATCTCCTTGAGGTACATGAAACTTACACCCAGCGTGCTCACAAGCCCGAAGAATACAAACACGAACACGTCGCCGTAACCACGATAACCATAGGCGGTGTTGCCTACCGTATATCGGATGGCCGACGCTACCGCCAAAGCACCCAACGTCAGGAAGAACAACGAGTACACCGGATTGGTTTTCTTAAATGAAAAGTAAATCAGCGTCACCGCCGAAAGCATCGTAAGGATTGAGGTAATGACCATGGCGCGTTTCATGGCCGCTGCCGAAATTACGCCGCTTTGCAGGGCGCGTTTGGGCCCGACACGGTCTTCATTGTCGGTTCCTTTGACCCCGTCGCCGTAGTCGTTGGCAAAATTGGACAGGATTTGCAGCAGCAAAGTAGTGCTCATTGCGAAAGCGAAGATTTTCCAGTTGGGCCGGGCTTGTGACATGGCGTAAAAACAGCCTAAGATGATTCCTGATACCGAGAGTGGCAGGGTGCGTACCCGCGCGGCTTCTATCCAGTGTTTCATGTTTTAATTGAGAATTGAGAATTGATAGTTGACAATGCCAAGCTGTTGTAAAATATTGCTTTCAAATTTACGACTTGCCTCTTAATTATTGATTGTTATTTATCAATAAATAATTATTAAAAATGAAAGCCGAAGCCAACCATGACATACTCCAAGGCAAGGCAAATCATTAGTTTTTTCATAGTTTATTTCAATGGTTAAAAATTACATCCAATTGCTGTCTGAGGTTTCTATCTCGTACAACCAGAGGTTTACATGTTGTTTGATGGTTTCAAAATCGCCGAGCTGGAAAGCAATTTTCCCGCCTGCGGTATGCAGGGTCAACGATCCGATACCGAGACTTTTGTGCCAGAAAAGCTGCGAGGTGGTTATGGCTTGTATGCGTTTGGGCTCGATGATTTCATGGCAGATATCCCAGGCACCGCTTTGTTTGATGATGAAATCGTCATGGATAAACAGCCGGTTGTTATTGAATTTGAAAAACTGCAACATACTTACAAACAACACGTAAACCGGAACCAGATAGCCTGCAGGATACAACGATCGCGGATAGTAATAGCCAAAGGTGTAAAACGCGGCGAGCGGCAAGCCCACCGTAAGGAACAACGCAAAAACCAGTTTGCGGAAATTGGGTTTGAGCATCAGTCCTTTCTCGGGAATTCGGCCAAAAAGCAGTTTGAGAATGGCATCGCGCTCGGTTTCATTGCAGCCAGGCACTTCGATGGCGGCATTGCGTTCTTCGTGGTCATCGCTTTTGGCCTGTTTGATCTTGAGGTTGAGGATGTCCATTTTCTTTTGAAAATAGTTACGCGAGGCCGACACCATCTGGACTTTCTCGGGTTTAAGTATGGTGCTTTTAGTATGGAGCAATCCAAACGACAACAACAGCGAGCCTTTTTGCCTGGTAATCTTGTAGTCGAAGTATTTAAAAATAATCCGTACCAAATTGATCGCGAGTACAACTAAAAACAAAAACGAAACGCCTACAAGGAAAACCTGAAGCATGCGTTTGCCATCCACATAGTTTTCAATGTCTTCATCGTGAAACACATCGCGGCCGGTAATTTTGTGGATATTGTCTGATAGGGTAAAGAAAAACAGCAACAACAATGAAAAACTACGGATGTAATTTGATGTGATGCCTACTTTAATCAGGCTCGGCAAACCAATCTTGACAAACGGTGGCCGGGCATCTAGATCTTTTGCATCGTCCGGATCTCCTGCAGTAGAAATGTCGGGCGACACCCGGGGCCTTTTGGTGTTATCCAGAAGCCTGGATTTGAGTGCTAAGGCTAGCGGATGCGAAATCGCCTTGATTTCTCCCTCCTTATGGTTGCTTCCCGCGGTATCCACATCAAGCGCGTACACACCTATTATTTTCTGCAATAACGATTGATTGATGTTGACCTGCTGGATCTTATCTAGCTGGATGGCCGTTTTTGACTTGTTGAAAATGCCTTCGCTGATGATGAATTCGTCATTTTCATAGTCGAGGTAAAACGTAAAATTGATGTATTTCAGATAAGCCACAACACCAACAATGACAAATAGAGCAGCTATCCCGGAGTAAAGCCAAACCTTACTGACATCGTTGAACCGAAACACCCAAACCAACAAAACAGGCCAAAACGCACGCGCATAATGCCGCATGGTGTCTAGGAACATCACCAAAACACCAATGGGCGACTGTTTTTGTGGTTCTTTGAAGAGACCTTCCATTAGAGCTCTTTTTGTATTTTGCCCATGAGCAATTGTTTGATGTTCTCGGCGTGTTCTTTTTTGATTCCCGGTATTTCAAGATCGCTTGCACTGCCACCAGCAGTAAAGATTTCAATCTTGGCCAAGCCAAACAAGCGCGAAATGAGCCCTTCATGCAAAGCCACGTGTTGGATCCTGTTATAAGGAATAACCATGGTGTTGGTTGCAATAATCCCTTGCCTGAATAGGACGTCGTGGGTCCTGAAAGCAAAGCCTTTTTTAGAAAAACCCAAGCGGACAAAAAAGAGGATTAGGGCAAACAAAATCAGCAGCCCGCCCACAACTTTAGTCTCATAGCCGGACCATTCCGGGGCATTGAAAAAAAACACGCCCACACCAATGGCGCAAACCAACATCAGCACTCCAATATTGATGAGTAACACTTTCCAATACGCCGGATGTAAAGGGCTGTATGGCACGTATTCAAACCTCGGAAGCTGCGTAGTGTCTATTGTTTCATTGGTAAAGTTCTCCATAGGCAAGTGTTTTGGCAAAGGCTCAAAGCCCTGATTTCTTTTGAATTCCTGAAATTTAAGGAATCCATTTATTCTGACCAAAATCGGGCTTGCGTTTTTCTAAGAAAGCATTCCTGCCCTCTTTGGCCTCCTCGGTCATATAAGCCAAACGCGTCGCTTCGCCGGCAAAAACCTGTTGCCCTACCATACCGTCGTCGGTGAGGTTCATGGCAAACTTGAGCATTTTGATCGAGGTTGGTGATTTTTGAAGGATTTCCTGCGCCCATTGGTAAGCGGTATCTTCGAGTTCATCGTGTGGGATTACGGCGTTGACCATTCCCATATCCATAGCGTCTTGTGCCGAATAGTTGCGTCCGAGGAAGAAAATTTCGCGTGCTTTCTTTTGTCCTACCATTTTGGCAAGATAAGCCGAACCGTAGCCGCCGTCAAAACTCGTAACATCGGCATCGGTTTGTTTAAAGATGGCATGTTCCTTACTGGCCAGTGTCAGGTCGCAAACTACGTGCAAACTATGTCCGCCGCCCACTGCCCAACCCGGAACCACGGCAATTACGACTTTGGGCATGAAACGAATCAACCGCTGAACTTCAAGAATATTCAATCGGTGTTGACCGTCGTCGCCTATGTAACCTTGATGGCCTCGTGCATTTTGGTCGCCGCCGCTGCAAAAAGAATATATGCCGTCTTTAGCCGATGGTCCTTCGGCCGACAGCAAAACTACACCTATCGAGGTGTCTTCTTGCGCGTCGTAAAAAGCCTGGTACAATTCGGAGGTGGTTTTGGGCCTGAAGGCGTTTCGCACCTCAGGCCGATTGAATGCAATCCGCGCTACGCCATTACATTTCTTATACGTGATGTCTTCAAAATCTTTTGCTGTTTTCCAGTCAATCATATCGCAATTTGTATTAATTTAGCGTAAAAATATACGATTTTTTATCCTTTTCCGGGATTCGTTCCAATTAGTTATCGACACTTTATACAGGCCAGAATGAAACGTTATCTCTCTACCAAAAATACGTTTACCATCGCAATCCTTTGGAGCATTGTGCTGCTCATGCTCGTGCTTTTGTACATGGGTTTGCGCGAACAACATTTAACTTTATTGCCCATTGGGATAATTTCGGTGGTGATTGCCATGGTGGCTTGGGTACTACTGGATACCCGTTATGTAATCAAAGAGCATTTTTTGTTGTACCGATCTGGCCCATTTAGAGGGCGTATTGATATCGCCAAAATCAAAAAAGTCAAGTATTTTTCTGGAATGTTTGTACCAGTGACCATGAAACCGGCTTTAGACACCAAAGGTTTTATCATCACTTACAACAACTACGATGATGTCTATGTGTCGCCACAAAAAAGCGATATTTTCCTTCAGGAATTGCTCAAGATCAACCCCAAGATCGAAATCGTAAGCTAGTTAACCAAATTTTACCGATGTCATATTGAGCGATCCGCCTACAAGTGTGTCGTTGAAAAAGGCAATCTCATCTTTATCATCCTGCAAACCCAAAGTGTAAATCAATGGATAGTAATGATCGGGTGTCGGAATGGCGAGCTTGGCAGCGCTTCCGAGTTTTTCGTAGTCAATTAAAGACTTGAAATCGCGAGCGGCTATTTTTTCCTTGAAAATGGCATTCATTTCAATAGCCCAATCAAAACCGTAATTGCTTTCCTGTAATTTGTCCCACGCCACCATACGCAGGTTGTGTACCATATTCCCGCTCCCGATTACCAGTACGCCTTTTTTTCGCAATGCTTTGAGCTGCGCTGCCAATTCAAAATGATACCGTGCCGGCTTGTTATAGTCTATGCTGAGTTGCAGCACGGGAATATCGGCCTCGGGGTACATATGCCTGACAACCGTCCAGGTTCCGTGGTCTAAGCCCCAATCGTGGTCGAGGCCGACATTTGTAGACTCAACCAATGAAGCGGTCGCCCTGGCCAATTCAGGACTGCCCTTGGCGGGATATTCTACGTCGAACAACGCTTGCGGGAATCCACCAAAATCGTGGATGGTTTTTGGATGGTTCATCGCCGTGATGTGTGTACCGCTCGTTAGCCAATGCGCCGACACCACAATCACCGCCTTGGGTTTTGGAATATTGCGTCCAAACTGCGCCCAGGTCTGAGAGAAAGCGTTATCCTCGATGCCATTCATGGGCGAACCGTGGCCGATAAACAATACCGGATGTTGCGTATCCTCCTGTGTAAGATTTTTGGTCCAATGGTAAAATGGGTCTAGTGATGCCATGACGGTTCCTCCTATTAGCGTTTTAATGAAAGTTGCTCTATCCAAAATCAAACATTTGTATATACAAATATAAATTTAATTTTAGAGTATCAACAATGTTTCGATAAAATTAACAGGAACTACAACAGGTAAATACCGTCATCTTTGATATCGATGAGCTGTTGTTTGAACAAAAGTCCGATGGCTTTCTTAAAGGTCTTCTTGCTCATCTTAAGCACAGTGCGAATATCCTCGGGATGACTGTTGTCATGCAACCTAAGAAAACCGCGACTGGCCTTGAGTTCGTCGAGGATGATTTGTGCACTGGGCTCGATACTTTCATAACCTTGTTTCTGCAAGGCGACATCGATTTTGTTGTCGGGACGGATGGTTTTAATGAATCCACGCGTCTTATCGCCGGTGCGGATAGCATCATCATATACTTCATCCTTATAAATCAACCCTTTGTGCTTACCGTTGATAATGACGTTGATGCCGAGTTCTGTAATATGTGAGACGAGCAAGTCGACTTCTTCGCCCACTTCGACGGTAAGCGTGTCATTGTTGAGAAATTGGTTGGTTTTGCTGGATGCTACCAATCGGTTCGTTTGTTCATCGAGGTACAAATACACCAGGTAACGTTTGCCTTTTTCCATCGGGCGCGCCTGTTCCTTGAACGGGACAAAAAGATCTTTCTCGAGTCCCCAATCCATAAACGCACCAAACTGATTGATGTAATTCACGCGCAACAGTGCAAATTCATTGAGCAGGATGTACGGCTCGAGCGTAGTAGCAATCGGGCGTTCCTCGTGATCGAGGTACACAAAGGCGCGCAATTCATCACCAATCTCAAACTTTCCGGGTACATATTTATTGGGGAGCAAAATCTCATCTCTCCCGTCTTCAGAACCCAAAAAAAGCCCGACTTTGGTCGTGCGCAATATTTCAAACGTGTTGTATTTCCCTATCTCGATCATGGTAATTGGCAATGCTCCCGCAAAGGTACGAAGACAAATGCAAAGTTTGTCCAATTATTATGCGGGCTGGATTATCCTTTCGACAAAAACACCCAACCTTGCTGTTCGGTACCCGACTTGAGGGAAAGCAGGTAGAAATACGTCCCGTCGGGTAAGTCGCCATCGTGCGTGTTTTGTCCGTGCCATTCGTCGCGGTAGTTGTCTTTTTCATAAACCCGTTTGCCCCAGCGGTTGTAAATTTCAAGCCTTAAAACATCCAACCCAGAGAGGTCAAAAGCATCGTTGGTCTGGTCGTTATTGGGTGTGATTACATTGGCAATAGAACAAATCGTGTTGGGTACATTGATCGAGCGCGAGTCCGAACAACCCAAAGCATCGGTAACCGTCAATGTATAATTTCCGCTACCGGCGTTAGAAAGTACCAGCGGATTGCCGTCGCCGCGGAAGTTATCCGGGCCATCCCAACGATATTGCCACTGCCCATTGTTAGGCGCTGCCGTGAGCGTATAATTAGAGTTGGTGCAACCACCGGTAATCGTAAAAACCGGTACAATCCCAACTGCAACTTCTACAGAAGATGTCTGAGAACTGCAACCATTCTCGGTTATGTTCACCGAATACGTACCTTGGTTGGCGGCTGTTGCCGATGCAATCACAGGATTCTGTGCCGCCGAGGTGAATCCGTTAGGGCCACTCCAGGCATAAGTCCCCGAAACAGCAGTAGCGAATAATTCAATCGTCGCGTTTTCACAAGCCGCAGGATTTGCCGAGGCAATTGGCGTGGCGGGTTGCAAGTTGATTACCACATCCACAAAAGATTCGTCAAAGGCGTTGCAGGAACCATCTACCCGATACTTGAATCGGTATGCACCCGCTGCGACCGTTGCCGAATCCCAAAGGTTCGCCGACAATGTGCCACTGTTGGTAACTTCCTGCCAAGTCCCGCCTGTATCAAAAGTGCCATGTAAAAGCGTAAACAAATCAACGATACCTTGCCCGCCGCAATAAGAAACCGCACCATCCTGCCCTGCCGAAGGTGTGTTTGCAACAGTATCGATCGTATAATCTAAAGTAAAATCGATACAAGAATCAGGATTTCCGGTGTATTGGACGCGCAAGTGGTAGGTCCCCGAATCCTGTTGGGTCAGAGAGGCGAAATCCAATGCATTGCCAGTACTCAAAATATTCGATTGGTCATTGTTTCCACCAGCTGTATTGTAGCAAAGCGAAGTCGGGAACGGTAAGTGAGCCGGGTTGACCCACGCAAAAAGTGGTGGGTGTAATGGTAAAAACAAATGGCGACGGTACGTCAAAATCACTATTGAGGATATTGCCACAAGCATCCTCGACCTGAAAGTTGTAATTGCCCGCGGCCAATCCGAGGAAAACGCTCGAATTGCCGTTCTCTAATGCAAACGGCTGGCCGTCTTTTTCGGTAATCCGATAGATCAACGGAAGCACGCCCACGGCATCCACGATGGCGTCGTAAGTGCCGTTATTGCAGGAAAATGAATACACGTCATTGATTTTGGGTTGACCTGTAAAATCGAATTCTTTGAGTACTTTGATACAATGAGGCGGATTCTGACTGCCGTTTACCCGCATCAGCTTAATGACTCTGAAATGTCCGGTATAAGCAAAATTAAAGTTTTAAGTATTGTTGGTCAGCTGTATTGCGGTTAACGTGGTGGGCTCTGTACCATCTGTATATGGGATTCCGGTGAGCGGATGCGTCCATTGGTTTGTGAGCGGGTTCCATTTCTGAAGGTAAAATTTGGTATAGCCTGTATTATTGGCCGTGTGGTGCATATCGATATCAAACGCACCGCAATTTTCCTTGATTGTGATGACATTGGTTTCCTGGTAACCTTGAATGGTCGCGTTGAGCTGATACACAAAGCCACAGACACTGGTAATAGCAAAATGATAATTTCCCGCCGGCAGCGATCCCATCCTGAATTCATTGGTAGTGTACGGCAAAACGTACTGAAATCCGGGCGGCGCAGTGGTGATCGTCAAGGTGCTCAGTTTATAAAATTGTGAAAAAATGTAAAAACCACCCTGCCCCACTTCACAACCTGTATCTGTCTGCAGTGTAGGCTGTTGCGGAGGCGAAACATTCACGTTAATTGTACTTGTGGCGGTTCTTCCGCAAGAATCTGTGATTTCAACAATATAGGTTCCTGATGGCAACGGCACAGTGGCATTGTAATACTCTGGTCCGCTTGTTTCTGTAAAAGGACCGGGATGTGCGACATTGAAAACGACTGGGTCAAATCCTGCCGGCGCCTGGAGAAATGTAATGTTATATGGGCCAAAAAAATTTTGAGGAACAATAGAGAGTTTCTTACCACAACCTTCCGATAACAGATACAATGATACTTTGAGTTTTGCATTAATTTGGCGTGTAACAGTATAAACGCGTCCGCACGCATTGGTTACGGTAATTGTGTAAGAATAAGCCTGGTCATAGTAAAACGGGATAACCTGCTGCAACAGGCGGTTATCTGGAGCCCCCGAAGGAATGACTTGTGTGAAATTCAGAGAGGCCCCGGATGGCGGTACGACCGCGTATTCAACGGTCAACGGATACGCGATTGCATCATTGGCCGTTACCGCACCAAGTGTATTAAAAGTATTAATGGATTCACAACTGACCAATCTAAAAATGCCCACGCTGAATGAAAGATTGGTTGTAGAGTCGCTTACCGTGACAGCCTGCACCACGCCTTCGCCGCAAGCGTCAAAAACCCTGACGCTGTATTGTCCCGACGGCAATCCCGTAAAAACATTCGAGGTTTGCAGCGGCCGTATGACAGGACCTGCAAAAATTTCATACGATACCCGTCCCGTTCGTGGTGTTCACGGTAATGCTCCCGTCGAGCCCGCAGACCACATTGGCCTTGACCAATTGGTAAGTCAACAGGGTAATTTGATTGAGGATGGTAATGTCTTGCGATTGGGTTCCGGATTCGCCGCCAAGCGATTGCGTAGCCACAACCCTATAGTTTCCTGCCACAAGTCCGGTAAAGGTATTGGCCGACAAAACCGCAATCGGCGTTGTCACATCGGGCAATCGATAAATACTGTAGAGTATTGTTGAACCCGCCGTCGTTCCCGAAACATTGAAGGTGAGGCTGCCATTCGCGGTGCAGGTTTCGTTGGTTTTGGTTACAGTGAGCGAAAAGTTCGATAACTGCGCGAACATCCCTTGGGAGCAACCGACCAGCAAAAAAACGGTTAACAATAAATTGCGTGTAACTTTTCCCATATTGAAGCGCTAGTAAGCTGCAATATAAGACATACTATTTATTTTATGTTAAGATTCTGCAATCCTTTATACGCCGCATTGTGTAAAATAGTCAAATGGCTTTCTTCGGGCATCGGGCCAAACGTGATTTTCAGGTCGGGAAGGTTCAACGCCAGTAGTTTATCGGCTAGGGCTTTGGCGTCGGTTTCCATCACCTTGCCTTCTGTACCTACAGCAATGTAGACTTTTGCTTTGGGTTGTTTGGCAGCCAGGTTGGGAATCGATGCCAGCAAGCTTTCATCATCCCACCACAAACTCGGGCTCACGATAAGGTATTGGTCAAATAGCTGTGGTTTTTTGAGCAAAATCTCTGTAGCAAGCAGTGCGCCGAGGGATTGCCCTACGATAGTTTTTGAGCCGCCCGTCCTGTAGTTCCGTTGAATATGAGGTTGCAATTCCTTCTCGATAAAGTCGATGAATTTTTCTGAACTGCCTGTTGTCGGAAAATCTTTTTTGTCCTTGGCATTATTCGTTGGGAATGTAAAATCCCTTTTGCGGTCTACATTGGCGATGCCAACAACAATCGACTGGGGCATTTTTTCAATCATCGATAGGAATTGCACCAAACCCACGATGTGCAACAGGTCTTCATTTTCTGATCCGTCAAGCAGATAAATAACCGGATATTCGGCCGATGGATTTTCGCGGTAACCATCAGGAAGGTAAATGTTCAACGTGCGTTTTTCACCCAATGTTGACGATTGGATTTTGTCTACAATCCCCAACTTGAGCACTGCCGATTCATTTTTGTTACTATTGGGCTGTGCGATACCGGCAAAACCAACAAGGATTGCCATCCATGAAAACAAAATTCTATTCATAATTGATTTGCTTTAAACAAGCGACTTGAAATAGCCGTTGAGGATTTTATCATTGTCCTTGGTTGGTGTAAAGACTTCAAGCAGGACGGGCTTTTCGTTTTGTTTGTAGAGTTTCTTTAAACCCATGTTGAGCGTAGGCTCGTTGCTCGCCGTCAGGTATTCCAACCCGTACATCTTGGCCAGGTGCTCGGCTGTGAAACAATGCGAAGTCTCAAAAAAAGTATTGAATACCGCATTCTCCTCATGTCCCGGAAGTATCCTAAAGATGCCGCCTCCGCCGTTATTGATCAATATAATCTTGAAATTTTTGGGGATGTATTGGTTCCATAAAGCGTTGCTGTCGTATAGAAAGCCGATGTCGCCTGTAATCAACACCGTGGGCATTTTGCTGGCCACTGCCGCGCCGATTGCCGTAGACGTACTGCCGTCGATTCCGCTGGTTCCGCGGTTACAGAAAACGGCAATTGAGGCGTCGATGTCAAACAACTGCGCATAGCGGATGGCGGCGCTATTGCTCACCTGCAACATCGAATCCTTAGGCAAGCTGGGTAAAATCAATTCAAAAGCCTTAAGGTCTGAAAACGGGATAGTGGTAAGGTATTGTTTGTGTTTCACCGCGCGCGCTTTCTTGATGGTTTGCGCTTTCCTGAAATAATCACTCGTTACCGGTTTGGTAAATGGCAGAATCTGACGAAAAAAATCATTCGGGTTCGCCTCAAAATGGTGCGCCAGATTGCCAAAAGTGTTGTAGGCGCGCAACGGGTCAATGTGCCAATAGTGCTCGGCCTTGTATTTCCTCAAAAATGCCTTGACCCTCTTGGAGACAATCATGCCGCCAAAGGTAATCAGGATTTCGGGTTGGAAAGCTTTAAAGTCCTTGTCTTTAAACGGCGTGATGATGGTGTCGATGGCGCTCAAAAACGTGGGATGGTATGCGTTCGACGTAACCTCGGTCATCACTACGATAGACGGGTCGTTGGCGAGGATTTCTATCGTTTCCGGGTCGATTTCAAAAGGTTCATTCGCGCCAATCAGGATCAGTTTCCTTTTGGTAGAATTCCAGATGTTGGTGCAAGCGATGATATCCTCGATTGAAATGTTCTTGAACACTTTGGCAAAAGCCGAAATTTTCGGGTCGACTGTCATCGACCTTACCGTCTGGTACAAAGGTTCTTCAAACGGCGCGTTGATATGCGTTGGGCCTTTTTGCTGGTAGGCCTTGTTGATGGCTTCGTTGATTTTATAGTCATTCTCATCCGATTCGCCTTCGGTAAGGTTGGCATTGTAGAGCGAATGGTTAGCAAACACATTCATCTGGCGGATGGTTTGGCCGTCGCCGATGTCTATCTTCTCTAAAGGTCGGTCGGCCGAAATGACAATCAGCGGAATCTGGCTGTAAAAAGCCTCGGCAACTGCCGGATAATAATTGAGAAGCGCCGAACCAGACGTACAAACCAAAGCCACGGGTTTTCCTGTCTGTTGGGCGATCCCCAATGCGAAAAAACCGGCGCAGCGCTCGTCTGCGATGCTGTAACACCTAAACTTCGGGTTGTTGGCAAAACCAATAGTAAGCGGCGCATTGCGCGATCCCGGCGAGATTACAATCTGCGTCACGCCTTTAGCCAGGCAAATCTGGATAATACTTTGGGCTAAAGGAATTTTAGGATAAAGCATGCTTTGTTTTTAGGAGTTCCAAAGTTACATATTTTAACGAATTATTCGGGCGACACGCGCAAAAACAGAATATATTTGTAGGCGTCGAACCTTTTGTACACACGTGTTATGAAGCCATCGTTCAGAAAATCTGCCTTTGCGTCGCTACTGCTTATCGTTACCTTATCGTGGTCTCAACCGGCAATCAATTTTGACGACGGCAGTTACCAATCGGTGTTGCAACGTTCTAAAGACGAGCATAAGAATATTTTCTATATGCTGTACGCAAATTGGTGCAGCCATTGCAACAAAATGAAGCAAGATGTTTTCAAAGAGGAAAAAGTGTCCCAATACCTCAATACTAATTTTGTCTGTGCCTGGCAGGATGTAGAAAAAGGACAAGGCGCTGCGATGAAACAACAATTCAAGGCCAACGCCTACCCTACTTTTCTGGTACTCGACGCCAACGGCCAACTCCTTTACGCTTTTAATGGTGAATGGCAAGCCGATGATTTCCTCGCTGAAATCAAACTCGCGCAAGTCCCCGAAAAACAACTGCCTTATCTTGAAAAGCAATTCAGGGACGATCCGTCGAACGGCAAAAAATGCCTGGAATATCTGGCGACACTCAAGAAAAGTCTGGAACGATCCCAGATCAACGCGCAGGCGCAACAGTACTTTGCCACGCAGTCGGATGCGCAAATGCTTAGTGAGATCAACTGGCGCATTATCGCCAACGGCGTTTCGGATATCGAATCGCGTCCTTTTCAATATGTCCTGCAGCACAAGGCCGAATTTGAGAAAATTGCTTCGCCCAAACGCGTACAGAAAAAATTAGACAATATCGTTTCTGAATCGCTTAATCCGTATGTGGAGTCCTTAGATACCGTAAATTATTTCAAGAAGCGCAGCATGGCCAAATCGTTGAACACTACCAGAACCGACTCGATTATTTATCGCTACGACCTGCAAATTTCCCAGAAAAAAAACGACTGGAAATGGTACGCCAAAATCAACCGCGAGCTTGCCCAAAAATATGCATGGAATGATGCCAACCTGCTCAAGGACATCGCTATGGCATACACCAAAAACATTGTAGATATAGAGGATTTAGTCTTTGCCGTAAAGTTGCTCGATCGCTCGCTCGAAAAAAACGACTCGTACGATGGCGCAATTGCGATGGCCAAACTCTACCGAAAAATCAACGACAAAAAACAAGCCTTGGCCTACGCCGAACGCGCCAGAAAAAGAAATGCCGATTTGGGATTCAACACCAAAGAAGCCGACGAAATCATCCTGCAACTCACCCAAAAATGAGCCATACTGTAATCAGCATCCGCCCCGCCTGCATTGAAGATGTGCCGGCGATACTCGACATTGTCAACTATTCTATCCTGCACACCACGGCCAATTACAATTACGACATCCTGTCGCTTGAAACACAGTTGCAATGGTTTGCCGACAAACAGGCCAGGAATTACCCGGTCATCGTGGCCGAACACAACGGCCAAACGGTGGGATTTGGAACTTATGGAATGTTTAGGGAAAAAATCGGGTACCAATACACCGTAGAACATTCGGTGTATGTGGCGCAAGATTATGTTGGTCAAGGTATCGGAGGGAAATTATTGGAAGCGCTGATAGAACTGGCCAAAAGCGAAGGCTATCACGTTATGGTGGGTGGCATCGATGCCGACAATTCGGGCAGCATCGCCTTTCACAAACGATATGGGTTTGTAGAAAATGGCGTGATCAGGGAAGCCGGTTTCAAATTCGGGCGTTGGCTTGATTTGATGTTTATGCAGTTGATATTGGAATAAGCCGCTGGTTTGCGTAGGTATCGTAAGTTTTGTTGGCTGGGCCAGACGGTATTTTTTTCCATCGAAATTCATCGAACAAAAAACGTCAATGTGTTACGGTAGTTCTGTCCGCCTGGATTCATTCGCCAAACTTATCTTTATAATCCTCAATGGCTTTAAGCAAAATCTCTTGGGCAATCTCGCGGCTTTGAAATTGTTCTACAATCACCTCCTTTTTCTCCAATTTTTTGTAATCTTCAAAAAAACTTTTCAACTCTGAAATAAAATGAGCAGGCAACTCAGAAATATCATTGATATGATTTACACTGGTGTCGCCTTCGGCAACCGCGATTATTTTGTCATCTGCTTCGCCGCCGTCAACCATGCGCATCACCCCAATCACTTTTGCCGAGACCATACACATTGGGACAATATCAATTTGCGACAATATTAAGATGTCTAAAGGATCGTTATCGTCGCAATAGGTTCTTGGAATGAACCCGTAATTGGCTGGATAATAAACCGATGAAAACAAGACTCTGTCTAATTTGAGCATGCCACTTTCTTTGTCAAGCTCGTATTTTGCGCGATTGCCTTTAGGAATCTCTATGATACCGTTAATTACTTTTGGTGCACTTTCTCCAAAACTTACGTGATGCCAAGGGTTAAAATTCATATTTGTTTTTTTAAGTTAATTTACTTTGCGATTGTACTTTTTTATGTCTCGCTATCGTTGTGAAGGTTAAAACGGCTCTTTCGGATGAATTTAAAAATAGTTGAAGCTAACACAATCAAGCTGTCGGCGGGAATATCTAGGTAAGGTTTAACGCTATTTAAAAAAGCCTGTTCAGGTTCCTTGATTGATTCCCTCTATTAATTTTAGAATAAAACCCGGCTAGCGGATGACATCCATCACTATCAAAATCGTCGTTACGAATAAAAAAAACAACCCGCCAAGAAACACCGCATCTGCTACCCTTTCATAAGAAGGCTTGGCGTCATTTTCACTGCGCATAGAAAGGTACGATAAGATGCTGCTGGTTAAAAACATCAGGATCGCAAAAGCAGTAAATTCATCAATAACAGAAACTTCATTGAATTTACTGCCCTTGAGCGAGGTGAGCACTACAAAACACAACCCGAGCAAAGTAGCCGAGGTGTTGAGGATGTGCGGAAAATTTTCCTTGTTTTTCATTAGCCCTTCAGCCAGGAAACGATTTCGGGATCGGTAGGAACAACTTGGGGTTTAACCACTTTTACGAGTTTGCCCGATTCATCAATGAGGTATTTCTGGAAATTCCATTCTACCTGTGAATCCTGCAATCCATTTTTGGATTTTTGGGTAAGGAATTGGTAGATCGGTGCGGTGGTGCTGCCTTTAACGTCAACCTTGCTCATCATGGGGAAAGTAACCCCGTAATTTTTTTCGCAGAAAGCGCCTATTTCCTGGTTGGTTCCGGGTTCTTGCGACGCGAAATCATTAGACGGGAATCCAACGACCACAAATCCTTTAGACTTATACTCTTTGTAGATTTTTTCTAAATCCTTGTATTGCGGGGTAAGTCCGCATTTCGAGGCAGTGTTTACGATCAATATTTTTTTACCCTTAAGCGTGGCGAAGTTAAAGGTCTTTCCGTACAAATCTTCGACTTTAAATTGGTAGATGGTCTGGTCCATTTTTTTTGCAGTTGTTTTTTTGGATGTGGATTGTGCCTGTGCGAATGTGCCCAGAAGCACCGCAAAGACGAGAATTGCATTTTTCATCTTGATTTATTTTTTGATAAAATTAATCAGAAAATCGAATTCAAGCAGCAAACAGCGGTTAATATTTTGGTAAAACTCGCGCACAAAGGAGTGAAGATAAATATCGAACAAAGGCATAATTGGCAGGTTCACGTAAATTCAATATTCACCGACAAACAATTCATAATTTTTTACAACCCTTATTTATTGCAATAGAAAATCGCTAAGTTTGTGTAAAAACACAATTGCTATGACCCAAGAAGAACTTCTCCCTTTGATTCTGGCCAAAGACCAGCGAGCCTTCACTTATGTATACGATATGTATTCTAAAAGTTTGTTTGCCGTAATAAGCAATCTGGTCAGTGACCGAGAGGAAGCCGAAGACGTTCTGCAGGAAACCTTTGTCAAAATCTGGAAAAACATCGATTCCTACAATGAAAGCAAAGGTCGCTTTTACACCTGGATTGTAAACATTGCGCGCAATTCATCAATCGACAAACTGCGCTCCAAGGGGTTTAACAACCGTCAGAAAAACCTGTCGTCGGATAATTTCGTACATCTGTTAGACGACAGCAACAAGCTGATCCATAAGATCGACACAATCGGGATCAAGGAATTTGTCAAAAAGCTCAAGCCCAAATGCATCCAAATTATAGACCTGCTATTTTTTAAGGGATATACGCAACAGGAAGCCTCGGAAGAGCTGCAGATTCCGCTCGGGACGGTCAAAACCCAGAACAGGAATTGTATCAATGATTTAAGAAACTTTCTTCAAGTATAATGGAAAATACCACCTACATCGAATCGGGAACCCTGGAATTGTACGTCTACGGGTTGCTCTCTGAGGAAGAAAACCTCGAAGTGAGCCGCATGGCCAAACTGCATCCCGAAATAAATGCCGAAATCCTTTCGATTGAGAAATCGATTATCAACCTTTCAACAAGCTTCTCTCCTTTCCTTTCGTCCGAAAATTTTAGAAAGATTAAGGAGAAATTAGAGCTCAAACACGCAAAGGTTGTTGAAATGCACCCGTCCAACCGCTCACGGTATTGGGGTTGGGCAGCCGCAGTGCTATTGCTCATTGCCGCTGGCTATCAATTCAACGAATTGCAGCAAAGCCGCTCGCAGATCGCCACTACCGACAGCGAGAAAAACAAACTCCAGGAAGCGCTCGTGGCTTCTGAAATCAAAGGCAAGCAAACCCAGGATGCGCTGGCCGTAATCCGCGACAAAAATACCACCGTGGTGCCTTTGGGCGGACAAGCCGTTTCACCCGATTCGTATGCCAAAGTATTTTACAACAAATCTACTGAAGTGGTTTACGTAGACGTCAAAGGCTTGCCAGAGCCGCCAGAAGGAAAGGTATACCAAGTCTGGGCACTCAAACTCAATCCGCTTACGCCAACCAGCATCGGGTTGTTGGACAGCTTTAAGAGCGACAGTCAGCGTATTTTCGCTGTATCTAAAGCGTCGGGAGCCGAAGGTTTCGGAATTACGCTTGAACCCGCAGGTGGTAGTAAGTCACCAACTATGGAGCAATTGTATGCTTTGGGGAAAGTGTAGTTAATGGAAAATTGATAATGGATAATTGATAATTTCCAAATTCGCTTAAAGAAGAAAGTCTGGCTTTGATGCTGGACTTTTTTTTATTGTTGATTTCGATTGGATTGCCCGATCGGTTTCAGAAATTTTATCCGCCACTATTTCTTCAGGTGCTTCTTGTATCTCAACCAAGATAAGATTGCCAGTACAAATACAGTCGCTACCGAATAATACACAAACGTAGGCGTTACCACCTTATCGCCACTTGCATATGAATGCAATCCGGTCAGGTAGAAATTCACACCAAAATACGTCATCATGATTGAGTAATACGCCACGACGCTCATCAAATTGTAAATCCATTTGCCCCGAAGCGCCGGCACAAAACGGGCGTGGATGATGAACGCGTAAATCATGATGCTAATCAGCGCCCAAGTCTCTTTTGGGTCCCAACCCCAGTAACGTCCCCAACTTTCGTTGGCCCATTGCCCGCCGAGAAAGTTCCCGATGGTGAGCATCACCAGTCCTATGGTTAGCGCCATTTCATTGATGTAGGTAATCTCTTTAATGTTGAGCTCCATTTTCTTTTTGTTGCCCTCGTTGGTGAACAACATTAGCAGCAAGGCCACCACGCCCAACACCATCGCCAGCGTAAACGGGCCGTAACTCGCTACGATAACCGCCACGTGGATCATGAGCCAATACGAATTGAGTACCGGTTGCAAGTTGGCAATCGACGGATCCATCCAGTTCCAGTGCGCGATCATCAGGATCATCGATGCGACAAAAGTTCCCGAGGCCACTGTCAATTTAGATTTCCGGTCAAAAGCCAAGGTAAAGAACATCGTTGCCCAAGCCACATAAATCATACTCTCATACGCATCAGACCATGGCGCATGCCCAGAAATGTACCAACGCGCTGCAAGTCCTGCCGTATGCAATACAAACAAAAACCCAATGCCGATGTGGAAAAAATTAATCAGGTAACGCAAGGCTTTTTTCTCAAAGAAAATGTTGACAATCACAAACAGCAGCATCAGCACGCCGGAAAGCATGTATAGATAATACAATTTTTTAAAGATGTCGTATTTGTTGTACAGGATTTCGGACGTGATTTTATCTTCACTCGGACGCACCTTACTGCCAAACTTAAGCTGGTAATTCTCCATGCTTTTCAAAAAGAAATTGGCATTGGTGTAATCGCCCTTGACTTTGGTACTGTCAAGCGCATTGAGGTACAACGGCATGATGTTGCGCACGAATGTAGAGTCGATACCATGGATCTTGGCGCTGTGCAATTCCAGGTAAGAAATCCATTTGTTGTTGGCATCGTTGGGGATCGGGAAAATCTTAAGGATGCTGCCGCTCAAAGCCGAATTGAGTAGATTCACCTTGCGGTCGGTCTCAATGAAGTCTTTCTGAAACTGGTCTGGAAGCGCTGCTTTATATGCCTCTTCAAGGTATGGGCTAAGTTTGTAATTGCCGCGCTCGTCAAAGAATTTGATGAATGGTGCATATTTTTCTTTTGGGTCGAGCCCGATAATCTTACGGATGCTGTCATTGCCATTCTTGATGTACACGAGCGGCACCTCAAACCAAACCCGCGGAAACTGTGTCATCGACAAAAACACCTGATCGGAGTTCATTCCGTTGTATGTGTCGCTTTTACTGACTTTCCGCAAAAGCTCTGATGAAAAGGTATTCACAGGCTTCATACGTCCGCCTTCATCCTGGACGATCAACCGCCCGAATTTGGCTGCATGGTCTTGGGTCACTTTATTCTTCTCAATGATCGAGTCAATCTGTGCGCGCGTGGGTGCATGGTTCTCATGATTTTGCGCGGTGGCCGTGAATCCGATACCAAAAACGACTATCACCAGAATTTTGGCTTTCTTTTTCTTCACGGTCTCGAGTTTTCGCTTGAGGTCGGCAAAGCGCGAATGTTTGGTAAACAAGATGGCCATGAGCGAAAAGAACAACAGGAAATAACCCAAATACGTGATGTTGGTGCCCCATTCATCGTGATTTACTGAGAGCACCGTGCCTTTTTCATCCGGGTCAAACGACGATTGAAAAAAACGGTAACCTTTGTGATCAAGGATGTGGTTCATGTAAATGCGCGCGTCAAACGGCTTTTCTTTATCCTGTACAGTCACCTGGCTTTCAAAAGCCGCATAGCTCTTCTCGGTACCGGGGTATTTAGACGCGATGAAATCGTTGAGTTTGATACCAAAAGGCAATTCGTAAACCTGGCTGCCATAAGCCAGCGTAAAATCGAGCTTGCCAATCTTGACGGTTTTGGTTTCTCCTTCTGCGCCTCTCGATCCAATGAGCGTCACTTCTTTTTGTTGCCCTTGCGATGCTACGACAACCGTCACTGCATCGCTATGTTTCGTGGCCTTGAAGTCGTTATTGGATTTGTAAACCTTTACGCCTTTTACCGCGGGTTCTGGAAAAACAAACTGGCTTCCCGCCACATTATAGAGCGAACGCAACATGAGTTTTTGTACCGAGTCCTTGCCTACTTTGCCTTGGAGCTTATCGGCCATACGCATGAACTGTCCTTCAAACGGGGTCTGGATGGTGTACTCGCTGCCGATCGTGTTGATATTGATGGCACCTTTCACCGCCTTATTCAGCGTAAAAAGCATGTTGTGTATGTTGGCGATCTGGCCTTCCTGCAAATAATGTTCGTGGCGTTCGCCTCCACCCGATTCTACGAGTTTAAGGTAAGTTTTGCCATTGGCGTCGGGTTGGACGGTTTCGGTCGCGCCCATGATGAAATTCTTGTAAGTAACGGTAAACGGTGTACTTGAAAACTCCTCCGACATCGAGAAATCGTTATTGGTGACAGGAGAAAACAACAGTGGTTTCTGGTATGCCCGACGTTTCATTTCGCCTTTGTGCTCGCCATCCACCAAAACAGTGAGGTAAGTTTTGTCTGAATAAAAACGGGTCTCTGTGGCACCTTCGCGGATGGGCATCATCCCTTCAAAACTGATATACCTTGTTACAAAAGCACCGGCAATAATGAAGATGAACGACAGGTGCAGCAGCAAAGTGGCCCATTTTTCTTTCTTGTACAATTGGTAACGTTTGATATTCCCCAGGAAGTTGATCATGAAAAACGCCATGATTACCTCAAACCAACGGGTATTGTATATGAGAATGCGTGCGGTATCGGTGTTGTATTCGCTTTCGATAAAAGTCCCGATGGCCATGGCGACAGCGAATGCGATAAATAAAAAGGCCATTAATCTTGTTGAAAATAATACAGCAGCTATTTTCTTCTCCATGAAGGTTGGAATTAGGTATTTTAAAAAGTCGTACAAAAGTAAGTAAAAATGTAATCGCAGTGGCGTTTGTAAAAAGTATTTGCATGTTAATTTGGGGGAAATTTACAGGCCTAACATTTTAGGATTACCGTAGATAGACACAAAGAAATCCCAACCCCTTCATCTTAACAAAATATGAGGAAATTCTGCATCTGGGATTTATTGTAATTTGTTAGGGAAACATTCGCCCCTTCCCTGAAGGTAAAGTACAATTTTTATGGACGCCATACTTGCAGAAAATCTGTCCTTGTTGTTAAAGCGGCAGAAGTCCTTTTATGTGATGGGATGAGACTTACATTTTTCACAACGCCTCATCAGAATTCTGTATTTTTATCCCCTAACAATCAGCTAACATGCACAATGTAAGTTTAGACGTCATCCCCATGTTCATCCTGGGCGCTACTGTGCTCGCCTTCATCTACCATGCGGTGCTCTTTTTTTACAACCGCGACCGGTTCATGATCCACTATTTGGTTTACCTTTTTTTTACGGGTATTTTCATGTATTCAAAAACCGGTTTGTACGCCGCCGCTTATGGCAATGTGCCTGAACTGTATATGATGTTTTATTTCAAGGAAGCCATACAGATTATTTACCTCGCCTCTTATTTCAATTTTATCATCGAAGCCATCGGATTGTCTAATCGCAAAAAGCTATTTCTGTTTCGCTATTGGCCCGTCGCCATGGCGATACTCCTCATTTACGCGGTCTGGAACGCGTGGTCAAAGATGCATGGCAAACTCGACGATTACGCAATCCCGTTTATCTCGATCCGCGCGTTTATATTCGTCCTCACCGGCATCATGTTGTACCAGAGTTTCAAGCTTCGGGAGATCAAATTCCAGTTGATTATTTTAATCGGGTGCCTGATTTATTTTGTGCTGGGCATCGTGAGTTTCATCACCAATTTTTACCACGAGCATTACCATGAAATGATTGTGTTGCCACTGGAGTGGATGATGATCGGGAGTTTCATCGACATTATTTTCTTCTCGCTTGCCATCGGTTACCGCAACCGAAAGGAATTCGACAGCCTCAACCTCAACTTACTCGAAGAGGCCAACAAGCAAATCGCGCTGCAACAACTGGTACTGCAAAAACAATCCGAATTAGAAAATGAACGCAACCGAATCGCGGCCGATATGCACGATGATTTGGGCAGCGGACTCACCCGGATTACCTATTTGAGCCAGATGGCGCTACACAATGACACACAGAACAATCTGTAGAAAATCAAAAAAACGGCGTCAGAACTCGTGGGGAATATGAGCGAACTGATATGGGTGATGAAACTGGAGAATAACACGCTCGAAGATTTGGTTACTTATATCAAATCGTATGCAGTAGAATATTTAGAGAACAACAATATCGACATTTCTATTGCGATTCCCGACTCTTTCGATGGCTTGATGATCAACGGTAGTGCACGGCGCAACCTGTTCCTTTCGGTCAAGGAGAGTTTGCACAACATTGTCAAGCATGCCCAAGCCAGCCAGGTCAACATTTGGATTTCGGTCGATGACCAACTTAAGATCTGCATCCGTGACAACGGCAGCGGCATCATCCAAAATACCAGTCAGAAAACCGTGGGCGGCAATGGGCTCAGGAACATGCGCTCGCGTATTGAAAGTATGGGCGGGACAATCCAAATCGCAACCGACGGCGGAACACAAATCAGTTTTAAGATTCCGTTAACAGCTATCGGTTGAAAATGAACCTTTTGTACCATTGCATAACCCAAATGACCGCCTTTTCTTTGCACCGAAATTAAAACAGCATGATTAGCATTTGTATCATAGAGGACATTCCTGATATCCGCGAAGGATTGCAGGCCATCATCGAAGGCGATGCGCGCTTTAATTTGTTGCGCTGTTTTACCGATGCCGAAACTGCAATAGCCCAATTGCCTGCCTTACAACCCGATGTGGTTTTGGCCGACATCAACCTTCCCGGAAAAAGCGGGATTGATTGTGTGCTGGAAATGAAACCCGTTATCGCCCAGACGCAATTCATCATGTTTACCATTTACGAAGACAACGACCAGGTTTTTGAAGCGCTCAAAGCCGGTGCCTCCGGATATATTCTTAAAAATACCACACCCGAGAAAATAATCGATTCTTTGGTAGAATTGTACGAAGGCGGAAGCCCGATGTCGCCCAAGATTGCGAGGAAAGTCCTCAGCGCGTTTAATGCGCCAAATACGGAGAGACCCGAGCAATCTGTGAACGATCTATTATCAAAACGCGAACAGGAAGTGCTGGAATTGCTGAGCAAGGGATTTCTTTACAAGGAAATTGCCGATAAGCTCAGCATTTCCATCAGCACCGTGAAAAGGCACCTGAACAGTATTTATACAAAGCTTCAGGTGCAGAACAAAGTCGAGGCGGTAAACAAATTGTACAAGCGCGAGTAACAAAAAAACAGAAACCCAGTCTTGAACCAAAATACCACAAAATCCAAAGCGAATGAATTAAAACAATTATAAACAATCATTAATCAAAATCATGAAAAAACTTTCCTTGAGTGCAGCCCTAATCACGCTGACTACACTATCAAGCTGGGCGCAGCCTGTCGCCACATCAGCCAACGTTACAGACTTTATTGGTGAATTCTATTTCGCAGAAGCAACCAATTTCAATCCCGGACCGGCCGGAGCCAATCAAACCTGGGATTTCTCTAATCTCGAGTTCACCCTGGGAGGAACAGACATGCCGCAAACTGTAGCGAATACTCCATTTGCCGCACAGTTTCCGACAGCCAACAATTGCTATAAATTTAGCGGCCTGTTTCCCCCCGACCGTTACTACTACCAAAACGTGACCGCCGGCAAATACGAAATCCTGGGTCTGGCCATCACCGCCACCACGGGCGACAATTACACGCCCAATCCGCGGACTTTTGCAGTTTTCCCGTATACTTTTGGTACGGTTTACAATGACACTTATCGTTCTACCGCGGATCCCGTAGAAACTTCAGTGGTGGCCACTTACGATGCTTACGGCACGATTATTCTACCGATCGGGACCTACACGAACGTCATCCGCCAGAAAGTCGTCAAGGACGGAACCGTTATCAATTACAATTGGTTTAATGTGCAGCCGTTCTACCCTATTCTGCAGACGGTGCTTGAACAGAACAGTTTGGGGATTGTAAAGAACACTTCGGTGCTGGCCAATGAAAATTTCGCAGCCCCTTCTAAATTTAGCTTGTTCCCAAACCCTACACAAGGGAAGATTACGGTCCTGCCAAACCGCAACACAAATTGTCATGTTGTTGATATTGAACTTTTTGACTATCTTGACAAAGTCGTATTGACACGAAAAGCGTATCCGATTGATGAAAACGGCCTCACGCTCGACCTCGAGTTTCTCGAATCCGGAATGTATATGCTCAAAACCACCGACCTGGACAACAACGCCTCAACCGTCCAGAAAGTCATCAAAAAATAAATCCTACTATTATTGGCTTCCATACTTTGCCATCAACCCAATGGCAAACCGGGAAACGCATACCAGAAAATCAACAAAACAAAAGAAAATATGTTAGACAAATCCATTGCAAAATCTGCCCTTTTGATGCTCGCCATTGTCGTGACAGCCGTAACCGGTTAAGCCTGCGCAGCAAAGGGCTTGAAGTGAGTTACAACGACGGTCCGGCACTCTGGACCCACAAAAGAAAAATGGTGTACCAATCTACGCAAGACCAAATCGTTTTTATCGGCTCGTCACGCATCAAATACGACCTTGACATTCCAACCTGGAAAGAACAAACCGGGCTCGAAGCCGTTCAACTTGCGTGTGTGGGAAGTACGCCGGTGCCAATCCTGAAAGACCTTGCCAACGACCCGCAGTTTCGCCGAAGGCTCGTCATCGATGTAACCGAGCCGCTGTTTTTCTCGAGCGTGCCCTTCTTTTTTGAACGTCCCACCAAAAACCTCAAGTATTATCACGACCATACGATTGCGCAGGACATCAGCTTCAAATTGCATGCGGCGCTCGAATCGCAACTGGTTTTCCTCGACGAAGAAAACCTGTCCATGAACGCACAGCTTGGCCTTTTACCTTATATGTTGCCGCAATTGCAGGATCGGCCGGGCGCTTCGGGAGGGCCCATCTTCCCGATTGAATTTTGCGCGCACCAATTTTGACCGACAAACCTATATGACCGACGATTTCGTAGCCGACACCACACAAGTGGGTATCGTCAAGAGCATCTGGGCCGGTTTGGCCAAAATGCCCATGCCACCGCCGATGAACGACGCACAGATATTGGCGTTCCTACAAGACATCAGGAAAAGCACCGACAAAATCAAAGCGCGTGGCGGCCAAGTGATTTTTGTACGCACACCATCGAGTGGGGCTTTCAGGCAAATGGAGTTGGGCGGATTTGCACGCTCGCGTTATTGGGACAAACTCCTTGAAGTAACCGGCTGTCCGGGCATCCATTTCGAGGATGATGCGGCGACCAAAAACCTGGTCTGTCCCGAATTCTCGCACCTCAATCGCTCGGATGCGAAAATCTATACGGCAGCGTTCATCAAAAACCTCTCACAACACGAGGGCTGGAACGTCCGGTCTGAAAAACTAATCACCAAACTGTAATCATGGTATTCAATTCTTATACATTCATCGCGTTTTTTTCGATCATGCTTTTGGTCTATAACCTGCCGATTTCGTGGAAGGCCAGAAAGACTTCGTTACTCATTGGCAGTTATTTGTTTTACGCTGCCTGGAACCCGCCGTTTATCCTGTTGTTGTGGCTTTCTACCGTCGTTGATTTCTTCGTCGGTAGAGCTTTGTTCACCCAAGAGAATCCGGTCAAGAAAAAGATCCTGCTCGTTGTGAGCCTTATTGGAAACCTCGGCATGTTGTGTTTCTTTAAATACGGGACTTTCCTTTTAGACAACTTTGTTTCGCTCGTGAACACCTTTGGCGTGAATTTCCATCCGGCCGAGCTCAATATTATATTGCCTGCGGGAATTTCGTTCTACACCTTTACGACCTTGTGCTATACTATTGATATGTACAAAAAGGAGAGCGCACCGGTCAAATCGCTACTTGATTTCTCGTTGTTCGTGACGTTCTTCCCGCACCTCGTGGCCGGCCCGATTGTACGCCCGCCGCAATTGGTACCGCAATTCGAGCATCCGCGTTCGGCTACCAAAAAACAATTGCTCGACGGTTTGCTGTTGCTTTCACTCGGTTTGTCCATGAAAGTGGTTTTGGCTGATGCCTTGCTCGCCGATACGGCTGATGCGGTGTTTAACTCGCCCGATGCTTTATCCTCACTCGATGCCTGGGCCGGCGTATTCGCTTTCTCGGGCCAGATTTTCCTTGACTTTGCGGGTTATTCTACCTGTGCGATCGGTGTGGCGTTGTGCCTTGGGTTTGTGTTGCCACAGAATTTCAATTATCCGTACGCCGCAATCGGTTTTTCTGATTTCTGGAAAAGATGGCACATTACGCTGTCGGCTTGGTTGCGTGACTATTTGTATATTCCGCTTGGCGGTAATAAAAACGGGCGATTGAGGATGTACATGGCCTTGATGCTTACCATGCTCCTGGGCGGATTGTGGCATGGCGCCAACTGGACGTTCGTAGCTTGGGGCGGTTTGCACGGCTTGTACTTGTGGGCCGAGAAATTCATCAATGATAGGCGCAAAATATCCAAAGAAGAGAAGGAGCGCCAAAACCGGAATTGGGTTGGTTTCCTCTATGCCTTTTTGACTTTCATGCTCGTCAACATCACTTGGGTGTTCTTCCGTTCGGAATCGTTCTCAAGGGCTTGGCAGATTTTCGAGTCGATGTTTGGTATGGCAGCCGATGGAAAGGTTTTGCTCACTACGGTAGCGATTGTTAAAGTGGCGATTGTGATCCCTGCGTTTCTGATTTTCCATTGGGTATTACGCAACCGCAAGATTATCGACGTGGCTTACCGTATGAATTGGTTCTCACTCGGGCTCGTCTGGTCATTTCTGATTTTGATGCTCGTTTGGGCGCAGGAAAGTGGTAGTGCGTTTATCTACTTTCAATTTTAAAATACAAAATCATGGAATTTAAGAACCTGTTGTACTCCATTTGCTGTTTGTCATTTGCTGTTGTCATCGGCGCAGCAGTATATGAACATCTCGCCGTGGTGCCGCAATGGACCGCTGCTCCACCAAGATCGCTGGCCATGTTTCAGGGTACTTATGGTTTACAGGTGCAAAACTTCTGGAAACCCATCCACCCGGTAACCTTGCTATTGTTTGTGGCGACTTTGTACACCTGTTGGAAATCGGCACGCAAAATCAATGTGCTCATTGCTTTTGTTGGATACTTTTTGGTGCTGGCCGTCACTGCAATCTATTTCGTACCCGAATTAGTGGCGATCACCACATCGGCTTACAGCGACCACATTGATTTGGGACTCGCCGAGCGCGCTGCTGCTTGGGAGCGATTCAGCCTGATAAGGCTTTCTTTCTTGGTGATATTGAGTCTCATCCTGTTTTTTGGGCTCACCAAACCCAAGGAACACCAGCCTTTTTGAATTTAAGCATTGTTTCAATATTGTAATTTTTGGCCATTGGGCGTAGTCATTTAGGTGATTGCGCCCATTTTTTTTGGATTTATTTGTACTTTTAAGCTCCTTAAAAAATAAGAAATGTCAAACTTGCAATTGATAATCGAAGAACGCCCAACAATCGTGGGCAATTTCATGGTGGGAAGATTGTTGCCCTTTCGCGATAAACGGATGGTTGGCCCGTTTGCGTTTATCGACCATATGGGTCCTGAATTTTTATCGGCCAATGAAAACTTCGACGTCCCGCCACATCCGCACATCGGATTGTCTACACTGACTTATCTCTTTGACGGCAGCATCATGCACAAGGACAGTTTGGGAAGCGAAGTAGAAATCCAGCCCGGAGCAGTCAATTGGATGACCGCCGGAAAAGGCATCATACATTCTGAACGTACGCCCGAAAGGTTGCGGCACAAACCCAAATCGTTGCACGGTTTGCAGATTTGGGTTGCTCTGCCCAAACATCTTGAACAGATGGAACCCGAGTTTTTTCACGTCGATGCTGAGGCGATTCCGGGTTGGGAAACCCATGGCGCACAGTTCAAGTTGATTGCGGGCGAAGCATTCGGGAGAAGATCGCCGGTTCCGGTTTACAGCCCGTTGTATTTTATTGAAATCAGGAATATCGAAAAGCAAACAATAAAAATCGGTGATGATTTGTTTGGAGAAAGTGCGTTGTACATCCTCGAAGGCGCGATTGAAAGCGAAGGGAATGTCTACGAGCCCAAACAAATCCTGATAGCAAAAGACGCTAAATTGTGCGAATTTACGATGCAACCCAATACCACAGTCTACATTTTTGGCGGCGAAGCTTTTGCCGAAGAACGGTTCATTTACTGGAATTTTGTCGCGTCGTCACACGAACTCATCGAAGCCGCCAAACAACGCTGGACCAACCAATCTTTCCCTGAAGTGCCCGGCGAAACCGAATTTGTGCCGCTGCCCGAACCCAAAAGCGGATTTCGGCCGAAACAATAAATTCTTTTGCTACTTTTGAACACTATGGAACAAAGCTGTAAAAACTGCGGACAGTCGTTCGAAGGGAAATTCTGCAACCACTGCGGGCAAAAACGCTACACCGAACAGGACAAAAACCTCAAAGGCATTTTTGAAGAAGTGCTGCATTTCATGACGCATTTTGAAGGTACCTTGTTCACGACGATCAAGACGGCATTGTTGAAGCCTGGTAAGATGTCGGCAGATTATTGTGACGGCATCCGCAAGAAATACTACAAACCGATTTCGTTCTTCTTATTGATTGTGGTGCTTTACCTGCTGTTCCCCATGTTTGATGGACTCAACATGCGCATGCCGTATTACCGGGGTATCGTTGGCACGGGACCAATCATTGCCGAACAGATTGCGGCCAAAGCCATCGCCATGAATATTTCTGAAGCTCAATTGGGAGAACTGTTTCACCAGAAATCAGAAAAAATAGCCAAAATACTACTGTTTTTATTGATTCCGCTCACCGCCGCTGCGCTGTCGTTGCTGTTTTACCGCAAGCGCCGGGCATTCGATTTTTTTATCCTGGGTACAGAGATCAATAGTTTTATAATCTTATTCGTATTCATGCTTGCCCCGATCCTGTTGCTGCCGTTCCTGCTGTTGATTGGAAAAAATGAAATTTCCGAAAATGTTTTGGCAATTCCTATATTGGTGGTGTTGTTGGTATACACGACGCTGACGTTTCGCAGGTTTTTCACCCTTTCATGGATGGGTGCTGCTATAAAGGCAATCCTCTTTTTTGTCTGTTACGCCGTTGTTACCCAGGTGATTTACAAAACCATCCTGTTCGAGGTCACATTGGCGATGATCCATTGACGCCGATTAGTCTGCGCTTTATGCCAGCAAATCTTTTATATTTTTTAATTTAGCGGCATGGTTAAAGTAAGCATCATTGGCTCGGGGAATGTCGCGCAACATCTGATTTCAGCGTTTTCGGCCGCAAGCGGCATAGCACTGGTACAGGCGTTTTCACGCAACAAAGAAAATCTCGTGCATTTGCTCGACCCAATCCAGATTACCGACGATCTTAACGCGCTGGGCGATGCCGACCTCTACATAATCGCCGTTTCTGACGACGCGATTGTTGAGGTTTCACGGCAACTTCCATTTAAAGGCAAACTCGTCGCGCATACTTCGGGTAGCCTTTCTATTGATGTATTGGATGGTCGCAACCGCAAAGCCGTTTTTTATCCGCTGCAGACTTTTTCAAAAAGCAAGCCCGTCAACTTTAGGGAAATCCCGATTTGCCTGGAGAGCAAAAATGCTGATGATTACAGGATGTTAGAAATTGTCGCACATACCCTATCGGATGCCGTTTTTGCCATCGATTCTGTGCAACGCAAGGCCATGCATGTCTCGGCGGTGTTCGTGAACAATTTCGTGAACCATTTATATAAGATAGGATGCGATATTTGCAACGAACACCAGATTCCGTTCCAGATCCTCAAACCACTGATTCGGGAAACCGCACAGAAAGTCATGTTGCTCGATCCCGAAGCTGCGCAAACCGGACCCGCCAAACGGCGCGACCAAAAAACCATCGCAGCGCACCTGGAGCTGCTCTCCAACGCAAACCAAAAAAACATTTACCAAATACTTACCCAATCCATACAAGATGAGCAAAGGCTATAAAGAGATCATGAACCACATCACCACGTTCATCCTGGACGTAGACGGCGTGCTTACCGACAGTTCGGTGCACGTCACCCCAACCGGCGAAATGCTGCGCGTCATGAACATCCGCGACGGTTTCGCGATGAAGGCCGCAATAGAAAGCGGGTTTCATGTTTGCATTATTTCTGGCGGACACAACGAAGGCGTACGCATCCGATTGAAAAACCTCGGCATCAATGACATCCACTTGGCCTCGCCCGATAAGGTCGCGACTTTTAAGGAATACATCGCCCAATACAATTTAAAGCCCGAAGAGGTGTTGTATATGGGAGACGACATTCCCGATTACCATGTGATGCAACTCGTGGGATTGCCCGCTTGTCCGCAGGATTCAAGCCCTGAGATCAAGGCGATATCCAAATACATCTCGCACAAGAATGGCGGCCGTGGCGCGGTTCGCGACGTGATTGAGCAGGTGATGAAGGTGCAGGGAAAATGGCATTTGTATTATAATGGGAAACACGATTAGAAAATTATTTTAAATGGTAAATGATAAATTTTAAATGAACAACAATCATTGGGAATTCATCATCAGAACTTAAAATTCAAAATTGAAAATGAAATACCTCAAATTAGTCCGTTACCAGAATTTGCTGATGCTTGCGCTGTTGCAACTGTTACTGCGCTACGGATTTTTGAAATACCAGAATATTAGCCTGTCGCTCGCCGATTGGCAGTTTGGGTTGCTCGTCTTGGCGACGGTTTTAATTGCCGCCGGGGGTTATGTGATCAATGACATCATGGACCAGGACACCGACAATGACAACAAACACAAACACGTCATCGTTGGCCGGACCGTTAGTGAAAGTCTGGCTTACTACCTTTATGTGGGTTTGAATGTGTTTGGTGTTGGCGCGGGATTTTACCTGTCGAATGTAATCCAAAGACCTGGATTTGCTGCGATTTTCATTGTAATTGCAGCCACTTTGTACCTGTACGCTACAAGCCTCAAACAAATGTTGATTGTGGGCAATATCCTTGTGGCGATGTTGCTGTCGTTCAGCGTCATCATCATTGGGATTTTCGACATTTTCCCGGCCACCTATGAGGGCAACCAGCGCGAGATGGCCACCGTGTTCTCTATCCTCACCGATTATGCGATTTTCGCCTTTATCATAAACCTACTGCGCGAAATGGTCAAGGATATTGAGGATGTGGACGGCGATTACAACAGCGGCATGAACACGCTGCCCATTGTGCTCGGTGTAGGCCGGACTGCCAAAGTAATTTTCGCATTGAGTTTCCTGCCGATAGTAATCCTTTTGTATTACATCAATGCGTATTTCGTGGCCAACAATTTATGGATCCTGTCGGGTTACGCTTTAATTTTCCTGGTAGGTCCGCTGCTTTATTTTACAATCAAGATATATTCGGCACAAAAGAAAAAGGAATTTGGCCATTTGAGTCTGGTGTTGAAATTGGTACTATTTTTTGGTATCCTTTCTATAGGTGTATTGACTTATAATTTATTGCATCATGCTTAGGGAAACGCTCAAAAACTACAAGATCATATTGGCATCGGGTTCACCGCGCAGGCAGCAATTCTTTCGCGATTTGGACATTGATTTTGAGATCAGGCTTAAGGAGGTGGATGAAGTGTATCCGCCTGATTTGCAATCGGCCCAAATCACCGAATACCTCGCCAGACTAAAAGGAACGCCCTTCGATGGGTTGCTCACAGACAATGAAATCCT
>ENA-UOWO01000404-UOWO01000404.1-activated-sludge-metagenome-genome-assembly--contig:-NODE-404-length-63052-cov-8.752369_pt1 | contig 63052 bp, 48 predicted proteins | sample MGYA00238148_ERZ761564 | MGnify/ENA primary metagenome ERZ761564 (study PRJEB28885, sample SAMN05720194) | activated sludge metagenome | isolation source: Anaerobic digester | place: USA...
TATCGAGCAATGCCTTCAAAATTGTTTTACCAAATATCAATAGCATCGAAATCAGATCCTTGGGAAAAGTTGTAGAGGCGATTGACGAAAGAGAAAAAAGAATTTTAGAGGTTTTTAAGGAAAAAGACAGCATTACGCGTAAGGACTTGGAAACGTCGGAAGGCCTGTCTCAGGCTACCGCGGGAAGGGTTTTACGTAAAATGGTTCAAAAAGGGTTGTTAGAAAAAGCAGGTACGGGCAAAATGCTTGTCTATCGAAAAGGAACACGTGACAGATGAAGTAATTCAGGGCAGGATTGCATTTTCAACTTTGTTTATTTTGAGGAGAATATCCTCTCTTCAATCATCCGTAATTATACCGACCTCATAGATTGAAGTATCCTGGTCTATACCAATCCTATTTGGTAAATTCATCTCTGCATCTAATCTAAAAGCTTTGGTGGGATCCTCATCAGACAACAATCTGTAATTCGGGTGCCTGGTGATATCGTACTTCTCTGACAAGAAGGGGCGTTCGCCACGAAGCTGCAGGATACATTTGGAATTGTCCAGCACAGCCAGCTCATCCTGGCTCATCAGGTCTTTTCCCATCTTTTGATGACTTATCCCATGAGATTTTTCCCGTCCTCTGTTTTCAGAAGTATTGTCGAGATCAATCGTCTCCTTACCCAGTATCTCTGAGATTTCCTTAAGAGTTGTCTTTTCCTTACCACCCAAAAAAAGCATGCTGTCACAGTTGCCAACAATCGTTTCAGCATGTTCTTTGTAAAGTGCCTTGAGCTGACTTTGAGCCTGAAGGACGATGCACGCTGAGATCTCACGACTGCGAATGGTGGCAATCAAGCGTTCAAAACGTGGTATCTGTCCTATGTTAGGAAATTCGTCCAGCAGACAGCGCACATGAATTGGCAACCGTCCACCATAAACATCGTCCGCTTTATCACAAAGCAAGTTGAATAACTGAGTGTAAAGAATCGCAACCACAAAATTGAAGGTATCATCGGTATCACTGATGATCACAAACAAGGCTGACTTCTCATCACCAAGAGTGTCCAGGTCCATTTCATCGTAGCTCATCAGTTCCCGCAGTTCCTGAATATCAAACGGAGCCAGCCTGGCACCACAGGAGATAAGGATAGACTTGGCGGTCTTCCCGGCAGCCAGTTTGTATTTCTTGTACTGCCTTACGGCAAAGTGCTCCGGGGCTTTTTCTTCCAGTTCCTCAAACAACTCATCGACCGGGTTCTTGAAGTTCTCATCATCTTCCCGTGCTTCAGAGGCGTCGATCATTTCAAGCAAGGTTGTGAAGTTTTGCTCCCGTTCCGGCGCTTCATACCAGATGTAGCCAATCAGGGCAGAATAGTACAAACGCTCTGCTTTGATCCAAAAGTCCTCCCCAGCCTTCTCTCCTTCACCTTTGGTGTTGATGATGATGGCATTGACCAGTTTGAGAATGTCTTTCTCAGAGTGGATGTAGGCAAAGGGATTGTAGTGCATGCTGCGTTTGAAATTGATCGTGTTCAGTACCCGGATGTGGTAGCCGTTGCGTTTGAGCATCGTGCCACATTCGGTGAGAATGGTTCCTTTTGGATCGGTCACCACATAGCTGGAATGCATTTGCATCAGATTGGGCTTGACGAAGAAACGGGTTTTGCCTGAACCAGAACCCCCAATAACCAACACATTCTTATTTCGGGCAAACTTCGGTTTTTGGGGGCGACTGTTCATGGTGAGCGATTCGGTTTTGGTAAGGATGATATTGTTTCTTGGATCCTTGTCAACATACGGAGCGATGTCTTTCGCTGTTCCCCAGCGGGCAGAGCCATATTCCGTGCCTTTACGAAACTTCTTTCTGTTCTGTGCTTTCACAACCAAAATGAGCTTGATCCCAACAGCAAATATCAGACCGATGATCAGGTCCTGAAGATTGAACGATGGTAACGGATGTTGACCGATAAACCTTAGGTTCGAGAAGATAGCGATGAACCGGTCAATGATATCTCCACCCTGAAGGAGCCGAAAGATCTGGGCAAGCTTGTTGCCAACATAGAAGGGCAGGAGATATGCTAAATTCAATAACTGACTTTTGGGGATTCGTGCTATCACCGGACAAACTCCTTTCTCTGAACTTTTTCAGGCACCTGCGCGGCTCTTTCCTTGTTCTGAAGCTTGAGTTTCTGAAGCTTTTCCCGAAGTGATGGACGCTCCTGTATCTTGAGGCGTTTCTTCACGAACTCGTTGAAGGCAGTTTGCAGCACATCCGTATCCCGGGACCGAAAGAAAATTAAATAATGAGGTGCCTCTCTGTTACGTTCTTTCTTGATCGCATATTCAATGCCATATCTTCTGGCAATTCTTTCAAAATCGTGAATATGTTCATCGTGAATTTCGATATTCGAAAGGCCTGATCTTTCTTTCATCAGTTGCCTGATGGTCATGCGACCCTGGTAAGCAGGGTGGAGCTGTTTTTCTCTCGCTTTTAATTCACGCTGTTGTTTGAGGATATCGAGATATTTTTGAATCGCCTGGAGAAAGACCTTTCCGGTCATTTTCCCGGTTTGAACAATCAGAGTAACGCTTCGTTGTGAAATTTCCTCCTGCATCAGTACCGCCTGTTCCTGGCATTGCCATACATGTCATGATTTACCATGGTTCTGTAGAAAGTATTTATTGTTTTAGGAGCGTTATAGAGCGTGGCAAGCAGATAGGCTCTGACATTCTGGATTTTACTGGTGTTTTGATTTAGCGAGTCCAGGACATATTCGATGTGCATTGAGTTGAGGCTCAGGAGCCTCTCTCTGACCCGCTCAGCAGAGATTTGAGTGCCATTGATGCTAAATGATTTGGCTTTTGAACAGGCAGTTTCGATCATAATCTCCAGAATTTCCGGAATCATCTCCGGATCGCGATCAAGGATGTATTCGTATTCAATGTTTTTCTTAAAAATTTCCCTGAATTCCATCCATCGATCCATCTCAGCGTTTGTCTTTTCAGGAACTTTTTGTCGTGATGGATAGATAGATTGATAGATTAAGTCTTTTTTATCAGTCTTAATAGACTCAGTCTTAATATTATCAGTCTTAATTAACTCCTTTTTTCGGAAGTCTTGACTTCCTCTTTCAGGAACTCTTGACTTCCCATTATCGGAAGTCTTGTTTTCCTCTTTTGGGAAGTCTTCAGGCTCGTCCACAACAAGATCATCTTTTTCGTCACCTATGCCAAGAAAATTCATAACATAGATTTTTGTTGGTTTTCCCATGCCTTGTCTGACTCTTTTTATCAGGCCAATTCCTTTTTCAGAATCCAGTTCAGCCAGAATCCTGACCCCTTTGTTATGTCCACAATTCATAAATTCCTGAATTTCGGACAATGTAAAATAGATGTAGATCTTTTCATCGGGATCTTTCCATCCACTTTTTATTGACAGGCTCATTCGATCCAACATCAGGCCATAAAGCACCTTGGCATCGCTTGAAAGCTTGGAGAAAGCGGGGTTAGTGAAGAGCTGTTTGGGTATGCGATAAAAGGCAAACTGCTCAGCTTGGTTGCCGTAGTAATAATCAAAAGTTAATTTCGTTTCTGACATTTATTCCTTCCTGTTCCATAGAAAACAAAAGCTGCAGTTCTCCTCAAATAGAGAGCTGCAGCTTCAAGAGTTGTTAGTAATTGTTTCTATCTAAAAGTCACTATTAATAATTATCCTTTCGAAGTAAAATCAACCGGTATAAAATATAGACGTTTGAGGTGAAAACCCGAGTTTTCTTCTCATTTGTTCTTGGCAAAAGACCAATTAATTGGCTATAATAATAGAAAAGAGCAACTGAAGTTTGCGTGGCTCATCGGAACCATCGTACGCAATGTTCGTAAAAAGGACGAGACCGGAGGACAAAGGTAACGATTTCAGGTTCCACCCTCATAACCCGGAGGTCAGTGGTTCGAATCCGCTCCCCGCTATTGAGAAGGAACCAGAGTACGCAATACTCTGGTTTTTTGTTAGCCGCGCGTACAGAGGTTGCCAACATTTTAGAATCGGAGGATTTAAAAATGAACCACTGTTCGCCGGGCTCAAAAAACTCACATACATCAATTCTGTTGTCAAAAGCTATCGATGGTTTCCTCACTTTCAAGATAGCAGAGGGCTTCAAGCCGCCCATGCACATCCAACTTGAGATAGATGTTGCGGATATGGGTGCGCAGCGTCGTTGGGGCGATCATCATCTCGCTGGCGATCTCTGGAACGTCCAGGTGCGAATTTAGAGACCTTTGGTCAAATCCCACACGCGTTAAAGACACCGATGCGATCAAGCGGCGGGAAGTCTATGGCAGACCTAGTACTCAAGCCCTGCTCCGCGAACCATCACGTAATAAGCCATTGGCAAAGGTCGGCCATCCATTAACAGGATGGCATCACTGAGAGAGCTTATCTCAATAGGAGGATTTTCGCCCCTAATTTTACAGATGTCAAATTCCTTAACTCCGTTATCGACGCAATAGGCTGTTGCAGCCAAATCCTGGTTGAGTTTGATTGATAGGTTCTTTGTTTTAGCTATTTCATATAGTAACACCGGATCCGTTCCTTGACTTTTTAGATATTCAATATCCTGGGCTGAAAAAGGTTGAGCCTCATAAAAGTCAAGCTGGAAGGTTACTGGTTTTCCCAGCATTTTTTCCCAAAACTTCAGCACTTCCTCCCTTGATGCCAAGAAATAGGGTGAAACCCCCACAAAATTGAATTCTTTGCTGTGCACATAATGCACCAAGAACTTTTTCTTTGCAGCTAACAATTCTTCGAGTGGGATACTAAAAAGGGTGATACTTCGATCTTGGCTTGGTCTCTTTTCGAATCCTATGGCGAGAAATAAGTGTTCGACCATTTGGCCATCTTTACCTTCCACCTCCTTGAGAAAACCAGCTAAGACACAACCTTGGAAATCTACATAGAAATCACGACCTACCAACAATCCCAGATGGGGCACGTTGGTGTTATTGGTGCTATCTCCAGGAGGACTGAAGAAGAAGCCACTTTCTTGCATTACCTCATCGCTGCAGATTTCACGATTTCTGAACATTTCTGCGCCAACTGATAAGGCTACTTCCAAGTATGCCTTGTTTGTTAGGGAAATATTTGTCAAGTTAATGATGCTATTCAAATCAAGAGGCTCATCGATAACCTCAGCTGTTGATGCGGATTTTGGATTCTCAGTGTTTGTCGCTTCAGGTGTTTCGGTTAGGGTAGGGACTACCGTTTGTCCTGGGGTCAGTTGCGCTAATGGATTATTCGAGGCGATGGTGACTGCCTGAGAAGGCGTGTTTCCGTAGGTGTCCTTTCCTGCTGGCGGTGGTGCTGAAGTAAGCAAGTTGCAGGAGCTCAACATTCCTGTGATTGCCAGCAGTATGACAAACACAGCAATGCGAACAAGTTTTCGTAGATGGTTAAGGAAGGTCAGGTCTCTCATGCTTTCTCCTGAGGATGATTCTGAATTTTATCCGATTATTCATATATTTGGAGGCGCAACGTTCAGGACCTAAAGATCTGTATCCAAGCAAGAAAAAGTGACTCCCGTCCATTCGACGGCGGGAACTAGCGGCGCGATTGCTCGTTTGATCCTCAGCTCATACGTGCACAGCACGTACGGAGGTAACAACAGCTTGAATTATGATTTGGATGCCATCCTGGCGGCTGTCATGGGCGGTACATTGATGACTTGTCATCATCAAAGTTGATGATTCGTCGGCTAAATCAAACAAAGATCCCCGCCAACTGGCAGGGATTGGTTGATTGGAAGGTCGGCAACTCAAAACAAGCCGAGATCCCGGGCTTTCTGGAGGGCTTCAAGCCGCCCATGCACATCCAGCTTGAGATAAATGTTGCGGATGTGGGTGCGAAGCGTGGTTGGGGCAATCATCATCTCGCTGGCGATCTCTGGAACGTCCAGGTGCGAATTTAGAAACCGCAACACTTCCAATTCGCGCTCGCTCAACGGCTCAATCAGGTTAGCGCTCGTGGAGCGGAGTGGGGCAGAGCCAGTTCCTCCGGGCTTGGGCGCTTCTTCCGGCAGGTGAAACGCGGTCAGGAGTTTCGTGATGTACTCAACCTTCACACCCCGGCTTTGCGTGCCCTTCAGCAGCGATGCCATCGGAGCTCCCCTCTCAACAAACATGCGCACGTATCCTTCCGGTTCCGCCGCTGCCAGGCACATTTCCAGAGCCTGCTGCGCCTCCGCTTCTCGCCCCAGTGCCTGCAAGGAAAGCGCGTAGATTGGCAGTAACTTTATCCAGAGCAGGTTCCAGCCTTTTTGCTGGAGCTCGTCGAGCGTTTTGTCGATTCTCTTGATCACATCCAGAAAGTGGTTCTGCTGATAGAGCAGTGAGACTTGCATGAACAACGCCTTATTGTTGTTGTCTTCTTCAGAGGTGGAAAAGCAGCTTTCATATTTCTTCGCAGCCGCAGGGACATCTCCTTTTGCTAGTAGAAGCATGATCTCGTTCTCAGCGGAGATGCGGGCATACCAGGGGGAAATCGTTCCCGTCACTTTCATAGCTTGCAGATTGACCGCGAAAGCCTCCGCAAATTCCCCGGCGGCGCCCAAAGCTTCGGAGAGACAGCTCATTGCGTAGTTTAACGCGTCGGCTTGGCCCCACTGTTCTGCCAGGGCGACGGCTTGCCGCGCCAAAGACACGGCAGATTCCAGTTCATTCCACTCGATCAGGATATAACTCTTGGTGGCATAGGCGTGTGCCAGAACAGGAAATCTTTGCGAGGACTGATGGACTTCTTCTGTTTTGTACACGGCAATCTGGCACAAAGAGAAAGCTTCGCGCAGGTGGCCTTGCAGCAGGTGCACGTAAGCCAGGTTGGAGCTTGTGTACAGCAGCTCGTGGACTCTGCCAATCTTTTTCCCAGCGACAAGCGCCGCTTCAAAGGATTGGGTGGCTTCAAGAAAGTCCCCCCGATACTGTAAAGCCAGGCCCTGGATATTCAGCAAATGGGTGCGGGCTGCCCAATCTTCCTCCGGCAAGTTCTCCATGGCTCGCTGAACATATTCCAAAGCCAGCTCAGCCTCCCCGTTCGTCCATGCCAGGTAAGCCCTAATCGCCGCCAGGTGGCTGCACAGGTGTCTTCTTTCGGAATCCTGCTGAACGTTGTCAAAGACATGCTCAGCCTTCTGTAAGAGTTCCTTCATGCCGGTTGTTGGGTCGGCGTAGGCTTTTGCCCAGGCATAAGCCATACATAACCAGGGATTGGAGGAAAACTGGTGATTTGAAAGGTCATTGAAATTTCTGAGTACATCAAACAGTTCCGCGTTTTCAACCATCGCCAGGGCATTTCCGGAAACGGCTTGATGAACCCGGTCAATATCTCCGGCAGCCAGGGCATGGCGGATCGCTTCAGAAGGCATATGGTTTGCGGCAAACCAGTCGCTGGCACGCTGGTGCAGTAAAGGAATCCGTTCAGGGCACAGTTGCTTTATCTGCTTGCGTAAAAACTCGGCAAAGAGATGGTGAAAGCGATACCAGCGCTGGTCCTCATCGAGCGGGATCAAAAACAGATTGGCACGCTCCAACTGCTCCAGAAAAGCCTGGCTACCTTGCTTGTCGATTACCGCATCGCAAAGGGGTGCGCTTAACTGATCCAGGATGGAGGTCTGATACATGAACGCGCGAACTTCCTCGGATTGCTGGCTAAAAACTTCATCCAACAGGTAATCCAGGATAAATCGATTTGAGCCCGAAAAGGTCCTGATAAACAAAGAGACACTTTCCGGTCCCTGCGACTTATATCTGGCTTGCATTGAGAAGGCGGCCATTTGCAGACCGGCAATCCACCCTTCTGTCCTGTCCTGAAGCGCCGCAACTTCTTGGGGTGACAGTTTGAAAGTGAGAGCGCCTTGCAGAAACTGCCTGGTTTCCTCGTATTCAAAACGCAAATCTATCGCCCGCAGCTCGTTGAGTTCCCGGCGTGCCCGCCAACGCGCAAGTGGCCAGGGGGGGTCCATCCTGCTGGTGGCCACCAGGTGCAGCTTGGGCGCGTCCTGTGGCAGATGTTCAATCAGGAAGGTCAAGTCCTGGTGGATCTGGCTGTCTGAAAGGGCGTGCATGTCATCCAGCACCAGGCAAACCGGCCCTTCAAGGGCGGAGAGTTGGTTGATCAATACTGTAATCTGATCTTCCATCGATCCGGGTTGGAGGGTGCGTGTAGCCTGAAGGATCTCGCTGCCGATGTTGGCTTGCTGAACTGGTGCCAGGGTGTTCAAAGCCGCAACAAAGTAGCTCCAGAAGCGCGCGGGTGAGTTTTCGCCCTTCTCCAGTGATAGCCAGGCAACCGGGAGTCCCGCTTGGGCATGCCACTCGCTGAGCAAGGTGCTTTTACCATAACCAGCTGGGGCAGAGATTATAGTCAGGCGGCAGCCTCTGGCAATGCCTTCATTCAGCCGGGAGACTAAACCAGGCCGGTTGACCAGGTTGCCATGCAGCGGAGGAACATGAACTTTGGTGGCGAGCAGGTTATCTGACACGTTCTTTCTCCTTGAACGCTAGATCAATTCTCATTATACGGGAAAACCAAAAAAATTCGCTGCGACCGAAGTATCGCACCAAGACTAATGTAGATACACACATCATGCTGCGCTATTGGAAGATACGGCAGGATGAGCAAAATTCCAAGTGAGTATGTAGGCAAGGCCAGTAAATAGCGCCGATCGAAGCGCTTTAGGATGGTTAACTGCCCGAGCAGAAAGATATTCGAATGCTGCCGTTGAAAGCAAAGCCGCAATACCGGTTACCAAACCACAAATTGTTAAAGTATATTGCTCGGGACGAACATGGCAATAGCTGGGAAAATATTTCCAAGCGATAACTATACAATATCAGTATGGTTTCAAAAATAAGAACGGTCTTGTGATATAGTATTAGTAATATTTTCCTGAAAGTGTTGTTTAAAATTTTTGTTCCTTGCCAGCTAGTAGTACCTGAAGAGATGTCCGGAAAATCAATTTTGGTATTGTAGTTCTTTTTCAAATCAGATTGATGTTTTAACTTATTACTGATTGCTTACTTAAAAATGGAGGATATTTAGTATGAAAATAGTATTTCGCTTGTCATTAGTTGCCATAATATTGAGCTTGGTGCTTTCGGCTTGCATCACTGCCGCTCCAACCGCTCCGACCGCTCCGACTGCCGCTGACAGCACGATTGTGATTCGCGCTGGCACGGGAGACGGTGGGGATGGACTGACTCCTCATCAGCAGATCATCCAAAACTTTGAGGACGAAAATCCCAACGTCATTGTCCAGCTCGAGCCTGTCTCCGGACGGGATTACTATGCCCGCTTGCTCACCCAGCTTTCGGCCAAGGCTGCCCCGGATATCATGCAAATCGGGGATGACGCGGTGCCTTCTTTCGTGTCCAAGAACGCTTTTGTCCCCCTGGACGCGTACCTGACGGGCATCAATTTTGATCCCAGCATTTATCTTCCCGGACTTTTGGATCCCGGAAAGATTGATGGCAAACAGTATCTCCTCCCCAAAGACTACTCGCCGCTGGCGGTCTATTACAACAAGACCCTGTTCGATGCAGCTTCCGTTCCTTACCCAGTGGAGGGTTGGACCTGGGAGGATTTGCTCGCTACTGCCCAACAACTGACCGTCAAGGATGCCTCTGGTAATGTGACCCAGTGGGGTATCCAGTTGCCGGCTGCCTGGACAACCGGCTTTGAATACTGGGTTGCCGCCGCAGGTGGTTCACTGATCAGCGCGGATGGCAAAAGCTTTGCCGGCGCGATGGATTCTCCCGAAGTGGCTCGGGCGGTTCAGTTCTATGCCGACCTGTACAATGAATACCAGGTTGCTCCTCCACCAGCAGACATGAATGCCTTTGGCGGTGGAAACAGCGAGTTCGCCAACGGCAAAGCGGCAATGATGCTCTTTGGGCGTTGGCCACAAGGTGGTTTTAAGACCAACCCAAATATTTCCTTGGGTGTTGTCGCTCCGCCGCAGGATAAGGTACGTGCCAACATCCTGTTCTGGGGTGGTTTTGGTATTGCCACTTCTTCATTACAACCGGAAACCGCCTTCAAATACCTGAGCTTCGTTTCTGGGGAGCCAGGCGCCCAGGTATGGAAGGATTGGGCGTTACCGGCGGTCAAGAGTGTCGCAGAGTCTTCGGGGCTGTCTGCGGACCCGATCGAAGGCGTTTGGATCGGGGAACTGAATCACCTGGTGCCCCGGGCGTACACCTTCACCCCCTACTGGAACGAAACAGCAGACCCGGCGCTGCGCAGGGTGCTCGAGTCGGTCATTATCGATCCAAATGCTGACGTACAAGCGCTGCTAGCCCAGGCTGCAATCGATGCCCAGACTGCTCTGGATAAGTTGGGAAATTAAAGCCTTCACATTGGAATGGGATGGGGTAATGCGCGTGCAGGTATAACAGGCACTCGTGTTACCCCATAATCCTTTCATTTATTGAAACGGAACAAATTTTGCCAATGCGATCTGCCCACCGGAAAGAAGCACTAAATTTTTACATTGCCATTGCTCCCTGGCTGGTGGGTTTTATACTCTTTACTGCCGGACCAATGTTAATTTCACTGGTTACCAGTTTTACTGACTGGGATCTCTTGACCGATCCGCAATGGGTCGGGCTGGAGAATTATCGTAATCTGGCAACGGACCCTAACTTCATCCAATCGATTAAGGTTACACTGACCTATACTGCAGCTTATGTCCCCCTCGACATGATTGGCGGTTTGCTCCTGGCGCTTCTGGTACGCCCGCGATTGAAAGGGATTGGTGTCTTTCGCACTATTTTCTACCTGCCGACAGTCTTTTCTGGGGTGGCTTTTGTTGTGGTGTGGCTGTGGATGCTCAATCCGAACGGTGGATTGATTAACTTGGTCCTCGGTTGGTTTGGAATTGAAGGGCCGCGCTGGCTGCTTGATCCAAAATACGCCTTATGGTCCCTGGTAATGATGAGTTTCTGGGGTTGGGGTCGTTCAATGGCGCTCTACCTGGGCGGAATGCAGAGTATCCCTGGTGAGCTTTATGAAGCCGCGGCCATGGATGGCGCTGGTAGTTTTCGCCAGTTTTTTAAGATCACCCTGCCTTTGCTCTCCCCAATGATCTTTTTCAACCTGGTGTTGAGTGTAATCGCTACCTTCCAATCCTTCACGAGCGCCTTTGTGGCAACAAATGGCGGTCCGCTTGATTCGACCCTTTTCCTGGTTTTATACATCTACCGCCAGGCTTTTGAGTACTTCCACATGGGCTACGCGGCTGCCCTGGCTTGGGTGTTGTTTGCAATTATCCTTGTCCTGACCCTGGTGCTTTTGCGCAGTCAGAAGTTTTGGGTGTTTTATCTCGGAGAGCGAAACGATTAATTATGCTCATGATCTCATTATTGAATCCGGGCGGGCAATGAAATGAAAGACTATTCAACCCCCATTTTGCAACCTCGTGGATGGCGTAAAAGCTTGCGCATAGGCTTGCTTGTCCTCGTGGCTGGATTGTTCCTCGCTCCCACCTTGTGGATGATCTCTTCCTCACTAAAGCCGGATTACGAGATTTTTGCTACGCCTCCATCCCTCTTGCCAATCAGCCCACGCTGGCAGAATTATGCTGAGGCGCTCACTTCACTGCCGTTCGGTCGCTTCGCCATCAACACTCTGATCATCGCGCTCAGTACAATTGTTGGGCACCTGCTGTCCTGCTCGATTGTGGCTTATGGTTTTGCCCGATTGAACGGACCGGGCAAGGGCTTCTTTTTTGTCTTGATGCTTTCCACCCTCATGCTGCCTTATCCGGTCACCATGGTGCCGCTTTTCATCATCTTTTCAAAAATTGGTTTGATCAATAGTTTTGTCCCGCTGATCTTGCCGGCTTTCTTCGGCAATGCGTTCTATATTTTCTTGCTGCGCCAATCCTTCAAGCAAATCCCTGTCGACCTTGAAGATGCTGCCCGGCTGGATGGCGCTGGCACTTTGCAGGTGCTGGCGAATGTAATTTTGCCGCTTTCACGACCAGCGCTGGCAACCGTGGCGATTTTCACCTTCCAGGCAGCATGGAACGATTTTCTCGGTCCGCTGATTTTCCTGCATGACCAATCCCTCTATACGCTGCAGCTTGGACTAAGCCTTTTCCGCGGCGCATACAATGTGCAGTGGGCATACCTGATGGCGGCTTCACTGGTGGTAACCCTGCCGGTTATTGCCATCTTCTTCATCGCGCAGAAGTCCTTCATTGAGGGAGTCGGATTTACGGGCTCTAAATTATAAGAAACAATTATTTAGCTAGACGGTTACCTGGATTTAGCAGGGGGAAAAGGGTCTGTTAAGACAAGGGTGGTTTACAGTTTGTGTGGGGTGATTGTTTACACTTTTATCTTTAAAACAGATCATTTAGGATTGTTGGGGCAGCCCCATGTACGCCATGCAGGCGGGTAACCACGGGGGTTACCCCTACATCTGGGATTTACGGGAGAAGCGGCTTTGTAGGGGCAGACCACTGTGTCTGCCCTGGAGAGTGTAAACAATCACCTTGGATAATGTGTAAACAATCATAATTGTCTAAACAGGGTCACAAAGGAATCCAATACTTGCTTACGCAAAGTTGACGTTAATACCTACTTGTTCTACTCAATATCTGGTAAATCAAAAAGGGAAGGTTTGTATTTGCATCAAGTATGATACATAGGTTATCCTACTATCCCAAAAGCAACCTGTTGTTTACGCAAACGGCACTTAAGCTAGTGGCACGATATTAAGAGAGATTTTGATGAGAGAATCCAAGATATTACTCATACTGACACTAATCGCTATTATGGTTAGCGCTTGCAACCTGGCGGCAGGCACGAACCCGTCGGTTTCGACACAATCAAACATCCCTGGAGCAGAGTCATTCGACCCGATAACGCAACCTGCAATTGATAACACCTACACCAAACAGGAAGGCGTGGACGTAATCTACTTTGCCGGCGGCTGTTTTTGGGGCGTAGAAAAGTTGATGCAGTCAATCCGGGGGGTGGTGGCAGCCACCAGCGGCTATGCCAATGGAAAAGCCGATATCGTCCCAACCTACGATCTGGTCGTCACCGGGGAGACCGGTTATCGTGAAACGGTGCGGGTCGAATACCAACCGGATCAAGTCAGCCTGGATGCCCTAATCTTCGCTTATTATCAGGTCATTGACCCAACCGTTGAAAATGCCCAGGGTTACGACGTGGGCACTCAGTATCAGACCGGTATTTATTACACAGGGGATGAAGCCAAAATTGCGGTTGAACGGATTACTGACATCGTCAAGCAGCGATACGAGGAATTTGTTGTGGAAATCAAACCCCTGGAACGCTTTTATGAAGCGGAAGAATACCACCAGGACTACCTGGTCAAGAATCCCATGGGTTATTGCCACATTTCGAGGGATGAGATTGCTGCCATCACCAACATCGTTGTTGACCCTGGAGACTACCCACGCCCGACGGATGAGGCGATCGAGGCAATGCTGACAGAACTGCAATACAACGTAACCCAGCAGGCAGGCACCGAAGCCGCGTTCCGTAATGACTATTGGGATAACCACGCTCGCGGGCTTTACGTGGATATCGTGACCGGCGAGCCGTTTTTTTCATCCAGTGATAAGTTTGAAAGCGGCACCGGTTGGCCGAGTTTCTCCAGGGGCATCGACGAGAACGCTTTTGTTTACATCGACGACGATTCTTTTGGGGTCACCCGCACCGAGGTCCGCAGTCGTGCTGGCAACACGCATTTGGGACACGTTTTCTATAACGATGACATCTCGCCAACTGGAACAAGATATTGCATCAATAGCGCTGCTCTTCGATTTGTGCCATATGAAGAGATGGAAGCCGAAGGTTACGGCTACCTGCTGGACTATGTCAAATGAGGGCTGTTTAGTTAAGTTAACGGATCTTTCCCTGGAAAGCCTGACTCTTGCAAAATCCATCTTCCTCAGTCAGAATTTGCCGCTCCCCATCAACCGGCTCAGTATTATTGATGATTGAAGAAGGGAGGAAGGTCTAAGTTTAACATTTTTCCCAGCTCCATCAAACTTGGGTTTGGTTTAATTTCTGTTTTCGAAACAAGACATAGTATGGGTGGCTAATCTACAAAATTGACAAAAAAAAGTACCACATCACAGTCATGACGACTATGCAATGATACTTATATCAAGAACTAATTAATACCAAACGTCAATATCTGACGCTAAATCTCATTGATCCAAAATTAAAAGAGAATTAAGAAAATTTGAATTTACACCTTTTGCACTCATAATCATTGGTGATTTTTTTCAATGCAAAGATCCCAAAAGCTGCAGCGTGTGCAATTTTACTGCCCGTAGAAATTTCTTTAATATCAGTACTTCCGCAACGAGGACATCTAAGTGTCTTGTCAATAGGCTCCCCACAATTTGGACATGCCTTGGCTGAACTTGATACATCACGATGACAAGCAGGGCATTTGATTATCGCCATTTTAATAATCTCCTTTGAATTTTTGTAATTCCCAACCAACAATATTATATCTCAATAATCACTCCTTAAGACAACTGGTGAAGTGTGTGTGAGAAGATTGTTCCGGAGGTTAAGAGCGATGAAACTTTTCGAAATGATCCATAAGGTCACTGGAGGATGAGGCTGAAAATGTGATTTGCTTGTAAACCTTTTCAGAATCAAAGCGTCCTCGCCACAAACCTTGTTTGCTCCTTCCATAAATGCAGGCTGGGCGAAAAAAGAGTGACTCGTCTACATGAGAAAATATCCCATGCTGTAAAGCAATGGGCTGATTTTCACCCTGAACAGTACCAGACAGGATCAGGGCAGCGATATATACAAACTTCCCGGGCTTACTTCCCCGTGTGGTCCAAAAAAGCGGCAATCCACACCAACGGCGCGTTCCAGTTGATGGCGACTTCGTTGGTTGTGTAGGACTGCACGTCATCCACATAACGCTTTGAGGGCGGCAGGCTTATCAGGTCAGCCGCGTCTGAGGGCGGATCGGCTGGGTTGAAGTTGGGTCCGCCAGAAAGCGCGCCAGCAGGAGGGGCTGGAAAACCGCGCGCCGGGTCGTTGGCCCAGAAGCGGTGGTGCGGGTGCAGCATCGGATAGGCTCCATAGCCCGCGACGAAGCTCTTATTCAGAGCGTTTCGCCCCAGGATGTAATCCATGCTCAGGCGCACGCTGTCAAGATAGCGCGCCTCTTCGCTGACCTTATGAGCCATGCTCACCAGCAGCATATTGTTCAGGATCAGTCCGTTCGAGCCCCAGGGATAATCCTCATCGATCAGGACTTGATAGCCGTCCTTTTGCTGCACCCGGATCAATTCGTCTGCGTAGGTAATCACAGCCTGCTTCAAGGCGGTTTTCTGTTCTTCGGAAAGTGAGGTTTCGTGGGTCAGAAGCGAGATTGTGCCCAGGGGTGCTACGTGCCCCCAATCGAAGGCATCCGCAGCCGCGAATTCTTTTGAGCTGAGCAGGTATTCCTTGTATTCCTCTTTACCAGTTGTAATGAAGAGCTCCGCTGCTGCCCAATAGAATTCATCGCTAACATTCTTGTCGTCATAGTTGCCACCTCCCGCGCCGGGGGTGTTGCCGGCGTAAATGCCGGGGTTCTCCAGCGCCGCCAGCCAGGCGGTTTCGGCTGCAGCCAGGCAGCGCTCAGCAAAGGCTTGATCCAGGCCGTTCCAGATACGCGCGCACTGCGCGGCGGTGGCAGCCAGGTTGAGGGTGGCGGCCGTGCTGGGCGGGAACAGGTAGCGCCCTTGCCCGGGCAGCGCGTGATCGTTATCGTTATTCACCTCAGTGGGGGGCACCATCGGCAATCCTGCCCAAGCTTCATCATGAAGTTTGTGGTGCACCATGCCAGCTTTGGGCTGCCCCTCCGGCACCTGCATCGCCAGCAGAAATTCCATTTCCCAGCGGGCTTCATCCAGCAGGTCAGAAACGCCGTTGCCTGTCTCAGGGATCATTTGCGAGCCATCCGGGAAGCCTTCCCAACCCTGCTCATAAAGATTCAGCAAAGTCCAGACGGTGATGCCGCCGTTGACCACGTACTTGCCAAAATCGCCGGCGTCGTACCAGCCGCCTGAGGCGTCCAGCGTGTAGTCGCATCCGGGCCAATCGTTGCCGTCAGGGTCTTTGCCCTTGTAACAGGTCACATTGGCATCCGTCACGTGCCCTGCTGGGCGGGCCAATTCTTTGCCGGCGTATTTTTCTTCGATTTCAATGCCTGTGCGATTGAGGTAGAAATAGGTCAGCGCGTCGTGTTTAAGACGTGCGTAAATATCATCGGAAACATTGAACGGCACACTTGTCACTCCCGCAGCGTCCAGCGTGTAGCCTTCGCCGGGCTCGACGTGGGCGGAAAAATCGATCTCGTGCAGGCTGTCGCCGGAGTTTGCGTCCGCGCCTTTGAATGTCGTCAGACCGCTGAGCACTTCTTCGCCAGCGGAGTTTTTCAGCACCCAGGGTAAGGGTTCAGCGGCATCGGAGGCAATCAGAGCGATCTTTTTGCTATTCACGAAATAGCCCACCTGATTGACGCTTACCAGTGCCAGGATCACTTCCGGACCGGGGGTGGGTGTCGGTTCAGGCGCTGCAGCGATTACACTTGGTTGTGGGATATCCGTCCTGCCGAGTTCGAAGAAGAGCGCGCGCCCAAACAGGCTTGGGTTTTCCCAGGAGAGGTCAGAGGTATCGGCGTTCGACCAGATAAGCTTGATGTCCCGGTCCTGCTTGGAGGCGCCGTTGATCTGGGCTTGGAAACCGAATTCATTACCATGTGTCACCTCGAGCAGGTCTTTCAGCGAGAGCGCGGCTTCAAAGCCCCAGCCATCGGCAGTTTTGAAGACAAATCCGCTCACCTTTGCGTCGGAGCTGAAAACGCCGGTTATGGTCAGTGCGTTTGGATCGGTGTTGCCGATGTCGGAGGCGTTGATATTGACCTGCATCATTTTCAAACCGTACGAGGTTGCGCCAAGATCGCCAGAGGCGTTGACATAAAACTCCATCGAGTCCTCATTCCAGAACTCCGTGCCATGCTTACCTGAGATGAGCGTCTTATCCGGCATTTGCATGGTGATGTAGAGGTTCTCCAGATCCGCGGCAACTGCAAACGTGAAGGATCCGTTTTCCGCCGGATCTGCTGAGGGCGTGGGACCCCGATCGACATAAATCACGGGGATGTTTGCCCAATCTGAGAGATCCCCATCCACTGTGATTTTTACTGGAAAGGGCACGTAAACCACTTCTCCGCTGATTTCAGCGGGAACAAAAGGGATCTGTTCTGGAGCTGCAGGATTGTTCACTTGATCCTCCGGTTGTGTTGGGGCAGCGGGCGATCCGCCGCATGCTGATAAGGTCAGTGTAAACGCAATAAAAACCAGGATAATTACTTTCAGGGAATAATTCATCACACTTCCTCCTGACCGTCCACTCTGATGCAGGGCGAGTCTGATATTGATTATATACGATTGAAGTGCTAGTAAATCCTTTTGCAATTGCTTGTCATTCACCATAAATAATGTATAATCTGCCTTATACAATTGGTAGAAATATGACCGCGATAAACGACCTGCCTGATGAACCTAAATATTCTGTACAAAGAATCAGCGACCTGACTGGTATTAATCCCGTGACCTTGCGCGCCTGGGAAAGGCGTTATGGCATCCTGAATCCAGATCGCGATGAGAACCACTATCGAATGTACTCAGATAGGGATCTGGCGATTCTCAGATGGCTGATTAACAAGAAGAACAACGGCGTCTCTATCAGTAACGCTTCGGCTAATTTGCACGAAATGATCAAGCAGAATAACTGGCCGGAAGTCATTCCGTTTGGGATCGCCCAGGCAAAAACAGTCAGCGCAGTGCCACCGCAGCGCTATGCGGATAACCTTTTTGATTTGTTAACGAAGCACGACGAAGTAGAGGCGGCCAGGTTGTTTGAGGAAGTGATCTCCAAATTTGATCTTGAAACCCTGATTGAAAAAATTATCACGCCCACGCTCATCTCAGTGGGCAAAGCGTGGGTTCGAGGCGAGATCATGATCAGCACGGAGCACTTTGCAACGGCTTTCGTTTTGAGCCGATTGAATAATCTCTACATCTCGCTTCCGATCGTCAATAAAGGTCCCAAAATTCTGATTGGTGGAGCGCCTGGTGAAGAACATGAGATGGGCGCTTTGATGATGGCCGTGCTCTTGAGGAACCGGGGTTACAGGGTAGAGTTTCTGGGGGCTAACCTGCATCTGGATGATCTGGTGGATTACTCTCAGCAGGAAAAGCCAATCATGGTCGTGCTCACCGCCAGCACAAACCGAGTTGCCATGGAGTTGCTGAGGGCAAAGGCAAAGCTCAACACAGTTTCACCTGCTCCAATTTTCTGCTATGCTGGTTTTGCCTTTGATTTCTACCCAGAACTGGTTCAAAAAATTCCAGGTTATTATCTCGGAAATTCGATGGTCAACGCCCTGGACGAAATAAAGCAGCTGTTAAGAGGAAAATAATCTTTCACAAAACAATCACAACCACCCGTTTTCAGGGTGGTTGCTGTTTATTTTGTGATGTATGTTCATCTGAAAATTGACTAAAACAAAAAAGAGTTGGCAAGTATTTGCCAACTCTTTTTGTCAATCAATTGCTAGGTTACTGTGGAGGCAGAAGCACTGCATCGATGACATGGATTACGCCGTTGGAGGCTTCGACATCAGTGATGATGACTTCGACGGTGTCGTTCAGGTAGACCTTGCCATCTTCAACTTTGATGGTGACAGCCTCACCCAGGACGGTATCGGCGCTGGTCAGGGTGACTACATCAGAGGCCATGATTTTACCACCAACAACATGGTAGAGCAGGATGGACTTGAGTTGATCAAGGTTCTCAGGGAGTAATAAGGTTTCGACTGTGCCTTCGGGCAGTTTAGCGAAAGCATCATCGGTTGGGGCAAAGACGGTGAAGGGACCTTCGCCTTTGAGCGTGTCGACCAATTCGGCGGCGCCTAAGGCAGCGGCGAGGGTGGTGAAGCGCCCGTCAGCAACGGCGGTGTCCACAATGTCGGAGAGCTTGGCTGGGGGCAGCAGGACTGAGTCGATCACGTGGATGACGCCATTGGAGGCTTCAATATCGGTGATAATGACTTCGACGGTATCGTTCAGATAGACCTTGCCCATGTCAACTTTGATGGTGACAGCCTCACCCAGGACGGTATCAGCACTGGTCAGGGTGACTACATCGGCTGCTGGAACTTTACCAGAAACAACATGGTAGAGCAGGATGGACTTGAGTTGATCAAGATTCTCAGGGAGTAATAAGGTTTCGACTGTGCCTTCGGGCAGTTTAGCGAAAGCATCATCGGTTGGGGCAAAGACGGTGAAGGGACCTTCGCCTTTGAGCGTGTCGACCAATTCGGCGGCGCCTAAGGCAGCGGCGAGGGTGGTGAAGCGCCCGTCAGCAACGGCGGTGTCCACAATGTCGGAGAGCTTGGCTGGGGGCAGCAGGACTGAGTCGATCACGTGGATGACGCCATTGGAGGCTTCAATATCGGTGATAATGACTTCGACGGTATCGTTCAGATAGACCTTGCCCATGTCAACTTTGATGGTGACAGCCTCACCCAGGACGGTATCAGCACTGGTCAGGGTGACTACATCGGCTGCTGGAACTTTACCAGAAACAACATGGTAGAGCAGGATGGACTTGAGTTGATCAAGATTCTCAGGGAGTAATAAGGTTTCGACTGTGCCTTCGGGCAGTTTAGCGAAAGCATCATCGGTTGGGGCAAAGACGGTGAAGGGACCTTCGCCTTTGAGCGTGTCGACCAATTCGGCAGCGCCTAAGGCAGCTGCAAGGGTCGTGAAGCGCCCGTCAGCAACGGCGGTGTCGACGATGTCGGACAACGTAGGTTCGGGAATAGCGGTAGGTTCAACGGTGGGTTCAGCAGTTGGGATCGGCGCGGGCTGGGGAGCACATGCCGCGAGGGCGAGGATCGCCACAAGTAAGATAGAAAGGTAGCTAAAGGGTTTCATTTTTTCTCCTGTAAGTTTTGTAATATGGTTTGTACAACTTATGAACGTATTTTAGCAGTACTAACATTACTGTACAATATTATGTACAAGGTTATTTGACAAATACACACGCAGTTTCAAATAAGGAGAAACTTAATTCATTAATGGTCGTTTTCATATTTTTTTAGTGGGGTAGAGAGTTTTCTCGACGAGGCAACTGCGATTTTGTCCAAAAAAACCTGGTTGGACATGGCAAAAACTGCATGATTAAACTCTTGGTAGATTGACGTGGATCCAATAAACACTTAATGCGTTTGTGATGTTCGATATACCACTGGCAAGTCTGTACAAGGTAGTCAACAAACATGCTGGGTTGAATTTAATCTCTGCTGGATTCGAAACAGGGGTAAAAAAAGGGACTTTCAGTAATTGCACTTTCTTTTTCTGCTCCCACGGCCAGTTTACGCCCATAGCCAATGTGGAAGCGGTCACCTGGTGCCGCTCAGTAATCCAGTCTCCTGGTTGTTGACATAAAAAAAAGCACCTCCTCGGCTGGATTTTGTCCAACTCTGGAGGTGCAGGTCAATCAAAACTGATTACTTATTTTTCTTCAAATATATCTCTGGGTTTGCCGATGTTCAGCAAAGCGTTCAGGACTATACCGAAGAGCGCTGCGGTTGCCAGGGCGGGCAGTTGCATTCCGAAGAATGGGATCATGCCACCAAAAACTGTCTGTCCTCCGAGGCCGATAACCATAATGGTCGCAATGACAGCGATGTTCTTGGCGCTGAACATGTCAACCTTCTTATCGATCATGATGGCGATACCCTGGGCAGCGATGGCGCCGAACAGGTAGATTTCCAAACCACCGATGACACTCAAGGGGATCGCGTAGATTGCATTAACAAGGGGGGTGAAACAAGCGATGATCATGGCGATGATCGCTGCGGCGATCAGCACGGGGACTGAGAACACGCGGGTAATCGCCATGGCGCTGATGTTTTCTCCATAGTTGGTTCCAGCGGGACCGCCCATCGCACCTGCTACCATATCGCCAAGCCCGTCACCGATCAAGTTGTCTCCAAGGCGATTTGCTAGATCATATTGCTTCTTGCTGCCGAGTTTCTTTGCCAGATCATTCACATAGACATCCAACTGGAAAATATGGGCTGTGGATTCTGGAATGGTGGCAAGAGCTACAGGCATGATTGCTAATGCAGCCAGCCAACTGACTTTAGGTAATGTAAAGTGAGGTATGGCAAACAAGGTTGTTGTCGCTAACGGGCTTTCCCTAAAGAGGTTCTCACCGCCGAACAAAATAATCAAGCCTGCTACGAGAACACCGACAAGCATACCAAGCATTAATGGAAGTTGAGACAGGAAGCCTTTTAGATACACTGAAAACAGTATTGTGGCAATTAGAGTCGTAATCGAGACTATCCACGCAAGGTTGTTAACATTCTCCGCCACCTCAGGAAACCGAGGCCAAAAAGCAGCATCACCCATTGCATTACCGGCTAAACTAAGCCCAATAATCATAGCAATCGGTCCAGTAATTGTTGGGGGAAGAATTTTCTCAATTGCAGCCCGCCCGACTTTCTTAACGATTAAACCAGCCACAATCGAAACAAGACCAGACATCACAATACCGAAAGTGACGATCGCGATTTTTTCATCCGGAAGGATGTTGACACTGTTTAAGTAGTCAGTAGTGAGCAAACCCATGATGGCGCCAAGATACGAGAAGCTGGAGCCGTAATACAGGGGGATTTTGCCTTTGGTAACGAGAATGAAACAGAGTGTAGCGAAACCGCTGGCAAAAATGGTGGTCGAGATGTGGAACTTGGTGATGAGAGCAACTGTAATCGTAGCAGGGAACATAACAATAACCTGCTGGATAGCGTAGAGTAACAACTTCCAGAATGGGGGTGTCTCGTCGGGAAGGTAACCTACGGTACTATCTGATTTAGTGAACCACTTCATACTTACTCCTTTATTTTGATTAATAATATGAATATTCAACTGTTAATCGATCTACCTGAAGCAATATTTTATGGGCTCCTCTCCTTTCTTCCCATTGCCTTGCGCTCATTGAGCGCAAGGCAATACCATGGGCTTTCAGGTGTAGTTATTTCATCTCTTTTTTGACCTAGCGACCAGGAAGGCAGTCGACATCGGTGCAAAGGATTGACTTCTTTCCGCTCTCGATTCCCAGAACAATCGCTTCAGGAGAGAGTGGCAGAACGTGGAAGTTAATCCCCAGGGCGTCGTAGACAGCATTACCTACGGCGGAAGGGATGGAGATCATCGGATGTTCTCCCACACCGCGCGCGCCATAAGGTCCATTGCGCTGCGGATTCTCGATGTAGATGGGAACGATTTCCTTGGGCATGTCTTTCATGGTTGGGATCTTGTTATCCGTAAAGGAGGGATTCATCAGCTTGACATCGTTGCTGAATTTATAGCCTTCCAGGATCGCCGACCCCAAACCTTGCATGACACCGCCGCAAATCTGACCATAAACCAGTTTTTCGTTGATGACCTGGCCGATGTCAAAGGCGGATGCTACTTTGAGTACTTCGATGCTGCCTGTCTCCACGTCCACTTCGATTTCCACGGCGTGCGCGCCGAAAGTCCAGACCAAAGCGGGAGCGCCCTGACCGGTTTCGGGATGCAGATTGGTCAGACCGTCGGCAATATAGGTGCCGGTTGCCATCAAAGGTCCGCCAATACTTGTTCCGCCAGGATACATGTACCCAAGGGCTATCTGTTTGTAAGACAGTTTTCGCTCGGGATTGTGTACATGGTAGATTTCGCCGTTGGCGTGTGCCAGGTATTCAGGCTCTGTCTTGAGCACTTGGGCTGCTACTTCTTTCATTTTCCGGAGCAATTCACGGCTGGCATTAATCACAGCATTGCCGCCCATGAAGGTTAACTTGGACGCCACTGTGTTCCAGTCGTAGGGATTAGCCCGGGTGTCGATGTCGGTCATGATGTCGATGTGTTCGATGGGCAGGTCCAGTTCCTGGGCTGCGATTTGGGCCATGGCCGTGTTGGCGCCCTGGCCGATGTCCACGCCGCCGATCATCATTCTCACACGCCCATCACCGTTCATTTGTATGATCGCTGAAGAAGCTGTGTTAGCGGGCATGGCTGGGGCTTTCTGCAGTACGGCGAAGCCTTTTCCGCGTACCTTGCCGGTTTTCCATTCGCGTTGGCGTTCTTCTTCGGTCTTGCGGCCAGTCCAGCCGATCTCTTTGACTACGGCGGTCAAACACTCCTTGACGCTGCCAGTACTCTCGGTGACCAACTCGCCACTGATGGTGCGGCTGCCGGGTTCAAGCAAGTTCATCATGCGAAATTCGTATGGATCAATGCCTAGCTTTTGCGAAAGGATGTCGATCTGGCGTTCGATTGACCAGTGTGTTTCCAGGTGTCCAAAACCGCGATAAGCGGTGCTAAATACCTTGTTGGTGTAGATGGTTTTTGAGTCGATACTGGCATTATCCACCGAGTAAGGTCCCAAACCAGAGTAGACGGCGGTTTTTCCAACATTGACACCATAATCAGCATAAGCGCCGCTGTCCCAGTCGTACACAGCTTGAACGGCGTTGATCTTGCCGTCCAAATTTACGCCTGTCTTGATGCGTCCGCGCATACCGGCGCGGGTGGGGAGTTGGTTAAACTCTTGTTCGCGGGTGGCACGTACCTTCACAGCCAGACCACCAGCAGCTTTCGAAAGCAACGCCGCAAGCGGTTCAAGGTGGATACCGGCTTTGCCGCCAAATCCGCCGCCAACATAGGGAATGTGCACTTCAACGTCTGATTCGGAGATGCCAAAGCTATCCGCCATGATCTGGCGAATGGCAAAGGGGGACTGGGCGGATGACCAGATTCGGATCTTGTTTGAATAAGGATCCGCCTGGACGATCGCCACGTGGGTTTCCATCGGAACATGGGCAACGGCTGGGAGTGAGAATTCGTTTTCAACGACCACATCCGACTCAGCGAAAGCCTTATCCAGGTCGCCTTTCTTGCTCTTGTTCCAGCTGGCGATATTGGAGTCCTTCTGGGGGAAGAAGACCCCAACGTAGTGTTTTAGTTCGTTAATATCGTCATGCACCAGGATCTTGGCTTCGAGCGCTTCGTCCACGTCGTGGACGGGCTGCAGTGGCTCATAAACCACGTCCAGCAGCGCAATGGCGCGTTCAGCGGTTTCTTCGTCATCAGCAGCCACTGCGGCAACCACATCGCCATGATAGCGGGTTTCGCCCTTGGCCAATACACGTTTATCCTGCATGTAGAGACCAACCAGGATATCTGAGTCCTCACCGCATAAAACAGCCCGAACACCGGGCAGGGCTTTGGCTTTACTGGTGTCGATGGAGACAATTTTCGCGCGAGCGTACGGGGAGAGCAGGCATCTGGCATGCAGCATGCCTGGCAGTTCCATGTCATAAGCATAAACCGCTTGCCCGGTTACTTTTTCCTGGGCGTCTTTGCGGTCATAAGCCTGACCAACCCGCTTGTACTTTGATTGGTATTTTTTCTCGTCCATTAGCGGCCTAACTCCTTTTGTTCGCGGTCTGCTGCGCGCTTTACGGCTTGCATAATCGGATGGTAGCCAGTACAGCGGCACAGATTTCCACTCAGAACTTCGATGATCTCCTCATCACTCGGATTTGGATTGTGATCCAGCAACGCGCGGGTCGACATCAGGAAGCCAGGGGTGCAAAAACCGCACTGCAGGGCATCCTGGCTGATAAATTCTTCCTGAAGAATGGAAAGTTTTCCATCCATAGCCAGACCTTCAACCGTGGTGATCTCAGCGCCTTCGGCTTCGACTGCCAGGATGATGCAGGAGGTCACGGCTTTGCCGTTCATGATGATGGTGCACGCGCCGCATTCGCCTTCGCCGCAGGCTTCTTTCGTGCCGAACAATTTCAGGTTGTCACGCAGGAAGTGCAGCAGGGTCATGTTTGGGTCAATATCACGAACGACAAATTGACCATTCACTGTCAGGCTCAGAGTAACTTTCCGCTTGCCTGATTCCACATGCTCAGTGTACATAGAACAATCTTTATTGTTGTCCATGTTTATGCCTCCTTGCCAATAAGAGTGAGCAAACCGCGCTTCAGCAAAACCGATGCCATTTGCAGGCGATATTGTGCTGAAGAACGGACATCGGTGATGGGACGGATGTGCTCACGGATTTCTTTTGCAGCCCATTCGATGGTTTCCTGGGAGAGCTCGCGCGCGTTGATCTGATCTTCGAGAGCGAACAGCCGTTTTGGTGTGGGGGCAACCGCGCAGATGCCGATCGCCACTTTGCCATCGGGTTTGATGCGGCTGGCAACACCGACCGTCGCGAGATCATGCCCGCGCAGCCGTGCCTGGCGAATGTAGATGCTCTTATCGCCCTCTCCGGGTTCAGGCAGGTGCACCGAAACGACCAATTCACCGCGTTGAAGGACTGTGCGTTTTACGCCGGTGAAAAACTCGTGCAACGGAACCTGGCGCATGCCTTGAGGACCGGCGATGTTGACCACCGCGTCGTAGACCAACAGAGCGGGGGGCAGATCTGCGCCTGGTGAGGCATTGCAGATGTTCCCAACCACTGTCGCGCGGTTGCGCAGTTGGTAAGATGCCAGTGATGCTGCTGCCTGGTTCAGCGCGGGATATTTGGCTTTGACTACTTCTGAGTCGACTACCTGGTTGACCACAACAGAAGCGCCGATTGTCAAACCGGCGCCTTCAACGAAATTGAATTCAGCTGTCTCGGGGAGACCTTTAATGTCCAGGATGTGCTCAGCGTTGATCAGATTTCTGCGGAGCAGAATCATCAAATCCGTGCCGCCAGCCAGGACATAAGACTTCTCTTCCTTCTCGAGATATTGAACTGCTTCATTGAGGTTGTGGGGCTTAAAGTATGCAAACCTACTTATCATTAAAAGCCTCCTTTTATTACCATAAACGTTATTTCTTAGCTAAATAGCGCATTTGTTTATGGTTTTTGTGAGTGAGATATCTGAAAACAGATATTCAATTTTGACGTAATTGACCACAATTCTAACATAGAGCAAGAAGACTCTTGCTTGTTAATATTTACAATTATTGACCTTAACGATTGATAGTTATTGGAAACTTTCACAACCAATTATCCTCAATCGGTGGTTGTCGTTTTGGATGTTGCTTCTCGTATTGGCTTGAAATTTCGATCAACCGGCCTTCACTGCCGGGTAAACCAAAGAGCTCGAAACCGACAGGCACGCCGATTGGTGCCTGCGCTGTGGGATCGGAGAAGCCGGCAGGCAGGCAGACAGAAGGGAAGCCTGTGATCGCCGCCAGCGCTCCATTGCGCTGTAATTGGCTCTCGCCTACCCGGCAAACCAACTGTTGTTGGTGTGGAAAAATTAGCGCATCAAGTTGATAACTTGAGAAGAGAGACTCAATCTGCTTTTGCAGTAAGGCGCGTTTTTCCATCCTCTCGCTATACTCAGGAGCGTTGATGTCGAGTCGGTTGGCGTGAAGCAGATTGTCTTTGATCCCTGGGTGATGCAAGCCGCTCTGCAAGATGGCGTCAATGCTTGGATACGGGGCATTCACCGCTTCGAGATAGCTGTTCAGGTGGGCTTTGAGGTCAAACAAGTGCACGCTGATGTTCGCGACAAGCTCGCCGATCAGGATCTGGTCATCAATTTCAACCGGGTCAACGCCCATGCTTGTCAGCTCCTCAAGGACCTGTGCCATCACAAGGTTGACTTCTTCGTTGACCGGTTCGGAACCAAAAAAGGATCTGAGCACGCCGATTCTTGGGCTGCTCGAAGCATGATATTCTGGTAAATCCCGGACTGCAATTACCTTCAAGACAGCAGCCGCATCAGCGACACTGCGAGCCATCGGTCCCGCGGTATCCTGCGTTAGGGAATAGGGCACAATCCCTTTATCGCTCACCAGTCCAACGGTGGGTCGGATGCCAACCAGGTTGTTGGCGCTCGAGGGGGACCGAATGGAATTGATCGTGTCGGTTCCGATACCCACCAAACCGAAATTGGCTGCCAGGGCAGCGCCAGTGCCGCCGCTCGACCCTCCCGGGGTGCGGCTCAGGTCATACGGGTTGTAAGTCTGACCTTTGATTGAGCTGATCGATTCACCCCAGATGGCAAATTCATGCAGGTTCGTTTTTGCGAGGACGATCGCTCCGGCTGCTTTCAGTCGTTTCACCAGGTCCGCATCTTTTCCGGTCGAAAAGCCCTCAAGGCTCAGGCTCCCGGCAGTCGTTGGCATGTCTGCAGTCTCAATATTGTCCTTGACCAACACGGGCACGCCGTGCAGGCTCCCACACAATTTTCCGGTATTCCGCAGATAAGCATCGCATGCTCTTGCCAACTCAATCGCGGCAGGATTGACACAGATGATGCTGGAAAGGGTCTTGTCAAAGCGCTGAATGCGATCAAGATAAAAGGCAACCAGATCTTCTGTGGTCAGTTGCTTTTCAAGAAGGGACTGGTGATATGTGGCAATGTTTAGTTCCAACATGGCTCAATTGTATCCTGATCTGAATAATGATAGTTAATAATTGCGTCATTTAAGCGACAGAAGTTGGACTTGTGATAAATTAACAAATACTTGCCCGAAATTGCCTTGCTAATTGTATTATTCTCACAATGAAACAATCCGAATTTTTCGGTACAATACTTACCAGGATGAGAAACGCCATATGCTGAGTGCATTAAAAGTACGTTTACGTGACATCCTCAATGTCGATTTGCTGGCTGGCGCAGAAGTGATAGCTGGCGAGACAGGGATGGACAACGTAATTACCTCAGTCAACGTCATGGAAGTGCCAGATATTGTTGACTGGGTCAGACCGGGGGAATTTTTACTTACAACAGCGTACTCACTTTCCAACAACATTGAAGCCTTGAATACTCTTTTGCCCGAATTTTCTGAGAAGGGCGTTTGCGGGATGGGTATTAAAACCAAACGCTACATTAATGAATTGCCGGAAAGTGTGATTGAGACTGCCAACAAGCTGGGGTTTCCGATCATCAAAATCCCACCAAGCGTGTCTTATGGCGACTTGATGAAACAGGTCTTCACCTACATTATCGGCGAACAGACCCGCTTGCTTGAAAAGATCAACGAATTTAACAACCAGATCCGGGATGTCATGCTTCGGCGTGGGGATATGGACGAATTCGCTGAGCTCATAAGCCAGGCGTTGCATTCCCCTACATTAATTTCTGACCAGGTGCATAAGAGCTTTGTATTCCACGCGGAAGATAAAACTTGGGAATCTATCCTCGATCGGGTGGTTCCTGCAACTATTTATAACGCGAGCATCCTGGCTGAACCCGGGTCCACGGAAATTCGTACAGGCTTCGACTTGGTCGATGGGGTAAAGGTAAAGCGGTTCAGCATACCGATCTTCTTTGAAGAAAATCTTTACGGAAATATTTATATCTGGGACATTAACAACCACATAAACATGGGTGATCTCTTTGTGATCGAATCAGCCACATCCCTGATCGCTCTGCACATTGTTACCAAGCTCACTGTGACCCAGCGTGAGAATGTGCACCGCACGAACTTTTTGGAACAGTTGCTAAGCAACAAGCCTGAATCCCAAGCCGGAGCAATTCTGGACGCTGAGTATTATGGTTTTGATCCGAAAGCTTATCACCAATGCCTGATTTTGCAGCTGGATTATGATGATAGTGAACGTTCAACGACTTCACGCAAGCGCAGGATCCAGGAAACGAGTCTTGTCCTGACGGGGATCCTCAGTTATATCCAGCAGAAGGCCTCTTCACGCTACATTTGGGTTACCAAACCCAATGAGATTTACTTCCTGCTTGAGTTCGATCCAAACCTCAGTTCAGAAATTCGCGCCACACAGACCAGGCAATTCGTCTACTCGCTTCTGGAGGTTGCCAGGGATCTGAAGGTTGAAGAACAATGCTTCCTGGGTATCGGTCGGGCTTATCCGGGTTATGACAAGCTTAGTGACAGCCTGCATGAAGCTCAACAGACTGTACGCTTCCAGCAAAGCAGCGAAAAGAAGAACAAAGAACACTACAGCTTCTTTGAAGACATGGGAATCGCTCGATTGTTTGGTTCACCTGAGATTCGGACGGACTTATTAAGTCATGCTGATGATGTGCTCCAACCAATTCTGAAATACGATGCGGAACATGACGGGAAGCTTCTGGAGACAGTCCGGGCATATTTTGAGCACGGCGGCAATCTACGCAAAATCTCTGAAGTACAATTTACTCACTACAATACGGTTGTTTATCGGATCAATCGCATCCGTGACGTCCTGAAGATTGACCTGAAAGATCCGGAAACAGCTTTTTCCATTCAATTTGCGCTTAAGATTTGTGACTTACTTGGTTGAAATGTCGAAAAAAGAACTGAACGCGATAACTCTTGCTGACGATCTGGTTGAATTGCTCAGGGAGCACCCCAGTCAAACAGCGCTTGTTCACTCGGTTTATCCTCATGCGGTGAACTTGCTGATCCGGGAGGATGAGTTGATCACGCTCACAAGCCAGGATGACATACCACCCATGGGGCTGATGGTGAATTGCAGCACAAGCTTTACGGAATTTCTTAGCGCAGGCGATAAGGTTATTCTTGAAACTGACCAGCTTACAGCGGTGAATGGAAGCTTTACAGTAGACTTTCGCGATGCAAAAGTCTGGAAAGCCCGATCATTACTGAACCTGGATCGTTTTTCGACTGAGGATGTTACCCAAAACAGGCACAATTTGATAAGGTGGCTTGCACAACAACCAGCTGAAGGGCTGCTGCCCCTCCTGCCGCGATTAACGCACCTGTCGATGAGCAGCAAACCCGTGGTTGACAACATCTACAGTCGCTACATCGCTGATGATCTTGATGCCTTCACAACAGCTATCAACACATCAGCTTGGGAGCAAGCCTCAGTTTTGGCTGATCGTTTGATTGGCTTTGGCATGGGCTCCACGCCTTCCTGTGATGATTTTTTGGCGGCTTATATGATCGTTCTCGCGATCGCTGATGCGTCTTACCCAGGTCAGCACCCTTGGGTCCGGCAGTTTAATCAGACCATTGCCAGCAAGGCAAAAAGCCGTACTACACTTATCAGCGCCAACATGCTCAGGCTTGCTGCTGATGGAAAGACCAGCCGGAGTCACCAGCAACTCATCCAGACCTGCTTGTTCAAAAATAGCGGTCAGCTGGAATACTCAGCCAGCCAGGTTATGCGGCACGGAGCGACTTCCGGCGGAGATTTTCTGCTGGGATTGATCTGTGCTTTCGAATGGGTTCAAAACACTATGACAGATATTTCAAAGGAAGGAGAGCGCGCATGGGTTGAAAACAACCAACCACAACCCGTGCCAGGCATATGACCCTACATACGAGTATTAAACGAAATGCCTATTACGATTCGGTGACGCTTATGCTGTTATCGAGAGAACTGCAGAAGTTGGAGGGGGTTGAAGATGTTCTGGTAGGTATGGGCACCGACCTCAACCTGGACCTGGCAAAAGATCTTGGTCTGGCTTCCGGTGAATTTGACACATTAACTCCCAACGATCTTTTCATCGCTGCCAAAATTGATGAGGCTCAGATCTCAATGAAGCAAGTCGAAGACGCCTTCATTGAACAACTGAACAAAAGCGCGGAGTCGGATGGCGATGAAGACTACCAGCCGCCTTCATTGCGTTCAGCTGTCCAGGCTTTGCCTGGAGCCAACATGGTCCTGGTATCAGTACCGGGCCAATTCGCTGCAGCCGAAGTTGAAGAAGCTTTGGATGCAGGACTGCACGTGATGTTGTTCTCTGATAACGTGTCGGTCGAAGATGAGTTGCGCCTCAAGCAGAAAGCAGTGGAAAAAGGTCTGCTGATGATGGGTCCGGACTGTGGCACCGCTATCATCAATGGCAAACCCCTCTGCTTTGCCAACGCCGTCAGGCGGGGCAGGATTGGTGTGGTCGGTGCCTCGGGCACCGGAACGCAGGAAGTCACCGTTCAGGTTCACAAGCTCGGTGAAGGACTTTCGCAGGTCATCGGCACCGGCGGGCGCGACCTGAAGGAGCAAATCGGAGGGCTGATGATGATCCAGGGGTTTGAGTCGCTGATCGCTGATCCTGAGACGGATCTGATCGTCCTGATCTCCAAACCGCCGGCTCCATTGGTGGCAGAAAAGATCTACCAGATCGCAAAAACCAGCCCCAAACCCGTGGTGATCGACTTTATCGGCGGCGACAGGGCTGCGATCGAAGCGGTAGGGGCAATCCCCTGCATCAGCCTTGAAGATGCCGCTCAAAAAGCTGTCAAGGCGTTGCACGGAGAGGCGTTTGACGACTTTACTGGTTTCTCGCTGCCAGAAGACTACATCAACTGTATTGTTGATACCTCGGTTGCTAAACTAAAGAGCGACCAGACAGAATTGCGCGCGCTCTTCACTGGGGGCACGTTGGCGGATGAAGCCATGAAGGTTTTGGGCGTGCATCACGAGATCTACTCCAACATCCCCCTCTCACCAGAAATGGCGATCGAGAACCTGCCCGGGGGGCGAGGTCACATCTGCCTGGATCTTGGTGAAGACCAGTTCACCCGCGGCAGACCGCACCCAATGATCGATCCTCAGACCCGAACAGAGTTTTTTGAGTCACATGTGGATGAGAAAACCGCTGTGATCTTGGTGGACGTGGTGCTTGGCTTTGGTTCCTACCTCGATCCAGCAGGAGCCGTGGCTGACTCTGTGCGCGAAATTCGCCAGCGGTTATCCAAGCAGGGCAAAGATGTGGTCGTGATTGCGTCAGTCTGCGGCACCGACCTGGACAGCCAGGATTTGAACAAATCGATCGAAAGCCTTGAAGCTGCAGGTATCATTGTGTTGCCCTCCAATGCCCAGGCAGTCCGCCTGACTGATCGCGTGTTGCAGCGCATCAAGAAAGGAGCATGAGATGTCCCTTAACGACCTCTTCAAACAGGAACTCAAAGTAGTCAATCTTGGTCTTAAGTCATTCCATAACGACTTAAAGAGCCAGGGCGTTACCGTGGTGCAAGTGAATTGGAAGCCAAAAGCAGGCGGCAAGAAGAATATGCTTAATCTGCTGAGTAAGCTCAACAAGGTCAAGCAATCATAATTTGAAAGGAGTGAGACATTGATAGATATTATTGAAACCGCAAATAAAGAAGCTCTGGAAATTATCCAGAACGGACAGCCGACGCTGATCGGCTTAGGCATAGCGGGAGAGGTCATTCCTGGCATGGCGAAAGATCTCTTTCTGCATGCAGGTCCCCCGATCACATGGGAGAAGATGTCTGGTCCGCTGAAGGGCGGTGTGATGGCCGGCCTGATGTACGAAGGCTTGGCTTCCACCCCGGAGGAAGCGGCAGAATACGCAGCTTCTGGAAAGCTCAGATTTGATCCCTGCCACCACCACGACGCTGTGGGTCCCATGGCAGGCATCGTGACCTCGAGGATGCCCGTTTGGATCATCGAGAACAAAGCCTACGGCAACCGCGCCTACTGCACCCTGAACGAAGGTCTTGGCAAGGTTTTGCGCATGGGTGCTTATGGACCCGAGGTGATCAAGCATCTGCAGTGGATGGAACGCGTCCTTTACCCAGTGCTGAAAGAAACGATTGAAATTCACGGTCCAATCGACCTGAAGATCATGATCGCGCAGGCAGTGCAGATGGGCGACGAGGTCCACAACCGCAACAAGGCCGCCACTTCATTGCTTATTCGGGAAATTGCTCCCAGCATCCTGAAAACCTCGTTCAGCAACGAAGACAAAATTGCTGTTTTGGAATTCCTGAACAGCAATGACCACACCTTCCTGAACCTTTCCATGCCGGCTGCTAAAGCCACTTTGGAACCGGCGGGCAAGGTGAAGCACTCCACCATCGTCTACACCATGGCGCGCAACGGCACCGAGTTCGGTATTCGCGTAGCCGGGCTTGGCAAACGCTGGTTCACTGCCCCTGCAGAGATCATCGATGGTCTGTACTTCCCCGGCTTTTCCATGGAAGACGCCAACCCCGATGTGGGTGATTCGTGCATCACGGAAACCCTCGGCATAGGCGGTTTTTCGATGGCAACCGCGCCGGCCATTGTGCAATTTGTGGGCGGCACGCCCAAAGATGCGGTACGATATACCACCAGCATGTATGAGATCACCACGGAAGAAAGCCGTGCCTACAAGCTGCCCCCGATGAATTTCAGGGGCTCGCCGACCGGTATCGACATTCGCAAGGTGATCGAAACCCAGGTGCTGCCTGTGATCAACACCGGCATTGCCCACAAAGAAGCGGGCGTCGGCCAGGTGGGCGCGGGCATCGTGCACCCGCCGATGGCATGCTTTGAACAAGCTTTGGAAGCGTTCGTAAACCTCCTTGAAGACGAAGGTCTTCTGGAGGACTAATCTATTGGAGGAACTATGATTAAAAATTGGGACAAAGTAAAGGTTTACGACTTAACACAGAACACCAGTGTTCTCACACCACCCTGGCCGACTTACGAGCCGCTGCAAGTGAAATTCTTCAAGCGCCTAAGCCCAAATGGGGCAAACGGCATGCTCATTACCACCTCAAACCATGTGGGTACCCATCTGGATGGTCCTCTGCACTTTGACACCTCCGGTCGGGATATCGCCTCGCTCGAGATGGACAAGCTGATGGGCCCCGGCGTGGTTGTTGACCTCTCTGACATCGCTGAAGACTGGTCCATCTACACCCCACAGGACATCATGGATCGCGTCGAAGTAAAAACCGGCGATATTCTCTACATCAACACCGGCTACCACCGCTATGGTTTTGACCAACCCGAAGCCAACGAACGCCGCTACATGCTGCGCCATCCCGGTCCTTCAATGGATTTCATCGATTGGATCAAGGACATGAAGATCAAGCACATCGCCGTGGACTGCGGCTCTGCTGACCATCCCATGAATACCAAGATCCGCGATTGGGAACCTGGCGAGGCTCAGGCTTGCGATGCCTACATGAAACAGCGCTACGGCAAGGGTTTGAATGAGATTTACCCCTGGCCAGAGGTATACCAGGCGATGCACATCAAGGTCTTCCCAAAACCCTGGGAAATCATCCACGTCGAAAATATCGGCGGCGAGATCGACAAAGTCTTGAACAAACGCCTCATCCTGGGTACATTGCCCTGGAAGTTCCAATACGGCGAAAGCGCTTTCTGCCGCTGTATTGCGATTGACGAAGTCGAGTAGTTTTTATTAAGCACATAAGGTTCAGAATCCCTTCATAAAAGGGATTCTGAACTATTGCATCATCGGAACATCTGGAGGAATTGAAATGGGCGCATTATCTGACTTAAAAGTATTGGACCTGACCCGCGTCTTGGCGGGACCTTACGCAACGATGGTTTTGGCAGATCTCGGTGCGGAAATCATCAAAATTGAACAACCCGAAAAAGGAGATGATTCAAGGGCTTACGGTCCTTACAAGAATGGTGAGAGCGCTTATTTCATGAGCCTGAACCGCAACAAAGAGAGCATCACCCTCAACCTCAAAGCCCCAGAAGGCAAAGAGATTTTCAAAGCCCTGGTGAAAAAAGTGGACGTTTTGGTAGAAAATTTCCGACCGGGCACCATGGAAAAGTTGGGCTTGGGATACGATGTACTCAAAGAGCTCAATCCACGTCTGGTTTACGCCTCATCCACCGGCTACGGTCAAACCGGTCCCTACAGCCAGCGGCCGGCTTACGACGCCGTGGTGCAGGCTATGGGCGGCATCATGAGCATCACTGGCCAGGCGGATGGCAAACCAACCCGGGTGGGCTCATCCGTTGGCGACATTTTCGCCGGGCTATTCTGCGCGATTGGTATCTTGTCTGCAGTGCACGAGCGTGAAAGCTCTGGCTTGGGGCAGATGGTGGACGTTGCCATGCTTGATTGCCAGGTTGCCATACTCGAAAATGCCATTGCCCGTTACGAATTTACTGGTGAAATTCCCCATCCGATTGGCAATCGTCACCCATCCATCGTGCCCTTTGAACCTTTCGACACCCTGACTGCTCCAATCATGGTGGCGGCGGGGAATGACCGCTTGTGGGTCACTTTGTGCGAACTGCTGGAACTCGACCTTGCAAATGATCCGCGCTTTATTACCAACCCAAAGCGCAATGAGAATTACCAGGCTCTGCGTCCGATTTTGGCTGAAAGATTCATGACCAAAACCGCCGAAGAATGGCAGCAAATGTTTGACGACGCTGGCATCCCCTGTGGACCGATAAACACGGTCGACAAGGTCGTCACGAATGAACAGGTGGTAGCCCGCGAGATGATCCTCGAAGTCGAGCATCCAGTTGCCGGCACCACGCGCATCCCCGGCATCCCGATCAAACTCAGCCGCACCCCTGGTGAAATCCGCATGGCCGCGCCAGTGCTGGGGGCTGACACCGAAAAAATTCTCAGCCAATACCTGGGGCTCACTCCTGGCCAGGTTGCTGAGTTGCGGGAAAAACAAGGCATCTAAAGCAATCCAAATGCGAAAAGAAGCCAGCTCACAGTCGGAGTTGGCTTCTTTTTTGTGCTTGCAGTCACAATTCCCCACATCCTAACGCCCCAAAAATGAATAAGAGCGCTCAAACCGCGGTAAATTTTGCTACTTTCCTCAGAATTGACTTGGTGAAGATATAAAAGCGATTGTCAGCGTAGTAGCCTATTAAAGGAAAGACCTTTTCCTTCCTTTGGGTGCGGAAAGCTCTGATCACTGCTTTCGCAAATTTTAGAACACTGCCGGTCGATGTGCTTCCCTTATGGATGACGAAGACGGTAAATTCATCATTTACCACCAGGGGTTTCTTGTCTTTGATCAGGTTGAGCCATAAACTATATTCCACGACTTCATTCTTCGCCTCGTTAAAAGCTCCATAGCTTTGAACAAAATCCCGCTTCATAAACGTATTTTCATGGGAGATGAAGTTCATAACAGAAAGCGCTGTTTTTGGATTTTTGCGCAGTAGGAGCGTTTGCGGGAGAACAATTTTTCGTCCTGCTAGCTCGATTAAGAAATTACCTGTGAGCCACACCAGGTCCGGACGTTTGTTGAAGAAAAACGCCACTTTCTCCAGCGAGAATTGGTCCTTGTAGTAATCATCCGAATGCAAGTAGTGGATGATGTCACCCGTTGCTTCTTTAGTGGCAACATTTAGCGCGTCGCCAACCCCCTTGGGCTCGGATTGAATAAATTTGATCACGTACCGGTCTTTGTTCCGTTCAATGTATTCGCCGATGATCTCCAGGGTGGAGTCGGTCGAATAGGCATCATTAATGATGTGTTCGATTTGATGGTAGGTTTGGATTTCAATGCTTTCCAAAGCCTTCTCCAAATATTTTTCACTGTTGAACGTACATGTTACGATACTTATCGTGATATTTTTCATATACTTTCCAATAATTATAGGTTATAAAGGTAACACTTGCCTCATTCTCTTCTTGTTGCTAATGACTGAAAGAGAGCCATCAATGCCATTAACATTGCAGGATTGCTCTGATTTCAGCGAGGTGATTCTCTGCTGCCCGCTCACCGGCCGAGATCAATTCTTTTACCCTTCCATAGCCTGCAAGTGAATTGACATTTGCTGGGAGTTCAGGGCTAATCAGGACATTAGGTTTAAAGTGATCTATTCTATTCCTGTATGCTTCGATCCTCATGGTATAAAGGGTGTCATCAAGAGTTTCCAGAATATTGCCAATTCCCTCCGGAATCCAACGGTTACTCCCAAGCCATTTTCCTGTGCTATCCTCCAGAGATAAGCCAGTATTCACTGCGATGATCACTTCGGCGCCCATTTGACTGACTACATCGACGGGTAAATTGTTGAGGACTCCACCATCCACAAGTCGCATTCCGTCCATTTCTAGTGGTTTTATCAATCCAGGGAGTGAGGTTGTTGCGCGCAACCCCAATGCAACCGATCCTTCACGCAACACGACTTCCTGGTGAGAATTCAGATCCACTGCCACCACAGCCACGGGTAGATTTAATTCTGAGAAAGTTTTATCTCCGAATTCTTGTCTGAAGTAAGCGAGAATACTATTTCCGTGAATCAAACCGCCATCAGGCAGACCTGGATCAGCCAGGCGAATAAAATGTCGTTTCTGTGTAATCGCCAAAGTTTCTCGTTCCAAATCAATGGAGCTCATTCCAGCAGCAAAACCCGCAGCGATTACACCTCCCATACTTGTGCCGGCCAAACAATCCACTGGGATTCCTTCACGTTCCAACACACGTAATACCCCAATATGAGCCAACCCTCGCGCACCGCCGCCGCTTAATGCGAGCCCGACGGATAATCTGCTAGACAATTTCATAGAATTTCTCCATTTGATTTCCACGGACAACGATCGCTTTGTGAAGAGATTCCTTATGAAAATCTGAACATAGAACTTGCATGCTGCAGAAAACAAACGTAGCTACAAGCCGAAGTAGGAAGTTAATTGTCTTCCACTCATTGCCTGTATGTGTTGTCAGATCGACATCTGTTAGTTTTGGACAGTCCCGGTAATTTGAAAAGGAACGTCCCTCAAATCCTGAAACCTTGAGATTTTCTCTTTGTTGATGGGTTTTTCCAGTTGGTCCGGAACTTAATGTTCCTTTGTGTTGGCTTGTTTTGTAAGACGGGTTCAGGAAAAAGGTTAAGCAATCTTTTGTTTCCATTTCTACAAAATCCGTAGTAAACGATTCTCGAGTGAGCAAAAACTCTCCACTGTTGCCCATGAATTGCATCCTGAAACTATTGCGTTGCAGGCCAAGCAATTCCGGCAACGTGTACTCTTCGGTCAAATGCATCATTGAACCAACTTCTTCCTTTGAGCGGAACCAGTTTTCGATTGAGGGTAAAAAAATCCAAATCCCATTTTTTGCCTATACTGTTTACACTCCTTGTTGACATCCGTCAATCCATAGAAGCTCAGGATGTTCAGCCAGTAGCCAATACCATCATTATTTGTCTTTAGATGAGGGAGAAACATCGATTGCTCAAAGCGTTTTGTCATGCCTGTCCTGCTGAGGACGATCACTTAGATAACGATCATGCCAGATTGGTGAGGATAACTCATCGTAGAGCTCGCCATACTGCTCTAATCCTTTTTGATAGTTAGGGTCAACCAGTGCTTCACGTGCGCTTTCATCATCAGGATCGGGCTCATGCTTGACGATTAGCTGTTTCAAGACTCCATGGTGATCGCGATTTAAGCACGGCGCCAACCAATTACCTTTATTTCCCCAATAACTTTTTTGCCAACCGCGAATATCCGCAAAAAATGGATTCTCCCACACATCATTTAAAATACCATCATTTGCGTAAATGTCTTTTATGTTGACGGGTGAGTAGGGGACAAAAACACAAGGTGAAACATTGCCGTTCCAGTCGATATACATGTATCCTCCACCAAGTGCACGACCACCAGCGATACATCCATTGGAGAGTGTGCCGTGATTCCAGAAGTCAGCCAGAAAAATTTTGCGTTTTTTGACGATTTCCCACGAACGTTTCCACATCCAAAGTCGTTGCTCCGGAGTCGGCATCAGATCCAGGGTATATGAACGACCTATAGGCATGTATTGGAAGATCCAACCGTAAAAAGCTCCCTGTTGTTCAAAAAAGTAATCAATGAACTCTTCCGATAATAATTCTTCAGCATTGTGCCTGGTGGCTGTTAAAGAAATACCAAAAAACACGCCGGCCTTGCGCAATTGCTCCATGGCTGCCAGGATCTGGTCAAAAACACCTGCTCCGCGCCGTTCATCAGTTCGGTCGCGCCAACCTTCGACTGAAATAGCCGGTGTTATATTTCCTAAAGCAGCCATTCGCTGGGCAGTTTTTTCATCAATCAAAGTACCATTGGTGTAGAACATGAACAATACATCCGGATGCTTTTCTGCCGCATCCAGTAAGCCTTTTCCTTCTGATCGATACGCTAACGGTTCCCCTCCGCTGATGACCAGAAACCTTACACCCCACAGAGTTTTTGCTTCAGTGATGATGCGATCAAAAGTAGTCCAATCCAACTTTTCTGCGGTAGGCCCAGCGCTGGCGTAACAACCCGTACACTGCAAATTGCATGTCTTCCCAGGACTAATAGTCAATGTACTTGGAGGATTCATTCCAAACTGCTTTGAAAAGCGGGCGATCGCCGACTGATCCCCTCTCTGAACCAAGGCTCCATGAATCAAGGTGTGAGCGATGGAGCTTATTGTTGCCTTAGATAACCTGCGAGCAAGTATTCGATCGAAGGTTTTTAAAAAAGCATCTCCGAAAATTGCCTGATCAGCAATTACGCCAGGGGGAAGAGAGGACAAGAATGAATCGGCAGGTCGAACTCGGGACGAGACAAATTTTCCTGTTTTTAATACACCATACCGTAATAGTGCCGACCTTGAAAGAAGGGGAGATATTCCAATAGCAACATCCAACCCCATATTGAAAGCTTTATTTTTAAAAGCTTCATTCTTAACTGAATTTGTATTCATTTATTACCTCCATTTCGGTTGTTTGAATGTGTACATGTTATGCTAGCTCCTTTGATACTCTTTACGAAAGTTAACCCGGCCCAGAATCATTTTTTCCTCTTCCACCAATCCAGATACCACGCCAGGATAGGCGCCATACCGAAAAGTAATAGTAGGTATCCATATACGAAGGGATTGGTGATTGTTAGGTTTATGACATAACTCCAATAGTCTCGATTGTTTTATTTCCAATCGCTTAAGTTTTTCTTGCTCGCCTAGAGCTTCTATTTTTAATGCCAAATCTTGTAGGTCTTCCTTCGTAACCAGGCCCAATTCATCCAAGGTGCTCTGAATCAAGTGTTTCATCTTTTTGAACTTCACCATGTCGGATGAGTTCGTCTACGATCTTTTGGGTTTTCTCGTGGGTCATCGATAAAACGCCGAATCCTGCTAAAACCCTTCGTTCAAACAATGTACTCATAGTAGCCTCACTATTCAGTTTTATTATTCTGAATATAAAGCGATGCCAATCGTTCCTGGGCCAACATGAACGCCAATCACAGGACTAAGTTCTACGGTGAATATTTCTATGCAATTCAGACGCTGTTCTACTTCATCCCTAAATTTTTGCGCAACTTGAGGGGCATTTGCGTGCAGAATTCCCACGTGGACAGGCGCACCTTTAGCTTTTCGTTCGGCTAAAGCGATCAAACGTTGTAAGGCTTTTTGCTTTGTACGCACCTGCTCAAACGCATCAATTTTTCCTTGGGAGTTAAAAAATAGGATAGGCTTGATATCCAATGCCATCCCAAAGTAACGAGATGCCCTGTTGATCCTTCCTCCCCGATGTAAATATTCCAATGTGTCCACAACAAAAAATACATCCAAGCGTTGAATCACTTCATCCGCAACTCGCTTTACTTCGTGCAAGGATATTCCTTGTTCCACTGCTCGCGCGATTGCAAGTATTATCAGTGCTTGTCCCGCGGTTGTGACATGCGTGTCAATAATTTCTACAGGCACTTGATCAAACAACTTTGCTGCGGCTCGAGCCGAGTCTACCGTACCACTGATACCTGAGGAAATCAAAGGAACGATAATACCATCTGCCTTATCAGCCAAGCTCTCAAAAGCAGTAAGAAAGTCATAGACCGATAGTTGCGAGGTGGTCGGAATTGATTTACTTTGAGACAAGCGTGTGTAAAAATCCTCTGGTGAAAGATCTATGCCATCCAGAAAGGTTTCCCCTCCCCAATGAACTCTAAGAGGGATTACCTGAAGGTTATACCGCTTCACCCATTCTTCATGAAGATATGCGGTACTGTCTGTAACAATTGCGATTCTTTCCATCCGTGTCCTTTGCGAAAATAACGAAAATATTGTTTAAAAAAAATTAACCAGAAAGGATTTGAACAACTTCCCGTGTAAACTCCCCTAGCTTCCGTCGACTTTCTTCACTTATTTGTTGAATTGCCTCCTCATACCGACTAACTTGAGTGAGCAGAAGGGTCGAAGAACGGCGACTCGTGCGCTCCAATACTGAAACGAACATGCCGATGCCACTTAGAACACTTAGGCTAATCTCCTGGGGTAATCCGATCCGGCGCAAGCTCTTTATCAGGACTCGAATCTCAGGCGTTTCCTGAAGGTTAGTCAACATTAAGATCACGGCAGTAATCAGTTCTGTAACAAAGATTAGAGGGGAATCCCTATCTGGAATACGTAACAAGAGATTGGAAAGCAAGTCTTCGTAACCCCCTGCCCGTCCTTCTCGCAACTGTTGCAGGATTCGCTCTTTGGCAATCTTCCAGTCTTCCAAATCTGAGGGACTGCCAGCTAATTCGGTCAGTAAGCGATTTGCTTCTTGCGTTGGATAAAAGAAGACGTTTGGGCGTCCTGGTCCTTGTTGATTTATATTTGTTTGGTACTCGGCACGAACAAGCCCTTTCTCTTCGAGCAGGCGAAACATCTCATAAGCAGCAACTTTGCTGATACCCAGCCTTTTGGCAACGGCCACATAGTGGACAGACTGGTCCATTTCCCGATAGATATCCAGGAATTGACTCAAAAATTGTTTCTGGCGGTAAGAAAGATTCTTCTTCATGTAATTTCCGAAAATAACTAATTTATTATATCTCGCAAATTTGATTTTTGTCAATAAGCAAATTAGATCTACTCATCTATTGGTTCTTTCTTCACGAACCCTGCTTTTTGGAATAATTCTCCGAACGGCTTGTTCCAACCAGATAAAAGCAGCATTTACATTCTCCCGCTAAAACGGTCTTCTTAGGAAGGTATAACACAACAACGTCAATCTTAGCTATCAGATACAGCAATCTGCCGTCAGTATTGCAGTCGCATGTGCTCCTGGAAACCTTATTTGTCAGACCGACGGACTACCCGGGCATATGGCTGATGCCAATTGTTAAGGTTTGGTTGAGTTCGTTCGCTATTGCGGGTGCAATTCACGTTTTTCTTTTTTGCATTTATAATTTCTCGTGTTAATTTTCCATCACTAAAAGGACGCCTACGTGATGCAAATTTGGTATCGTTACAGCAACTGAACAACCCCCCGGACCGATCCTGATCGAAGCAGCCCGCCGGTTTAACTACCACGGCTACGATTCCATTGGCGTCGCGCTGGCTTTGATCGTTTTCGACCGGATGTGGAAGAAACTGCCTTCCAACTACCCGGCAGTATTCCAGACTTCAGAATCGGCAGGATGAAGCGGATTAAATCCTCTGAAGACACAGTTATTGATTATCATTAGAGATGCGCCAACTACATTTCAGCCACCCGCTTGGTGTGCTCATTATTGACTGTCAGCAAATCTGTAAAAACGCACTTGGAGCAGAGATACTTGAAGAAGACTAAACTGATCATCGTTGACGGGCATTGCTCCGTAGGTAAATCCAGCATTTCGAAAGGCGTCTTCAAACAGATCAGCCTGAATCAAGACGCATATTGGCTGCACGAAGAGTGTGAGAAGCATCCAATACGGGACCAGGAATTCAGTTTTGGGGAGTTGGATACCGCTGAGGGCATGGAGCGAAACAAGCTTGGAATGCTTCAGAAATGGGCGGCATTTCGTGATTCAATCCTCTCCTCCGGGAAAGTATGCATCACCGAAGGTTGCCTTCTTCACGCCTACGACCGTTTTTTTATTCACAGTCTCTGGAGTGATGAGCAGATCACTGCCTATTACACGCAGGTAATGGAGACAATCAGAGAGTTAAATCCCATGATAGTCTTTCTTCATCGTCCCGGCTTGGGAAAGAGCCTGGAAAAAGCATTTGTTGCCCGGGGGCAGTGGTGGAAGGATCTCATGCTAAAACGAGATGACCTGCATGTTTATTTTAAGGATCATATCTATGTAGATGAAAACAGCATGTATGATGCCATTGAATTTGAACAGCAAAAGATGATGGAGATATTTGATGGATTGCAGTGCTCGAAAGTTAAAATCGACACAAGCGCAGAGCAATGGGACCAGTATATCCAGAGGATCATCTCATTTTTTGGTTCAGGGTATCGGAAGTTGGATCCCTTTCCTTGTGATCTCGAGCAATACATTGGCAGGTATCGCTGGGAGAATCGCACAGATGCGGAGGATTGGATCATAGATTTTGACGACAGTAACCAATGCCTCTATACATCCTTGTTTTGGCCATATATGCCGATGCAGTGCGTGGCAGAGAATGTTTTCGAGTTGATATCGTTTCCGGTGACAATGCATTTCCAAAAAAATGATGCCGGTCTGCAGTTTCGTGTCGAGGGCAACTACGAATGGGATTATAACGATCAAATCTTTGTCAAAGACCAGGTAAGTGAATCCCCGTATGGCAGGGTGGTGATAATTTACGCTTTACAACTTGCAGTTATAATTCACCAGGTTTAACCCCAACACTCAAAGGACACCTATGTGCGGCATATTTGGCATTGTTACAGCAACTGAACAACCTCTCGGACCGATCCTGATCGAAGCGGCTCGCCGCCTCACCTACCGCGGCTACGACTCCGTCGGCGCGGCAACTATCAGCGGCGCGAAGATCGACCTGCGCAAGGATACCGGCCGGGTGGACGATGTCGCCGCCAAGTACAACCTGGCAGAAATGAGTGGCACGCGCGGCATCACCCAGCTGCGCTGGGCTACCTTTGGCGCGCCCTCCCAGGTCAACTCCCAGCCGCACCTCGATTCCGATGGCGACATGGTCGGAGCCCATAACGGCAACGTGGTCAACAATGTTGAGCTGCGCCAGATGTTCATGGACGAAGGTCTGGTTGTTCGCTCGCAAAACGACGGCGAATCCTGCGTGCACGCGGTGGAGCGCTATGTGGACCGCGGGCTGGACTTCATCGAAGCCATCCGCCGTGCCAACGACGACCTCCAGGGCGACTACGCCTACGTCATCGGCCGCATCAACGACGACAAGCTCTACGCCATCAAGAAAGGCTCCGGGCTGGTAGTCGGCATCGGCGAAGGGTTCACCTGCGTCTCGTCCGACCTGCCCTCCATCCTGCCCCTCACCCGCACCATCATCCGCATCCAGGACGGCGAGATCATCACCCTCTGGGCAGACCGCGTGGAGCTGCATTCCGTCAAGGACGGCAGCCTGATCGAGCGCGCGCCCGAAGAGATCACCGAAACCATGGCCTCCGTGCAGAAGGGCGGCTACGCTCACTTCATGCTCAAAGAGATCCACGAACAGCCGCAGGTGGCGCGCGAAGTGCTCCACATGCTGGCTGGCAGCCCGGACGTGCAGCTCGTGCTAGATAAAATGAAACAAGCCCGCAACCTCTACTTCATCGGCTGCGGCACCAGCTACCACGCCTGCCTGGCTGGGGCGGTCTATTTTGCCCGCCTGGCCGGTCGTGCCGTCATCCCCGTGATTGCGCCGCAGTTCATCCCGCAATACCTGCCCACCGTCGGTCCCGAGGATGTCGGGCTTTTCGTCAGCCAGTCCGGCGAGACGAAAGACGTGCTCAACGCGCTCTATGCCGCCGAAAAACAGGGCATGCAGTCCTTTGGGCTGGCCAACGTGATCGGTTCCACCCTCACCAAAGCCTCCGTTTGCTCGCTGGCGCTGTGCTGCGGCTACGAGATCAGCGTGCCGGCCACCAAGACCTTCACCAACCAGGTCGTCACCTTCCTCTATCTCGCCTACCGCATGGCCGGGCGCGATACGCGCGCGCTGGACGCTATCCCCGAATTGATGGAGCAGACCATCGCCCTCACCACGCCGCAGGTGCAAGCCATCACGCCTGCCGTCAACGCCTGGGAGGACTGCTACTGCCTGGGCTACGGCACCACCTACCCGATGGCGCTGGAAGGCGCGCTGAAACTCAAGGAGATCACCTATAGCCACTGCGAGGGCATGCTCTCCACCGAATTCAAGCACGGGCCGCTCTCGGCTATCACCGAGGGTTTCCCGGTGCTGTTTACAGTCAGCCCGGAGGATGTGCCCGTGATCGTTAGCGGTATCAACGAGGTCACCTGCCGCGGAGGGCGCGCGATTGCCATCGGGCAGGAGAACGCCAGCCTGCGCGCCAACGCCAGCGACCTGATCGTGCTGCCGGAAGCCAGCCCGGAGATCAGCTCCCTGCTGAGCGTGCTGCCGCTGCAGCTGCTTTCGTACACCATGGCCGTCGCCCGCGGCTACGACCCCGACTTCCCCCGCAACCTGAGCAAGACATTGACGGTGGATTGATATAAGGCACAATTTACCTTGGATATCTAAACGATCCGCTTCCGTGAAGCGAATCGTTTTGTGTATCAATTGACAACAACCCTAAAAATATATTGGTTTATCCTGTCAGCAAATGTTGAATTTAAAACAATGACAGCTGACAAGGGTCAGCTATGGTCGCTGAAGAATGCTCCTCTAACCAAGTCATTAGTTTTAGGTGATGCTCTGGGAATGGGTGCGGAAATTTTAAGCCGCCCTTTTCAATGAGCATTTTATTGCCTTTGGGCATTTCGGGGTGGTCCAAGACAAAAACTGGGAGCCATTTCGATTTGAGCGCTTCGGTCGCGCCAGCCCAGGTTCCACCCTTCTCTGCGTCGCTCGCCACCACAATGGCGTAATCGGCAAGGGTATAAATCAATTTGTTTCTACCCATTGCTGTTCCGACAGAAAAAGGAGCACTGGGAGAATATGGGGTTACGAGGCATAAATCACCGCGAGAAATAGCCTCACGATTATCTGGATTCCGTATGGATTTTTCCAAACTATCAGCGAGTATTCCAACAGCAGTTCCCCTTGAAGTTAATGCCGCTTGCATGCTGATGGAGTCGACACCCTTCGCTCCACCAGAATACAAAACCAATCCTGACAATCCGCAGGCATTGCCCACGAACTCAGCACAGGCTTGACCTGCTTCATCAAGATGACGTGATCCAACCACTGCAACGCCGGGCTGTCCTAAAAGCGCTTTCTCTCCAGCATAAAAAAGGATTGTTGGGGCTGATTCTCTTAAGCGCTCTTTATAACGTACTGGATAATCCTCGTCAGCTCTCGTCAGCACCTCAATTCCCAGAGATTTTAGGCGTTCCAACTCTATGGCAACGGTTCCGCTTCTCTGTAGTAGATTTTCATATCGTTCAGCTTCCTCTTCAGTTATATCTAAAATGTCCATGAGCTCTTCTTTATTTTGGTCTAATAAAGCTGATGGGCGTTTGGATATTGAAAAAAGTTTCTTTGCTAACGGATTCCAGTCTTTTAGTGTTAATGGGGCATAATCTGGCGCAGCTGAAAGTCCCAGATGTGAACAAAGCAGAATCAAGGCTTGAGAATCAAGTGAAAGTGTCATCCGTTTGCATTTCTGTTAGTGGCTTGTGCCAAAGTAAATGGGTAAACCTGACCGCTTCCCTGCTTTTTCAACAAGTAGCCGGCCATGGTCAACGTCCATCCCGAATCAATAATATCATCGACTAAGAATACAGGCCCGTTAGAGATTTTTTGATCTATCCTGATTGTATTGATCACATTTCGGCTTTGCATGGAACTGTTCTGCATCATTTTTTGTTCAGGAGCTTCCTGAATGCGATGAATGACAGGGTAGAAAGGAATTTGCAAGGATGCAGCCAATCGACGAGCAAAATCGGGCACGAGATTGGGGTGGCGTGTGGATGGAATTGCGGTGACCCAGGTTGGAAAAGGATCGGGTTGCCAGATATCACGAATCAGATGAACCGATGCGTTTACCAATTCATCACAAAAATGGTTGTCCTGATATTTCCCTGAACGCACTAGGTTTCCCCAGCCGGCATCGCCATAATAACATAATGAACGCCCGTTGTCATTTTGATACTCCAGTGGAATGTTTCGTTTTAGATCGGGAAACAGGCCAAATGGCCATCGTATGCGCGGTTGGATGATTATCTGATCACTTTTCAGGAAACATTCTGCCTCATCAACCATTTTTTGATCGACCTGCGCAGGTAGACCTCGACCCACACAATTCGCACACCGTCCGCAAGGAGCGGGATTAGGGTCGTCCAATGCTGACAACAAGAATTGCATCAAGCAACCCTTATGATCCACGTAGTCTTGCATTTGCATGAGTTCGGATCTTCGCAAGTCTTGCACTCGATTGATGCGCTCAATATCAGGACGCCACGCGTTTGGCGTACGGAAGTAAAGCACTTTTTTATCATAAGTCTGACCAACCGCTCCATCGACCTCCAGCAACTTCAGGGCTTTCTCTGCCATTGACCTGGATGTGTTTACCTTGGCTAAAATTTCGTACAACGACAATCCTTCGCTTTGTTCAAGTACTCTGAGTATGTCCTGGAACACTTGTAAACTGGGAAAAGCTGATTCGATGAAGTAATTTTGAATTTGATCATCTTCGATGCCACTTAACAAAATACCATACGACTTTTCCACCGCACGCCCAGCACGGCCAACCTGTTGATAGTATGCTACAACTGAGCCTGGGCGTTGAAAATGAATAACAAAATCGATATCTGGTTTATCAAAGCCCATTCCCAATGCTACGGTAGCAACCAGTATTTTGGTTTCGTTGCTGAGAAATGCCTGTTCCAATGCCGATCGATCCATATTCCCATCATTACCAGCGTGATACGCCTCAACAGAAAAGCCTTTCTTCTTTAACCATCCAGTTACCCGTTCCGTATCCGCAACAGTCAGACAATATATAATTCCACTCCCTTTGAATTTTGGTAAATTTTCCGCTAACCAAGCCAATCTTTCACATTGATTCGATAGTCGGATGTTCTGGAGACGCAGAGATTCGCGGGTTAGCGGACCACGATGAACGCTAAGTCCAGGACCTAACTGAGTCTGGACATCTTTAACAACCCGGTCATTGGCGGTGGCGGTTGTTCCTAGCACAGGGACGCCTTTTGGAAGCATCTGAAGGATCCGAATAATTCGGCGATAATCCGGGCGAAAATCGTGTCCCCAATCGGAAATACAATGTGCTTCATCCACTACAAAAAGGCCAATTCGCCCAGATATTTTAGGAAGGATTTCTTTGAGGAAATGCTCATTGTTTAACCGTTCGGGGGATATGAGCATTATGTCACATTCATTCTTTGCCAAGGCTTCTTCAATTCCTGCCCATTCTGTTTTGTTTGCGCTGTTGATCGTGAACGCACGAATTCCAATCCTTCCAGCCATTTCGATTTGATTACGCATAAGTGACAATAACGGGCTGATGAGGAGTGTGGGGCCAGAACCTTTCTCGCGTAGCAGTTTTGTCGCGAGAAAGTAGACCAGACTCTTTCCCCATCCAGTGCGTTGCACGACTAGCGCCCTTTGTTTTTTAATCGCAACAGTTTCGACCGCTTCCCATTGACCAGGGCGGAAGTCTTTATCTTCCCCTATCATTTTTCTCAGCAGTTTTAAAGTGTGATCTTTATTCATTTGATAATTTCCCTCTTTGTTCTTGTCAAATTTATTTCTCTGTGAATCAATGACTACTAATTATAAGGACATGTAATGGGCAGAGTAATACAATACTTAATTATAATTGCTACTCGGTTCTAATAAACTCAGGCTGGAGTGGGTGGTGATGCAGTGTTCGATCCCGGCAATGATTTCCTGCAAGTGGGCAGGATTGTTGACGAAATCATAAAGCTGGCTGTTGATCGTCAAAACGGGGCTTTCGGCGTATTCCAACGCCCACTGCTGGTAGTAGCTGTCGAGCAGGCGCAGGTAGTCGGGGTCGATGGTGTCTTCAATCGAACGGGCACGCTGCTGGATCCGCTCAACGAGGGTTCCCACCGGCGCGACCAGGCGGATGAGCAGCGAGGGCTTGGGCAACTGCCTGAGGACCAGCTCGTACAATTTGAAGTAGGCCTGGTAATCCCGGTCAGAGAGGTTGTTCAGCTCGTGCAGCGCGCGCACAAAGATGTGGGCATCCTCGTAGATGCTGCGGTCCATGATGGCGGAGCGGTCGGAGTTCAGCAGGGTTTCGACCTCCTGGGCGCGATTGCCGAGGAAGTACATCTGCAGATGGAAGGCCCAGGTGCGCATATCGGCGTAGAAATCAGCCAGGTAGGGGTTGTTGTCGACCGATTCGTAGGATGCCTGCCAGCCAAAGCGCTGGCTGAGAAGTTGGGTGAGGGAGGTTTTGCCGCTGCCAATATTCCCGGCAAGGACAATCAGACGCTGATCTTTTTTTAGGGTTTGATTCATGTTTCTCTCACCAGCCCGCAGGCAAATATGATGTGTCGACCCTGGTTTTTCCGCGCGTTTGCCAGCTCAGGGCAGACAGGAATGTTGGTAATAAACTGCGAATAATGTTACCACGCGGCAAGCAAGGATGCGATATCTTTGGATGTTATTTCATAAGGATTTCGGTTGGCCAGTTTACCCGGAGCTGATTTTGACTGGCTGAAAGACCCGCGTCGGTGGATGGGTGACCTGCAAAGGCTATATTATCTATGGTCTTCGTCCAAGAGCGGGTGTATATTAGATTTGTTCAATATCGAACATAATCTCAAGGAGAAAAAATGCCTAACAATATACTAATACCGCTCGTCCTGGGCGTGCTCGTGTTGCTGGTTGCGCTTTCCGGCATCCGCTTCATACCCAACAACCGCATCGGAATCGTGGAAAAACGCTTCGGACGCCGCTCGCTCAAGTCGGGCTTTATTGCCCTGAATGGGGAAGCGGGCTATCAGCCCAACGTGCTGCGTGGTGGTTTGCACTTTTTGATGCCCATTCAATACCGGGTGCACATCGAACCATTGGTCACCATCGCTCAAGGCAAAATCGGCTACGTTTTTGCCCGGGATGGCGAGCCTCTGAGCGCGATGCAGGTGTTGGCTTCCAATACTACCGCCCATGATTTTCAGGATGTGACTGACTTTTTGACCAATGGCGGTCAGCGCGGTCCGCAGCGGCAGATCCTGCGTGAAGGTACGTTTGCGATCAACCTGGCGCAGTTTGTCGTCATTACCGAAGAGCAGGTCTATTACCTGCCCCTCAGCAAGGATGACCAGATGGTCATCGAGGGCATGACCTCGGTTATCCGCGAACGCAAGGGCTTTACCCCTGTGGTCATCAAGGACTCCGACGACATGATCGGGATTGTGACCGTGCATGACGGACCCTCGCTGCCTTCGGGTGATATCATCGCGCCGATCGTTGGCTCGGATATGACCGACCCCCTTACCTATCATAACAACTTCCAAATGCCAGACCGGTTTGTGATTGCTTCAGGTTTGCGCGGACGCCAGCTGCAGGTCTTGGTGGAAGGCACCTATTACCTCAACCGGCTCTTCGCGACCGTGGAGATGATCCACAAGACAGTGGTCGAGGTTGGCTTCGTGGGTGTGGTGGTGTCGTATACGGGCAAGGTCAGCGAAGACCTCTCAGGCCTGGATTACCGCCATGGCGAGTTGGTCAGCAAGGGCAGCCGCGGCGTTTGGAGCGATCCGCTCCTCCCCGGCAAATATGCCTTCAATACCTACGCGGGGAAAGTTGTGATGGTTCCGACCACCAACATCATCCTCAAGTGGATCAAGTCCGAAGTGGGCTCCCATAATCTGGATGAGAACCTCTCGGAAGTCTCTTTGATCACCAAGGACGCGTTCGAGCCCTCCCTGCCGCTTTCGGTCGTCATTCACATCGACTATCAGAAAGCCCCGCTCGTGGTCCAGCGCTTTGGCGACGTCAAGAAACTGGTGGAGCAGACCCTCGACCCGATGGTGTCGGCTTACTTCAAGAACATTGGTCAAACCCGCACGCTGATCGAGCTCATCCACGAGCGCAACGAGATCCAGCGCCAGTCCAGCCAGGAAATGAAAGACAAATTCCTGCACTACAACCTCGAGCTGGAAGAAGTGCTGATCGGCACTCCGACCACCGCTGGCGAAGACAAAAACATGGAGATCATCCTCAACCAGCTGCGTTCACGCCAGATTGCAGTTGAGCAGATCGAAACCTTCCAGCGCCAGCAAGTTGCGGCGCAGAAGGAACGCGAACTGCGCGAAGCGCAGGCACGCGCCGAGCAACAGCGCAACATTACCGAGTCGGAGGTGAGCATTACGGTGCTCTCCAACCAGGGTAAGGCTGATTATGCCCGGGCAGTACAGCAAGCTGCGCAGATCCGCACGCTGGCGGAGGCGGAAGCCGAGAAGATCGCCCGCACCGGTATTGCCCAGGCTATCGCCACCGAGGAACAGGTCGCCGCTTATGGCGGTCCGCAGTACCAGGTGACCCAGCAGGTCATGAACCGCTTCGCCGAAGCCGTGCAGCAGTCCCGCGTGGACGTGGTGCCACGGGTGGTGGTGGGGGGCGGCAGTGGCGAAGGTGGGGCGACTGGCAGCAGTATCATGGAAGGGCTGCTGACCCTATTGCTCTCAGATAAGCTAAACCTCGAGGTAACTGCCGCGCAGCGCCAGCCCAGCGAGGAAACCGAAAGGCTGAAAGACGAAATCAGGAAGAGCCTGATGGAGAAAAATGTAACCCCAGACAGCCCGGCTCCGCAAGCCAAAGGCTAGAGTTAACGCAGTTTTTGAAAAGGGATTGGCAGTACTGCCAATCCCTTTTCATTATCAGCGAGCTATTGGTGTTCACTGCAAATTGTTCTTAAATCTGTTTTGTAATTACGATTTTTAACCCAATTAGCCTGAGAATGGCATTTTTGAAACTCTCAGCATTCAACTATTGAATTAATGCATGGATGTGCTATTATATAAATACCAAGGCTAATCCTTCGAAAAGCCCAATCCTACGATTTCCATCGAACTCACAAGTCAAGCATTAAGAACGTGACCCTTCAGGGGTCTTAGATTTTTTCATGATTTCGGATTTCTCTTACAGAAAGGAAGGAAAAAATGAAAAACTCATCAGCCTGGCGAAAAATCTTCAGCCGAATCGTTTTCGTCTTAATCCTGCTTTTTCCTATTGTTTTGACGACCTCGAGGTCAGAATTGGTGCAGGCTTCGACCCCACCGGAATCGGTTCAGCAAGGTGACTCGCCCATTGATAACTCTGTGCCTGGTGAAGCCATTCCAGCGGCTGAATACCCGCTCTCCGACCTGACTCGTGAACCGGGCAATCCCGATACCACGCCTCCAGGACCTCTGAGAGTTCAACCAATTGAGGAGCCTCCAGCTGGGATGATTTCTGAGGTCGAACAGGTCCCCAACTCAGATGGTCCGATAGACCTGAGTCTCCCGGAAAATGCCGGGTTGACCGCCACGCCTGGTGAGGCACCCGCGCAGTTGCTAACAGCGCCGATTTCTTCAGACCCCACCATAGACCAGACCCTTAATTACCCTGTTTCGGAAGTTTCTGGGGCAAACGGGGTGGCAAACCTAACAGGGCTCACAGGCAATCTGGACGACTTCAACCGTGTTGATGGACCTTTGGGTGGCGCATGGACAGACAAGGTTCCGGGTATAACGATTTTCAATTCAATTGCCACGACAGCCTTTAGTGCAGGAGATACAGCATTGTCGATCCACAACGGAATCGGTGTAAACGAGGCAATAGCTCGTGTGCAATTATCTGGAAGTGGAGCTGTTCAGTATGCAGGCTTTGCTTTTAACTACGCTGATGGGCAGGATTTCATCTTTGTCAAGGTTCAGGATAGCACCAGTGACGGTTTTTTTGATTATGGCGCTTGTTATACCGGGAACAACAATGTTGTTTCTTTTGGTTTGGGGTATTTTCCTCTTTCAGGAACTTTTAGTGAAGCCACGCTGCATGTGACTGTGAACGCGGACCGAAGTGTGACAATTACTTTGACTGATCTGGCAGGCGGAGGGGCGAACCAGCAGTACGTCTGTGCTGGAGCCCCAGCTGTGAGCGGCAGCCAGCTTGGGATAGTCTCCTATGGTGGGGGGCGGATAGACAATGTGACTGTCGAAGCGGTGGACCCGGAGCCATTCACCTCCTTTTCTGGTCAGGACGGACCTCTTGGGTCTGATTGGTACGTACAGGCGGGAAGCTTTGAGATCCAACAGCAAAAAGCACTTGGCCGGGCGGCATCTGCCAACCTGGCCACCTACAACAGCCTGGGAGCCAACCAAATTGAGGCGGATGTTTCCCTGTCTCCTGGTGGGGGGTTGCAGTATGCCGGGTTGGTGCTCAATTATGATGAGGGCGTCAATGACTTGTTCATGAAAGTGCAAGACAGCGATGGTAACGGCACTTTTGATGTTGGGGCTTGCTACACTGGGAATAATGACGTTGGTTTTGGTCTGGGCTATTTTGCCTTAGATGCACCATTTACGCGTGCGCACATGACGGTGATGGTGAACAGCAACCGTGAGGTTTACTTTTTGCTGACTGAAATCAACGGAGGCCTAAGCTCTCAGTATTACATTTGTTCTGGGGCTCCAGCTGCAGAGGGGTATGGTGTTGGGATTGCCAGCTATCATGGCGGAAGGGTGGACAACTTCCAGGTTGTCCAGGACTATAAGGACAACTTCAATCGTGCCAATGGTTCACTCGGCCTCGACTGGGCAGTTCTGGATGGAAGTTATGCCATTGTGAACCAGAAGGCAGTTGGTACAGCAGGTCTTGCCCGGGCTGTATACAATGGAATTGGGGCAAACCAGGTCGAAGCCGACGTCGCGCTGAGCCCGGGTGGGGCATCCCAGTACAGTGCCCTGGTACTGGATTATGGCGCAGGTAACAATAACCTGTTCATCAAGGTCCAGGATAACGGTGTTGGTAGCGGCTTCAACACTGCAGGTTGTTACCTGGGGAATAATATCAATGGTTTTGGTTTGGGGTTCTTTAATCTGGAATCGCCGTTTACCACCGCACACATGGTTGTGAGCGTTGACGTGGACAGGGTGGTGACGCTGGTGTTCACCAACATCGATGGCGGCAGTAGCACGCAGGCTTATATCTGTGGTGTTGCTCCAGCTGCTGAAGGTCTCTTGGTCGGGATCGCCAGTTGGCAGGGAGGATTGATAGACAATGTACGCGTCAACCGTGTCTTTGGTTTGGACTCCTTCAACCGACCGGATGGATCCATTGGACCTGCTTGGGAAACGAATGATGGCATTATGGGGATCGTTGATCAGACTGCTCGGGCGACTACGGATGCAACGGATGTCTTAGGTCAGACCATTTTCAAGAATGTGACAGGCAACGTGGTGGAAGGGGACATTTCAGCCAACCCTGCAGGTGGCTTGAACATGGCTGCATTCATCCTGAACTATGGGGTGGGTATCACCAACCTGTACATCAAGTTCCAGAACCAGGATGCAGACCCTGGGTTTGAATGGTTAGCATGTTATTTTGGAACCCACGGGGCTGGAGGAAGTTTTGGTCTCGGATTCTCCCCGCTCACTGCGCCTATACTGAGCGCGCATGTAAAAATCTGGGTGGATCAAGCCAGAACCGTTACTATTTTGCTCACTCGTATCAACGGAGATACCGGAAAGCAGTTATACGCCTGCCCCGGCGCACCACCAGCAGAGGGAGACCTGGTTGGGATCGGTGGCTTCAACAACGCGAGGATTGATAACCTGATGGCGTCGGATTTTGTCCCTACCCTGGATGCTTTCCTGCCGGTGATCATTCGATAGTTTTAGGACTACGCTAAACCTGACTTGATCAATTTGTTAACCAAGAAAAAAGCTCCCTGGACGGTTTCCCTGTCCAGGGAGCTTTACGGTCTGTGGAAACGATGGCTTTCTGTAGGGATCACAGATAAGGACCGAACTTGCGGAATTGGGCGGCATCGACGCGCGTGAGGTGGTCGGTGGCGACGCTGAGAAGATAATCGAACCCGTCACGATGAAGGATCGGGATGCGGCGGCAGCGCTGCTTAAAGGCTGCGCGCATATCCTCCGAGAGGAAGTAGTAGCTGTCGTACTCCTTGGGGTACTCGTAGAGCAGGCGATCGTAAAGGTCGATAAATTCCCGGCGATATGTACTTGTGACCTGGTGGAGATTGCTGATCACCCAGCAGACCTGCTCGAAATCCCAGTTGTAGGTGAGCCCGATGAAGCGGTCGTCGGCGGTGATATAGGGGGAGAAGGGGAACTGGCGGCAGCTGAGGGTGCGGAATTCACGCTCGCAGAATTCCGGACCGCGGCAAGCCATCAGATGCATGTAGCTTGGGGTTTCAGCCTTCATCTTGGGCACGTCAATGGGATCAGTAGGGCATTCATCGCCGCGCAGGCGGTGCCAAAGCTGGGTGTTGGGCTTTAGGTACGCCCATTCCTCTTTGAACGCGACGGGTACTGCCACGCAAATATCGCAGCAAAAGGGTTTGCCGGAGGGGTTGTGGGGTGCGCATAGCCTGCCGCAGTCGACTTCGGCAACGGGTGCAGCAAAACTGGCGTAAAGCGCGGCAATATCGAGGTCTGGATTATAGGTCATTGGAGGGTCTTTTCAATTTAATATGGGTCTTTTAGTCTGGGTTGGGTTCGATCGGATTTTTGCGGTCGTTCTCATAATGCTGCCGCAGGGCGTTGAAGGTCTCCGTGCTGATGTAATGCTCAATACGGCAGGCGTCTTCGAAGGCGGTTTGCTGGCTGACCCCCATCCAGATAAAGATCTCCGCCAGGCTGTTGTGACGGTTGTAAGTCTCTTCTGCGATTTGGAGTCCTTTGGGGGTGAGGGAGATGTGTTTGTCGGCGTCCAGCTCCAGGTAGCCATCAGCAGCGAGGCGTTTTACTTGCTCGCTGACAGTTGGGCGGGAGAATTGCATGCGATGCGCAATGTCGATAGCTCTCACGTTGCCATTTTTCTTCTCGAGGATGAGAATGGTCTCGAGGTACATCTCAGCGGATTCTTGACTGTTCATGCACTCACTCTCTTTCTGACAAATCGAAAACCTCTTTGATTTTAACACCAAAAACCTTGACAGAATTGTTAGGTTGGACTAACATTTTTGTTGTTAGGCAAACCTAACAAGATTTGGTGTAAAACACCACATCTTCCAGACCGAGATAATGATGATATGAAGACCTTGAGAGATGTTGAGATTGGTGAATCAGCCCGTGTGATTAGAGTCCATGGATGCGGCAGAATTCGCCGCCGCGTAATGGATATGGGCATCACAAAAAATGTTGAGATCTTCGTGCGCAAGGTAGCGCCTCTGGGCGATCCGATCGAAGTCAACTTGCGCGGTTATGAACTGAGCCTGCGTAAGGACGACGCCGAAATCATCGAAGTAAGCTCACCAATGTCTTCTATTAATAATGAATGCCACCATGCCCATAACCATCGCCGTCGCAGGCAATCCAAATTCTGGTAAAACAACGCTCTTCAATGCCCTCACGGGGTCAAATCAGTACGTAGGCAACTGGCCTGGTGTGACGGTGGAGAAGAAGGAGGGCGTGCTGATCGGATTCCCGGAGGTGATTTTGGTGGACCTGCCGGGAATCTATTCGCTTTCGACCAACTCGTTGGAAGAGGAGTTGGCACGGGATTACCTGCTTGAGTCCAATCCAGACGCGATCATCAATATCGTTGACGGCACGAACCTGGAACGAAACCTATACCTGACGACACAACTCGCAGAGTTGGGCATCCCGATGGTTTTGGCAATCAACATGATGGATGAGGTCGAGAAAAGTGGGGCGAAGATTGACGGAGCCGCCCTTGGAAAAGCTTTTGGCGTGCCGGTGGTGGAGATCTCAGCATTGCGGGAGACACAGATTGACGAACTCGCACGCCTTGCTATGGAAGTGGCTCAGAAAAAAGGGCACTTGCTGCCAATGCATCGTTTTAGCGGTGGGGTGGAGCACGCCCTGGGGCACATCGAAGAAGTTGCCCTGCACGAGCAGCCAGAACATAAGCAGCGCTGGTACGCGGTCAAACTCTTCGAACGCAATGAACTCGTGGAAGCGGAGTTGGGCCTTTCTGAAGAGCTAAAGGATCACATCCAGCAGGATATTCGGCAGACGGAATTGGAATACGACGACGACTCCGACAGTATCATTGCCGCAGAACGCTATGACTTCATTGAAACGGTGCTCGACAAGGTTACCGTCCGCAAAAAAGCTGGCGATCTCTCGCCCTCGGATCGGATCGACCGGGTTGTGACCAATCGCTGGCTGGCTTTGCCGATCTTCGCGGCGATCATGTTTGTTGTCTATTATGTTTCGGTCAACACGGTCGGCGCCAGCATGACAGAGTGGACCAACAACAAGCTCTTCGGGCAGATGATCCTGCCTGCATTCAGCGGGAAGCTGGCGGAGTGGGGCGTGGCAGGCTGGCTACAGGGATTGCTGGTGGACGGCATTCTGGCGGGGGTTGGGTCGGTGTTGAGCTTTTTGCCGCAGATGATCGTTTTGTTCCTGTTCCTGGGCTTGCTCGAATTCAGCGGATATATGTCCCGGGTGGCGTTCATCATGGACCGCATGTTCCGTAAATTTGGCCTTTCAGGGAAGAGCTTCATCCCGATGTTGATTGGAAGTGGCTGCAGCGTGCCGGCGATCATGGCGGCTCGGACGATCGAGAATGAGCATGATCGGCGTATGACCGTCATCACGACCTCCTTTATTCCTTGCGGCGCGAAGCTGCCAGTGATCGCGATGATTGCCGGCGCCTTTTTTGGCGGTAGAGGTTGGGTTGCTTTTGGGGCTTACTTCCTGGGGATCGCGGCAGTGGTCGTTTCGGGGATAAGCCTGAAGAAGACGCGCCTATTCCAGGGAGAAGCTGCGCCTTTTGTGATGGAATTGCCGGCATATCGGTGGCCTTCCATTAAAAATATCCTGCTCACAACCTGGGATCGAATTTCATCCTTTGTCCAAAAAGCCTCCACCATTATTCTGCTCGCTACCATTGTGATCTGGTTCATGACCTACTTTGGCTGGGTGGATGGACGCTTCCAGATGTTGCAGGGCGGGCAGATAGATCGGAGCATGCTGGCTGGGTTTGGCAACGCGATCACATGGATTTTCAGGCCTTTAGGTTGGGGAGAGTGGCGCCCAGTGGTGGCAGCGCTGAGCGGCTTGGTTGCCAAAGAGACCGTGGTTAGCAGCTTTGGTATTTTTTACGGATTTTCTGAAGTTGCTGAAGGTGGAAAGGCGATGTGGATCAGCTTGCAGGCAGCCTTTTCGGCGCTTTCAGCGACTTCGTTTCTGATCTTTGTGCTGCTCTCCGCGCCATGCATGGCGACGATCGGTTCCATCCGGCGCGAGATGAACAGCCCGTTTTGGACTGTTTTCGCGATCGGATATATGACCACGGTTGGGTATTCTGTGGCACTGATGGTTTTCCAGATCGGAACTTGGCTTCAGTCGGGGATCTTTACCTTGTGGACAGGGATCGCCCTGGCGCTGTTGGCAGTGGTGGTATGGCTTGTCTTCAGGCCATCCAGGCCGGCAGGTGGTGCGTTGAAGCGGGCCAATGTGGGTGTGAGAGGTTAAATGGTTCCAACGATCATTATTAGCGGTATTCTAGTGGCTATTGTAGGATTGATCATCTATCGATTGATCCGCGATGCCAGAGCTGGACGTGGCGGCTGCGCGGGTTGCAGTTACGCGGACACTTGCGCCGCGGCAAAGATCCTGCCGAAGAAATCGGACTGCGGTTGCCCTGAGCAGCAAAAACCAGTTCGATAGTTATATTGGCAGCAACAAAGCCCGAGCAAGAATCTTTCGCGAAAAATATCTGTCCGCGCTTGCTCAAGATAATTCTTCCAAAACATATACTACTTCTAAACCTTTGCGGTGACTTTTTCATCTACACTAAGGTCGATCCAAAGAATGGATCAGAAAGAGGAAAAAAGTACATGAAAAAGAAAACAATCATTTTAATTACAATGACAGTACTCCTGGCGGGCGGAGCACTCCTGGCAAATAGCTGGGTGGGGCAGGTTTCTGCCGATTCAGGAAGCACCACTGACGCACTCATGATGATGACAAAAGGTGGGCCGGGCGGATCGGATGAAGATCTCGCGGCTGCCCTGGGCATCTCCGTTGAGGACCTGACCGCTGCGGTGGAGAAGGCCTTTACCTCTGCTGTCGATGCAGCCCTGGAAGCAGAGACCATCACGGCATCCCAGGCGGAAACTTTGAAAGAAGGTAATACCAATTTCCGCAGCCTGTATCGCTATCTTGGCGAGACCGAGCGTGCTGAGTTTGACCAGGATGTCTACCTGGCGGAAGCGCTTGGTATCACCAAGGAAGAGCTTGCGGACGCGGTTGCTGCTGTGAAACAGGCGCGCATTGATCAGTTGGTCGCCGACGGCGTCCTCACACAGGAGCAAGCCGATCTGCAGGCCGCTATCCAGGCTCTGCGTGGATCAAGCACCTTTGAAGCGACTATGAAGCAAGCCATGACCGATGCGATCAATGCTGAGGTAACGGCTGGCACGCTCACGCAGACACAGGCTGACCTTCTGATCGCAAACCTTGCTGAGATGCCCATTCCATATCCCATGGGCATGCACGGGATGCGTGGTATGGAAGGCTTTGGCGGCATGGGCGGACATCGCGGACCAGGAGGAAGATAGATCAAAAATTAGTTTCCTTTGCTCCCTTAGTAATTGGAAGAACAGATAGAAAGATTACGACAGAGAAGCACCGGCTGCGCGCTGCAGCCGGTGCGGTTTTTAATAGAAGGGCGGAAGATGACGATTTTGATGGGATTCCTAAATATTTTGCCGATTTAAAGATCCCCTGACCCATTCTGTATCTTGACGCTTCGGAACGGGATGACTATAATTCTTTAATCGACTTCAGGTCGATGTCTGTGTCTGTTCGTACCTTTCTTTAAAACCCCTCTGGGGGATAGCAAAAATCTGAAAGGAGCAAACACCATTTGAATTTTTTAAGTTTGCCAGACCGTTTCACAAGAAATATTTTAAAATTGTTCCCGCAAGTGAAAGTTTCAACGCGCAGGGTGAATTCCCCTGCAAATTCCCATACATAAATGAAAATGGAGTGAAAGTATGAAATCAGCAGTAACTCGAATAATCGCAATACTTGTTGTTTTGGGGATGATCGTTTCCCCAATCAGTGCGCAAAGCACTCCGCCCACTGGCTCAAGGCTGCCTGTGGTTGATCGCTCGACCTTGCTAAGCATGCCTGAAGCAGAGGCGGGTCAGAAATTCATAGAGGAAGTTGCCGTTGAAGTAAAAGAGGCTGACAGCAAGGACCCGGTTCGGTTTGTGGTCATTTTGCCCGAAGAACCTTTAGCAACCTACAAAGGTGAGATTGCGGGTCTTGCGGCCACAGCTCCTTCAATCACCGGCGCAAAGCTGGATGTGAAATCTGCTGAGAGCCAGGCCTACCTGAAGTACCTCCAGGTTCAACAGGCAACTTATCTCACCACAGCCAGCAATGTTCTGGGTTACACACCCAAGGTATTGTTCCAGTATCAATACGGTACCAACGGCTTTTCAATGCTGTTGACCCCCGAAGAAGCTGAGTTGTTAGCTGCCCAGACGGGTGCCAAGGTGCTGCGAGCACCCATTGAACACCCCGATACCGACGAAGGTCCCGCGCTGATTGGCGCTCCTGCCGTTTGGAATGGCGAGACTTCCAGTGGCGTTGGAACTTACGGTGAAGGTGTGCTGGTTGGTATTATCGATACCGGTATCAACTTTGACCACCCCTCTTTCAGTGCTACACCCGCAGACGGCTATGTCTACGATTGGACTGGCGATTACCTGGGTGTTTGTGCTCCTGCTGGAGACCCTGAATACGCCACTGCCTGTAATGATAAGGTCGTTGGCGCTTTCACCTATGTTGCCAGTGACCCCGTGGAAACTTCCAGCCCGGAAGATTCTGAGGGTCATGGCTCTCACACTGCCTCAACTGTTGCCGGTAATATCGTGGAAGTGGAATTCCAGGGAGTTACCACCACCATCAGTGGTGTGGCACCTCACGCACAGATCATCTCCTTTGATGTTTGTGTTCCCGAAGAGCCAAACGGCGCATGCTACGGCGACGCAACCGTTGCGGCTGTTGATGATGCCATCGCCAACGGTGTGGATGTTCTGAATTACTCCATTTCCGGTGGTGCCAATCCTTATGGCGACCCAGTTGAACTTGCCTTCCTGTCTGCAACTGAGGCTGGAATTTTTGTTTCTACCTCCGCTGGCAATGCTGGCGATACAACCGGTGAATCCTCTGTGGCGCATCGCTCGCCCTGGGTGTCCACCGTTGCAGCCGCATCGCATGGCCGCATTTTTGCCAACGCAGTGGATATCACTGGCCCTGCCACTGTTCCCCCCGAACTGATTGGCTTGGGCGCAGTACAGGCTGGACCTTTACTGACTGCTGACTTAGTGAACCTACCAATCAAGTACGATCCTGCCAATGTCACCGGTTGTGTGGCATTTACTGCAGGTTTCTTTGACGGCGCCATCGCGCTCATCCAGCGTGGCACCTGTAACTTCTCAGTCAAGGAAGCCAATGCGTATGCTGCTGGCGCAGATTATGTGTTGATTTTCAACAGCCGCCCTGGCGCTCCCGCCGGAATGTCTGGGATTGTGATTGGCGCTGCCATGATCAGCATGGATGATGGTTTAGCCATCAAAGCATGGATTGACGCTAATCCCACCGCCACCGCGACCATCTCCGCTGAGACCAGTCGGATTTACAACGCCGGTTACGAAGATATCATTGCTGGCTTTAGCTCTTATGGGCCTAACACCACTTTTGATGTGTTGAAGCCTGATATCACTGGACCGGGCGTTTCGATTTTGGCAGCCGTGGCTGATGGCACTATCACCCCCAGCACCGATTACGAAATCGAACTTTATCAAGGTACTTCCATGTCCAGCCCGCACAATGCCGGTGCTGCCGCTCTGATGGTGGCATTGCACCCAGATTGGACACCAATGCAGGTTCGGTCGGCTATGATGATGACCGCAGAAGATGGTCTGCTTGCTGACCGTGTCACCATTGAAGGCGTCATGCGCCCAGCCACTCCGCAGGATGAAGGCTCTGGACGTGTTGCACTCGAAAATGCCGCCATGGTTGGTCTGGTGATGGATGAAACCATTGCTAATTTTGAAGCTGCTGATCCTACTTTGGACGGTACCCCCGAGACCTTGAACCTTGCCAGCCTTTACAGCAGCAAGTGCGTGGGTGAGTGCACCTGGACCCGTACCTTTACCAGCGTGGCGACTATGCCAGCTGCGTATACTGTTACGGCACCAGAATGGGTTACGGTTGCTCCTGCAACGTTTTCCATCAACCCCGGAGCTGAGCAGGAAATCACCTTCACGGCAGATGTAACAGCTTTCCCAAGCGATGAGTGGCTCTTTGGGTCCATTCAATTCCTGACCGATGGTCATCATTCAGGTGGTGGTGGATGGCAAGAAGGCTTTGAATCGACCACCTTCCCTCCAACAGGTTGGACTGCCTACAATGCAGACGGCAGTGGCACCAATTGGGCTCGCACAACCTCGTATTATCACTCCGGCTCAGCTTCTGCCTACCATATGTACAGCGCAGCTGGTGATCAGAACGGATGGTTAGTTACACCCGTTATTCCTGTCGAATCTGGCATGTATATCTCGTTCTGGGAACGATCGCTGTTCCCCACTTACTACACATATCATGGGGTATCGATTTCTACTGGTAGTTGTAATCCAGCAGATAATGAATTTGTTGAACTTGCTGAGCTCAGTGCTGCCTCTACAACTTGGGCTTTACATTCCTATGATCTGACATCATATGCTGGACAAAATGTCTGCATAGGCTTTAATTATCAGGGCAACGATGCAGATAACTGGTACATCGATGATGTTGAACTTGGTCCAATCGTGGAAGGGGCTGAAATCGCCGATGTTCACATACCTCTGGCTGTTCTGCCTACCTCGAGCAACCTTCCTTCCTTCCTCCGCTTTGGTACTCATCGCGATGCAGACGCTGAGACTATCAGTGACCTGGTCGCCGTGGAAATCACGGATAGCACTGTCTTCGAATCAGGCCTGGTTGTCGCGGATTTGGAGACATTCACTTTGGATCCAGACCCGACCAACGACGATCCGGTGGATGATGTAACCCAGGTGTTCGTGAAGAAATTCGATGTACCTGCTTATTCAATCCGTCTCGTTGCCGAGATCACCGCCTCAACCTCACTGAGCGAGTTCAAACACATGTGAGACGATAGGGCTTTACAAAAAAGCACATT
>ENA-UOWO01000410-UOWO01000410.1-activated-sludge-metagenome-genome-assembly--contig:-NODE-410-length-62688-cov-10.318331_pt1 | contig 62688 bp, 57 predicted proteins | sample MGYA00238148_ERZ761564 | MGnify/ENA primary metagenome ERZ761564 (study PRJEB28885, sample SAMN05720194) | activated sludge metagenome | isolation source: Anaerobic digester | place: USA...
AGATGAGTTTACTTTTAAGGGCCGTCAGAGACTATGACGTTGATAGGCTACAGGTATAAGGGTGGTAACATCGAAGCCGAGTAGTACTAATTACCCGTAAGCTTTATTTTTTTCTATAATTACTTTACAGCTTTCCCAATATGTACATTATTAAGTGATGGGTTACAGGTGATAAGTTCTGAGCGACACGTTCTTAACAACCGCACCTTCTCTCTGATCTTTTAATTTCTTATGGTGACTTTTCCAAGGGTGTTCACCTCTTCCCATTCCGAACAGAGAAGTTAAGCCCCTTATGGCCGATGGTACTGGTATTCCAACTGGGAGAGTAGGTAATTGCCATATTCATTTAAGCCCTGCGATTTATCGTGGGGCTTTTTTATGTCTATACGGGCACAAGAATTTATACAACTGGTAATAACTGCAGGCAGTGTTGCAGCTGTGCAATAACCATCCAGAAATTTGGTATGACGTTGATCCCATGTTCTCCTGTTTTTGTCGTTGTCTTGTTAATTTGAAGCCCGGAAAGAGTTAAATAATACCAATACGATACCCGAAGATTTAGATCCCCTTGACAGCGTTTAACTTATATGAATCTATCATTTACAAGTTGAAACTGGCATAAGAAATTAATCAACCGCATATTTTCCACGTTGAAATTTGCTGAGAAGCGAGTGATCTATAAGCTGAATTGCCGGCTTTGAAGTAGAATCATTTGAAATATCAACTACCGACAGTAATGCCAGGTATATATCCAATTCAGATCATGAAAAGAAGCGGGCTGGATTATCAGCTTGATTTCAGGAGGCCCCGAAATTTTTCTTTTTTTCTGAAAGTAACAGCTCTTTTAAATGCTGGTACATTACCTGTGGCATAGTTGTGCAGGATTGAAAACCTTGAAGGTTATTGTGAAATGCCCCCAGCTCGGTGGCCAATTGTTTTATTTTTTCGGCAGTTGATAAAGGCTCATCGGATGCAGCAACTCTCAAATCCCTTAGCCGTTGACGTTGCGCTTTTATTCTCCTGATTATTTGCGCTTTTTCTTCCTGCTGGTATTGTTTTATCACATCAGGATGCAAATATTTTTGCACCATCAGTACAAATACATTGTTCTCCTTAAAGAATTGCGGCAGGTAGATATTTTTATTCCCCTCATAACTCTGCTGATCAAAATCAATTGCCCGGATCCGGAATTGTATGTCATCAAAGTCCTGCGTAAGATCAAAAACAAAGTTATAACTCCGCATGTCTCCTAATAGCCTTGTAAAGCAGCGTTCATTGAATTTGACAAATTCTTTTGCTATTTTTTTTATATTAAACTCAGGTTTGTCAAGGTATTTTTCTATAAACATATCACCAGGTATACCAGATATGTGTTCCTCAGCAAGTGTGTTATCATCTACTAAGAAATTAATCCAGTAAGGGCTGAGTAAATGTTCGAGCTCCATCCCGAAAATCCGTGAGGAATCTGCAACTTTGATATAGAAGTAATCATATACCTCATTGTAATTGTTTACGATCTTGATTCGAAAAGGTTTGGAATTCCCGAACAGGCAATAATCTATTCGTTCAATATGCAAATGTTCTTCTGCCTGTGTGGGGCCGCTCGACTTTAAATGGGAATAGACCCTCTTTAAGCCTGCATGAATCTCATCCGTCATCACCGGGTTGTAAAAAACAGTTTCCCAATAAGTGTCTTTACCCAGGTTGTCTCTAACTGGAATGCTGCCATCAAAATGTTTGAGCATATCATAAGAAACGGGCAGATTCATTTCCCGTCCATACCGTCTCAAATATTTTTTGAAAGGCTTACTAACGGAAAAGGACAATTTTTTTTTACTGATATGGTCACTGGGTTTTTGAGGCATTACATATCATGCGCTGTTTTTTTAAATCGTTTCCACCATTTGCTTTGTTTAATGGCTTCGGTTGCATTAACCTTGCTTTTCATTTGTGCATCCACCACTGCTATCAGCACCATATTGAAAATAGAACGGATTGAGCTTCCCAGCTGCAGTACATGCACGGGTTTATTAAGTCCCAATATGATGGGGCCTATTGCATCAAAGCCACTTACTTCCTGCAGTAAGTTATATGCTATATTGCCAGCAGCCAGGTTGGGAAAGATGAGTGTATTGACTTCTCCATTTAGTAATTCCGTAAAAGGGTAGTTATCTTTTAATATTTCTTTATTAAAAGCCAGGATACCCTGGACTTCTCCATCACAACACAATGTTGGGTCTTTTTGCTTTACTATTTCTCTTGCCCTTCTTACCAGTTTTGCTTCTTCACCATCACTGCTGCCAAAGTTGCTGTAGCTAAGCATGGCAACACGGGGTGTAATGTTAAAATGCCGTATTTCTTTGGCAACTAATAAAGTGATCTCAGCCAGTTCTTCTGCAGTGGGATTAAAATTGATCGTGGTATCTGCAAGGAATAATGGTCCCCGTTTGGTGAAAATAATATACATGCCTGCGATCTTTTTCACTCCCTCTTCTGTACCAATGGTTTGAATAGCCGGCCTGATAGTGTCTGCATAATTTTTTGACAGACCGCTGATCATACAATCTGCCTCTCCGGTTTCCACCATCATAGAACCGAAGTAATTCCGGTCTTTCATTATTTTGTGACTCTCGTGTTTGTTGATGCCCCTGCGTTGCCGTTGGGCATAAAACAGCTCTCCGAATTTTTCCCTCATTTCATCATGCTCATCGTCTTTGGGATTAATGATCGGCATGTCGTCAATATCAATACCATTGGTAGCAGCAATTTTCCTGATTCTTTTTTCATCACCTAACAGTATCGGGTACCCCACGCCTTCTTCCTGTACTAACTGCGCCACTTTTAATACCTTCGAATTTTCTGCATCAGCAAATAAAACCCGTTTTGGATCTTTTCTTGCCTTGCTTCCAATAACACGGCTTAGCTGGTTATCTAAACCTAATCTTTTATTCAAGGCTACTCCATAGCCTTCCCAGTCTGTGATGGGATATTTAGCCACTCCGCTTTCCATAGCTGCTCTTGCTACGGCCGGTGCCACAGTGGCCAATAATCTTGGATCCAGTGGTTTGGGAATAATATAAGTGGGACCAAATACAATTGTTTTTTCATTGTACGCCAGGTTCACAATATCCGGTACGGGTTCACGTGTAAGTGCTGCCAGAGCCTTTACGGCCGCCAGTTTCATGGCTTCATTGATAGTAGTTGCTCTCACATCAAGGGCGCCACGAAAAATATAGGGAAAGCCGAGTACATTGTTAACCTGGTTAGGATAATCACTGCGGCCAGTGGCCATAATAATATCTTTACGGCACTCAGTTGCCGCTTCATAACTTATTTCAGGATCAGGATTGGCCATCGCAAAAACGATTGGATTCTTTGCCATGCTTTTTACCATTTCAGGGCTTACTACATTGCCACTGCTTAATCCAATGAATACATCTGCATCTTTCATTGCGTCGTACAGGCTGTAATCTTTATATTTTGGATCATTGCAAAAATCTTTTTTAACATCTTCCACATCAGGACGGCCTTTATATAAAATTCCTTTCCTGTCAAATACCATGAAATTATCTGTACTGGCCCCCAATGAAACATATAACTTCATACAAGCCATTGCAGCAGCGCCGGCACCACTAACAACAAACCTTACTTTTTCAATTTTTTTCTTTTGAATTTCCAATGCATTCAGTAAAGCAGCTGCAGAAATGATGGCCGTACCGTGCTGATCATCATGCATGACGGGAATCTTCAACTCCTGTTTAAGTTTTTGTTCTATATAAAAACATTCAGGCGCTTTGATATCTTCTAAATTGATGCCGCCAAAAGTTGGTTCAAGCGACTTTACGATCTGCACAAATTTTTCAGGGTCTGTTTCGTTTATTTCAATATCGAAAACATCAATGTCAGCAAAAATTTTAAACAACACACCTTTCCCCTCCATTACAGGTTTGCCGGCTTCCGGACCGATGTTGCCGAGGCCAAGTACGGCAGTACCATTGCTGATTACCCCTACTAAATTTCCTTTGGCTGTGTATTTGTACACTTCTTCCACATTGGCCGCAATTTCCAGGCAGGGTTCTGCAACGCCGGGAGAATAAGCCAATGAAAGATCACGTTGTGTTTTGGCTTCTTTGGTTGGTATCACTTCAATTTTACCGGGCCGTCCTTTTGAATGGTATTCCAGCGCCTGTTGTTTTCTCAATTCTTTCGACATAACCTTAAGTCCCTAAAGGGAAAATTTGATGATTAATATTTTTTTGTACCGGCAGCAGCATTGCAATCTGGCTTTTGATTCAGCTTTTTGTAAGCGCTTTACTGCATTTCACTTTCAGAAAATATGCGGCGATAATGATGCATACTTTAAATTTACCCGGTTCGACCTGGCTTTACACGCTGCTCACAAAGCGCTGCAATGTACAAAAATCATTGCCAAACAAGGTGTTTATAGTTTTCCATTTATCAACCAGTAAAGCCACTGTTTTATTTATCTATTGAGGTATCTGTAATCTTGTTAAGTTTGGAACTTCAAATGAGTTTATGAGAACAAAATTTTTGCTGCACTTAGCTGCTATTCTGATAGCCATTTCTTCCAATGCACAATCCGATGATTCCACCTCTATAAAAGTATTAGCGGACGAAATTTTGTCTCACGGTAAAGCGTATGATAACCTTCGTTATATCTGTAAAAAAATCGGACCAAGATTAAGTGGTTCAGTAAACGCACAGAAGGCGGTAGAGGCAACGGCAAAAATGCTGAAAGAAGCCGGAGCCGATACCGTTTACCTGCAGCCCTGCAGGGTGCCGCATTGGGAAAGAGGTGCAAAAGAAACAGGTTATATACAGATGGCGGCTGGAAAAAAATACAATCTTAATCTGTGCGCTTTGGGAAATTCTGTAGGTACAGGTAAAAGTGGCATTACTGGTGCTGTGGTGGAAGTGAAAAGCATAGAAGAAATACACCAGTTAGGTGAATCAGTATTAGATGGAAAGATTGTGTTTATCAATTTTACTATGGACCCAACCAATATCAATGTGTTTCAGTCTTATGGGGCAAGTGGTATTGGCAGATGGGGTGCTCCCACTATTGCCGCAAAATACGGGGCTGTTGGTGCAATGGTACGCTCTTTGGCGATCAATCCGGATGACTTTCCTCATACAGGTGTTACAGCTTATAATGACTCTTTTCCTAAGATACCTGCAGTAGCAATCAGTACCAATGATGCGAACTGGCTAAGCAATCAATTGAAAAGAAAAATGATGCTTACTGCTTTTGTACAAACAAATTGCCAAATGCTGCCCGATGCTCCTTCCTTCAATGTAATAGGAGAGGTAAAGGGAAAAGAATATCCCAATGAAATCATCACTGTTGGGGGGCACCTGGATAGCTGGGACCTTGCTGAAGGGGCACACGATGATGGTGCTGGTTGTGTGCAAAGCATAGAGATAATACGGGCATTAAAAGCAACAGGTATTCAACCCAAAAGAACCATCCGGGCTGTTATGTTTATGAATGAGGAAAATGGCGGTAGGGGAGCAAGGAAGTATGAAGAACTTGCAGAGTTGAAGGGAGAAAAACATGTATTTGCATTGGAAAGCGATGCCGGCGGTTTTTCGCCCCGTACTTTTAGTTTTGAAAATGCGGATGTGTCATTTGAAAAGCTGAATGGCTGGAAAAAATTATTTTACCCTTATGGAGTTTATGAATTTGTAAAAGGCCACAGCGGTGCTGATATTGAGCCACTGAAAAAATTAGGAACTGTTTTATGTGCATTGATACCGGATACACAGCGTTATTTCGACATACATCATGCTTCAACTGATACTTTTGAAACGGTGAGCAGGAGAGAACTGCACCTGGGGGCAGTAAACATGGCAGCGCTTATTTATCTGGTTGATAAGTATGGCTTATAAAATAAGTACAGGTATGCCAGTATTTTTTATAGAGTTATCACGCTGCCACTCTTTGCAAAATAACTTTGCATGGCACAGCCGATGTAACCTGCACCAGGTGATTTTTGTGAAGTGGAATAGCGAAATAGTCGCCTGGCCCTAACGCATTAATCTCGTCATCCACAATGATATTGCATGTTCCTTCCACAATAAGAAATTTTTCATATTCATTATCGTGTACTTCTTTTGGGGCATAATCTTTTAACCACACAATGGCCGTAAGCGCCTGGGGTGTGTAGCCAATAATTTTTGCATAGATATCCTGGTCATTCCAAGGTATCATGTCGGTACGGTTGAGCCATTCAGCGTAGTCGGCAATAACAGAATTTTTATTTAAAATCGGAGGACCGCTGACAGGCTCGCCATTTTTCAGTCTTTCTGCATAATCAATGGTCGCAAGCAGGAATGGTTTTATAATGGGATCTGGCACAATTGCATGGGTCATTGCATATGCACCCAACGCATCTGCTATAGCATCTAACTCCCTTCTTACAGTTTCATAAGCAGCAGCCATTTTTTCCACCTCTTCCGACTCTGCCGCATTGGTGCAACCCAGAACATATTGTTCCAGTAAACCAGTGTTTATATATTCCTGCGGAGTCATTTTTATTATTTTGAATTAATATTCTTTATAACCTGTCTTATGTCCTTTTTAACGTCTTCAACCGGCCTTTTTATTATTGATGCTATTCTTTCAAAATTCATCCCATTATAAAAAAACAAATCAAAAATAAGTACTTCGCCAGCAGCCAGATGAGGCTGCCATGTGTTATTATTATTAACGGTACTATATACGATATTATTAGCAGCTGGTTTTTTTAAATCTGCCGGGCACGTATTTGCAATAACCTGCTGGCGGGCAATGGTAAGCAGCCATGTAAAAAAAGAATTTCTTGATGCATCAAATAAGTCAATTTGCTTCAAAATATGCATAAATGTTGACTGAAGTATTTGCTCTGCCGAAGTGCCGCCTTCCACTGTTCTCGTTATAATTCCCATAAGTGGGGGAGCGTACTTATCATACAACCTGCCAAAAGCTTCCCTGTTGCCCAGTCCTGCCGCAATCGCTAAATCACAGTCTTCAGTAGCAGGGCTATTTTCTTTTCTCATAAGTAGTTAAAAAACACTGACTTTTAAAGTGGCAAGCTAATTAAACTATTTTACCTCCTCACCTATATTTTACATTTCAAATTTAAAAAGCTGCCTGCATCTTAACAATTTATAAAATTTCGATGTGTGCCGTTGATTTATTTACCGTTAAATATTTTTTATAATTTATATTGCACCAAATACTTACTATGGCTGATGTTCAACAACTTTCACCTACACCACTCAAAAAAGCAAGTGGTTTTAAGAAGATCTTACGATGGCTGGTGTTCCTGAGTGCAGTAGTTTTTGTGATTTGGATATGGTGGAATTTTTATAATGTATTTGGCGAAGGTGTGAAATCGGGCGAACTGAATTATGTGGTAAAAAAGGGTAATGTTTTTAAAACGTTTGAAGGAAAGTTGATACAAAGTGGCATACGTTCTAAAACTGCTGGTTCAATAGCATCGTACGAATTTGAATTTTCAATTGAAAATGACAGCCTTGCGAACTACCTGATGAATAACAGCGGCAAATATTTTGATCTGCATTACAAAGAATTCAGGGGAGCCATACCCTGGAGGGGCTATAGTAAGTATGTGGTTGATAAAGTAATTGCAATGAAGGACGTTGAACGTTGACCTTTTATGCTTTTAATAAAAATATAGCCGGCTTTTTATGAAAGCTGGTTTTTTCTTTCTTCCAGTCTGCAATTGTTTTTGTTTTTACAAATTCGTTTGCACCGGTTAAGTCTGCCGCTATGCAAAGCTGTGAAGATGGCTTGCAGGTTTTTAAAATTGTTTCAATTAACTGGTCGTTGCGGTACGGCGTTTCAATAAATATTTGTGTGCTGTTCTTTTTTTGAGAAGTGTTTTCAATCTCTTTTAAGACCCTGGTCTTTTCGATGCTATCAATAGGCAGGTAGCCAATAAATTCAAAATGCTGGCCATTCATACCGCTTGCCATCAGGGCCAGTAATATTGAACTTGGACCCACCAACGGTTTTACCATTGCATTCATTTGTTGCGCTGCTTCCACCAATACCTGGCCGGGATCTGCCACACCCGGGCAACCGGCTTCACTTATTATGGCAATGTTTTTTGCTTCTTTAATTTTTTGCCTGAAATTATTCACCTGTTCTTCTTCTGCTTTGTGAATGGCAAACCACTCATAATCGTCGATAACTATTTCTTTACAGATGCTTTTTAAGAAACGTCTTGCTGTTCGCTCATTTTCAGCAAAGATCACGGAACAGTTTTTCACCGCATCAATGATGTATAGCGGAATGGTGTGAGTGGCAGTTTCATCAAGCACCGAAGGCACCAAATAAACGGTACTGCTCATAGTTTTTCTTTTGTTTTAATTAAACTGAGTGTAGCTGCAATTACTGAATAACTGGGTGCCAGTATCCATCCAACAAAAACAACCAGGTGCATAAGATAGAATACTAAACCATTGCCAATAGCCAGGCCTTTATGTCTTCCGATAAATGCTATACTCTGGCTGGTGCTAAGCTTGTTTCTTTCGCAACTGTAATCCAGCATGGAAAAGCCAAAATAATAAGACTCGATCAATATGGCTAAAAAAGTAGAGAATAAACCGACGACTGGTATTAGCGACAATATGAATATGGAAATGGTGTACACTGTTTGCCAAAGGGCATTACGGAGGGCAATCCTGATGCCGCGGGCAATATCATGCAGTAATTGCTTAAAACTAAAAGGAAATTCCTTTCCTTCTATGATCGCTTCTGTTTTTTCACTCAGGTAAGCAAACACCGGTGAACCGATAATAAGAAACAGATATTTGAACAAGGAAAAGAATAAGAGCATCAAAACAAGCCAGATGGCAAAATAGGTGATAGAGAACAGTATCTTAAATAGTCCGTGGGCATGCGACTTTACCCACTCCCCGGCTCCTGTTGTCAGTAATAAATATTCAATGGCGGCATTAACACTTTTTCCAAAGAAGTACATACCAGTAAAGAACATGACAGAATAGATCAGGCCCGGTATCAATATCCATTGCCAAAGTTTATGTTTCACAATAAAGCGATGTGCATCACCGTAAGATTGTATGGCAATAATGATCTCTTTAAGCATTACTAATTTTTAAAAAAGATAATGGATGATATTGTGAATGGTCAATGGTCAATTGTGAATAATAGTTATATGCTAACTGCAGTCTTACCTATTGTCTATTGCCCATTCATCTATCTTCGTTGCTAAAAATACGTTTTAAGTTGAAGAAATTAACCCCTGATTTTTATTTGTCAAAAAATGTGGTGCAAACGGCAAAGCAGCTATTGGGTAAAATACTTGTTACAAATATTGATGGTATACACACTTCTGCCAGGATTGTTGAAACAGAAGCTTACGTTGCTTTCACTGATAAAGCGTCTCATTCATACAATGGCAGGCGTACTAACCGCAATGAACACATGTATGCAAAAGGAGGAATCAGCTACGTGTATATCTGCTATGGTATGCATCATTTATTTAATGTTGTTACAAATGAAAAAGAAATTCCGGATGCTGTATTAATAAGAGGTGCGGAACCTTTGCAGGGAATAGAGGCCATGTTGAAGCGGACTGGTAAAGCAAAGCTGGATTTTACAATAACAAGGGGACCAGGAAATATGAGCCGGGCATTGGGCATATCAAAAATTCACTCCGGCTTGCAACTTAGTGGGAAAGAAGTTTTTGTAGCTGATGACGGCTTTGTGTATCCGGCAAGTGATATTGGTGCAAGTAAAAGAATAGGTGTAGATGGTGCAGGAGCAGACGCTCTGCTGCCATACAGGTTTTATGTAAAGGGCAATAAGTATGTAAGCGGAAGCCCGGTAAAATAATTACCTGATCACCGTAATGGTACCCTTTTTTACCCGCTCTGATTTATTCTTATACACATAGCTTGCTATATAAGCATACGTGCCAATATTTACCGGCTGGCCTTTATAAGTGCCATCCCATTTTTGCGCTGGATCAGCTGTGGCAAAAATCTCCTGGCCGTAGCGGTTGAATATCCGCAGTACATACCTGCTTACAGGGCTCAGGTTGCCAAGGGCACCGAATGTGCGGTTAACGCCATTGGGTGCAAATGCATTGGGAAATACAAGGTCAAAGCAGTCATCCATTACCGTTACTATAATGCTTGTACTGTCGGTACAGCCAATGCCGGTGCTTACAATTACTTTGTATAAACCCGAATTGGTTACTGTATAGGTACGGCTTGTTGAACCATCCTGCCATAAATAGCTATTGTACGCACCTGCATTCAATACCAGGGTTTCATTTGCACAAAAGGAAGTGTCCCTGCCAAGATAAGGTGCAGCAGGAACGGGACTAACATCAATGCTGGCCACTGCAGCCTCACTTTCACAAGCGCCCACTTTATTGGTTACGTAATATTGTGTAGTGCTGTTTACAAACGTGGAGAATGACGTTCCAATATTAACCTGGTTCAATAATGCAGGCTCCGTGTACCAGTTAATTGTGCCAAGAGCCGCAGCCGTTAAAGTGACATTTCCTTCGCCACAAACTGTGGTGGAACTTACTGTGGGTATTGCCGGCTGTGCAAGAATTACAATATCTGCTGTTCCAAAACCTGCAGGATTGCAAACGCCTTGTGCCACATCGTATCTTATGGTATAGTTTCCATCAATACTTTGATCAAGATTGATAGTGCCGGTGGAGGTATCAATTACCAAACCTGCAGCCGATGAGAACCGCCCACCTCCGGTAATGTTTGCATCTAACACCGCCACAGCACTGTCATCTCCTTTACAAACAGGTCCTACATAAGAAAAGTCCGTGACAGGCAAACCGAAAGCTTTCAGCCTGAATACTACACTGTCACTTCCTGCAAGCCGGCATAAAAAGGACGGCACGCTATACTTAATGGTATAAGTGCCGGGAACGCTTAGCCCAATATTGATATCGCCTGTACTGCTGTTTACATTAAGGCCTGCAGGCGTCACCGTAAATGTGCCTCCGGTGGTAAAACCTGGCGGTTTGATAGTGGTGGGGCTGACTGCTCCGCCAATAACGCAAACATCTTTTGAACTATAATCAAATGCTGTTACCGGCGAGGTAGTATCCACAATTGTGATACCCGCTGCCCTGCTACCAGCTAAACGGCAGCCTTGTTCTGCTATATTGTAAACGATGGTATAAGTACCCGGCTGGCTGTTGCCAATATTTATTTCACCGGTGCCGGTATTCATGTCGAGGCCCGAAGGCAGGCTGCCATAAACGCCACCGGTTGTAAAACCAGTAAATGTTTGTGGCAATACCGGCGCTGCATCTTTACACACAGGGGAGTTGTAGGAAAAGCGAAGTTCTGTAGATATTTCTGGCTCAATGGTAATAGTGGTGGAAGAAGCATTGCCATTTACACACCCGGTTGTATTGTAAGCATAGGTGATATTGTAAGTGCCAATACTGGTTGCAGGCAAATTGATATCACCCGTTGCAGCATTAATGCTCAATCCCGCTGGTGCAGAAACAAAGGTTCCTCCTGTTGTAAAGCCCAGATCATAAAAAGGTGAGGGCGGCGTAACAGCATTACGGCAGAAGCTGTCTTTGTTATAACGGAAACCTGTAACCGCAGTACTGGTTGCATTTATGGCAACAGTAATGGCAGTGCGTGGATTGCTTTCGCAGCCATTGGTATTTTGTGTTACATAGTAGAATGTGGTGGCTGTGTTTGCTGTTTGTGGTGTAGGTGCAGTAGATGTGCCGGTGCCGCCTGTAGCTGCATCATACCATAACAAATTGGTGCCCGTAGCTGTAAGCGGAGCCGCAACGGTGTTTTGGCAAAACTCAAGCGGACTAACAACAGTTGGCGCAGCCGATATTGGTTTTATAGTTACTATAACTGAGTCCCTGGGGCTTATGCAGGTATTGATCAACTGGCTTACATAATATTTAGTAATGCCAACAGTTGTGGTAACCGGTGTTGGTGCTGATGGTAGAACAGTTGTTGATGTTAATGTTGAATACCATTGAAGATTGGCTCCATTGGCCGTTACAGGTACGGCAATTGCGTTTTGGCAATACTCTACTGGTGCTGTAGTGGGTGCTGTAGGTACAGCCACTACCGTTACGGTGATCATTGTTCTTCCGCTTTCACATCCATTTTGTGTTTGTGATACAAAATAGAAATTGCTGCCTGTTGTGGCAGTCGAAGGAATGGGAGCCCCGGTGGTGATGAGGTTTCCGGAAATATCATACCAGCGCAGGTTAGTTCCTGTTGCAGTTAAAGCTATAGCTGTGGCATTATGACAATATTGAATAACGGGGTTAGTAACACTGGGTGCGGCAGGTGCCGGATTTATTGTTACTAATATAGAGGCTCTGCCACTTTCACAACCATTTACTGTTTGGCTTACAAAAAATGTGGTATCACCAACTGTTGTTGTATTGGGAATGGGAGCGCCTGGCAAAGCTGTACCGCCTGTTGCAACTATATACCATTGCAGGCTGGTTCCGGTGGCTGTTAAAATATTTGCCGTTTCATTTTCACAATAGGCAGGAGTATTCCCTGCTGTGCCTGGTAATGCAGGTGATGGGGTAACGGTAACCGTTATTGAATCCCTGGTGCTTTCACAAACACCGCTCGTTTGGCTAACATAAAATTTAAATGTTCCGGGTGAATTCGTTACTGGTGTCGGAGCAGTTGTTGAACCCGTACCGCCAACCAGGTTACTGTACCATTGCAGGCCAGTGCCGGTTGCTGTTAATGCAATTGCCGATGCATTTTGACAATAAGATATTTGAGGATCTGCAATAGTGGGTGGAGGTAACACGGGGATGGCATCCATGGAAGTATCAAGCGCTGAAGAAACACAGCCGGTAAAAATATCCCTTACGGTAACCTGGTAGCTGTTGCCGGCGGGTAAGTTACTAAAGGAAGGACCGACCTGGTACCCGGAACCAATACTGTATTCAAAATTTACACCCAATGGTGCTGTTACCGAGATGGCTCCAGTTGTATTATTACAGCCCGTTTGTATTGCTGTTATTGTTGGTGTTGCAGGCGCTCCTGCGATAGCTCCTACCGTGACAACTAATGGAACGGATAAGCAACCGGTGGTATTATTTCTAACTGTTACGTTATAACTGGTGTTACTGGTAAGATTGGAAAATCCAGGGCTGTTTTGATAAGCGCCACCAACACTATATTGGTAATTCGCCCCGAGTGGCGATGACACAGTGATAGTGCCGGTTGGAGTGGCACAGGTTGGCTGAACAGTAACAGAAGCAACTGGTGCCGGCTCTGTTGGTAAGGGACTTATAGAAACTGTTGCTGGGAGCGATACACAACCTGTTGTATTATTTCTTACGGTAATATTATGTGGTCCTTCTGTTAATCCGCTTATTGCTGTGCCAGATTGAAATGCTGCACCAGCGCTGTATTCATAATTGGAGCCTAATGGGGAAGTAACCGTAATAATACCAGTTGGAACAGCACATGTTGGCGTGGTTGTTTCAGACGCAACTGGTGGCGGCTCTGTAGGTATTACACTTATTGATACTGTTGCTGCTACTGATATACAGCCTGTAGTATTATTTCTTACGGTGATATTGTGGAAACCTGGAGTCAAACCACTTATCGAGATGCCTGATTGATATGGTCCGCCAGCGCTGTATTCATAATTTGCGCCCAATGGTGAAGTAAAAGTGATGGTACCAGTTGGAACAATACAGGTGGGTGTGGTTGTTTCTGATGCAACCGGTGCCGGCTCTGTTGGTAATGCGCTTATGGAAACCGATGCCGGGAGAGATATACAACCCGTCGTATTATTTCTTACTGTGATATTGTGTGAGCCTGGTGCTAAACCGCTTATTGAAGTGCCGGTTTGATATGATCCGCCAGCGCTGTATTCATAATTGAGTCCCAGTGGTGAAGTAAAGGTAATGGTACCGGTTGGTAACGCACATGTTGGCGCTATTGTTTCTGACGCAACTGGTGCCGGCTCTGTAGGAATGGCCGCAATTGTAACGATTCTTGGAGCGGATACACAACCGGTAGTTGTATTTCTTACCGTAATGTTATGGTTGCCTGGTGCTAACCCACTAATAAGCGTGTTAGTTTGATAAGTTGTACCACCATCAGCACTATATTCAAAATTTGCACCAGTGGGTGAAGTCACTGTCACACTACCAGTTGGCAAAGCACAGGTTGGAAGTGTTGGTGCCTGTAACACGGGAGCTGCAGGGAGTGGGTACACCGTTAGTTGTGAGGCATTGGTAACAGTGGTGCAACCGTTTGAATTGGTGATACGGCAATAAAAGTATACAGTACCTACATTGGCTGAAGAAGGTACAAAGGTTGCATTGGTAGCAAAAGGCAGTAAAGTGCCACCTGTATTTGTATTGGTAGTAGTGATGAACCATTGATAGCCAGTAATGGTACTGCTGCCACCTGCAGTTGCCGTAAAGCTCAGAGTAGCCGTTGCAGCATTTTGGCAAACCTGTTGTGATACCAGTGGATGCGTATTTACAAATGGGGTATCGTTAACCGTTACGATCACTTCCTCTGATAAATTACAGCCGGTTGAGGTGACTGAGCTTACTGTATAAGTTGTTGTAATTGTTGGGTTCGCTGTAACGGAAGGTCCTGTTGTGGTATTTAAACCTGTACCGGGGCTCCATGAATAAGTGCCATCACTGCCGGATGCGGTAAGTGCAATACTCTTGCCATAACAAATAGCAGGATCTACAGGTGTTATATTTAAAAAATTTACACCTGATTTGGCTGCTATCCTGAAATCAGCAATATCATTGTTAAAGCCGTCAAACATTAAATAGTAGGTATTGCCCGGGGTAAGTCCACCTGCAGTGATAATTGTCGCTACAGGATTGGAAGGGGATACATAGGGATAAATATGAGGGTAACAACCATGCGTAGTAACCGGTCCTGCATCGCAGGTGCCACTAAAGAAAAGCATTTGTATACCTCCTAATGCACCCCCGCTGTTTACAGGAACCCACACCGTGAAAGATGCGGTTGTTCCGGCGGCGATAAATTTCAAAAAAGAATTGTTCTGCAGGCCAAAGCAGCCGGTTAACCCGGAGCCTGTCCAGTTTTGAACAGAACTTCCGCTTGTATTGCCACAGAGACCGTTAAAATCACAAACGGCTGTTGCGTTGGCGCAGGATGAATTGGCAGGCAAAGTATTTGCACAAGCCGGAAAAGCTGGTGGTTGCGGTGCCGGGGTGTTACTGAAAGTAATACTCCAGCTGTTTAGTGTACCTGCATTTGCACCCGTACGCCTGTCTTGTACACAAAGTCTCCAGGTACCATTGGCATTTTGACCATTATTTACCGCTCCGATATACCCTTCCGGTTCATAGGTTCCGGTGAAAGGGGCGCTGCCAAATTTTATTGGATTGGCAGAAGTTGCGCTAAAGCAGGTATTGGTATAATTATTTCCGCTGCCGCCATTTTGAATTGTAAGGGGAATGGTTGTTCCATCGGGTGCTTTTAATACAATCTCCAGTTCTTCAACAAAAGGATGTGTCATATTGATACATACACCTGATAAACCATTCGTGAGATCGTTAATGACACCTACACCGGTAACCGGCAGGCTAAAACAGGTTTGCACGGTACTTGTTCCAGGAACTGCGCCACCTGTTCCGTTGAAAGTTTGAGCCTTAACTAAAAAGCCAGGCAACACATAAGCAATAATCAACAGAATCTTTTGCATAAGATTGGAAAAACTACAAATTTAGCAGTTTAAATATTAGTCAGACACTTTTAAAAGGCTATTTGTTGCCTTATAAACATTTCTTAATACAGTTCAGTTTACTTAGGGGTGCGACGGGCCGCTACAGGTATATTAAGCGATCACTTGCTTGCTGCAGTTGGGCATGTTAACTTGTTTAACGAATTTTAGGGCGATTTATTGGTGATTAAAAATAAATCTGGCCCCAAGGTTTGTTTAGCAGGACAATAATAATTTATCTATTTTGTAATTTTCTAGTTGTCAACGCAATAAGAAACAAAGGATACATAAAATTAACATTGCCGGGTATGGCATTGCTTATAAATTGCGAATCTTTATGTACAAGCCGAAAACCATTGTCCGTGATATAAGTTGGTTGTCATTTAACCACAGGGTGCTGCAGGAAGCTGCAGATGATTCCGTTCCTTTAAAAGAAAGGATCAAATTCCTTGGTATTTTTTCTAACAACCTCGACGAGTTTTTCCGGGTGAGGGTAGCTACGCTGCACCGGATGATTGAATTGGGGCAAAGGGGGAATATGCACCTGGAAATGCAGCCGGAGCTTATTTTGGAAGAGATTCAGGATATCGTACTGGACCAACAAAAAGAATTTGAACGTACCTGGAACGACATCTTAAAGCAGCTAAACAGGCAAAAGATCTTTCTAAAAAATGAAACCCAGCTTAACAGGGAGCAAAAAAAGTTTATTATCAACTATTTTGATGAGGAGATACGGAGCAATGTTGTTCCACTGATGATTGAGAGCATCCATAGTTTTCCTGTGTTGAGTGACAAGAGCATCTACCTGGCCTGCAAACTCAGTAAAAAAGACAAGAGTATACCACAGCGCTTTGCATTGGTAAGCGTTCCGGCAAGAAGACTTCCCCGCTTTGTTATTTTACCTTCCAAACCCGGCGAGCATCATATTATTTTACTGGAAGATATCATCCGTCATTGCCTTCCTTTTATCTTTTCTTTTTTTGGATATGATCATTTTTCTTCACATATCATCAAGCTTACAAGAGATGCAGAAATTGATATTGATAATGACATCTCCACTTCGTTGATCCAAAAAATTGAGAAAGGGTTGAAAAACCGGAAGAAGGGAAAGACCGTGCGTTTTGTGTATGACAAGGAGATAGACCCGTCACTGCTTACGTACCTGGTTAAACGGATCGGGCTCACTCAAAAAGACAATTTGATTCCCGGTGGCAGGATCCACAACTTTAAAGATTTTATCAATTTCCCCGATAGCGTTTTCACACAGAAGAATCCCCGTAAAAAACCTTTTGTACATCCTTTGCTGAAAAATTTTACCAGGGTTACAGAGGTGGTGATGCAAAAAGACGTGCTGCTTAATTTTCCTTATCATTCATTCGACAGTGTGATAGACCTTGTAAGAGAAGCAGCCATTGACCCTGAAGTAACGGAGATAAAAATCACCTGCTACCGGCTGGCCAGCCGGTCAAGGATTATTAATGCATTGACAAATGCAGTACGCAATGGCAAACTGGTAACGGTGGTAATTGAATTAAGGGCAAGATTTGACGAGGAAGCTAACCTGGAATGGAAAGAAGAATTGGAAGAAGCAGGTGTAAAAGTGTTGCTGGGCGTACACAATATGAAAGTGCATGGCAAGCTTTGCCTGATCAAAAAAGTGGTGAACAATCAAACTACGCACTACGGGTTTGTGAGTACCGGCAACCTCAACGAAAGCACGTCAAAAATATACAGCGATCATTGCCTGCTTACATCCGACAGGAAAATTATGGCTGATGTAAACAGGATATTTCATTACCTGGAACAACCCAAAACAAGGATAAAATATTTACGTGCCTGTACAACTTTACTGGTAAGCCCGGTGAATATGCGCAAGCAACTGATGATGCTGATAGATAAAGAGATCAAGACTGCTAAAGCGGGTAAAGAAGCATCTATCACACTTAAATTGAATTCGCTGAGTGATGTGGCCCTCATCACAAAACTATATGATGCTGCCAGGGCAGGGGTAGAGTTAAAAATGGTTATAAGGGGCATCTTTTGTATGCTGACGGAGAATGGCAAATTTAAAATACCCATACAGGCCATCAGCATTGTAGACGAATACCTGGAGCATGCGAGGGTGATGGTGTTTCACAATGGCGGCAAGGAAAAGGTGTATATATCCTCTGCCGACTGGATGGTAAGAAATATTGACCACCGTATTGAGGCTGCCTGCCCCATATTTGAAAAAGAAATGCAGCAGGAATTAAAAGATATTTTGAAGATACAGCTGTCGGATAATATTAAAGCACGCCGCCTCGACAACGAATTGAGCAATGCTTATATCAATCCCCGCAATACAAAAAAAGTACGTTCACAGGTGGAGACATATAATTACTTATTCCGCAAATTATCCACATAAGTTTCAACTGACCGTTTATTTTAATTGTAAGCGTTTTACAAACCTATCTTTGTTTGGTTTAGTTACGGGTTGTGGGTTACGGGTTATTGATGTTTGATAGCTTGAACCGTCACCGGTCACTTTTTACCGATCATTAATCAATAACAACAGGTTTGAGACTGGCAGCAATAGATATCGGCAGCAACGCAGCAAGACTACTTATTACGGAGGTAATACAGGACAGCGCAGGCAATACCACATTCAATAAACTCAATTTAGTAAGGGTGCCATTGCGTCTTGGCTTTGATGTGTTTGAGCAGGGTTTTATTTCCAAACCCAAAATGGGAATGATGCTCCAGACCATGAAAGCGTTTAAGCATTTGTGTAATGCTTATGAAGTACAGCATATAAAAGCCTGTGCCACCAGTGCCATGAGGGATGCTAAAAATGCCAATGACATCATTCGTAAGGTAAGGCTGGAAGCAGAAATGCAAATTGAGATCATCAGCGGTGATTACGAAGCCAATCTCATCTACGAAAATCATTTTGCCGAAACAATGGACAAGGACCATAGTTATTTATACATTGATGTAGGTGGAGGCAGTACGGAGTTGTCGTTTTTCAGCAGTGGTATTCTCATTTATAAAAGATCATTTAACATTGGCACTATCCGCTTGTTAAAAAATATGGTTACCGAAAAGGAATGGGATGATATGAAGGACACCATCCGTGCTGTAACCAAGGGACATAAAAAAGTGGTGGCCATTGGCACGGGTGGCAATATCAACAAAGTGTTCAGCATGAGCAAGCGCAAAGATGGTAAGCCGCTGCAACTCGAATTGCTGAGAGATTATCATAAAGAACTAAGCAGTGTAACCCTTGCCGACCGTATTACAAAATATTCCCTTCGGGAAGACAGGGCAGATGTGATAGTGCCTGCATTGCTGATATACATCAACGTGATGCGCTGGGCTAATGCAGACGAGATCTTTGTTCCAAAAATTGGTTTGGCAGATGGGCTGGTTAAGCATTTGTGGGAAGAAGTGAAGGTGGTTGCTGAAGGGCCGGGGAAATAAGGGCATTGAGTTTTTTACTATTTTCAGTTTAGTATAAAACAACTTCGCAGCTAAAGGATTTACTCTTCCGTATTTTGGTACCAGCCATTTGATAACAATACAAAGTTTTTTTTCTTTAAATAAGCATTGTTTATACTGTCATTCAGGGCTTTCACATATTGCTCGGCAAGTCCATCCTTGTATGAAAAGGAGATTTTATTTTTCCTGTCCACGAGAATGTGCCCGAATGAATACTTCCTGCTTAAATCTATAAATATTTGAGCGCAGCTTTTGCTTAACAGTGTGTCAATGGCATAAGTCTTAATAATCGACACTGTCTCATTTTCATTTTTTTTGAAATCTTCTATCTTGAAAATACTGGATACATTTCCTTCGTTGTCTTTGTTGAACCAGATTCTATAGTTTTCTGCTTCAGTATCCTCTAAGTAAATGTGGCCTCTTCTATGGGCGTAAAAATTATCCGGTAGTGTTTTCAAAGTATCAATATTCACTTTGTAAGAGTCAATATGGTTGTTGCTTTTACAGCCATTGATTGCAAGTGTTGTAATGGTTATCGCAAGCAGATTTTTAATGGCAGGGAAGATCATCATACTGCAAGTTTATTAAAAAGTTTGACTACAAGTATTTTCTTGTACTGATTTTAAAAGAAGTTTTTTAGCAGGACAATTGTTAAGAGATCATAAATTTTTCACTTCGAATCTTGTAAGTGACTCGTCATCGGGAGACGGTGATGTATTGGGACCCAGCTCAATTAATTTCAGCTGCCGGAAAATGGAGGCCAGTTGGGATAGTATCCTGCTGTATTGATATTGTAGTGCTTGTTTTTGAAAAAGCAGTAATTACGGGAACTGTCTTTAAGATGGAGTATGTTTTTATTTTTACTTCATTTGACTAAGAAAAAACCGGATCACTTCTAAGTTGATAGCAGAGGTGGTCCAGTGTCCTACGTTTTCATAAGTTTTAAAAACGGGTGTGATGTTTAGTTGCTGGTATATCTTTTGACAGGCAATGTATCTTTCCTGTACCTGGCTCCCGATATGCTCATTGATAATTGTACGCTCAGCTTCGCTATAGGCATCATCATATTGCACCGCATCATTATCATCCAGCTTGCCCATGTAGATAAACTGCGGGAGCATTTTATATGCCGCCAGGTCAAAATTTTTTCCAAATAGATCAGTAAAATCATTTGTTCCAATCGGGTAGTTAAGTTTGATGCCGTTTAATTCATTTTGTGGAAGCATCAGTTTTCCGTTGAATCCTCCCATGGCTGCTGCTTTTATTTTGTCGGGATGTAACAATGAAAAGCGGTTGGTGAAGGTGCCGGAAGCTGAAAAACCATTCATGAAAAATTTCGGTGCCACTTGTACATTCACGGCGCTCAGTAGATTTTTAGCATCATCGATCATCTCCAGTAATTGCAGATCCAGCCTTTTTAGTTCAGGCGATTGTTCTTCCATAACGTCCCTGTCTAATGCGTGGGTATACATCAATGGCTTAGTTGCCGGTCTTGGAAATATTGGAACCAGCAATGGTATCTTCAGCTCGGTAGAAATATTGTTGCCCACGGATCTCACAGACGCCAGGTCAATAGCATGTCTTTTATGCACCTCGATACTGTCTGATAATTTGCCGGTGTTATTTGGCTCCACCAGCAGCACTGTTTCTTTGTTCAGCGGCGTTCCTTTTGGGATGAATAAAATGTAGTCGTTACTAAATCCTTTTCCGGGGTTCTTTTTCACAATGATCAGGCTGTCTGATTTAAATAGCTTTGTTGTAGTCTGTTGGGCAGAAGTAAACAGGCAGATGATGGCGAAAAATAAGCTGATTATGTATCGCATGGTAAATGATATTTATTGTCTGGCGTTGAGAACAGTACTTTATTTTTGTTATATCAATTGATGTCATATCGAAAATACGCTGTATAATTTTCCTGGCTATACTAAAAAGGCTGGTCTGTCAGGTGAGAGTGATGTATTGAGTAAAACTGGCTATCAATTGAATAGAGGGAAGCCTGTATTACAATTATTTTATTAAAACGAGCATTCAAAACTGGGCTAAGGCGTATATTTTAGACCTGGCGTCATCAGAGATTACCACAACATCATTACTTTTTTCAATGGCAGCTTTTATAAATGATCTAAGTGAATCGTTATCGAAATCGGGTCTGTGAATGGAAATTGTTTTTTTGTTTTCAAATTGTAACTTAAGCGTGTCGGTAAACGGAGAAAAATCAATAAAATTTAATGCTTGTAAATTAAATGTCCTGGACTTATAGTCATTTTGAATCAGTGTGTCACCCGAAATTAAATATGCATCAGCTACATATTTTTTTGCCATGAGCCACTCTGTCATGGTCGATATAAAAAGAGCAACGCCGCTGGAAAGAAAAAATAAATTTACACCGCCGTAAAATCCAATACTTATAAAAAGTGCCGGTATAACAAATTGGGTCCAATGGAGGGTCGCTGGTAGTTGGCATATAGAGTAATCTGAGTTTATCTTTCTCTCCGACATTCTTGATAGTCTTAGATAGTGCCAAGCCATACCAAACCCATTGAGCAAGACAAGTATTAAAATATAGTATTGTTCCATTTTCATGTTGCTTATTCCTGGAGCAGTAAATTATTGTAAATAGGTAACTGAATAAATTTATGAATAAAAGTTGATCCGACGCAAAACGATAAACCGACAGAATAAAAATGCAGGTAGAATAACATGCAGGAAGGCCGCCTGAAGGACTTTTGATTGTTTATTTGGAAGGACAGCTTTGAGGGGCGAAGTATGCAGCAAATAACAATCTTGCCATTCAAAAAGTTAAAATCCTGTTGTATTCTCAGCTGCTGTGCTATCCATTTTCTCCCCACCTATTTTCGCAAAAATAATTTCTTCGCCGGGCAACCCGGAACAACCAAACTGCATTTCATTATTTAAACCAACTTTCGATAACAACATTCATGGATACAGCACAACTGCTAAAGGAAGCCAGACAGGGAAGTGCAGCCGCACAAAAATGCCTGTGGGATAGCTGGTGTAAGAAGATGATGCTCGTATGCCTGCGGTATTTAAAAAATGAACAGGATGCAGAAGAAGCATTGCTGGATGGATTTTATAAGTTCTTTAAAAATTTGCAGGGGTTTACTTACCATGGTGATGCGGCCCTGCATGGCTGGTTAAAAAAAATTATGGTGAACGAGTGTTTGATGCAGTTGCGAAAGAAGAATGTATTCAGCATTGTAACTGAATCAGCCGCAGAAGATATTCCCCTCCCGGAAGAAGCGCTCAATAATTTATCAGCCAAAGAAATAATGGCCTTGATAGTACAATTGCCTGTGGGTTACCGCACAGTGTTCAACCTGCACGTGATGGAAGGAATGGAACACAAAGAAATTGCTGCGCTGCTGGGTATTGCGGAGGGAACCTCCAAATCACAATTGAGCAAGGCAAAAATTTTATTACAAAAAAACCTGTCAAATTATGCAACAGCATATGCAAAACAACGATCAAAATAACGGGTGGAAAAGCAGGCTGGAAGATGTCAATGCTTTTGACGGGGAAGAGATCATAAATGGTCATGCGGCCTGGGATGCACTCTATAACCGTTTGCATAAACCACGGCGCAAAAAGGCAACCTGGTATTGGATGGCTGCAGCAAGTATTATTGCAGTTGTGATAAGCGTGTTCCTGTTGCAATCCCCCATGAACCAACCGGAAATCATTTCAACACAAGCTACGACAGAACAAAGAGCAACGGTTAATGATATTAAACCGGCACCACAAATTGAAATCGTTGCCATATCACCCCAAAATAATATTGCAGCTCCTGTTTCTCCAGCAAAAAAACAGGTGAAAATAAAAGTAATTGAACAGCGGAAGAAAGAGTTGACGGCGATGGTGCTTGAACCCGTTGAAGAGATTGCAAAAGAGATTGTACCTGTTGTTGTGCCTGGCGACGAAAAAGTGCCCGCCAATGAACAGCTTACAACCGTGCAGGTAAAACCATCATTAAAAGTTGTACATGTAAATGAGTTGGGAACTGATCAACAAAATAATATTGGCAGGCCTGGTAGCGATTATAGTGTCCTGCGCATTGGCACAAACAACAAAACAACACAGTCAGCCGGCAAAATCGGAATTCAGATTTCTACAGCTAAAACATCTCCTGTAAACTAAAGTAAACATGAAAAAATCAATTGCATTATTAGTGCTTGCTACAAGCATTAACGCGGAGCTTTATGCTCAAAGTGAAGCCAACAAATCTTTTGAAGTGCCAGGTAATATCATGATCAACAGGCGCTTTACCATTAACCTCGACAAAGGCAACAGGCTGCAACTTGAAATGACCGATATAACGGATCTTTCGGTGGCCAGGAATATTGATTCTGTTTTGCAGGTATTCTTTGCCGATATAGCGCCTATGAAAGATTCATTGGCGGATCCGCTTACGTCCAAGCGCATCGATTATTTTGTTGATGACAAAGGGAGGAAGAAAATCCGTTTTCAGCAGTTTGCAGCCAGGGGGGCCAGCTTTTTGGTGAGCAAGGGCGAGCTCGCTTCGCTTCGTACAGAACAGGACACCGTACATATCATTTCGGCTATCAACAATGCCCCGGATCCGGAAGATATTGTAAGTGATAAAAACAGCAGGTACTTTCACTATACTTTTTTCCTGAATAGTGTAAACGAACTAAAGGATTATTTCAACAACAATACCCTGAATGAAAAACTGAATACGCTCCGCAACAGCATCAACGACAAATGGCAGCGTGTACCCGGCGCCGGTACCTACTTGTTGAAAAAGGATAACAGTATTTCTGCCGGCAAACCAAGAGGCTTTGCACATAACCAGTCAAGGGACTATCTTACCCTGCTCGGCTCTGCCAGCATACAGAACTATAAAAATTATTTTGTTCCTTCTTTTAGTGTAGGCGCCAGGATCACACTCAGTAATAATGCAAGAACGTTTAAGAGAGAGATCGGACTTTATTGGGAACCCAACTTTTTATTTGCCCGGGATTCTTCCGGCAAACTCAAAACCTACCGCAATGATTTTTTAACACTCACTTATTCCCAGGGTGGTATCACCGACCACGATCCATTAAAGCCCTTTAGTTTCAGCGCTGATTTTTCACTGGGCTGGCTGCAAAGAAGAAGGGGTGAGGTGTTTGATAAAAACACTTTTCGCCTCGGGCTAGGCAAAATACAAATGTTGAAAACTACAGTAGAGCCATGTTTATATTTCAACAATTTTTTTAAAGGAGTTACACCGGGTATCAGGATAACACAATTCTTTTAATATGTATTGCTGACAAATAAAAAAGCCGGGTTCTTCACCCGGTTTTTTTATAGCAGTACAATATTTTAATTCTTTTTTAATCCCGTTTTAAGCCGCTGATTGATTGGATGTTTGATTTTTGGAGTATGATAAACCAAACGATCAACAACGTAATAGCACCTACAGATTTTTCTCCACTCGGCAATAATGCTGTAATGGCTGCTATTGAAATTTGTAAACAAACCAATGCTGTGCTGCACCTGCTGCATGTAGCGGAGAAGAAGTATGTCGTGAGCGTGGGTGAGTTTGGCCTTGGAGCAGCTATTGCAAATGACGATGACCAGGAGGCCCGAAGCCAGTTGTATAATATGTATGAACGTATATTGAAGGAACATGAGATAATGGTAAGACTGCACATGCCAAAAGGTATTGCACATGAAGAGATCTGTCTTGCTGCAAAGGAGCTTTCGGCAGAGCTGGTTGTTATGGGGGCACACGGAAGCTCAGGGTTTAAGGAATTCTTTCTGGGATCTACTGCATATTCGGTAATAAAAAATACTGCCGTTTCGGTATTGACTGTTCCCGAAGGATATACCGGCAGCTTTAAGAAAATATTGTTCCCTGTTCGTCCTGTAAAAGGAGTGGCAGAGAAGTTCAGTTTTATCCAACCGTTGCTTAACCCGGGTACGCAGGTAGATATTGCCTTGCTGTATGATGAAAGGAATGACAACGAAAACACCGGTTATAAAGATGAACTAACGGAAATACTTTTAAGTTTGAGAAGTCTTGCTGTGCCAGGTTATATAGATATGTATCCAACTTCAGACCCTGCTGCCAAAGTGCTGGAGCTTTGCAATATCACCTCCGCTGATCTGCTGGTGATTAACGCCACACTTGATCGCCAATGGGGGCAATTTTTCAGCGGACCTTACACACAGCAAGTGGTAAATCATGCAACAATACCTGTGTTAAGTTTTCAAAACAGATCAGTTGCACCCATTGCGATTACATTTACAGGGAAAATGCAGGACAGCAAAACTCAGTATTATCAATAGCTATTGTGATAAACCCACTACATAATTGTTAACTTTAGGTGATGGATGCCATACATGTATTGCTGATAGAGGACGAAAAAAAAATTGCTGATACACTTGCAAAAGGGCTTCGTGAACTGGATTACGAAGTTGATATCGCTTATGATGGCAAGATAGGACTCCGCCTTTTTGAAGCTAACAAATTCGACCTGGTTATAACGGATATTAACTTACCTGGCATCAATGGGTTTGATCTTTGCCGTGCCATCAGAAGCACCAACCAGCAGGTGCCCGTGATCATGCTGACTGCCTTAGGCGCCACAGATGATAAGATAGAAGGTTTTGATTCAGGCGCCGATGACTACCTGGTAAAGCCATTTGAATTTAAAGAATTACTGGTACGCATCAGGGCTTTGTTAAAACGCACCGTAAACCAGCAATTGCCAACGGGTAATATTTTAAAAGTGGCCGACCTGGAATTGAATGTTGACAGCAAAGCAGTGACCCGTGAGGGAAGGGATATCAATCTGACTGCAAAGGAGTTTCAGTTACTGGAGTATTTTATGCGAAACAGGAACCGGGTGGTGTCAAGAGCGGATATCGCAGAAAAAGTTTGGGACCTTGATTTTGACACAAGGACCAATGTAATAGATGTATACGTAAATTTTCTCCGTAAAAAAATTGAAACAGGTGCTGCCAGCAGGCTTATACATACACAGGTGGGTATGGGTTATATTATGAAGGAGAAATAGTAACATGAGTATAAGATATAAGATTGCCTTATTGTTTTCATCACTGGTAACGTTGTTATTTGTACTCATAAGCCTGGTGGTATATTTTTACAGTGTAAATGAAAGAAGTGAACTTTTTAAAACCAGGTTAAAGAACAGGGTATACAGTACGGCCAGGGTGTATGCCTCCATTAGTGACAGCAATTATAATCTCCTCAGAAGAATAGATGCCACGCCTGTTGCGTCGTTGTACGACAAGAGCCTCGTAGTTACCGGCTTTAACGACACCCCTGTGTATTCATATTCAGACAAACCTGGCGATTCTCTTTTATTACACAAAGAAGTAATTGAGGAAGCAAAAATTAACGGAGAATATTATTTTACCTATGGAGATAAAGAGGCTGTGGCCATTCATCAGCAGGATAGCCTCTCTAATTTTGTGGTTGCTGTGGCAGCCCATGATAATGATGGTGCAGAATATTTCCGCCAGTTGAGGGAGATACTGTATATATCACTCGCCTTGTCCATTTTTTTATCCTTTGTATCAGGAATTGTTTTTGCAGGGACCCTCATCAGACCTATATCACAAATAACATCCGAAGTAAACCTGATCAGTTCCCGTAATCTTTCGAGCCGGATAAAGATGAAGCGGAGCGGTGATGAACTTACAAAACTGGCGGGCACTTTCAATGACCTGCTCGACAGGCTGCATGATTCATTTTCGAGCCAGCGTCTTTTTATTTCCAATGCATCGCATGAGTTGTCAACGCCGCTCACGTCTGTTTCCAATCAGCTTGATGTGGCTTTGCAGAAAAAGCGTACGGTGGATGAGTACGAGGGTATTTTACAAAGTATACAGGAGGATATACAGCACCTGCAGCAGCTTACACACAGCCTGCTTGATATTGCTAAAACAGGATCGCAGGGAGGAATTGACCTGGCAGAGATCAGGATTGATGAAGTACTGTTTAAAGTGGTAGCCGGCATTCAAAAGCAAAACGATGAATACAGGATACAGCTCAACTTTAACGAAATTCCGGACGATGACAGGTCAGTAACCACATTTGGTAACAGCAACCTGTTGTATGTGGCATTTAAAAACATCATTGAAAACGGCTGCAAGTATGCTTCTGATAAAAATGCTTCGGTGTCGGTTTCTTTTACCGACACATACATCTCAGTAACCGTTTTTAACAAGGGCAACCCGATAACGGAAGAAGACAGGCTAAATATTTTCCAGCCTTTTTTCCGCTCGGGACTCACACAGGATAAACCCGGCTTTGGCCTTGGGCTAACTTTGGCAAAACAAATCATATCACTTCATAAAGGAAACATCATAGCAGCACCTGGCAAAGAAGACGGAACGAATTTTATTATCCAGTTGCCTGGTATTTTATCTTTCACCAGGGTTTAATTGTCTTTTAATCTTGTTTTAATAACACGGTGCCATATTTGGAAAAGTAAGGTATGGGAAGATTTCAGTTACATACAATCCTTTTTTTGCTGGCAGTTACCTCCGTGCTTTTATGGCTCACTGCTGAAAAGGAGAACATGCAATTGCAAAAACAAAAAAAAGAACTGATATTAAAAAGTGATTCACTTCACATGCTGCAGTTAAAAACAAAAAAGGACCTTAAATACTCTAATAATAAAATTGACAGCCTTCATATGCACTTAAGTTACAAGAAAAGAAGGCGCTAAAACTACACACCATGGTTACAGTAATAATACCGGCATTAAACGAGCAGGATACTATTGCAGGAGTAGTGAAATTTTGCTGCAGCGATCCATTGGTTAGTGAAGTGATAGTAGTGGATGACGAAAGTACAGATGCCACCAGGGAGTATGCCGCTGCTGCAGGGGCCAGGGTTATTGTAAGTAAAGTAAGAGGCAAAGGCACTTCCATGAAAGAAGGAGCATCAGCATCCTGCAACCAGATACTCGTTTTTTTAGATGCAGACATCAACCCGTACCCTAAAAGCACTATTGCCCGGCTTGTGACACCACTGATGGAAAATGAATGTGATTTTGTTAAAGGTACTTTTGCCAGGAACGCAGGCAGGGTAACCGAACTGGTGGCTAAGCCGCTGCTGAAAATATTTTACCCGGAGTTGTCGGTGTTTCAGCAGCCGCTTAGTGGCATGATTGCAGGGAAGAAAAAAATACTGGAGAAGATAGTTTTTTTGGATGACTATGGAGTGGATGTAGGTATACTGATAGATATGTTCATGATGCAGGCAAGAATAAAAGAAGTGAATATTGGATATATTGATAACAAGAGTAAGCCCTGGCGGATGCTGGGTGCGATGAGTGCTGAAGTGGCAAGAGCTATTATAAAAAAAGCCACCAGCAGGAAAGAGCCTTTGGTGAACCTTGAAGAGTTGGGAAGTGTAAATGAAATAAGTGTGCAGATGGAAAAAGTGATGAAAGAAGAAATGCGGTCTTTGAGAAAGATGATCGTGTTTGATATGGACAACACGTTATTGCAGGGAAGGTTTATCGACACCTGTGCGAAAAGATTCTCTTTTGAAGACAAACTGGCGCAACTGCGAAAAACAGAAAGCGATCCTGCGGTGCTTACCAAGCGGGTTGCTGAATTATTAAGGGGTATTTCCATGGGCGAGCTGTTGCAGGTGGTTGCTTCTATTCCGCTGGTGGATGATGCAGCAGATGTAATTGAAGAAATGAGGTTGAAGGGAAACGTGGTGGGCATCATCAGTGACAGCTACCAGTTTGTAGCGGACTACGTAAAGAATAAAGCGGGTGCGGATTTCGCCATCGGTAATCACCTGGAGTTTTTTGAAGGCGCTGCTACCGGCGAGGTAACCATACCGTCATGGTTTTATTACAGCATGCACAGTAAATGCAGTCATGGACTATGTAAAACAAATGCGCTGATGCACATTGCACACAAATTTGGTATAAGCATTGAAAACTGTATGGTTATTGGCGATGGAGAAAATGACAAATGCATGATAAAGGAAGCTGGCATGGGCGTGGCATTTTGTACCGAAAATACATTATTGAAAAAAGTGGCTGATAAAGTGATAGATAAGCCGTCTTTTTCAGAATTGCTTGATTGCAGAAATTTTTACGTGAAGCCGGGGACCTTAAAAATTGCTGTATAAATTATTTAATAATTTTCATTGAGGGTTTTAGTTTAGCTGCCTGGTTTTTACCGGGCAGTTTTTTTATTAAAAAACGAGGGCCGGATAAAAATCCAGCCCTTTCCGTTCTATATCCTTTGAAAAACCGTTGCAAATGTCCGTGAGCGATGGCTAATTACTGTTACACAATTATTAATTTCCGTTATATAATTCTGTTGTTGCTATCAGCTTACTGGTATTCATATACCAATTGCTCGGTTCCGTCATTGCTCGTAAGCACATAACCGTTGGCGTCATATGTGTAGGCCGTGTTGATGGTAAGGTCAGCCACTGTGCCGGGGAAATCAAATACAGTTTTCAGCATTTCGTTGTTAGATCCAAAATGAAGTGAAAAGCCTGCCTGGTCAAGCACCCAGTTGGTCACTTTAGGAAATGCTGCTTTTTTATTTCCATAAGTAAAAGTGGCTGTATATACAGCGTTGGCTTCGTCGTTCACTTTAATCAAATTACCATTATTGTAAGTAAGCAGCAGGTTTATTTCGGTATCATCCTGCAGCATTTCTAATTTTATTTTAGTTACCTGGTTGTTGGTAACAGTGTAGGTAAGTTTGTCGTCTTCAATCAGGTCGTCCGGTTCACCTGCAGTCAGTTCCCAGCTTTTATAAGTAGCTGATACTGGTTTATTGTTTACATAGGTATACACATAAAAGTTCTTGAATTCATGGTCTTTTTGCTCAACGTTGGTCAGGTTGCCATTGGCATCATAGGTAAACAGGATATACTGGTTGTTGTCTGTACTCTTATAGGATGTCAGGCGCTTGTTGGCATCATAGGTAAGGTTGAACACTGTAACAGTGCCGGCTTCTGTTTTAGTAACCTTTTTTAGTTGTTTTGTTACACCGGGATTGTTTGGGGCCGGGGTGCCAGCATCATCTTTTTTGCAGGAAGAGAAAGCAAAAATGGCGGCAACACCCGTTGCCAGGAGATAATTCTTTTTCATGTTTTTTATGGTTTATACTTTTTAAAAATGACTGCTGTTGGCAGCAGTTTTCGTTTGAGGTGCAATAGTACAGCCGCCACCGTTACCATAAAAAAGCGGTATGTATGAAATGCGGAATATGCTGTATGAAACGGCGGAAACCAGTAAGCAGGTAAATAAATTTTTTACGTGCCCGGTTTGAATGCTGCAGGCAGTCCAGTATAATCAAAATAAATCTTAAAATGCTTATAGGGATTTTTCTTACAACATATTGTGACTATCTTTGGCGCATGCGGTTAATGATGTCTTTCATATTATCCTGTTTGATTTTTGCAGCCCCCCAATTATGTGAAGCGGGAGGGATACAGGAGTATAAAGCCAACTATGAAAGCAGCAGTTGTATAAAGAAGAATTTGCTGCAGCAGCCATTAACTGATAATTGTATTAATACCATTGAGGTACCTGGTCAGAATAATCATAGTGGTGCCCGGTTCAAGGTATTTCCCTGGATGAATTTTAGCAGCAGCAGTTATTCCCCGGGTAATTGTTCCTTTTTTGAAGAAAACAGGTTTTTTTCTCACTCCTACCTCTACTACAGGGAGATCAGTTTGAGGCTGCTTTTCCCTGAACATTATTTTTTATAGTTCCCCGCCTTTTATTTCCGTAAGGTATTTCCATCATTCGCCCTGTGCGGCGCAGTGATGCAATTCTGTCATTTATCAAATCTATAGTATGCAAACCATTATAACCGGGGCAATTGTAATTGCCTGTACCATTGGCATGGTACTGTTTCTTTTTTATATAAATAAAAAAAGTATCCAGAAGCGTAACAAAGCAGTTTTCAAAACCTTTTCAGAAAAAGGTGCCGGAATGGGTGTAAGTTTTTCAAGCCAGGAAATGCTGAAAGATACCATCATTGGGCTCGACCGCCTGCACCAGCGGCTGTTGATATTCGATCATCTGAAAACGCAGTCGGTTACCAGTTTACTGCTGTCTGAAGTAAAGGAATGTGTTTTGACAAAAGAGTACCAGCATATAAATTTTGGGAGCGAAAAACAGTCGGACCTGGAAAAGACCCTTCGGGCCATCGTGCTAAAATTCAGTTTTAAAAACAAGCCAGATCATTTTGAATTGTCGTTTTACGACAATATGCATTATTCGATCTATGAAATGGCTGGGATGGAACAAAAAGCAAGAAGATGGGAATCCCTGCTTTGTAAACTGATGGCAGGGGAAAGTAAAGTGATGGCTTAACAATATGCGCTACAGTTCATTTATTAATAACACTAAAATAAGTAATCATGAAAATTATAATCCAGTCTGTGAATTGCAGCATTAGGCAGCAGTTGCTGAAAGAAGTAGAAAAAAAACTTCAAAAGTTAAGACGGTTGTTTGGTTCCGTTATCAGTGCAGAGGTGAGATTAACCAATCAAAAACAGGCGGTACCGGAAAGCAGGTTGTGTTATATGCGGCTGGTTATTCCAGGAAACGATTTAATTGCCCGTACACAGTCATTTAGTTTTGAGGAAGCCCTTTCAAAGGCGGTGGAAGCGATGGAACGGCAGATTGAAAAAAGGAAAACAAAGATGAGAAGACAAATGAGGATCATTCCAGCGATGGTGCAGCGTAATAAGATGTAGTTGTGAAATTAATGTAGTTGATCTCTGGGACACTTACCGGACCTGATAAGAGACCTGGCACTGATACTGGTATCGGGAGCTGTAACAACGCTGATCTTTCGTAATCATTGCAGGTTTTCTTGTTGGGCCGTATTTCCATTTGTTGCCCACAGTGGCAGATATTGCCAATGTAAAAATATGGGCTGAGATCGGTGTGGTATTCCAGCTGTTCAGCCTGGGACTTGAATTCAGTTTTAAAAAATTACTGCGGGTGGGCGGCCCGGCTTCTGTTACAGCTTTGTTTCAAATTGCGTTTATCACAACTGTCGGTTATTTTACAGGCCGGTGGATGGGCTGGTCTTCAATCGACAGTTTGTTTTTGGGAGGCATGCTGGCCAGTTCCCCCCCCACCATCATTATAGGGGCTTTCGACGAGCTCGGAGTAAAGACAAAAAAGTATGCCAGGGTCGTATTTGGCGTGCTGGTGGTGGAGGATATCGTTGTTATTTTATTGAGGGTGTTGTTGTCAACAATCGCCGTTACTAAACAATTCCAGGGTGGCGAAGTATTGTTCACTGTTTTGAAACTGCTTTTCTTCCTGGTGTTGTTTTTATTACCTACCCTGTTGAAAAAAGCACGGTCACTCCTTGGTGAGAAGAAACTGCTTGCGGGCTGGGGGAACGCACCCATGGCCTGGTGGTTGGAATTGAACGGCAAAAACCGGATACTGAACCCCGGTTTTGCCACCGTATTTAAGTGGAGAGATATTGTACACATTGCAGGAGAAAAGAAGAAAATAATGGCGATTGCAAAAGACATGGAATGGTTGCTGCTGATAAAAAATAAACAGGGTTGATGAATGATCAATTTTAATTTTTTATAATAAAAAAACAACAACCATACTAGTGCCGGTTGATTTTTAAAATATTTCAAAAAATGCATTGGAGTATGCCATTTCCATTGCACAGGCTTTTGACGGAAAGTTAGTTTTGCTGCATGTGTATTATATTCCTGGTATGCCGGCAAGGGTACAATTTATAGCAGGGAATGATACTGCTTTCGAAGAATATAACGAAGCTGAAAACAACATGACCGGCCTGGAACAAGCAACCCCCGGATTACAATCGGTAACCTATGAAACAAAACTACTACCTGCATACTGGCCTATTCAATTTTCTCCCATGCGGTTTTGTATTCATCCCCTTTTTGTTTGTTCTTCATAAGGTAATAAACATCACTGATATACTTGTAAAATTTTACCAGGTCGGTGTGACCTTCACCACGCTGGATAATTTTATTATTCAAGGCTTTTTCAAAATATGCCAGTGAGCTGCTATAATCCTTTTTCTCCCTGTAAGTATTACCAAGGCCGGCATACGATTCAATGATCTCGGCACTTGAAGGTCCAAAAACCTTCTCCCTTATTTTCATCGCTTTTAAATGGGATTCTTCAGCACTGTCAAGTTGATTTTTATTGCGGTACACGTTCCCAATGTTTCCATAACTTGTTGCTACGTCAGCATGGTATTGGCCCAGTTTCAATAAACGGATCGCAAGGGCTTTGTAATGGTACATTAAGGATTGCTCATATTTTCCTTCAGCATTATATACCACACCCAGGTTTATATAAGTAGCTGCAATAAACAGGTGATTCGTATCAGGCAAATTACTTGAAGCTGATAATGCTTTTTCTAAATAAAATACTGCTTTTTCATACTTGTCCTGCCTGGTAAGTATAACACCTGACTGGTTATATGCATTAATCACATTTTCAATGTCACCCAGTTTCTCAAATACGGCAGCTGCTTTTTCCAAATAAATAAGCGCACTGTCCGGTTGCATATTTTTTTTAAAACTGGCAGCCTGCATCATGTATTCATTAGCAGTGGCATTGTTCTGCCCGTTTGCAATAAGGAAGCAATTTAAAAGTGACAATGTGCATACAGAAATAACTTTTACTTTGATCATGATGATAATATCGGGTTGATTTTTTTGATGCTGTTTTAGTTTACAATGTAAAAGGTATCTTTAGTTTCGCCCTATATTATTATGCAAGGGGACGTAAATGGCCAAATGAACGGTGGCAGGACGATTTATGTGCTGAACGATCCAGCTGATTTTTACATCAGCTTTGCAAACAGGCCGGGGGAAAGATCAGCAGCCATAAAATGAACCGGCCGGTAATTAGTTTAAAGCGTTTCCTGTACTTCCTGCCGCGTTTTGGTATAGGTCTAATTAAAATGCAGCCTGAAACTTTCAAATTATCCACCAAAAGTTTAATTTAACACCCGGTTAACGCAGCATAAAGTACTATTGCGTTGTTATATTATTGCAATAAAATTCTACAATATGATAAGAAAACTACACTTCCTTTATTTAGTTCTGTTTAGCGCTTATCTGCCTGCAGCAGCACAAAGCAATTCCCTTCTGCCGGACCAAAATCCAAATTTTGAGATCAGCAGGACTAAGTATATGCAAATGGCAGACTCCATTAATAAATGGCATGCCACCACGCAGCAAAATACTTACAGTGCCCCCGATTGGTATGAAAGAAAAATTGAAAGCCGCAACCAGCGCAGAGCTTTCCGGAGGGAACTCAGGTTAGAAAGGGCCCGAAACAACAGTTATTACAACTATCCCAATTATGGGTATGATAATAGCTGGGGTGGTGGCGGCCGCTGGGGTAACCGTTTGCTTTCTCCCATTTACGACATTACATTACCCTTGCTGTTGTACAGCTGGTGGCGCTAAACTGCGTTTTGTAAAACCATATTATTAATCATAATCAAATCAATTTATGAACAGGATATTTACGCTTGTACTCATTGTTTTTACCATAACTATTTTTTCCTGCAACCGCAAAGTAACCCGTATTAGCCCGGAAGAACAGATTGACATCAGTGGAAGGTGGAATAATACAGACAGCCGGTTAACCGCAGAACAATTAACCGATGATGTATTAAAAGCTGTGTGGCTAACCAATTTTATGCAGGCCAAAGGCGGGCAGAAACCTGTAGTGATCTGCGGCCTGGTTGATAATAAAAGTCATGAACATATAGAAGCAGAAACTTTTGTAAAAGACCTTGAACAGGCATTCATCAAAACGCAGAAAGTAAGGGTGGTGCAGGCCGGTAAAAAAAGAGAAGAATTGAGGGCAGAAAAAGCAGACCAGCAAACAAACGCTACCGCCAGCACTATGAAAAAGTTTGGGATGGAAGTGGGTGCCGACTATATATTGCAGGGTTCTATTAATTCAATAGTGGATGAGCACAAGAAAAAAAGAGTGGTGTACTACCAGGTAAACCTGGAGTTGACCGATATTCAGACCAATGAAGTGGTGTGGATAGGTGACAAGAAGATAGCCAAATATGTAAAGAACTAACGGTAACGGACAGACTTTATCTTCTAATTCCACCGCATGTTTTCATTTGTACAAAAAGGGGCAAAATTAGTTGCAGGGATCAGCATATTAATGATGCTGCAGTCCTGTGCTACGTACTACCAGCGGATACAGGGATATCATGACGGTCTTGCTGCCGGAAATTTCTCAAAAGCCAATGATGATCTTGATAAAATCGGCTTGCTGAAAGCAGACCGTAACCGGGTGTTGTACCTCATGGAAAAAGGCAGGACCCTGCACCTGATGCAACAGTATGACAGCAGCAACCGTTATCTGAACGAAGCCGACCTCGCCATCGAAGACAGCCGTAAATCTGTGAAGGATGTGCTTGCAACGCAGCTGTTGAACCCCATGTTAACCAAATACCAGCCAGAGGATTTTGAAACTTTCATGCTGTATTACTACAAGGCGCTTAATTATTGTTACCTGGGTGATATGGAAGCTGCCCTGGTGGAAGTAAGAAGGATTGCCCTTCAATCGAACAGGCAGGAGGATAAGAACAATGGTAAAGAAGGTAAATACAGTGGCGATGCTTTTGCGATGATACTGCAGGGGGTGGTATATGAAAAAGCCAATGATATTAACAATGCTTTTATTGCTTACAGGAATGCAGCAGATCTGTTTTTAAATAACAGCAATGAATATTATGGTGTAAAAATCCCTATGCAATTAAAAAAAGATGTACTGCGTACTGCCAGTAAAATGGGTTTTTCGGCTGAGCTTGAACGTTATGAAAAGCTGTTTGATCTCACCTATAAACCTGCGCCTGCGGCAGAAGGCGGTGAAGCAGTTATTTTTTGGGAGAGCGGCATGGCCCCGGTAAAAGATCAGCAAACCATACAGTTTAATATTATTGCCAACGGTGGAAATTATTTTTTCCGGGATAATGCTGGTTTTTATAATTACCCTTTTGATAATACGATACAGGGCTATAACAGTAATCTACGCTTATCAGATATACAAATGTTTGCTGTAGCATTGCCAAAATATGTTCCGCAGCCCATGGCATATACTTCCGGCAGTATTAGTTTATCAGGTGCGTTGTATTCTCTTGAAAAAGCAGAGAACATTAATGTGGTGGCAGAAAAAACACTACAGCAGCGGTTTGGTAAGGAACTCGCTACGGCTCTCAGCCGGATGGCATTGAAGAAACTTACAGAACTGGCGCTCACGCCTAAACGGAACGATAAACAGAATAAAACAAAGAAAGAAAAAAACGAGGAGGCAGCCCGGGAGTTAGTTGCACTTGGACTAAAGATCTTTAACCGGGCCACAGAAAAAGCAGATACCCGTAACTGGCAGTCGCTGCCGGGTACGATTTTTTATGCCCGTATACCACTCGACAGGGGTGTCAATACGCTTACTGTTACCACGCAGGGAACGGGTGGGCAAAAGAAAGAGCAACTGGTGGTATTGGAAGGAAAACCGGGGATACAGTTTTATTCTTTGTATTCGATGAGGTGAGGCGTTATTAAAGATTACCTCTCTGGTTGTGCTTTTATTATTTCATTTTCCGTGAAGCTATATCAACAATACTTGTCAGCAGGTTTGCAATACTCATTTTTTTGAATGATAAAACAACATGTACAATAAGGAATAAACCAGTAAACAGGAACAATACAGTGATCGGGGCAGATGTATTCTTAAAGTCATCAATGCTTACCAAAACCCTGTCTCCTTTTTCAACCTGGTACACCTTTTTGTTGTAACCGTTTTTTGCAGTTTTGAAGTAAACTTTTAAAGTATCTCCTTGACGGATTTGATAATCCAGGTCTGAATACCCTTCACTGCTTCGAAAGATGATAAAGGATTGATTGGAATTTGACAAGCTAAAGAGGAAGTGATTTTTTTTATACTTATAACGCTTTATCCGGATAATATCTTTAAAAGCCACTTTCCCGGTTATTACTTCACAGTTATCAAGCCAGACTGGCATCCTTAGTGAGTGTTATAAATCCCACTAAGCTAAATAGCACTCCAAGAACCAGGATCAGCATAAGGCCTGTTTTCTTCTTCTTCAAAAAAGAGTTAAACATATAAATAAATTTATAACCTTTATGCAAATAGAAATTATCATTTTTTTCAACTATTTCTTTTTCCCAAAATCTTTTCTACATTTACGCCGTCATTTATCCTGAGTATTGTTTTATTCTAATGCAGGGCCATTACTCTCACAGGTTTTCTAAAAGAACCGCTTCACCATTAAATCAATTTTATGGCTCCTGAAAAAGAATACAAGAAAGTTACCACCAACACCATTCAAAAAATGAAGGCCGCCGGGGAAAAAATCTCCATGATCACGGCCTATGATTTTTCCTTCGCCAAGTTATTTGACCAGGCGGGTATTGATATTATATTGGTAGGCGACAGCGCCAGCAACGTTATGGCCGGTCATACCACCACCTTGCCTATCACGCTCGACCAGATGATCTATCATGCACAAAGTGTGGTAAGGGCACGTGAAAGATCATTGGTAGTGGTGGATATTCCATTTGGTTACTACCAGTCCAATTCTGAGATAGCATTGGCAAGTGCCATCCGCATCATGAAAGAAAGTGGCGGCCACACCGTAAAGCTGGAAGGTGGTGAAGAAGTGCTGGACTCTGTAAAAAAGATCGTGAGTGCAGGCATACCCGTTATGGGGCACCTGGGCCTGACACCACAAAGCATTAATAAGTTTGGCACCTATGTAGTCAGGGCAACCGATGAGGAAGAAGCCAATAAATTAAGAAAGGATGCATTGCTGCTCGAAGAAGCAGGATGCTTTGCCATTGTGCTTGAAAAAATTCCGGCAGCGCTGGCAAAAGAAGTTACTGAGAGTTTAACCATACCAACCATTGGTATTGGTGCTGGTGGACATTGTGATGGACAAGTGCTGGTAATGCATGATATGCTTGGCATCAATACAGAATTTAAACCCCGGTTTCTACGCCGTTATTTAAATATGGATGAACAGATCACAAGTGCTATCCAGCAATATGTAAAGGATGTGAAGAGCAGGGATTTTCCGAATGAGAGCGAGTCGTATTAATTGAAGATTGAATAATGATTCTTGAAAATTGCGCAATTTTTTGAGGAAAAAAAATAAAATATTCAATAAGCAATGTGCAATGCTCAATATTCAATTCAGAACGAGTGTGAGGCTATATATTTGTAAATAAAAAGTGCACTTATGACCATAAGAAATAATTGGACACTCAGTGAAATACAGGAAATATACAATCGCCCATTATTAGACTTAATATTTGAAGCTGCCACCGTACACAGGCAAAACAAAGCCTATGCAGAAGTGCAGATCAGCAGCTTGATATCTATCAAAACAGGGGGCTGCAAAGAAGATTGTGCCTATTGTCCGCAGGCAGCCCGGTATAATACCGATGTGGAAGTGGAACCACTGATGACGGTGGAAAAGGTAAAAGAGAGAGCCGCTGTTGCAAAAGCAAATGGTGCCTCAAGATTGTGTATGGGTGCGGCCTGGAGGGAAGTGCGTGATAACCGCGACTTTGACCGGGTACTGGAAATGGTAAGTGAAGTAAATGATATGGGCCTGGAAGTTTGCTGCACACTGGGTATGCTTACTTACGAACAGGCAGAACGTTTGAAGGAAGCTGGCTGCTTTGCCTACAATCATAATATTGATACCAGCAATGATAATTATAATAACATCATTACCACCAGGACTTTTGAAGACAGGCTTAATACACTGAATAATGTGCGTAAGGCAAAGCTGAGTGTTTGTTGTGGTGGTATTGTTGGCCTGGGTGAAACAGATGAAGACAGGATCAAGATGCTGCATACTTTAAGCACTATGGAAGTACACCCGGATTCTGTGCCCATCAATGCATTGGTAGCGGTAAAGGGTACCCCATTAGAAAATAACGAACGGATTGGTATTGATGAAATGCTCCGCATGATCGCCACAGCCAGGATATTGATGCCTAAGAGTGTGGTAAGACTGAGTGCAGGAAGGAATGACATGTCTATTGCAGAGCAGGCACTGTGTTTTATGGCTGGCGCTAATTCGATCTTTGCAGGGGAAAAATTATTAACCACTCCCAATCCTGATTTTGATACAGACATGCAGATGTTTAAAATGCTGGGATTAACGCCGAGAAAAGCATTTAAGGATGTGCAAGAAAAAGAAATGGCTTAACAGGTGGGTCGCCCCCTAAGGGCGGCTCACCTCATATGTTTTTTCAGATGACAACTAGGAGGAGTTGTCATCTTTGTTTGTAACAGCTAATTTAACTAACGGGGTGAGCCACTCTTGGGGAGTGACCCACCCAGGAAATATGAACAGCAATCAACACTTTGACGCATACCTTCAGCAAAAGCTGGATGAAAAAAAAACTTACGGCACTTTTCGTTCGTTACTGTTTGCAGATGGTAAAATTGATTTCAGCAGCAACGACTATTTCGGTTTTGCAAAAAGCGGGTTGCCCACTATTGATAATACTGATCTTCCCTCGGGTGCTACTGGCAGCCGCTCTATCACCGGTAATTCGCAACTAGCAGAAGAAACAGAACAGTTGATTGCTGGCTTTCATGCCCGTGATGCGGCCTTAATATTCAACACTGGCTATATGGCCAATGTGGGCTTGTTTAGTTGCCTTGCGGGTAAAGGAGATACCTATATTTCTGATGAATATATACATGCCAGTATAATCGATGGCATGAGACTGAGTTATGCCAACCGCCTGCGCTTTAAACACAATGATCTGGCAGACCTGGAGAAGAAATTAAACAATGCAACGGGCAAAAAGATCGTGGCAGTGGAGTCTATTTATTCAATGGATGGGGATGAGGCACCCATGCCAGCAATTGCAGCCATTTGCAAAAAACACGATGCCTTGCTGGTAGTGGATGAGGCACATGCAACAGGTGTGTATGGTGAGAAAGGAGATGGGCTTGTATGTAAGTATAATTTGCAAAATGACGTGTATGCCGTGGTGCATACATTTGGTAAAGCTTTAGGCTTACATGGGGCCGTGGTTACCGGCAGTAATGTGCTGCGTAATTTTTTACTTAACCAGGCAAGGAGTTTTATTTATACCACTGCATTGCCACCGCATAATTATTTGTTGATTCAAAAGGCTTACAGCTTATTGCCTGCTGCAGACAGGGGAAAACTTCATGAGTTGATACAATATTTTAGAAGTAAGATAGCGGCGGAAACTTCAATTGGATTTATAGAAAGTTATTCACCTGTACAAGGTATCATAGTGGGGGATAATTTTAATACAAAAGCAATGGCAACTTATTTGTTTGACAAGGGTTTTTTTGTTCGCCCCATTTTGGCGCCGACTGTGCCTGTGGGAAAAGAACGGATCCGGATCTGCCTCCATAGTTTTAACAGCAATGAAGAAATTGACAGAATGTTTACTGAAATAATGAACTTCAGTTATTGAAATTCTGTTTCTTAATTATAAATAGATACCCATGAACATCATCATCGCAGGTATACACACAGGCATTGGCAAAACAGTTTGCTCCGCAGTCATCTGCCAGGCATTGGGATACGATTATTGGAAGCCGGTACAGGCAGGAGAGTTGAATGACAGCGACAGTATTTTTATTAAAAGAAATGTTACGAATCCCCACTGCCAGGTTCATCCGGAAAAATATCGACTAACTATCCCTGCCTCTCCGCACTATGCGGCTGAAATCGATGGAGTTGAGATAAAGCCAGCAGATTTTTTATTGCCGAATACAAACAATTCGATTGTAGTTGAAACCGCAGGTGGTATCATGAGTCCTTTGTCAAACAGCTTTCTTAATATCGATTTAATGCAACAATTGAACTTACCCGTGATACTGGTGAGCAACAATTATCTCGGCAGTATCAATCACACCCTGTTAACGGCAGAAGCCATGCACAAAAAAAGTGTTCCTGTAAAAGGATTGGTTTTTTGTGGACAAGAATTTTTATCAACAAGGGATTTTATTTTGCAATACACTAAACTGCCGCTCTTGTTTTCTATTCCCCAATTTGACGTAATCACTCCTGCGGTGATCGCTGATTTTGCCAAAACAGTTTCCCTACATTTGTAAATCATGGAAGAGAATTATATCTGGCATCCATTTACACAAATGAAAACCGCAGCAGCACCGTTGCATGTGGTGAGAGCGAAAGACTGCACATTATATACTGCTGATGGAAAAGAATATATTGATGCTATTTCCAGCTGGTGGGTGAATATTCACGGGCATTGTAACGAAGCCATTGCCAATGCAATTGCAGCACAGGCAAAAACACTGGAGCATGTAATTTTCGCCGGTATTACGCATACTCCTGCTATAGAGTTAAGTAAAAAGCTCATCAGTATGTTGCCGCGTAACTTTTCAAAAGTTTTTTTTAGTGATGATGGTTCAACATCTGTTGAAGTAGCATTAAAGATGGCCATACAATACTGGCATAACCAGGGCATTACAAAAACAACCATCATCGCATTTGAAAATGCATACCATGGCGATACATTTGGCGCTATGAGTGTAGCCGAAAGAAATGCCTTTAACGCAGCATTCAATCCTTTTTTATTTGAAGTAAAAAGATTGCCCTTGCCAACAGCAGCAAATATTGATTTGCTGAAAGAACAGTTTGCAGCTGTTGCAAAAACCAACAATGTGGCAGCTTTCATTTTTGAACCATTGGTACAAGGTGCTGCCGGTATGCTGATGTACGAGGCCCAATACCTGGATGAACTGACGGGTCTTGCAAAGGAACATAACATTATCTGTATTGCTGATGAAGTAATGACAGGTTTTGGCCGAACCGGTAAAAACTTTGCTATTGAATACCTGGTAAATAAGCCCGATATTATTTGTTTGAGTAAAGGAATTACTGGTGGATTTATGCCCCTGGGAGTGACGGCCTGTTCTCAAAAAATATACGAAGCGTTTTATGCGGATGATAAACTGAAAACATTTTTTCACGGGCATTCCTATACCGCCAACCCTCTTGCCTGTGCAGCAGCCAATGCCAGCATGGATATTTTAAATGCTGATACCTGCCGGCAACAAATCTCATCTATTGTTTCCTCGCATGCATTATTTGCAGCCTCCCTCCCTGATCACCCCTCAATAAAAGAAGTAAGGCAACTCGGAACCATTCTTGCAATAGAATTGAAAACCCGGGAAGCCAGTTCTTATTTTAATTCTATCCAGTCCCGGGCTTATGAATATTATCTTAGTAAGGGGATCTTTCTCCGTCCGTTGGGCAATGTAGTGTATATCATGCCGCCATACTGTATCACAAAAGATGAACTGGATATGGTATATACCAGCATCCGTCAATCGCTTGATGTTATTTTTTAACAGCTTACCCGCTATTTATTTTAAACAATTTTAGTTTTACTATTTCTCCTGTCATTCACATTTCTTTGGCCATCCACCGCATACTTTTTGTAGTAAGTACTTACACAATTAAGCAATTAAAAAACTACAACTATGAAAAAGATGCAAATGATCTTACTGGGCTCCGCAGCCCTGGTTTCATTTGTCATGATTGGTTGCGGCCCCACCGCACATGTACAAAAGGATGAAACCGTAAACTTCAGCGACAACCAAACTTACGCCTGGTCTGAAGCCGGCGACCTAAAGGATGCAGCTAAAAATTCCAGCTCCTTTACAGAACAGCATATTAAAACTGTAGTGGACAAAGAACTCGAAAAACAGGGATAGCTGGTGATGAAAAAAATCCGGATGTGCTGCTGAACTTTGATGTGCTGGTAGAGAAAACAACAATGCAGCAAAGCAGTCCTGTTTACTCCCGTTCCTTTACCCGTACTTTTTACAATCCGTACAGCAGGCGTTTCTTCTCCGTGTATTATCCTTCGCAACTGGTTGGATATGACGACAGGAGAGTGCCTGTAAAGGAAGGCACCATCACCATGACGGATACGGATACAGACAAAACTGTATGGCAAGGATGGACCACCAATGAAGTTAACAGCAAAAATTTTTCTGATAAGGAAGCTGAAAGCAGTGTAAAGGCCATCTTCCGAAAATTTGATGTAGCTATACTATAAAGCAAATCCTGACTTTGGATCCAGTCTCCTGCCATTGTGCAGGAGATTTTTTTTATCTTTTACCAGGCCCGGTTAAACCATTTAAAATGAAAAAGTCAAACAAAAGCTAATTTTATACCTGATGAGCAAATATTTTATCACCCTGCTGCTTTTTGTTTCAACTGCCGGTAAGGCTCAAACGCTTTATTTTCCACCGCTAATTGGTAATAACTGGGATACGCTGTCTCCCGCTTCCTTAGGCTGGTGTACAGACAGGGTTGACTCCCTCTACGATTTTTTGGAACAGCAAAACTCAAAAGCCTTTGTCGTGTTAAAAGATGGAAAGATCGTACTCGAAAAATATTTTGGAAGCTTTACCCAGGATAGTTTGTGGTACTGGGCTTCTGCCGGTAAAACACTCACTTCGTTTTTGGTGGGCAAAGCAAAGGAACAGGGATATTTGTCTCTCTCTGATACTTCTTCTGAATATCTTGGTGTAGGATGGACGAACTGCACCCGCCAACAGGAAGATAGTATCAGTATCCTTCACCAGCTTACGATGACGACTGGGCTTGATGATGGCGTAACAGATAATCATTGCACTGACCCTCCCTGCCTGGTTTATAAAGCCGCAGCAGGTTCAAGATGGGCTTATCACAATGCGCCTTATACGCTGCTGGAGAAAGTGCTGACAGAAGCAACAGGGCAAAACATAAACGCCTATACGCAATCCGCATTAAAAACAAGAACCGGTATTACCGGGGCATGGGTTACGGTTGGATTTAATAATGTATACTACAGTAAACCCAGGAGTATGGCAAGATTTGGATTGTTCATGCAAAACAATTGTATTTGGAATGGCGATACATTATTGCGTGATTCAGCTTATATCAGTGACATGAAAAATATATCACAAACGTTGAATTACGGATACGGGTACCTGTGGTGGTTAAATGGAAATGGGTCGTATATGGTGCCCGGCTCACAACTGGTACTTCCTGGTAGTTATGCACCGGCAGCACCAGCAGATATGTATGCCGCTATTGGCAAAAATGGTCAGATCATCAGTATTGCGCCCTCAAAAGGCCTGGTAGTGGTGCGTATGGGAAATGCAGATGAAGGCGAAGTGCCTTTTTTATTGTGCAACAGTATTTGGGAACGGCTCAATTATGTAATGTGCAACAGCACGGCTCCTAAGGTCTATACTTTTATTGGTAACGGCAACTGGAGTAATGCCATCAACTGGTCAAATGGAGAAATACCTCCTGCGGTATTACCTGCCGGTGAACAGATTGTAATTTATCCGCTTGGTAGTGGAGAAGCTGTTTTAAATGTAGATCAAACGGTTGCTTCTGCAGCCAGTTTGTTTGTGGTGGCTAATAAAAAATTCAGGATCACCGGTAATCTTTCTGTACAATAAAATTGCAGGGTGTAAGCCTGCAATTTTTATCATCTTTTATTGATCGTAATTTAACTCAGCTTATTTTGTATAATCGAATCATCCACCGCAGCCTCTTCTGATTGTTTCTCCTGCAGTCTTTTTAACTTTCTGCCGTAACTGACCTTTGTAATGAGCGCAAACAGCACCGGCACTACAAAAATGGCCAGTGTAGTGGCGGCGATCATTCCGCCAAATACAGTCCAGCCAATGGTTTTGCGGCTTTCTGCAGCAGCACCACTTGCGAATGCCAACGGCAATACGCCAAGTATAAAGGCCAGTGATGTCATGATAATGGGCCGCAAACGTAATTGCACTGCCTGCAATGTAGCATGAACGATATCCATACCCCTGTCTACCCTTTCCTTGGCAAATTCCACTATCAAAATGGCATTCTTGGCAGACAGCCCGATGAGTGTGATCAAACCAATTTGTGCATACACATTGTTGGTAAGATTTGGGAGCAGCGTTAACGTTAGTATAGATCCAAATGCACCAACAGGCACCGCAAACAATACGGAGAAAGGAATACTCCAGCTTTCGTACAGTGCTGCCAAGAATAGAAATACAAACACAATTGAAATACCGAATATCAGCATATTGCTGTTGCCTGCTTTTATTTCTTCTGCACTCATGCCACTGAACTCATAACCATATCCGGCAGGTAATGTTTTGGCTACCTCTTCCAATGCCTTTATCGCCTGGCCACTGCTAAAGCCTGGCTTGGGTGAACCGTTGATCTCGATATTCCTGTTTACATTGTAGTGTGTGATCAGGGCAGGCGCTTCCGTTATTTTTGCAGCAATCAGTGAACTCAACGGCACCATATTGCCGGCATCATTTCTTACATAAAACTTTTCCAGCTTGTCAAGCGAAGAACGGTAACTGCTGTCGGCCTGTGCCATCACCCGGAAATTTCTTCCATACAAGTTGAAATCATTTACATAACTGCTGCCCAATAAAGTTGACATGGTACTGTAAACATCTGATAACTGCACACCTAATTGTTTGGCTTTATCCCTGTCCACTTCAATTTTATAAGAAGGTGTTCTTGCATTAAAGAAGGTATAGGCCATAGCAATTTCAGCACGCTTGTTCAGGCTGTCTAAAAAGCCTCTTGCCACTTTTTCAAACAGCTGCACATTGTCGGTACTGGTGGTTTGCTTTAGTTCAAAAGTGAAACCTGATGTGGCGCCTAAACCGGGGATAGCAGGAGGGGAGATGGGCAGTATCCTGGCTTCTTTGATGTCGGCTGTTACCTGCTGTATCTTAGTGATCACAGATTGTACATGGTGTTCTTTTCCTTCCCGATCGTCCCATGATTTTAAATTTACAAACAGGGTACCCACATTGGATTTTTGGGAAAAGCTAAGGATATTAAATCCTGCCAATCCACCAACAACCCTTACTTCAGGCAACTGCTGAATACGGTTCATAACATTTTGTAACATGGCCACACTCCTGGTAGTGGAACTGGCTTCCGGCATTTCGTAGGTCACAAATAACCTTCCTTCATCCTCTGTTGGTATAAAGCCGGTGGGTTTATTTTTGAAAAGGAAGAAGAGGCCAACAAATAAACAAACCATCATTACCAAAACATAGGGTGTGCCTTTGATCCATTTGCCTACACTCCTGGTGTAGGAATGTGATATTTTATTAAAGCGGCTGTTAAATGCGGCAAAGAATTTTTCTAAGAAATTTTTCTTCTCATTTTCACCCTTTGCTGGTTTCAGCATGATAGAACACAAAGCTGGTGTTAATGATAGTGCTACAAATGCTGAAATGATTACTGATACAGCAATGGTAATGGCAAACTGCTGGTACAATCTGCCCACGATCCCCGGTATAAAACCTACCGGAACAAATACAGCCGCTAATATGAGTGCAATGGCAATAACAGGACCGGATATGTCTTTCATTGCCTTTTTGGTGGCTTCCTTTGGCGACAGCTTTTCATGGTCAATATAATGCTGCACCGCTTCTACCACCACGATGGCATCATCCACAACAATACCAATAGAAAGTACAAATGCAAAGAGCGTTAGCGTGTTGATGGTAAACCCAAAGGGTATAAAAAATATAAAAGTGCCGATCAGCGAAACCGGGATAGCCAGAACCGGTATCAGGGTTGCCCGCCAGTTTTGCAAAAAGAAAAACACCACCAGTACCACCAGCAATAATGCTTCCACCAGGGTGTGCAGTACTTCTTTAATGGAAACTTTTACTACGGATACCGTTTCCAGCGGCACCATGTAGTCAACGTCTTTTGGAAAAGATTTCTTCAGTTCGGTCAAAGCTTTTGTCAGCCCTTCGTATGTATCCAGCGCATTGGCCCCAGGGGCCTGGTATATCAATACAAAAGCAGCAGGTTTTCCATTTACAAACGCATTGCTTCCATAATCAAATTTGCCAAGTTCCACACGTGCGACATCTTTCAGGTAAATAGCACTGCCCGTACCGCTGACACTTCTTACAATAACATTTTCAAATTGCTCCGTAGTATTGATACGGCTGTTGGTGAGTACACTGTATTCAAAAGTTTGTGTGTTGGGTTGGGGATTGCCGCCAACCGTTCCAGCCGCTACCTGCAGGTTCTGTTCATTCAGCACCCTTACGATATCCGCTGGTGTAAGTTTTAGTGCTGCCAGTTTTTCCGGGTTCAGCCAAACCCGCATACCAAAATCATCCGCACGGCTTACAATATCGCCCACACCTTTTACCCGCTGCAGGGCATCTTTGATATAGATGTTTACATAGTTACCCAGGAAGGTAGCGTCATGTGAACCTTCAGGGGAATAAAAAGCCAGCGCCACCATGATACTGGGATTACGCTTTCTAACGGTAACGCCCAGCCGCTTCACCGCATCGGGGAGGGAAGCCTGCGCCACACTCACCCGGTTCTGTACATCCAGCGCTGCAATATTTACATCGGTGCCCACATCAAAAGTTACATTGATACTGCTGGCGCCGCTGCTGGTGCTGTTGCTGCTCATATAGGCCATGCCGGGAGTACCGTTGATCTGGGTTTCCATCGCCGTAGTGGTGGTCTGTTCCACCGTTTCTGCATCGGCGCCTGTAAACAGGCCACTAACGCTTACGGTTGGTGGCGTAATGTCCGGGTATTGCGCCACGGGCAGTATGTTCATGGCAATGATGCCCACCAGTACCAGCACAATAGAAATTACAATGGCGGTAACTGGGCGTTTTATAAAAGTATCTGCGATCATTATAAATTTTTCCGGATTTGATATTTGTTATTTATAAGCCAGCAAAATATTCCATTACTGCATTGGTGGTTAGATGATCCGTCGTCATTATTCTCTTTAAAAAATCGTATACCGTTTCAAAACAAGAAACGATCAACGAGTAACCAGTAACGAGAAACAGTTTACTTACCCTTTGCAGTCGTTATCACCGCCCCTTCCCTTAACTTCTGCATTCCTTCTACCACTATTTTATCACCCTGCTTTAATCCTTCTCTCACAATAATATTACTGCCCACCTGTTTACCCAATACTACTTTTTTCTGTGTCACTTTGCTGCTGTCGCCCACCACGTACACAAAAAACTCACCCAGTTGTTCATTCACTGCTTTATTTGGTATTGTAACCGCCTGCTGTGCAGTATTGTTTTTTACTCTTACAGAAGTGTTCATCCCTGGTTTCAGCATGCCTTTTTCATTGGGAAAAACCAGTCTTGTTTTGATGGTGCCCGTTTGTGCATCCACCGCCCGGTCTATAAGGCTGATGCTGCCGGGGTAAGGATAGATGTCTGCTCCAAACGCAATAAGAAAGGTGGAGTCTTTTGCATTAACTTTTTGCTGCTGCAACTGTACAAAACGATAAATTTCTTTTTGGTCCACCGCAAAATCCACCGCAATGGGATTATCTGTTGATACCGTATTTAATATGGACTGGCCTGCTACTACTGCTGTGCCGGTCTTTACATTAGAAATGCCAATCGTTCCGCTAAAAGGTGCAACAATGGTAGAGAAACTAACGTTGGCCCTTACACTGTTTACAGCAGCCCTTGCCGCAGCCACCTGTTTTTTGGCAGCTTCCAATGCAGCATCAGCATAGTCCACCTGCTGTTTGGCGATGGCATCATGTTTTTCAAGTTCATGATAGCGGTCAGCATCTTTCTGTGCCTTCATCATATTGGTTTCCTGCACCTGCAGGTTGGCAACCGATTGCTGGTAATTGGCATTGTACACCTGGGCATCTATCGAGTACAGCCGCTGCCCTTTGTTTACTTTCTGTCCATCCTGGAAATACACGCCCGTAATATAGCCGCTTACCTGTGGCCTCAGTTCGGTTTGGTTCAATGCAATGATGGTTCCGGGATATTCATCGTAATACACAGCATCTGTTGTTTGCACATCAGCCACGGTAACCAATGTTGGTGGAGGAGGGCCTTGCTGCTGTTGCGTTTTGTCTGCACCACCGCAGGATGCCAGCATGACCACTATACCAACTGCTGCATATTTTTTATAATTACTAAACTGCATATCTTTTTGTTTGACTTTTTTCACTTAATAACGAACCTGTCCCAGCGCTTTTTGCACATCAATTTTACTGGATATCAATTGATACAAAGCATTGTAATAATTGATCTGTGATGTACGCAGGTCAGTTTCTGCACCAATTACTTCTATATATGTTTTGATACCGCTTCTGTATTGTAAGTTGATCACATCATATACTTCCTGTGCCAATGCTACATTCTCTTTTAATGCGGTATAGTTGGCAAGATTGCTTTTATAAGAAGCCAGTGCATTGGCATATTGAGTGTTCACCGTATTTTGTAATGCCGTAATATCCCACTCCGTTCTTTTCAATTGCCACTGTGCAGTAGAAATATTATACTTTCTTTTTCCTCCCTGGAACAGCGGGAACGATAATGTGAGTGCGGCAAATGAGTTGGGTAAATTATTGGTGTAGAGTTTACCGAAATCATTGTTCAGGTAGTTAAGATTATAGGCTCCGTTCAATGACACATTTGGCAGGTAGGCCCACTCGTTATATTTTATATTTGCTTCCTGCAGTTTCTTTTGTGTTTCCAGCACCTTGTATTCAATGCGGTTATTGGGACTGGCCTTTTGTAAAGTATCCAATATAATTTCCTTTTCAAGTTGCAGTGTATCGTACTGCAGTTCTAATGGAGAATCAACCGGGTAGCCCATCAGGTACTTGAGGTATTCGGTTTTTGCTTTCAGCAGTTCTTCATTTGCCTGTTTGAATGCCTTTGTATTGTTCAGTGTAATGGTGGCTCTTTTATAATCTGTTTTATCTACCAGCCCGGCTTTGTATTGCTGAAAGGCACTGTTGATGCTTTTCTCCAGCCGGTTAATGTTTTCTGCCGACACTTTTATTTGTTGTTTGGTGGAGATGATATCATAGAATGCTTTCGACACATTTACCGCCACATCAATTTTACGGCTTTCGGTAGTTTGTTTTGATTGCGTCAGCACATCGCCCTTTGACCGAAGCGCCAGCAAGGCATCCCGGTTAAATAAATATTGCGAGGCAGTGAACTGGGCGATCGAGGTATTCTCCACACCCAGCCTAACCGCATTACCGCCGATGATAGCTTGTTGTATCTGGAAATTATGCTGCAGGCTATAGTTGAAATTTACCTGGGGAAACCACTCTGCCAGTTTTGATTTTACCGTATTTCCCGTAATTGTTTCGTCAATCAGCGATTGTTGAATAACCGGCTGGTGTTGTATAGCGTAGCTAACCACATTTTGCAGGGTAGCAACAGGCAGCAGGCTGTCATTGTTTATTTGTGAAAAAGATACAACAGGTATGATCAGTATTGCCAGTGAAAAAAGCCTTTTTTTAATAAACGGACGTAGCATAGGTTGAGTTGATTCCCTGAACAGCCACGGGGCCTTTCCGTTCAGAGCTGCCAGTTGTTTGATGAAGTGACAAAAATAAACATTTGACTTAGTTAAATAGCCGTTTAATTTATAAACGAGGGGCCTTTTTTATGTTGGTTGCCCGGATAGCGGACTGTAAAGGTTTTTGAGCATTTTCTATTTCAGGAATAAATGCAGAAGGGGAGACTTTGTTTGGCCAACCGGTAAATCCATTGATCACGATAATGACCACCTTATTGTTTTTTCTTAAGCATGTAATATTCTTTTTCTTTACCAGGAAAGTGTTCAATAGAATAACGCAGTAAAGTTCGGGGCATCATAGCGGCATATTTATCCAAAAGCGCCAACAATTTATTCTTGTCTTTTGTACCTGCAAAACGAAGCATCCATCCGGTTCCATAAAATATTTGGCAGTTAAATGCTGTGAAGAAAGTGGCGAAGTTTTTTTTACTGCCGTTTTTTTTACTGCTTTTGCCATACAGTTCTTAATTGTAAACGGTATTTATCATTCATTTGAACATGTGATGTTGTAAATTATATTTCTGTAAAATCAAGTTCTTTCCCAAATGTTTCCTTCGTTTTCAATACAGCGATAAAACCAACCAGCATCACCACAGCGCCAGTAATATATGCCCCGGTAACATAGTCATTGAAACCATTGTCGCTCCTTAAAAACTGGAACAATAATGATATCAGCGGAAGAAAACCTCTCACCAGGTTGGGAATTGAAATGGCTGCGGTTGCCCGGAGATTGGTGCCAAACTGTTCTGCACTCATGGTAATGTATAAAACCGAAATGCCAGAACCAAAACCAAGCCCCATGCAAAGCAGATACATATTGAAAGCGCTTCCGCCACCTTCGGTTGCAAAAAAAAGAAAGATAAAAACAGCCGTAATACAGTAATAAATAAGGAGGGTTTTCTTCCTGCTTTTTAAATAATTGCTTAAAAAGCCAGCGCCCATATCACCAAATGCCAGTGCAGTGTATTGCAGCATCAGTGCAGTGGACTGGTCGAAGTCTCCGATACCGAATTCTTCCGCAAAAACATCGGAAAAACTGATCAGCACGCCGATAATAAACCAAACAGGCAGCCCGATCAATATAGCACGGGAATACCTGAAGAACCTTTCTCTACTGGTGAAAAACATTAAAAAGTTGCCCACTGGAACTTTGGATTCTAGCACTGCATTATGCATCCTGCTTTCTAAAAAGCCAGCCCGTAAAAACAACAGGGCAATACCCATACCGCCACCAATATAATAACAGAGCCGCCAGTCTTCACCACTTATCTTAAAAACAAAGTAAGCAGCGATACAACCCATCACACCACTGGTGGCAATGATCGCTGAGGCGATGCCCCGTTTTTCTTTCGGTAACATTTCGCTGGTGAGTGTGATGCTGGCACCCAGTTCACCGGCTAATCCCAAAGCAGCTATAAAACGAAGAATAGTGTATTGCTCCACGTTAGTTACAAAACCATTCGCAAATGTGGCCAGCGAATACAGCAATATTGAACCAAACAAAACACTTTTCCTGCCTTTTTTATCGCCCATGATTCCCCAGGCAATTCCACCTGCCACCAGGCCCAGCATCTGCCAGTTCAGGGTGTTTTCGCCCAATTTGGTTGCTGCATCCCCGGTAACGCCCAGGTCTTCAAAACTTTTTTTTCGCACAATGTTAAACAGCAGCAGGTCGTATATATCTACAAAAAAGCCGAGTGAGCCCACTATCACCGGCAGGGAAAATATTCCATATTGTTTTTGCTGCATCGCTTCAGAGTAAGAAGGGAAGATAGTAATTAAAGCGGTTTTGACAAAAGCGCCTGATTCGCCAAATAAGATTTGATTTTCTTTTTGCTGAACCTAACCAATCAGGCTTCCCTAACCCATTTTACTTTTTCTTCCAGTGGTTGTCTTTTTGCAGGAGGAGATGGTATCGCTATATGCCCGATATAAAAAAAGCCGAGCAACCTGTCTTCTTCACCCAGGCCAAAAAATGATTTGGCTTTTTCTATATAGGTTACGCCACCTGTTGTCCAGTATCCACCTAAACCATATGCAGATACCGATAAATAAATATTTTGTATGGCGCAGGCCACTGCTTCAATGTCTTCCATTTCTGGAATACCTTTTTTAGTACTGCGTTTGGTAGCTAAAGAAATAATATGTGATGCTTTTAAAGGCTGCAGTTTCATTTTCTGGTATTTGTCTTCTTTAAATGAGTTACCTGCTTCTGCTTTGTATAGTTCACTTTGGAAATCCGCAAAGGCTTTTAAACCTTCCCCTGTAAAAACGGTAAACTGCCATGGTTCTGTTTGTCCATGATTAGGTGCCCAGGTAGCGTTGACTAAAATTTGTTTGATAATTTCATCATCCACTTTGCCTGGAGCAAACTGGTCGGGGAAAACAGAACGCCGGTTTTTTATTAGTTCATTCAGCAATTCGGGCTGCATAGCATAAGTTTTAATGAAGTACAAATGTGCATTGATTGATGTAAACCTGGTTTTATAAAGCGGAATTTTTATTTTACTTCCCTGGATGAGGATAGAATACAAAGAAAAAAGCCATATTTACAACATGCTTCTCCGGCTTTTCCTGATTACATCATTTGAATTTAAAGTATAGCCTCCGTTACGGCAAGTCACTACTAATCCAATGTCATTCAAAATAACGGATACATTTTTGCTGTCAAAAACTACGGGTATATTTACATACAGGGCAACAAGATAGAATGGATTACATCAAAGAGTACAAGAGTTTTGTCAATAGTCACTATCTGAGTGAAGGGGTCCGGATTACGGCGGGTATCGTGCTGCCTGCTGTGGTACTGAATTATTTTAATTTACTTTCTGTTGGAGTGGTGGTGGCACTAGGGGCAATGTGTGTAAGTGTCACCGACAACCCCGGGCCGGTTCATCACCGCAAAAATGGTATGATCGCCTGTATCATTATCAATACCATTATGGCGGGAGTAGCTGGTTTGCTGGCTCCCTTTCCTTTTTTGTTGGGAATATTGATTGTGCTGGCTTGTTTTATTTTTTCAATGATCGGTGTGTATGGCAGCCGGGTTAATTCAATTGGTTTATCAGCTTTGCTGATCATGGTGTTGAATATTGACAGGCAGCACCAGGGCTGGGAACTGTTATCCAATGCTGCTTACATATTTGCAGGTGGCGTTTGGTATATGTTGCTGAGTTTGTTGCTGCATAGTTTCAGACCATACAAACTGGCGCAGCAGGCATTGGGAGACTGCATCATGGCCACCGCAGATTATCTCCGTGTAAGATCATCTTTTTACAGGAAGGAAGTAGATTATGAAAGAACTTACCAGCAGATGCTGGAAGAACAGATCGCTGTTCATGAAAAGCAAAATTTAGTAAGGGAGCTTTTGTATAAGAGCAGGCATATCATCCGGGATTCTACCACTACCGGCAGAACGCTGGTGATGATTTTTACAGACATTGTCGACTTGTTTGAAAGAACCATGAATTCGTACCAGGATTATAAAGCCATGCACGAAGCTTTTGGCGAGGATGATATTTTGCAAAAATACCGGGAGTTGATTTTAGAGTTGAGTAATGAACTGGATGAGATCGGCATTGCAGTAAAAAGCGGGGAAGCGTCTGCTGAAACTGATAAACTGGCTGATCATATTGAAGATGCAGTGAAATATTTTGAAGATTTCAGGGACAGGCGGCGGACTGCTGACAACCTGGACAGTTTTATTAACCTGCGGCATATACTTAACAGCATAGGTGATATTGCCAACAGGATACACACCCTGCACTTATATACTACGTATGATAAGGAAATTGTAAAGAAAGCGGCATTGCCATCAGACTACGACCAGTTTGTATCACATGAAAAAATTGACCTGAAAATTTTAAAAGATAATTTCACGCTGCAGTCAAATACTTTTCGTCATGCACTACGGATCAGTATTGCAACGCTGGCTGGTTTTATTATTTCTCTCTTTTTTCCTTTCGGGCACAGCTATTGGATACTGCTTACGATCATCGTGATTTTAAAACCAGCCTACAGCCTTACAAAAAAGCGTAATTACGAAAGGGTGATCGGTACCATAGCGGGTGCCGTGATCGGTATAGTGATATTGCATTTTGTAAAAAATAATGATGCCCTGTTTGTCATCATGTTGTGTTTAATGCTGGCCACCTATAGTTTGTGGAGAACGAATTATATGTTCAGCGTGGTGTTTATGACGCCATATATTCTGCTGCTGTTTCATTTAATTACCGATGCCAGTTTTAAAACCATTCTCTCCGACCGCATTATTGATACAGCTATTGGTTCGGCCATCGCCTTCCTCGCCAACATCAGTTTACTGCCTGCGTGGGAGCATGAAAAAATTGCGAAGTATATGCTGGAGGCTTTAACCAGCAATAAAAATTATTTTAAAAATGTGAGTGCTGCTTTCACTGGCAACCCGGTCACCAATACCGAATATAAAGTGAGCCGTAAAAATGCATTTGTTGCGCTGGCCAATTTATCAGATGCTTTCAGCAGGATGATGGCTGAGCCAAAACGAAAACAAAAAAGCATCAAAGAACTGCACCAGTTTGTTGTACTCAATCACATGCTTACTTCACATATTGCTACGCTGGCTTCTTATGTACGGCCATTATCCGAAAAGTATGCATCGCCGGATTTTGCCCCTGCTATCAACAGGATATTGGCAAGAATGGATGATGGGGAAAAGATATTGGGAGAAGAGGAAGCTGAGCAGGTGGTGATGGATGACAGCACGTCCGATATCATACAACAGCGCCTGCAAAATTTATTAAACGGAAGGAGAGAAGAGATAAAAAAGGGCATACAGCAAAGCGAAACGCAAAAAAAATTGACCGAGTTTAAACCGCTTGCCGACCAGTTTAATTTCATAGGCAACTTATCAAAAGATATAAAAGTGCTGGGAGAAAAATGGATGGACAATGACCTGGCATAAAAAAATAAGGGCTCATAAAGAGCCCTTAAGTATATAGTTGGATAAGGTTGTTATTACCACCTGTTGCCACCACCGCCACGGCTGCTGTAGCCACCGCCACCGCCGTTGCTTCTTTCAGTTTTTTCTTTTGCTACTGATACAGCCATTGCCCTGCCTTCAACTTCTTTACCGTTCAGACCTTTGATAGCAGCCTGTCCGTCGTCGTCAGAAGACATTTCTATAAAACCAAAACCACGTGAGCGGCCTGTTTCCCTGTCAGTAATAACTTTAGCAGATGTAACACTACCAAATTTAGAAAAAAGTTCGTTAAGCTCAGCGTCTGCTGTGTTGAAGCTTAAATTAGATGCATAAATTTTCATGCGCTTAAAAATTAAAATGATTAAATAAAATACCTGTGATGGTAACCAGAGAGTAACTTTTAAGAAGAGAAAATTAATACGCTGAAGAAAGTAAAAAATTGAATCTGTCTGTAAACGATTTGCTCAGTGAGCTAGTATCACATGGTGAAGATAGGTGTATTTGCTATACCAGACTGTTTTATTTTATTGTGTAAATGGTAAATGCTTAATAAAGAGGTATTTAGCTCCGTAATTTAAATTTAAACACGGATGTATTATCGTCAGCAAACGATAGAATTGTTTTGAATAACGCTTAGAATCTCCGCTTCTGTACCATTAAAAGGTCCTTGCTTTTCAATTTTTAAAGTAGCCATCGCAGCAGCAAATTTTCCGGCATCTGCCGGTGAAGCACCTTTTACACGCTTGTATAAATAGCCCGCCATATACGTGTCACCGCAACCGGTAGCATCTAAAGTTACCGCAGGTGTGTACGCCGGAATATTGTAAAAATGATTGCCATCGTAAATAACAGAGCCTTTACTGCCCAGCGTCACCAGTATCTCCTTTGCGCCCCAGAAAAGTAATTGCTGTGCGCCTGTTGCAATATTGCTGGTTCCTGTGAGTGCAAGCAGTTCGTGTTCATTTACTTTTAGAATATCAATAAAGGGCAGTGCTTCTATTTTATCCTTCCAGTCTGTTGCCTTTACGCTGCTGCCATCCAGTTTGCGCAGGTAACCCTGTACATCGGCGGCAACTCTTCCTTTTTCTTTCAATAATTTTATTATGCTTACTGGTACATCATCTGCCAGTAATGTTCCCAGGTGAAATATCCTGGCTGTTGCATTCGACATTTGAGCAGCCGTAAAATGGTTGGCTGTCTGCAATACCCTTTGCGTACGCTCATCCCTGTTGCCTGCATAAATATTTTCAAAATATACAGTGGCTGGAGAAGGGAACGACTGAACGTTGACACCCTCATCTATTAGCTGTTGCACAAAGCGCTGCTCCGTTTGGGCAAGTGCTGTTATCAATTGATACTTTACCGGTAACCTGCTGATGGCTTTTGAAAAATACCAGGCAGTTCCACCGGGCATAAACACATCGGCTTCAGGCGTGATGACCCTGTCGAGTGTGATGTGGCCGATACAGCAGATGTCGTACATATAGCAGCTTATTTAACTGCAATGTTAGGATTGTTTACATAAGACGACCGGAAAAATGCATTTTTCTGTATACGATCCAGCCGTTAAACATAAAGTTGTGCTTTTGATTGGATGGCTTTTGAATGATGCAACCTACCCAGGCTGGTTATTTCTTTGAGGTCAATAATTGTACATATTCATCCGTGTCATAATCATCCATACCACTGATCATTTTGATCATTTCCCCTTCTTCATTAAAGATGAATGTGGCCGGGATACTGCCGGTGTTGAACATCTCAGGAAGTGTTTCACCAGGAGCGTACACCGGTAAGTTAATTTTGCCGGCAGCTGCAAACTTTTTGGCTGTTTCAAAATTTTCATCCAGGGAAAGCATGAGAAATACGGTGTTTGCTTTGTCAACTTTTTGATACAATTTCTCAATGGAAGGCAGCTCGGCTTTGCACGGAGGACACCAGGTAGCCCAAAGATTTAAGAATACTTTTTTGCCTTTTAGTTCTTCCATATTTATGGTGCTTCCGTCTGCGGTTCGTATCTTAAACGCAGGTAATGTTGGTTTTGACTCACTACTGGCGGGCAATGCCTTTTGTTCTTCAATTTCACCGGCGTTTTTGTCCGATGTATTAGAGCAGGATATAAAGAATACAATCGCAATTGCGAATAGTGGCAGTAACTTATTTTTCATTGGTTTGTTTTTTAGTGTTGTCTAATGTATGTTTAATTATAGCAGACCTGATAAATTCATCCTTATCGTATCCCGCCAATCCTTTTTTTAAAACCTGTTCTACCGGATTTATTTATTAAGTCTGTTACAAATCCCTGTTTGCAAAAGTAAACCGTGGAAAGGGCTGAAAAATGAAGTTTTAAAATTTCTTTTGCAACTCTTATTTACACCATACCCGGAATACAGCCAGGCATGGGGTAAATGAAGATGCTAAGGAACATTAGACAATTTAGGAATTCGCATTCAGCACATCTACTATCAGAAACTCTTTTTTACCTCCCGGCATGTACCATTTTACCAGCTGGCCTTTGCGATATCCAATTAAAGCTGTTCCCATTGGAGCAAATACAGAAATCCTGCCAAGTCCTAAATTTGCCTGTGCCGGCAATACCAGTTTTAATTGCAGCTTTCGTCCTGTAGATTTATCCTGTACGGTAACTTCCGAATTTAAACACACCCCATCTTCAGGAAAGTCTGTTTTGTCTACAAGGACAGGCCCCTTCAATAATTCCTTTTCTAACTGCACTAAATTATTTTTATCTATAAATTTTGCGCTTACCATCGACTTGATGTACGCCTTCAACATATTATAATCCTCATTTAATAAAATGAGTTTGTTTTTTATTTTTTGCATAATATTTTAATTTAAAATGGGATTAAATGTTTTGCCAGTTTTTACTTTATTCAGACCATAAATTTCTCCAAAGTTTTGAGTATCTAAACTATCGAGTTTGCGAAAAAAACTGGCTACCGTTATATGGCTTAAATCCTTAAATCCACAAGCTTCCATCAATTCTACAGTCGATTTGATTGTATTGGTATGGAAATTGGCCACCCGAACCCGCTTATCGGATACATCAAGACCTTTGTACAAAGCGGGGTTTTGAGTGGCAACACCTACCGGGCATTTGCCACTGTCACATTGTAATGCCTGGATACATCCGAGTGAAAACATCATTCCTCTTGAGCTATAGCATGCACTGGCACCTAATGCAAGCGCTTTAAGAATATCGAACCCAGTTATAATTTTGCCCGCTGCTATTAACTTCACCTGATCTTGCAGTCCATACACCTGTAAGGTTTTTACTGCAAAGGTGAGTGCTTCATATAACGGCATACCTACATTGTCTGTAAATTCTAAAGGTGCAGCGCCCGTACCTCCTTCAGCTCCATCAATCACTATAAAATCAGGAATGATATTGGTTTTTCGCATGTAGTAACATATCTGGTGAAATTCCTTTTTACCTCCAATACACAGCTTAAAACCAACAGGCTTGCCACCAGACAGGCACCGGAGTTTTTCAATAAATAATAACATCCCCTCCGCATTCATAAAGGCTGAGTGACCAGGGGGAGAAGCAATCGTTGTATTAACCGGCACGTTTCTTATTTCAGAAATTTCGAGCGTATTCTTTGCTGCAGGCAGTATACCACCATGTCCTGGTTTTGCGCCTTGTGATAATTTTAGTTCAATCATTTTTACTTCCGGTCTGCAGGCGTTTAGTTTAAATAAATCTGCATCGAAATTTCCTCTTTCATTGCGGCACCCAAAATATCCGGTTCCTATTTGCCAGATCAGATCACCTCCTTTAAGATGATAAGGGCTTATACCCCCCTCACCAGTATTGTGTGCAAAGCCACCTAAACCTGCCCCCTCATTTAAAGCCTGTATAGCAGTTTTGCTTAAAGCCCCATAGCTCATTGCCCCAATGTTTAAAATACTCATGTTATAAGGTTGGCGGCATTGATCATTACCAATAATTACCCTTAAATTTTTCTCAGATATCGTAACCGGATAAATAGAATGGGCCACCCATTCATGGCCGGGCCTATCAGGATCTGCATGCATGCCAAAGGCAACAGTTTGCCGTTCATTTTTTGCACGCTGATATACAATTGAACGTTGCCGCCTGTTAAATGGCTTGCCATCATCATCGGACTCAAAAAAATATTGGCGTATTTCAGGGCGAACAGCTTCCAGGATATACCGTAGATAACCAACAACTGGATAGTTACGCAATACAGCGTGTTTTTTTTGTTTTATATTATGAACGGCAAGCAATAATAATGGCAGTAATAGCAATAAGAACCAATAATAAACAGTGTTATAAATAAAGGCTGCTTTCAATACAATTACATTCAGGAGTACAATAATTAATACTATACTTCCGCTTGCCGAAACCATTTTATGATTTCGTAACATAGTTGTTTTTTCAAAAATGAATTAAATGAAATAAAGCGTACCCCGGTTGAAGTAGAAAATCATCAGGCCGGGGTTAAAGTACAAAAGGCCTTTTGATTGGGGAGGAAATCAAGAGAGGTATGGCAAAATAAAAAATGCTCTGGCAGGTTTTGAGATTTGCCAGGAAATAATAAAACGTGTATGTAATTCCTATTTTTCAATTAATCAAAGCTAGTAAATTAAAGTTGAATCTCTGCAAAACTAAATCCCTGCTGGTAAACTTATCATTCTTTTAACTTATAAAATTAAAACGATGTTTCGTCATTCAATTTCGGTAAACTGTTGAAAATTCGAGTTGGTTCACTTGCTTATTTCCATGATAAAGTTATGGCCGGGTATAATTAGTTCCCATAAATTCAAATACATATAACACTTAGAGCACTAAGGTTTATTTGCAAAAGAAGATGCGGTAGGTTCTTAACCTGGCAGAGAATAGCAAGGAAAACCAAAAATGCACGAAGTAGAAGAGTAAAAACTCTTTTATTATGCCTTTCCTCTATCTTTGTACTGAATAAAACAAAAAGATGTTATCAAAAACCTGTGAATATGCAATCAGGGCAATGCTGTTTGTAGCGCAAAAATCAAAGAGTGGCACTAAAGTGGGGGTAAAGCAAATTGCCAAAGCAATAGATTCACCAGAACCGTTTATTGCTAAAATACTACAGGACCTGGGAAAGAAAGGATTGGTATTATCTGCCAAAGGACCTACCGGAGGATTTTATCTGGATAAGTCAGGTCTAGAGAAAAGTCTTGCAGATGTTGTTAATGCTATTGATGGTGATAGATTATTTACAGACTGTGGTTTAGGATTAAAAAGTTGCTCAGCAAAAATGCCATGCCCAGTTCATCACGAGTTTGTTAAGATAAGAAAAGATATTAAAGGAATGCTGCAAAAAGCTAAGCTGGGCGACTATAATACCGCTCTGGAATTGGGTACGAAATTTTTGAAAAGATAATTTTTAAACCCTAATGAAGGAGTAAAAGGTCTTAAAATATTTTATATGAAAATTCGTTTTAAAAAGACTTGGGGCAAATGGCCATTATCGATTTTTATGTGTTTACCTATAACAATATTGGCCCAAACACAATCTGCCGGAATTGCATCTGCCAGCAATGATACAGGCCTGCTGGTTTTACTGATGATAGTGTTACTGACTATTCTTGTCGCTGTACTCTTACTTTCTTTTGAGGCTAAAGAACTTGTTGCAAAAATCAGGAAAAAGAAAAAAGAAAAAAGTACAAATCAATTTGATAAGTACCTCGAAAATATGGATGGCAGCCAGATTGAAAAAGTGTTACAGATCAAACAGAAGCAAAAATGTATAAATAAAGATTCAGGAAGTATAAAAACTGTTTTAATAGTTGGTATGCAAATGTTGGCTATGCTGCTTCCCGGTGATTCAGCATATGCACAGACTAAAACAACAGCCAGAGGAATTTTCAGTGAAGGCGGTGTACTGATAACTATAATACTGATCATGATTCCCATATTGGCAGCTATTGTACTGATGATTGTAAAATTATCCAATATGCTGCGGAAACACCGTAACAGGCAAGACCTTGAAGAAGCTGCGCTATTTGCCGACTATCTGTCTACCTTACCCGAAGAAGAAGCCACAGAAGCGCTGTCAAAAAGAAAAGCTGCGCTTGATTATAATCTTACCCATCATGAATTATCAGGTGAACAGGAACCGGCAGATAAGAAGGGATTGGTAGGGAATATAGAAACCGAAGGGTATATTAATTTTATTACAAGAAAAAAGAAAGCGCAGAAACGACCTAATATCGACCCGCAATTATCCAAACTGATTTTGTGGTATTTTGGATGTGCCGCATTGTGGCTGATATTCGGTACAACTATTGGTGAATATTTGGGTGTCAAATTTGTTGCACCAGATATCGACCATGTAAGTTGGTTGAGTTTTGGCAGGCTTCGCCCTGTTCATACTAACGCTGTGTTTTGGGGTTGGGCATCGCTTGGTATGCTTGGACTTGGTTACTATATAGTTCCAATGGTAAGCAATACTCCATTGGCAAGTATTAAAAAAGGATGGTATGCACTCTGCCTTATTAATGCCGCAGTAATTCTTGGGACCTTGTTTTTAATGGCAGGTATCAATAATGGTGGTGGTGAATACCGGGAATATATTTGGCCGGTAATGTTGCTATTCGGCATAGGGTTAATACTCACTTTGATCAATTTTATACAAACCATTGCAAAACGAAAAACGAAAGAAATTTACATTTCCAACTGGTATATCGTTTCTGCAATTATGTTTGCATTGACCATTACTGTTGTAGCATATATCCCTAATTGGCAGGATGGCCTGGGAGAAACAATCATTCAGGGCTATTACATGCACCAGGGTGTAGGCATGTGGTTTATGCTTTTTACATTGGGCATCGTTTACTATATGCTTCCGCAACAATTAAACAGGCCTATCTACTCGTATAGCCTTGGCATACTCGCCTTTTGGACACAGATTTTATTCTATACACTTATAGGCACACACCATTTTGTTTTTAGTTCTATACCATGGTGGTTGCAAACAGTTGCCATTGT